>Ga0209373_10000036_pt1 | contig 315460 bp, 281 predicted proteins | sample Higcelweek5metaG_FD_187173 | JGI IMG/M metagenome (GOLD analysis project Ga0209373, IMG submission 187173) | Freshwater pond sediment microbial communities from the University of Edinburgh, under environmental carbon perturbations - High... | ecosystem: Environmental > Aquatic > Freshwater >...
GCATAAAATATACACCAGATGCAAACTTCAACGGTACGGCAACGTTTGATTATAGACTTAGCGACAACGAAGGAGGCATGATGTGGGCTACCGCCGTGTTGACGGTACAGTCTGTTAATGATGCGCCTATTATTGAGGATGTTTATTATGGGAGGCCGGTTTATGGGTATAGGTGGGTAGTGGAAATGGGAGTAGTGCATTATACTGATCAGTATGGACATGACAATCAACGTGACGATTTAGTATGGAAACTTCAAGAAGTAGGGGAAGCGGAGGCTTTGTCTCTTATAGCCAATCCAAATGACATAGTAGAAATGCATACCGGACGGTACAATTATATTACACGGCAAGAAATTGTAGAAATACGTCCTAACGATCTCATTGATGGAACCGGACATAAAATCATCCCTAGTTATTATCCGAGCGGGCTACATATCAGACCGTATGCCATAATCTATGATGATGCGTATGTTGCGATAGAGGATACTTGGCAACGCACCAATGCGTCCTATTATATAAACGACCCCTATCGCCAAAATGGTGTTCTCATCACCTATGATGTAGACGGGCCACAAAGTTCTCTTACTTATTCTGTAAGCGAATACCCGATACATGGGCATGCATGGACAGACACCTACATCCCCTCGAGCGTACAAGGCTCCATTCCATATACCGATGTAACTTCAAAAAACTGGCGCACAGAAACCGCCGCCTACCAATATTACAGTCACTACGGAGACGGTTATAACGGATATGACCCTTTTACTATCAGAGTTACAGACGCAGAAGGCGCATACACGGATGTTACTATTGATACCTATCATTCAGGTACTACAATCCCCGGCGGAGGCGGAGGCAAAAAACCAGTCTCCCTAGACCTAACAGGCAACGGCCTATCATTTCTGGACATGGACGACTCAAGCGTATACTTCGACGTAAACGGCGACGACTGGAGAGAACACATAGCATGGGTATCTCCGGATGATGGACTTTTAGCTCTTGATATAGACGGGGATAGAGTAATAAAGAGTATAGAAGAGATATCTTTCGTAGGATACAAAGAGGGAGCAAGAACAGACCTTGAAGGACTTCAAGCATTCGATAGCAATCATGATGGAATACTAAGTAAGCTAGATGAGAGATGGGCAAGCTTTGGAGTATGGCAAGATAAAAACTCTGACGGTATAACCGATGAGGGAGAGTATACGACTCTAGATGATAGAGGTATATCTTCGATAAATCTTACAAGTGACAACAATCTACAACAAGTAGGAGATACTACACTATTTGGAACATCTTCATACACCACTACAGACGGTACTACTTACGCAGTAGGAGACGTAGCTTTCAAATACGACTCTAACGACAAGATAGCTTCAACCACAACAACAGAACTAACCCAAGAAGATACCGCAAAGATAATACAGATGGCAGCTCTGTTCAATCAGATGATGGCTACCTCACCAGATACACAAAATGCAGAACCTTTGGGATATGTGCAAACAGACCAGATAAGTATAGATATACAACTACAGGAGAGTGTTTATGTTGAGAATAAGGGGGTAGTGGGGTGAAAGTGAGACCTGCAGAAATGGCGGATGTAGATACGATTGTAGCGTTGGCAAGAATAAATGTTGAGGAGAGTAGATTTAAAAAACTCACCTTTGATGAAGGTAGAGTAAAGTTCAAAGTCTCGCAAATGATAAAAAGATTGCAGTCATCCAATTTTTTTGCCGTAGCTTGCAAAAATGACGGAACAATAGTGGGTTATATGATCGGCTATATGGAAGAGTACTTCTTTTGTAGTGAAACAGTGGCTGCTTCTGTATTTTTGTTTGTACATCCCGATGAAAGAGGAGGGCTAGCTGCGCCAAAACTAATAATGGCGTTTCGTGCTTGGGCAAAAAATAGAGGTGCAGCAGAGCTATATATAGGCATAGCGGGCGGTGTTCAAATAGAAAAATCAGGTCGATTTTTACAAAAAATGGGACTTAACCTCACGGGCGGAAACTATTCCGCTTGGCTCTAAAACCTTAAAAGGCAACTTATGACACAACTAGAAAAAGAAAATATTGAGCTAATCAAACTGTATGCCACAGTTATAGGCTTGCGATTTGATGCCACCGGAGTCGAACGGCATATTGAAGGATTGGGTGTATTTGACGACAGTGGCATGGTACGTATGCTCGAATTTTTGGGTTTTGACGCAAATACAAAAGCGGTAAAAATAAAGAAAATCAAAGAAGAGCGTCTTCCTCTTCTTGCAAAACAAATAGACGGACGTCTAATGATAGTGGGGCGGATAGACGGCGCAAAAGCCCTAATCCAATCAGCAGGCGAGGAGTCGGCAAAAGAGGTGGATGTGTCTTATTTGGATGAGGTATTGTCCGGTGAAATCTTTGAGACCAAAAAGGCAGACAAAAATACTTCTGAAAACTCAAAATTCGGCATAGGATGGTTCATCAACTCTATCAAAAAATACCGTTTTATTATGGGCGAGATACTTCTTGCATCTTTCTTTGTACAGATATTTGCGCTCCTTACCCCATTGATTTTTCAAGTTATTATAGACAAGGTGTTGACGCATCGTACGCTCTCTACGCTCGATGTCATGGCGATAGCGCTTTTAGGCGTATCCCTCTTTGAAGTCGTGCTTTCCGCTATGAGACACTACATTTTTTCACACACTACAAACCGAATAGATGCAGAGCTAGGCTCAAAGCTTTTTTCGCATCTTTTGCGGCTTCCACTCTCATATTTCGAATCACGCCGTAGCGGAGATACGGTAGCTAGAGTAAAAGAGCTAGAAAACGCTAGAAACTTCCTAACAGGCTCAGCACTTACGAGTTGGCTTGATTTGTTTTTTGCTCTTGTGTTTTTGGCTGTTATGTTCTATTACAGTCCGATGCTTACAATGATAGTCGTGGCATCACTACCTGTATTTTTCGGAGCTTCATGGATTGTTACGCCGCTTCTTCGCAAAAAGCTAGAAGATAAGTTTGCTCTGGGAGCCGAAAATCAAGCGTTTTTGGTGGAGACGGTAACCGCTATGGAGACGCTAAAGACTCAAGCGGTTGAGACGAGATGGCAAAAAGAGTGGGAAAATAGAATGAGGGAGTATATCGACTCCGCATTTCACGCAAGTCACGTAGCAGGCATAACAAATCAGTTTATCAATCTAGCAAGCAAGCTTTTGACCGTACTGCTGCTATGGTTTGGCGCCAAACTTGTTATTGACGGAGACTTAACGGTCGGTGGACTGATAGCTTTTAATATGTTAGCCGGAAGGATTAATGCTCCGATACTCAAGCTCTCTTCGTTATGGCAAGATTTTACACAGATGAAAGTGTCCATAAGTAGGCTAGCCGATATCATGGATGCGCCTACGGAGACGTATTTCGGGGCTGACAGGACTACACCTCCGGCAATTGAAGGGCGTATAACATTTGAACATGTGACTTTCAAATATAGAGCAGACGGCTCTGAGATACTAAGTGACATATCTTTTGACGTAAAAGCAGGTCAAATAATAGGACTGGTAGGCGTGTCCGGAGCCGGGAAGACTACCATCATGAGGCTCATCCAACGACTATACACTCCTGAAAAAGGACGGATACTAATAGACGGGATGGATATCAATCTAGTTGACGTGGCGTGGCTACGTCGGCAGATAGGCGTAGTTGGACAAGATACCGTGCTTTTTAATAGAAGTGTACGTGAAAATATAGCTTTTTCAAATCCAGATACGGCGATAGAAAAAGTGATGGAAGCCGCAAAGTTAGCCGGAGCGCATGAGTTTATACTAGAGCTTCCGGAAGGCTACGATACGGTAATAGGCGAACGAGGCAGTAAGCTCTCAGGTGGGCAACGTGCCAGAATAGCAATAGCTAGGGCGCTTGTCGGTAACCCAAAAATACTTCTTTTGGATGAAGCTACAGCCTCACTGGATTACGAATCAGAATTTGCGATACATGACAATATGACCGGAATATGCGATGGACGTACCGTCGTTATAGCGGCGCACAGGTTATCTACTCTAAGGCTTACCGACAGAATAATCGTAATCGAAAAAGGTCGCTTGACGGAAGACGGACATCATACGGAACTGGCAGAGGGAAGCGGAAAATATCAGATGCTATACCAAGCTCATCAAGTATTAGAATCCGCAAATAGACCTATAAAACAACTAAAGGATGCCGTAGATGAATAATGAATCGAACAATCTAGGCTCCATGGCTTCACTATTATCAAAGCAACCGAAGAAAATAACCAGAATTATTACTTTTACCGTATGCGGTATCGCAGTGACAGCCATAGCGTTTGCATATTTCGCAAAAATGGATATTGTAATTACCGCACAAGGAAAAGTGATATCTGCGGGTAAAAGCAAAGTAATACAGCCGCTCGAAGCCGGAATCGTAAAGGCTATAAAGGTAAAAGACGGACAGCACGTAAAAGCAGGCGATGTACTAATAGAGCTTGACCCGACAATGACACAAGCCGACAAAAATAGACTTCAAAGCGAGTTTTGGTTGGCAAGTGCTGATAGCGCTCGCCTTGAAGCTATGCTAAAAGGGCGCACGACAATAAATATACCAAAAGATATGCCAAAAGACATATCGGCTTCACAATCATCGCTGCTGGTCGGCAGAATGGCTGAACAAAGTTCAAAACTTGCATCTTTGGATGCCGAGATAATGAAGAGAACGGCAGATTTGGAAGCGATAGGTTCAAGTATTGCACAACTCAAAAGCAGCGTACCGCTAGTCGGGAAAAAATATGCAATGAGAGAGGAACTTGCAAAAACAGGTTATATATCGGAAGCCGGACTTATAGACGCAAAATTGGAATTTCTAAATATTGAAAAAGAGTTGGCAGTTCAACAAAATAGATACAAAGAATCACAAGCAGCGCTTCGAGTCGCTATGATGCAAAAAAATCAGGCTTTGGCAGAGTTTAAAGCCAAAATATCCGCTGAAATGGTTGAGGCTATAAAACGAAAAGAGAATGCGGAAAAAGAGCTTGAAAAAGCAAGTGTAAAAAATGAACTACTTGTTCTCAAAGCCCCGATAGACGGCACGGTTCAGCAGTTGGCCGTCACTACGGTGGGCGGAGTAGTGACACAAGCTCAACAACTTTTGACGATAGTGCCGGAAAATACGCCTTTTGAAGTTGAGGCGCAGGTGTTAAATAAAGATATAGGGCATGTGAGAATAGGGCAAAGAGTAGTAAATAAAGTAGAGACTTTTGACTTTACTAGGTTTGGCTACATAGAAGGTGAAGTGACATGGGTAGGAACGGATGCTATTAATGACCAAAAACTTGGGTTTATATATCCCGTGCGCATACGTCTAAACGCAAAAGAGACTCCAAGTACGGTCAACGGACATAAGGGGCTGATAACCGCAGGAATGAGCATGATGTCCGACATTAGAGTTGATGAACGTAGATTGATAGAGTATTTCTTGTCTCCGTTAATTAGGTATAAGCAAGAAAGCATGAGAGAACGTTAATGAATAGGAGTTTTATAGGGTTATATTTACTGTTTGCGGCTTCTCATATCAATGCGGAAGATCTTTTAAGTATTTACAATAAAGCAAAAAAAGAAGATATGACGTTTGCATCTGCATATCAATCGCTTTTAGCGGTCGGGGAGAGAGTGCCGCAAGCACGAGCAGCCTTACTGCCAGTGTTAAATTTGAATGCCAATACAAGCGAGCAAAAAGGTAGATCTTCTTTTAACTACGGGGATTATACAAATAGGGATATCCAAAACTGGGGTGTGACATTGCAGCTTACGCAACCGATATTCAGAGCTCAAAACTGGGCAATGTACAGACAAGCCGGGGCGCAAGTCAAACAAGCCGGAGCCGATTTTATGAGGGCAAAACAAGAGTTGATACTTCGTGTTACACAGGCGTATTTCGATGTTTTGGTAGCAAAAGATAGCGTGGACGTTTTTGGGATGCAGCTAAAAGCGGTAGAAAGGCAGCTTGAGGCCGCAAGAAAAAACTATCAGGCCGGAATAACTACGATTACCGACATACACGAAGCCAAATCACGTTTGGAACTTACTACGGCTAGCCTGATATCGGCACAAAAGGAGCTTGAAGACAAGAGAGCGGTTATCGAGCAGATAGTTGGTGAACAAATTGATAGTTTTTCCAATCTGCAAGATAGTATTTCGATCTCAAAACCATCCCCGCAAAGCGTAAAAGAGTGGGCGAACGGAGCCGTCAAGAATAGCCCAAGTGTAATGTTTTACCAAGCGTCCGTAGAAGTGTCTGAATATGAAGTAAGCAAAAATCGTGCAGGGCATCTTCCAACTCTCGATGTAGTCGCCTCATATGGAGAAAACTACGCCTCAGGAAGCATGGGGTCTCCCTCGGATATCAAATCTAGATATAGAGCCGGACAGGCCGGATTACAATTTGCGATGCCTATTTTTGCGGGAGGCCTTACATACTCAAAAACGCAAGAAGCCCAGATTAATCTTGCAAAGGCAAAACTCGAACTGGAAAATGCCAAAAGAAACGCTACTGCAAGCGCCAAGCAAGCCTTTTACGGCATGCAACAAGGTATTGCGCAGATATCAGCATTGAAATCGGCAGTGGAAAGTAGTGAAAAATCTGTAGAGGCCAACAAAATAGGTTACAAGATAGGCGTCAGAATAAACACGGACGTATTAAACGCAGAACAGCAACTATCAAGTACAAAACGAGATTATACAAAAGCAAAATATGAGACACTGCTTTACGGTCTTAAGCTTAAAGCATCGAACGGTATGCTAACGGATAACGATGTAGCAGAGATAAACGGCATGCTAAGCGAGAGCTACGTAAAGTATGGACTAAACACTAAAAAATAAGGAAAAGCAAATGAACGAAGAACAAATGAAACAATTAGCTGAAGTGGCAAAAGCCGAAGCAAAGAAGGTATTTCAAAAAATCCCACTTTTGGGTCCTGTAACATGGCTTATGATGCATCAGTCTACGACAAAATTCTCACTAGTCAGCGATATAGAATGGAAGGTAATGCCGCCGCTAGTGCTTGAACAAGCAAAACTATATATGAAAGATGAGTCCCCTCTAGCCTTTGTAACTTGGGCAAAGTTATCCGAGGAGGTAGCCAATAGATACAAAACTCCGCCACACCACTTAACACCGTCTGATTGGAAAACAGGCGAGCAGATATGGATAGTAGATATGCTAGTACCGTTCGGTGGTGCGCAAGAGGTGCTTAAAGACTTAAAAGAAAACGTATTTAAAGGACAAACACTATTTCAACTAGCTCCAATGCCGTCAGGAGAAACAGAAGTTTTGAGCTGGTAATAGCAAATTATTATAGTTAAAGCATGTTGTCTGAAGATTAAGTTATTTAACTAATGAAGAAACAAAGTGATTTTTTAAATTCAGCATCATGCTTGAGCACTCTAAAATGTATAAAATATTTGAGTTGAATTGATTGAATAAACTCACTGACAGTTGCAAAATTTGTTAAGATTATTTTTTTTGTTGAAGTACTGATTTAGTGGCGGTCCGGACGGGACTCGAACCCGCGACCTCCGCCGTGACAGGGCTAACTAGACCCCTATAAACATTGATATTACGTGGTTTTGTAAACTCAAAATAGACCAAAATAGAGCACTTTATCTTACAGTTTGTCTTACAAAATGAGAATAGTATGTCAATAGCAAGAAGCTCAAAAAGTTGTAAGGCGACAAAAAATTGTGAGATTTTGCTAGGTATCTAAAATTTCAAATTATCTCTCATTTTAGCGTGACGTTTGACATCAGCAGCTATTAATCGTTTTTTGTTTCACATTTCATAATACAATAAAGGCGGCATTAAATAACAGGAAGGGGTGTTCCCTATAACCCGACCCTATATCTACTAAAGTTAGAGACTAATTTTATAAAAGTTAAAAATACTTTTGGATTGTAGTTTGTGTATTAAATCGGGACTGGGTTCGATGGTATGAGGAGGAGCTAAAACTAAAGCACGTGGACTTCATAAATACTGCGAATACTATATAAAAAAATATACACAATGCATCAAAAGGTACATTGTGACTGATTCTTCAAAATTTATTTAGCATGAGAAAATATTTTATACCAATACTTGTATTTTTTTTGAGGCAAATAAGTTGGCATTTTATGATGTAAAAATGTAATTTTATATTAGAAGTATTAGCTACTTTTCGAGCCTTATAAGACCCACCATGATGACTATTTCTTTTATTTATCCCTTATAAATACGCATTATTTAAGCATTATTATATTTATTAATAATTGTGAAATAGTGTAGTTTAAAAATAAGAATTAATTAAGTTTTTAATTCGTACACTTAATAAAATTTATTTGTTATATAAGCTTAAAAGAGGCAGTACAAATGACAACAAAACGCTCGCAATACAACCTCTCCAAAACAACCACAAACACTGATTCAGAGGGCAACACTATCATCGCCACCTCTACCTTTACCCAAGACGGACAAACATACAATGCGGGAGCCGTAGCTTTGGCTACCAATAATATGGTTACTGATTATAGAGGAGAGTACGAACTAACTCTTGATACTCTATTTATGCCATGGCTCAGAGGATACGGAGATGTCAAAGACTCCCAGATAGCTTATAGTTTGAATGAGGGGTTTAGGGGGTATGCGGCGGAGCTGATGGAGGATTTTAGAGTAGGGAGGGCGGCGTGAAAAAAATACTACTGATAATAGCGATTGCCATAGTTGGTGCGTTTGGATATTTTTCGCTTTTTGCTAATGACTACAAAGAAGCTAGGGCGGCGGCTGATGCCGGGGATTATCAAAAGTTTTATTCGCTAATCAAAGATGATGTGGCTAGCGGTGATGGCGACGCAAAAGAAATCTTGATGGATTATGCAATCGGTGCAGTGCAAAATAATAAACTTAATGAGATAAAGTATCTTTTGACGCAAGATTCAAAGCTTATAAACGAGGAAAACAAAGATGGCGTAAGACTTGTTGATGTTGCCTTAATCCCAGAGAGAACAAAAAAAGTTAATATGGATATGTTAAATCTGCTCATGTCCCACAATCCTGAGCTAAACCATAAAATAAATGAAGCGGATGGCTGTACATTGGTACAACTAATTTCCGGTAGGGAAGATTTAAACAACAAAAAAGATATTTTTGAACTACTACTAAAACACGGAGCAGATATAGAACTCTATGATAAAACAGAGACAAAAAAATCAAACAAAGTCCCGCCGCTTTCATATGCATATATATCAGGTAACTTTGAGTTTTTTGAGTTACTTGCTACGCATTCAAAAGAGCTAAATCCAAGAGAGCTGAAAGGCTCCCTGCTTGGAACCATGCTGGGTCTATATCTCTTAGAAATTGACAAAAAACATCCAAACATGGAAATACACATAGACAAGCTCACAAAAATGCAGATGAGCGATGTTTTGACATCCGATTCGTACAAGACACTGCACCAAAAAAATATTAGATATTTGGAAGTACTGTTAAAAAATGGATTGTTGGACAAAGTCGAGGAGGGTGAGATAAAAAATCTAGCCGTATTTTATGCGGTTGTCGGTGAAATGGATGCTTTGACACTATTAAAGAAATACGGTTTGTGTAAGTTTGGGCAGAGTTGCAAAGAGGCGGCGCAGAGAGCCGGTGCAAACGGCAATATTGCCGTTGTTGAATTAATTTCAAAATAAGGGATTATTATGAGTGACTACAAGAATTACTATTTTCAAGATGAAAAGAAAAAAGAGTTAGTAGACCTAAAGGAACAGGCGGATAGGATTAATAATGTTGCAACGGCAAAAGACGATGCTGAGCTTGTAGATGCTATCGTTGATTTTTTTGGCAATGTAAAATATTATATGCCCCAACTATGGGGTCCAAATGGTGATAAGGCAAAAGAAGCCATCAAGGGGGCATTGACCGACCAGATAGGGCATAGAAATGCTGTTGAACGGGCTGTTGATAAAATGCATAAGAGCATTAATGGCGACAATGGTAATCCAGCCAATCCAGATGGGAGCAACCCAGCAGATCCAAATAACCCACGAACCTCAGGCTCCCCAACCCCCTACACCCCATCCTCCGCCACCCCAATTCCAGTCCGCCGTGACCCCCTAGTCCTAGACCTAAACCACGCAAGAGTTGCGTGGACAGAAGAAAAATAACACCAAATGGTACGGTCTTTTGAGGGAGTGTGACATCGAATACCGAGACCTTAAAAACACAAGACATACTTTTGCGGTCGAGGCGCTTAAAAGCGGCAGGTTTACTCCGCAAGAGATTGCTGATATTTTGGGACATGCTAATCTTAGGATGTTAATACAACACTATGCAAAATGGATTAAAGGTAGTGCGGCACAAGTTGATCCAACTATAAACATATATAGTAAAGCTGGAGATGAATGTGCAAATGATTTGTCTTACAGTTTATCTTACAGTGGCAAAAATAGAGGATTTTAAAAAAGAGGGAAAGCCTATGATTTAGTGGCGGTCCGGACGGGACTCGAACCCGCGACCTCCGCCGTGACAGGGCGGCATTCTAACCAACTGAACTACCGAACCACTAAATAGTAAAAAGAAAATTTAAGAACCGTATGGTGGTCCCTGCAAGACTCGAACTTGCGACATCTACCTTGTAAGGGTAGCGCTCTACCAACTGAGCTAAGAGACCGAACAAGCTCTTGAAAAATGGTCACCCTAAGGGGATTTGAACCCCTGTCACCGCCGTGAAAGGGCGGTGTCCTAGGCCTCTAGACGATAGGGTGACTAAAATTTATAAAGGTGGTGACCCGTGTTGGACTCGAACCAACGGCCCTATCATTAAAAGTGATATGCTCTACCAACTGAGCTAACGGGTCACAAAATCTTTCAAGCGTTTCACTCAAAAGGAGCCGGAATTATATACGAAAATTTTGATATTGTCAAGACTTTTTCGTTAAATTTCTTGAAAAATCTCACAAAGCATTTTTAGCGCATAGTTTGCGGCGCTGAGTTGTATGAGTTCTCTGTCTCCGATGAACTCTATTTTTTCTATCTTCTGAATGCCGCTTTTGTGTTTGACGCCTATATATACACAGCCTACCGGTTTTAGTTCGCTTCCGCCGTTTGGCCCTGCAACTCCGCTTATCGCCGCAGAATAATCAGTTCCAGAAATCTTGAGTGTGCCTTCTAGCATTTGAGATACAGTAAATTCGCTAACCGCCCCATGCGTGTCTATGATAGACTCATCCACGCCAAGCCAAGATATTTTCGCTTCATTGGCGTATGTGATGAGAGAGCCTACAAAAACATCGCTAGCTCCGGATATATGCACAAATTTGTAGCTCAACGCTCCTCCGGTGCAGCTCTCCGCCAACGCTATTTTTTCATTTTTGGCTTTTAAAGAGTCTATCAAAAACTCCTCTAACGACTCTGCAACGACTATTTTATTGTCAAACAGCCTTTGAAGTTTGGCAAAAAAACTATCGAGCTTTCCATATTTTTTTTCCTCAGCCACCACTTCTACGTACCCGCTAGAGTTTTTGAATATCGTAACAGCGATGTCACTAGTGGCGGCTATCGGTGTTATCAGAAGTTTGGCGCTCTCTTCGTTGTCGTTTAGGATAAATGCTTTTTTTATTTTTATTTTTTCTTCTATTATTATTTGTGGAATCTCTTCTGTTGTTTCGAGCCTTATGACGTTAATAAGCCTGCTTTGCACGTTTACAAGGTAGCTTCCATCCACGTACTCTTTGCACTTTGAGGGGATGAGCATGTTACCTCTGGGCACTAGCGTATCGCACATGTGCGTGGAGAGCATTTTTCCTATTAATGCAAAATTAGCTCTTGAGGAGGCGATGATGATATTCGATGAATTTGCGATGTGGCTTTCGAGTTCGCCTATGATGTTTGGGTCATTTTCTCTAATAAACAAAAAAGCGTCTATTTTTGATAATTTTTCGCTTATTTTTCTTTTTGTGTATGCTAAAAAGTCATCGGAGTATCTGAATTTTTCACCTACTATCAAGACGGTGTTTTTCATAAAATTCCTTTTTTGATCTTCTTCTTTTTAATTTTACCAATAAACCCTTTTAACGCTTTTTTACCTAGGGTTTTGTAAGATTACGAAAACTCTTTTTTGTAACCCCTTCGGAGAAATTATGGATTATAAAGACACCCTTCTTTTACCTGCTACAGAGTTCCCTATGAGGGCAAATCTGCCGCAAAACGAGCCAAAAAGATATGAATTATGGCAAAAAAACGGCGTATATGAGAGCCTAAAAAGAGGCAAAAAAGCTGACTTTACGCTTCACGACGGCCCTCCGTACGCAAACGGACATTTGCATATCGGCCATGCGCTAAATAAAACGCTAAAAGATATTATTGTCAAACACAATTTTTTTAAAGGCGCATCGGTGCGCTTCACTCCAGGTTGGGATTGCCACGGTCTTCCTATTGAGCAAGAAATAGAAAAAGCGCTTGGAAAAGAGAAAAAAGACGCTCTAAAAAAAGAAGAGATAAGAGAGCTTTGCAGGGTTCATGCTAGAAAATTTGTAGATATTCAGATGGGCGAATTTGAAAAAATGGGCGTACAGGCGGACTGGGGCAAGCCGTATGTAACAATGGATTTCAAATTCGAGGCCAATATATACAAAGCTCTTTGTGAGGTCGCAAAAGCTGGGCTTCTCGTGGAAAGAAGCAAACCTGTTTATTGGAGCTGGGCGGCTAAGACTGCTCTTGCTGAGGCTGAAGTAGAGTACAAAGACAAAGAGGATTATTCGATATTTGTAGCTTTTGCGCTTGGCAAAGAGGCGCTTGCGGCAATTGGCGAAGAAAGAGCCTCCGTCGTGATTTGGACGACTACTCCGTGGACGCTTCCTGCCAATGTTGGTATATCGCTAAATCCTGACGAAGAGTATGCGCTTACGACTGACGGCTATATCGTAGCTGCGGCACTTGTCGAAAAATGCAAGGCAAACGGACTTTTCGCCGGTGATGTCAAAAAAACATTCCCTTCAAAAACGTTAGAAAAACTAAACGCCGTAAATCCACTAAACGGTAGAGCCTCGACAATAGTGCTAGGTGCGCACGTAATGGTCGAAGACGGTACGGGATGTGTTCATACGGCTCCGGGGCACGGTGAAGATGACTACCGTGTGGGTCTAAAATACGGTCTTGATGTTGTTATGCCGGTGGATGAAGAGGGTAAATACGACAATACGGTCGTAAAACTTGGGCTTATCCCAAATCCATCTGAATTTGTAGGTATGCATATCTTCAAAGCTAACGACATGATAGTCGAGATGTTGGGTTCTGCGGCTCTGAAAGTATCGAAGTTTATGCACTCGTATCCGCATTGTTGGAGAACGCACAAGCCTGTTATTTACAGAGCGACAAAACAGTGGTTTATTGCTATGGATGAGAAGCTAGTGAATGAGGACAAAACGCTCAGAGAGATAGCTCTTGCTGAAATAGAAAAAATAAATTTCTATCCAAAAGCGGGCAAAAACCGTCTTAAAAGCATGATAGAAAACCGCCCAGACTGGTGTATTTCCAGACAAAGAGATTGGGGTGTGCCGATAGCGTTTTTGAGAGACAAAAGAAACGGTGAGGCTCTGCTTGATGAAAGAGCACTTTCTTTGGCGGCTGAGATATTTGACGAAGAGGGTGCGGACGCTTGGTACTCTAAGCCTGTTGCGGACTTTTTGCCGTATAGCATGAAGACTGAGGCTGAGCATTTTGAGAAAGTGACCGACATACTTGATGTTTGGTTTGACAGCGGCTCTACTTTCTTTTCCGTAATCAAAAGCGGCAACTACGATGCGGGAGAGTATCCGGCGGATGTGTATCTGGAAGGCTCTGACCAGCATAGAGGATGGTTCCAAAGCTCACTTCTTTTATCTTGCGCCATCAACAAGCAAGCTCCGTTTAAAAGCGTCATTACTCATGGCTTTACAGTGGACGCATCTGGACGAAAGATGAGTAAGTCACTAGGAAACGTCGTAGCTCCAGAGGCGATACTAAAAGAGTACGGTAGTGAGATAATGAGGTTGTGGGTTGCGATGAGCGACTTTACGGACGATGTCAAAGTCTCTACCGAGATACTAAAACAAATTTCAGAGCAGTACAGAAAGCTTAGAAATTCGTTTAGATTTTTGCTTGCCAATATCAGCGACCTTGAGGCTCTTGCACCGCTTGAGACTCTTGGTGAACTGGACAGATGGATACTTGCCGAGGCAAAAGTCGTATTTGAAGAGGTGAGACAAGAGTTTGACTCTTATGAGTATGCAAAAGCAATGATAAGACTAAATGCATTTGTGGTTAGCAAACTTTCAAATATCTATATGGACATCTGCAAAGACAGGCTTTATTGCGACGCAAAAGACTCCGAATCAAGACGTGCTTCGCAAACCGTAATGGCGGTTATTTTGCGCTCACTTCTAACGCTTGTGGCTCCGATACTTACCTATACGGCCGATGAGGTTGTCGAGTATATGCCTGAGTTTTTGAGAGAGAGCAAAACTACAGTGTTTGGACTTGAAGCAAAAGAGTTGCCGAGCGTAAAAAGCGATTTTGATGCGGCAAGAATGTTGGAGATTAGAGACGGCTTTTTTGAGAGTGTCGAAAAATTCAAAAAAGAGGGTCTTGTCAAAAGTACGTTGGAGCTTCAAATAGGCTTGCCAAAAGGGTTTGTTGGACTCAATAGCGAAAAAGACATGGAAGATTTCTTTCTAGTTAGCGCACTAAGCGAAAAAGAAGACGGCGAGGTTTTGGCCTCTTTTGACATAGACGGCGCTGAATTTAGCGTTATGAAATCCACAAAACACAAATGTCCGAGATGTTGGAGATTTGCCGCAGAGGCGGAAGATACTTTGTGCCCTAGATGCCAAAAGGCTTTAGCGTGAACCTAACTCAGCCGCTTCCGCTTTTGGTAATTATCGGCGGTATAGTCGTGCTAGTGGCGGTATTTTTGATTGGCGTACTTTTTGTAAAAAACCATCCGAAAGCGAACAAGGAAAATAGATGATAACTTTTAAAGAAGCTCTCGCTCTTGGCGGCGAAGATATTAAAGGGCTAAAACAAGACCTAAAAAAGAAAATTGAAGAGACTAAAGATATAAACGCTTACATCGGTTTTGAAGAAGCGGGCGAGGGCGTGCCGGTACTCGTAAAAGACAATATCAACGTAAAAGATTGGGGCATTACTTGCGCTAGTAATATCCTAAAAGGCTACGTATCGCCTTACAATGCTACCGCTATAGACAGGCTGCTTGCAAGCAACTGCTCACTATTTGGACGTTCAAATATGGACGAGTTTGCGATGGGAAGCACGACTGAGAGTAGCGTATACGGTAAAACCCTAAATCCTCACAATAAGCTAAGAGTTCCGGGCGGAAGTTCAGGCGGCTCGGCGGCGGCTGTGGCAAATGGCTCTGCAATAGTGGCATTGGGAAGCGACACAGGCGGGAGTATCAGGCAACCTGCCGCACTTTGCGGATGCGTCGGTATAAAGCCTACGTACGGAAGAGTGAGCAGATTTGGGCTTGTGGCGTACGGCTCTAGCCTTGACCAGATAGGGGCTTTCGGTAGAAGCGTTGAAGATGCGGCTTTGCTGTATGACAAGATTGCGGGATTTGACCCAAAAGACTCAACAAGTGCAAATATAGAGTTTGCCACTACGGCTGACAAGATAGACAAAAACCGTAAATTGACTTTTGCGGTCATCGAAAACTACGTTGAACAAGCAAGTGACGACATCAGGGAGTCTATAAAATCGGTCATTAAAGAGCTAGAAAAAGCGGGACACAAAGTAGTCTACAAAAACCTACTGAACTCAAAATACGACGTGGCGGCATACTATGTCACGGCAACAGCGGAAGCGGCTACGAATCTTCAGAGATTTGACGGCGTAAGATACGGATACAGGGCTGATAGCAAAAGCGTAGCGGAGATGTTTGTCAAAACAAGAAGCGAAGGGTTTGGAAGCGAAGTTCAAAGAAGAATACTTCTAGGAAACTTCGTACTTTCAAGCGGATATTACGATGCGTACTACGTCAAAGCCCAAAAAGCTAGAGAGTTTATAAAAGGCGAGTATCTCTCTATTTTCAAAGAGGCAGACATCGTGATAATGCCTGTGACGCCGAGTACGGCATTTGAGTTTAACTCATTCAAAGAGCCTCTTGAGATGTATCTTGAAGACATCTATACAATATCCGTAAACCTTGCGGGGCTTCCGGGTATATCGGTGCCGACTGGATATGACAAACAAAAACTCCCTATCGGTGTGCAACTACTAGCTTCTCATTTTGAAGAACAAACACTTTTTGATGCGGCTTCAATCGTGGAAGATATTTGCGCTTACAAAAATAATTTACTATAAAAAGGAGATGGATATGAAGATAAAAAAAAGAGCCCTGACATTTGAGGATGTGCTTTTAGTTCCGAAGTATTCGGAAATTTTGCCAAAAAACGTAAACATCTCTAGTCGTCTTACAAAAAACATTACGCTTAACGCTCCGATAGTGTCTGCGGCAATGGATACCGTAACTGAATACGAAGCGGCTATAGCCATGGCGAGAGTCGGCGGTATCGGTATTATTCACAAAAATATGGACATAGAGTCACAAGTAAAACAGGTAAAAAGAGTCAAAAAATCTGAGAGCGGGATGATAGTAGACCCGATATCATTTAAAATAAATACGACTTTGGAAGAGGCTATGTATCTTCTAAACGAGTTTCACATCTCCGGCGCTCCTGTTATAGACGACTACGGCAAGCTTGTCGGTATATGTACAAATAGGGATATGAGATTTGAAGTAGACCCAAAAAGACCGCTTGGCGAGATAATGACAAAAATGCCGCTTGTGACCGCAATGGTTGGTGTGTCAATAGATGAAGCCGCAAAGATTTTGCATAAACACAAAATTGAAAAACTGCCTATTCTAAACGAAGAAGGCGTACTTACAGGTCTTATTACGATAAAAGACGTTAAAAAAAGAATCGAATATCCAAATGCAAATAAAGATGATTTCGGAAGACTCAGAGTCGGCGCCGCTATAGGTGTGGGGCAGTATGACAGAGCCGAGGCGCTTGTAAAAGCCGGAGTTGACGTGCTTGTGCTTGACTCTGCGCATGGGCATTCAAAAGGCATTATAGATACGGTAAAAGAGCTAAAAGCGAGATTTGTCGTAGAGGTAATAGCCGGAAATATAGCAACAGCAGAAGCCGTGCGAGACCTTGCTGCTGCAGGAGCCGACGCCGTAAAAGTAGGAATAGGGCCGGGAAGTATTTGTACTACTAGAATAGTTGCCGGTGTTGGCGTGCCTCAAATTACGGCGATTATGGATGCTGCCGAAGAAGCTAGAAAATTAGGCCTTCCAGTAATTGCAGACGGTGGTATCAAATACTCAGGTGACATCGCAAAAGCGATAGCTGCGGGAGCTTCAAGTGTAATGGTAGGTTCACTACTTGCAGGAACCGAAGAGAGTCCGGGTGAGACTATCATGTATCAAGGCAGAAAATACAAAGCATACAGAGGTATGGGAAGTATCGGAGCTATGCAAAAAGGCTCAAACGACAGATATTTTCAAGAGGGAACGGCAGTCGATAAGCTAGTACCGGAAGGTATCGAGGGGCAAGTGCCTTATCGTGGGCATATACACGAGATAGTTTACCAGATGATAGGCGGCCTACGTTCTTCTATGGGGTATCTCGGCGCAAAAGATATTCTTGATTATCAAGAAAAAGCGGAATTTGTAGAGATAACGAGTGCGGGACTTAGAGAAAGCCATGTGCATGACGTGTTTATAACAAAAGAAGCTCCAAATTATCATGAGAGCAGATAGCAAAAAAAGTGCAAATCAAAACAAATACTCTTGATTTTAGTACGCCGCTATATTTAGATAGCGGACGTATACTTGAGCCGTATCGTATGATCTACGAGACCTACGGTGAGCTCAGCGACGACAAAAGTAACGTCATACTCGTATGCCATGCATTCTCCGGCTCTCATCATGTTGCCGGCAGATACACAGGGTCTGAAAAACCGGGATGGTGGGACGCTCTTATCGGCGACTCAAAAGCGGTAGATACAAAAAAATATTTTGTAGTGTGCGTAAATGTAATAGGTAGTTGCTACGGCTCTACAGGCCCTAAAAGTGAAAATCCTAAGACAATGAAGCCGTACGGTCTTAAATTTCCTGTAATAACTATACGTGATATGGTAAGGGCCCAAAAGACGCTTTTGGCGGCGCTTGGTATCTTCAAGGTCAAGGCGATACTTGGCGGCTCGATGGGCGGAATGCAAGCGCTATCTTTTGCGGTGGAGTACCCTGATTTTGCCGAGACGGTGATACCTATGGCAACGACACACGCCACAAGTCCATGGGTGATAGGACTAAACAAGGTAGCGCAAGCAGCTTTGATGGCAGACTCTGCATTTGACGGCGGAAACTATGACAGCGAAGAGATAAAACAAAACGGACTTGCAGGTCTTTCGGCGGCTAGAATGGCCGGATATTTAGGCTACATAAGTCCAGATGGTATGAACGGAAAGTTTGGGCGTGGATATGTTGCAAACGACGGACTTTTTGAGCTTTTTGGACAGTTTGAGATTGAGAGATATTTGGATTACAACGGAAACAACTTTGTAAAGTGGTTTGATCCGCTCTCATTTTTATATCTGACCAAAGCCATTAATATTTTTGACGTATCTTATGGCTATGATTCGCTTGAAGATGCACTTGGGCGTATCAAAAGCTCGTTGTGTCTGCTCTCTTTCAAGGGCGATACGATGTTTTTCCCCGCAGAGATGCAGCATATTGCACGTACCATGCAAAAACTGGGAAAAGAAAACGTCTCTTATGTATGTATAGATTCGGACTATGGACATGATGCCTTTTTGGTTGAGGTTGAGAAATTTTGCGACCTTGTATCTGATATTTTGGAGAGAAAAATATGAGCGAAAAAAGTTCGTTTGAAACTGAATTAGACGGAGCAAAAGAGCTTTTAAAAGAGCTTTCAAACCCTGAAATTACGCTTGCCAAAAGTGTAGAGGTCTACAAAGAGGGGCTGAAAAAACTTGAGAGCGCCTCAAAAATGTTGGAGGATGCAAAATTGCAAGTCCAAGAGCTAACAAAAAAAGATTAATCGGTGGAAAACAGAGTCTTAACCGTCGCCGCCCTTCAACTTCCGTCGTTGCCTATTGAAAAGGCAAAGCTTGATTATTATCTTGCGATTGCAAAAAGCAAAAAAGTATCACTCATACTTTTGGCCGAGTACGTAACAAACCTTTTTTTTAAAGAGCTTGAAAAGACGCCTTTGGGACTCATAGAAGACCAAGCGCAAAAGCAAAAAGAGAACCTCTTGAAGCTCTCCAAAATATACAACATCACCATCGTATCGCCTCTCGTGTGGGTGGAGAAAAAAAAGATATTTAAGCTTATGGCCGTCTTTGATAAAGGCTCGTTCAAGGCTTATGAACAACGTGCTTTGATGCCTTATTCGCATTGGAATGAAAAAGGTTTTTTTGATGAAGGGTATTGCCACAAAACACCGGGATTTATTACGGTGGATGGTTTTAAGATAGCCGTTGTCGGAGGTTTTGAACTTCATCTAGACGCTTTTTGGCAGAAGATGAGAGAAAAAAAAGCAGACCTTGTGCTGTTGCCAACAGCCTCTACTTTTGAGAGCAAAAACAGATGGAGAGAGCTTACCAAAACAAGAGCTTTTCTTGGTGGCTCGTATGTTTTGCGTGCTAATAGGGTAGGGGAGTTTGAGGCAAAAGACGGAAAGTGGAGTTTCTACGGCGACAGTTTTGTCGTAAATCCATTTGGTGAGATAGAGTCCTCGCTTGGCTCAAACGAAGAGATATTGATAGCGGAGATTTCAAAAAAAGATATTACGGAAGCCAGAAGAGTCTGGTCGTTTAACAAAATATCGTTAAGTTTGGGAGATATGCAGTGAAATTTGAGAGTTACCCGTTTGAAAAATTGGCCGCTTTGATAAAAGATATTTCCCCAAACGCCGAATATTCGCCTTTGAAGCTAACTATCGGAGAGCCGCAGTTTGAAACACCTGCTTTTATAAGAGAAAAGCTGTGCGCCACATCCGGAACGCTAAACAAATATCCAAAAACGGCAGGAGAAGATGAGCTTAAAAATGCGATGCTCGGTTTTGTGCACAGAAACTTCGGCGTAGAGCTAAAATCCTCAGAACTTATCCCGACACTCGGCACTAGAGAGGTGCTTTTTAACTTTCCGCAGTTTTATCTCTTTGGCAAAACTAATCCGATAATGGCGTATCCAAATCCATTTTATCAGATATATGAGGGTGCGGCGATAGCTTCTAAGGCTGAAGTATTGCACATGAATCTGGAGGTACAAAACGGATTTTTGCCTAGCCTTGACGGACTGATAGAGCAGATACAAAAAGGCAAAAAACCGCACATCGTCATCCTAAACTCTCCGAACAATCCAACAGCTTCGGTGATGGATATGGATGAGCTAAAAAGATGGATGTCGGCGGCTTTGGAGCATGACTTTCTTCTTATTAACGACGAGTGCTACAACCAAATATATTTTGGTACTCCACCGCCAAGTTTGCTTGAGGTTGCAAAGGCGATAGGAAATGAGAGTTTCAAAAACTGCCTAGTCCTAAACTCCATCTCCAAACGCTCAAGCGCACCAGGGCTAAGAAGCGGTTTTATTGCCGGAGATGCGAAGATACTAGAGGAGTATCTAAAATACCGAACCTATGTCGGAGCGACGAACGGCCTTCCGATGCAATATGCCGCCGCCGCCGCATGGAACGATGAAGAGCATGTGGTGGAGGCTAGGGATAAGTATAAACAAAACTTCGAGATAGCCACGAGATACCTCGGTACGCCGCTAGCCGATGCGACTTTTTATATTTGGTTTGCGGTGGGCAACGGTGTGGAGTTTGCCGCAAATTTGTATAGGCAAAAAAATGTTTTGGTACTTCCCGGAAGCTTTTTGGCGAGGGATTTTGCGAATGAGTATGTGCGTATAGCGCTTGTCGAAAGCCCTGAAAAAACGGCTGAGGCAATAAAAAGATTAAGAGATTTTTTATAAGGAAAAATATTGAAAGTACATTTTGTGGGTATCGGCGGAATAGGACTCTCCGCAATCGCTAGATTCTTGAAAGCAAAAGGGAACGAGATAACAGGCTCCGACGTCAAAAGAACAAAAATAGTCGAGGATTTGGAGGCTCTTGGTATCAAAATTACTGTGCCGCATAGCAGACACTCCGTAGACGAACAAGACCTTCTTATATATTCAGCAGCGGTCAAATCTACAAATCCAGAGCTAAAACAAGCAAGACACAAGGGCATAGAGGTTGTCACAAGACTTGAAGCCCTAAAGCTTGTACTACAAGACAAAAGAGTCTACTCGGTTTGTGGCGCACACGGCAAGAGTACGACTACGGCGATGCTTGCCGAAATACTAGAAAGCTCCACCCTAATAGGAGCAGAAAGCAAGGCTATAGGCGCAAACTGTAGGGTTGTCGCAGATAAAAAACTAATGGTATTTGAAGCCGATGAGTCGGATGGAAGTTTTCTAAATTCAAATCCTTATTGTGCAATAGTCACAAACGCAGAGCCTGAGCATATGGAGTACTATGACTATGACACTGAGTGGTTTTATGAGTGTTACAAAGAGTTTTTATCTAAAGCGGCACGCAGGGTTATAAACGCCGAAGATGAGTTTTTGTCATCATTGGATATAGATGCCGAAAAACTATACCCGTCAAAAGATATAAAAAATATTAGATATGAACTTGTTGACGGCGAACCGACAACCATTTTTGAGCTTAGAGACTTTGGCGAGTTTTCAGTCTGGGGTTTTGGAGAGCATATAGCGCTTGACGCTTCACTTGCTATTTTGGCAGCTCTAAATGAACTAGGTATTGAAGATGTTAGAGAAAATCTAAAGAAGTTCAAGGGTATTAAAAAGAGATTCGATGTGCTTTATAAAGACGATAAAATAGCCATTATAGACGATTATGCTCACCATCCGACGGAGATAGAAGCCACTATCAAATCGGCAAAGCTATACGCAAAACTTGGCGGCTATGAGAAGATAACGGCTGTATGGCAGCCCCACAAATGGTCACGGACTATGGACAATTTGGAGCATTTTGTGAGATGTTTTGAAGGGGTAGATACGCTTATCATCCTTCCGGTATGGGCCGTAAACGAAGAGCCTAGAGAGCTTGACTTTGAAAAGGTCTTTGCGAGATACTCTCCTATTCTGGCAGAGAGAGTAAAAAAAGAAAATAACGAAGTAATAATAATCTCTAATAATTCACATAAGCCGATAAATAAAGGTGTCTTGATAGGTTTTGGCGCCGGAGACATTACTTATCAGCTTAGAGGGCAAAAGTAGTCACAAAAAAGTCACATCCAACTATGTATAATTAACCAAAAAATATATATAAAAGGACAAAAAATGCTATCGAACCTGACTTTTAAGGCGAAGCTGATTATTTTTTCATTGCTTATGTCTCTTTTATTGTTGACAATTTCCATTATCTCCTACTCAAAACTACGCCATACGGCTAATGATTTGAATGATATAGCTGAAAATAAACTCAAATCTACGAAATACCTTTTGACGGCGTTAGAAGCTCAGTCTGACATAAGAGTAGCCGTTATGAGATATCTAACTTATGATAACGCCATTATGCCGGAGTCTGAAGCACAAAGACTAAAAGGCCGGATAACGGACGGGAATAAAGTTATTGACGACAATTTGGCTGCGTACGCAAAACTACCTATGACCAAAGAGGAGGAACTTCTTTATAACGAGTTTAAAAAAGAGTGGGAAGAGTACACGCCGATTAAACTAAGAATAAAAAATGAAGTCATAGATAAGCTTTTGACCGTAAGGGATATGGAAGGGCAAAAACAGATATTTGCCACGATGAGAGTTTTGGATGTTGCATATATGACTAAATCAAAAATAGTAAAAGCCGCATTCCAAAAAGTCGCCGACTATAATATGAAAGATTCTGACAAAATTTCAAAAGAGTCGTTATCTGCCGCCGCTAGCGCAGAAACAATGATAATAGTGTTTGCGGCAGTAGCTCTTGCAATGGCTGGAGGATTGTCTTATTTGATAATCTCAAATCTTACATCAGGAGTTAATACTCTTAGAGACGGCATGGTCGAGTTTGTAAATACTAAAGATTTGAATTTCAAAATAAAATATAATGCAAAAGACGAGATAGGCGAAATAGTAGATAACTTCAATAGACTTTTAGAATCACTAGAAACAACCATTAAAGATGCAAAAAGTTCATCAAATGAAAATGCTTCAGTGTCAAGCGAACTAAGCTCTACAAGCCAACAGATAGGTAGAAATGCGGAAGAGGGCACTAGAATAGTAGAAGATACTATTAAAGAGATTACGAAAGTAAGAGAGTCTATTGAAGATAGCGCACACGGTGCAGCTTTGGCGAGAGTAGAGATAGAAGACGCCGGAGCCAAACTGATATTGGCAAAAAATAATATGATTACGCTAGGTAATGATATAGAAGAGGCTAGCGAAGCGGAAGCAGCGTTGGCTCAAAAGCTTGAACAGATGAGCCATGATGCGGATCAGGTAAAACAAGTATTAACGGTCATTAGCGACATAGCCGACCAAACAAACCTACTCGCTCTTAATGCGGCGATAGAAGCGGCTCGTGCGGGTGAACACGGTAGAGGATTTGCTGTTGTTGCGGATGAGGTAAGAAAACTTGCAGAGAGAACTCAAAAGAGTCTTACTGAGATAAATGCGACTATAAATATTATCGTTCAGGCAATTGTAGATTCATCGGAGCAGATGGGTAAAAATGCTTCTAATATCCAAAAATTGGTAGGAATAAGTAAGTCGGTAGAGGATGCTATACTAGATAGTGCTACGGTTATGGATAAAAATGTTGCCGGAATAGCGCATAGAGCAGAAGGCTCAGCGGCTCTTGCAAAAGATGCCGAGAGGATAGTGGGACTTATCGGCAAAGTAAACGATCTCTCTTCATCAAACGCCAGAAGCGTCGAGGAGATAGCCTCCGCCGCAGAGCACCTTTATAGATTGACAGAACAGCTAAACGCAAAACTAAATCAATTTAAATCTTAATTTTTAGCGCCTCAACCGCCTTTTTGGCGGTATGTGCATCTACCTCTTCCAGTTTATTTCCAAAAAACAGAGATACACTCCTGTTTTTATAAGCGTTTGTTGGTTTTTTTGAAAATCTGCTTCCGAAAAGCCCGTGCATATAAAATGTGAATACGTCAGCTCCGCTTCTTCTAGCTATTAGCTCAAACCCTTTTTGAAAAGCCCCTATTTGTCCATCCTTTGTCAATTCACCCTCCGGAAATACAACTATCGTTTTTCCCTCTTTTAATAACTCTATCGCTCTTTTAATCGAGTCTTTTGCATTTGCAGTATCAATCGGCAATGCTCCGAAGAAAGATAGAAAAGGCTTCAATAGCGGTTTTTCGTATATCTCTTTTTCCATTAAGAAATGTATCTTCTCATCTAGCGCCATTTGCAAAAAGGCCCAATCGATAAAACTAGTATGGTTGCCTATGAGTATTTTGCCGATACCGGCTTTTGGTGGCGTGCCGAAGATATAAAACTTGTATCTAAAGCTAAATAAAAGAGCGACAATAGCTTCAATAATTGCCTGCGGGAAATAAAAAGAGCTATAGACGGCTCCAGCAATCGCCAAAAAAGAGCAGATAAAAAGTATATTGTTCGCCCCAAAACCGTACATTGCCGCCGCAACCCCAAGCCCCAAAAATAGAAGCATTAATATATTTTGAGTGAGATTTGAGAGAGAAACAGCAGAACCTAGCAGTGAAGTATTTACTCTTTCTTGTATTAGAGTATTTAGGGGGACAATAATAAACCCCGCACAGATGCCTATGCAAAAGAAGGAGAAATATATCTCCCCTGTTAACACAAGCGCCAAAAACAGAGAATAACCGAGCATGCCGAAAAATACAAATGCGATACGATGTCTAGAGTTTTTATAGTTTCCAACTATTAGTGAGCCTACTATAATTCCAAATGCGCTCAAAGCCATTGCAGCCTGCACGGACAAGGCTTTTGTGATACCCAGTTCCTCTTTTGCAAAGGATGGAAACGAGGCCATAACGCTTTGAGATAGTGCAAAAAATAGCGATAGAAGCGCCATGGATGCAACCACTCCGTTATCTTTTAGTATTGTTTTGTATTTTTCTAGTTTTTTGATTTCAGTTTTTGTTTGATTATTGTCTTGTATGTCCATTTTATATAGGGAGATATACTCCAATAAACTCAAGATTGTCATTATTGCGCCTATTGGTGTTAGGCTTTGAAGATACTGCTCTTTTGTTCCCGTAAAGTCCGTTGTTAAAAGTTCGAATATAATCGTGAAAACGAGCGTAGAAAAAATAATGGACACTATCGACACGCCTTGAAGCGCCGAATTAGTCTTTACCAATTTGCCATCTTTTGAGAGCTCTTTTGCATATCCGTATTTTGCGGGAGAGTAAAAAGCAGCCTGAACGCCGAGAAGCAAGGTGGATAAAAAAGCAGCCCAGAAAATACCTAGTGCGTAAAATATGGTTATTAAGATACATAAAAATATTGCTACAAGCGCCAATAGTCTCATATTTAGAAGCTTATTTCTCTTGTCGCTAAGCTCTCCGGCAGGAATAAAAAACAGTACAAACGGCAGCAATATCAGCGCATTGACTATCTGTGTCATTATGAGCAATTCTGTTGCACTCATTGTCTTAAAGATAATATTCTGTATAGTTATTTTGTGTGCCAAATCGACAAATGCGTTCAAGAATGCCGCAATAAGATAAAAGTTCATATTCTTGCCAAAAAAATCCGCTTTCATAATACTCTTTATGCTAAATTTGAATTAAAAATTTTACGGTAAATAAATGGAAACTTCCAAAAAACTCATACTTCTTCTTGTTATAAGCGCTATTTTGCCTTATGCCTCATTTGCGGTTTTTGCAGGGGTGCACCTATACCTACTTCCATATATTATTATTCCGCTATTTGTAAGCTTCGGCCTGACATATCTAATACTAAAAGGTGAGATCAAATCTTTTAACAAACTAACCGAGTTTGCAAAAAATCTAAAAGATGGACGCTGGTCGTCAAGACTTCTTGATTTTAAGACTCCCGTATTTGCACAGCTTGCAGACGCTTTTAATATGGCTGCTTTAATGTTTGAAAAAAAACAAAAAGAGCTTCGTCAGGTCATAGATCTTGTTCCCGGCTTTATATATGCAAAAGATTTTGACGGCAATATCTTGCTTGCAAACAAAGAGCTGTCTCAATTTTTAAAAAAAGAGCCGCAGGAGATAGTCGGTAAAAATGAGCTAGACTTTGAGGATATAGCATTTTTAAAAAATAGCTCTTTTGAAGATGAAGTTCTTGATGATAATTTGCTTAAATATATTAGCGAAGAAGAGTTTGAGAGTGGCGGCAAAACTACTACCTATCTAGTATTTCGCAGTCCACTAGTAGATAACGACGGTAGTAAGCTTGGAATGCTCGTATTTGCCTATGATATTACCACCCTAAAAGAGATACAACAAAATCTTCAAGCATTAAATATATCACTTGAAGCAAGAGTAAAAGAAGAGGTTGAGAAAAATATTCTAAAAGATAAAGAGCTAATAAAAGAGAAAGAAAAGTTTATTAGAAATGCCGTCCATGAGATTAATACTGCTCTTACGGTAATAACTTTAAACGCAGAGTATTTAATAACCGAACACGGGCAAAATAGGGCGGCCTCGGCAATACTTGGGGCTGCAAAAAGCCTATCAAGCGCTTACGGAGATCTGAGTTATTCGACGATAAAAGACTCACCTACTTTTCAAAAAGAGAGTATTGTGGATGCTAGTGAACTACTGAAAAGCAGAGTGGAGTTTTTTGAAGATATAGCAGGACTTAGCGATATATCACTGCTTAGCAAGATAGAACCAAACGCAAGTTTCTTTTTGAATAAGGCGAAATTGACGAGGCTTATAGACAACAATCTGTCAAACGCAATCAAATATTCTCATCCGCAAAAGAGTGTTTTTGTAAGATTGTTTTGCGATGCTGGTGTGTGGGTATTGGAGTTTGAGAGCGTTGGGAAGAAGATTGAGGATAAAGAGAGAATATTTGAACTTTACATGCGAGAAGACGGTATAAAGGGCGGGCATGGTGTGGGCTTGAATATGGTAAAAGAGATTTGTGACGAATATAAAATTCATATTGAGGTAAAAACAAGTGGCGATAAAAACATCTTCAGGTATCGTTTTAATAAAAATTGTTAAGATAGTGTTATGAAAATAATGTTAGTTGAAGACGAATATCCGATAGCGCAAGCTATAAAGAGATATCTAGAAGATGCCGGGCACAGAGTGGAGACTTTTTTTGACGGCGCAGAAGCCATAAAAGAGTTTGAAGTCGGAGAGCAGTACGATACTTTTATCGTAGATATTAACCTGCCCGGAGCAAGCGGCTTGGATTTATTATCAAGAATAAAAGCATCCTCAAGCGAACTTCCGGTGATTATCATTAGCGCCGATAGTGATATAGAAACTATCGACAAAGCTTACAAACTTGGCACGGAAGACTATCTCAAGAAGCCATTTCATATTAAAGAGCTAGCCATCAAACTTGACAAAATCTCAAAAAATGTGAATATGAAAATACCGTTTGGAGATGGTTTTGTCTTTGATGTGACTTCTAGGATTTTATACAAAGAAGATAGTGAGATAGAACTTACAAAAAAAGAACTTCTGTTTTTAGAACTTCTGCTTCAAAACAGAGGCAAGATAATTACAAATGACAGAATCCAAAATATAGTGTACGAATACAATTATATGAGCGATTTGGCGCTAAGAACGCTCGTTAAAAGAGTAAGGCTAAAAGTTGGAAAAGAGTTGATACATAACGTATCGGGGCTTGGGTATAAAGTAGAGTAGAAGGGCTTTTGTTCCCTTCTACGGTTTGTATTATTCCGCTACGCTTACTTCTACAGGATCACTTTCCCATAGACCGTGTTTTGTGCAATAGCTCATTGCCGTTAGCTTCATTTTTGTTTTGTGTGGAATGATTGTAAATGTAACTTCTGCATTAGCAGGAGCCGCACCTTGTGCGCCCGGCGTATATGTTGTTTGTCCTAGCAGAGTATCGCCGTCAAATAGTTGGATGTATGCTATGTAATGGTCAAAATCATCCGGATGCTTGTATTCGTTACCCATTTGTACTCTAACTGCAAATTTTTCACCTTTTTTTGCGGTGTTATCACAGTGAACAAACGGTGAGTGTCTGTCTATATAATCTTTCTTTGCCTCTTTGTCTATAGCGCTGATATCTACGTATCTATTAATTGTCGGCATTGTATCCTCCTAAGTTTTTTTTGGTTAGTATCCAAACAGAACCGATTTTAACCCAAATAAGATAAAATAAATCTTATTTTAAAAGCAAGCATGCAAGAATTTAATTACTCCTTTTTAGCCTCTTTTTTATTGGTTGCCATAGCTATAATATATTCATACAAAGAAAAGCTAGGTGTCGAAAAAAAAATAGCTGTCGGCTCTTTTTTGGCTTTTTTTCAGCTGATACTACTTGGGTTTATTCTCTCTTTTTTATTCTCTTTCGAATCTCTTACTTATTATTTCGGTGTTTGGGTTTTTATGTGCCTATATGCCGCATTTGTTGCACAAAAGCGAGCTAGGATATATGAGAACGGTTTTTTAATCTCATTAACCGTTATCGGGGCATCTTCTTTTTGTGTTTTATCCCTTTTGCTACTCATCGGTGCGATAAGTTTGAAAGCAAAAGAGGTAATTCCGCTTTCCGGCATGATAGTCGGTAACGCATTGAATGTGTATACTCAGTTTGCGGATAGACTTAAAGGAGAGGTCAGAAATAGGCTTGCCGAGGTAGAGGGCAAAATAGCTCTCGGAGCGGATTTACCGAATGCGACGCATGAAGCGACGAAGGCGGCCTCTAAAGCCTCCTTGATGCCTACATTAAACACTTTGCATACAGTCGGACTAATACATATACCCGGAGTTACGGTCGGTATGATACTTGCCGGAGCGTCACCTATGAAAGCCGTTTCTTTTCAATTGGTAATAATGTTTATGATGGTTAGTGTGGCGATGTTTAGCGCTATTTTTGGAAAAATCCTACTCGTCAAAAAAATCGTCGCCTCCGTTGCCCCGTAGTTCTGAGCCGACGATCTCCTCCAGCAGTACTGTGGCATAAGAGCCTTTTGGGAGTGAGAATTTTATTTTTGCGTGCGCATTTTCCTCGTCATACTCTATCTCACAATCTTGTGGAAATATCCACGCATATCTTCTATCGCCAAGAGCCTGTACTTTTTCGTCAATAAATAGTTTTTCTATCTCAAATGCATCGGAGTTTGAAGCCCTGTTTTTTTCTCCGCACAGTAAGCCTGTCGGCGATGTTTGCCTAAGTGCAAATCTTGCGGCTTCCTCATTCGGATTTTCTGCAAAAAATAGCTTGCCGTGCGGATAATGACACATAGCGTCTCCCGCAAAAAGCTTTAGAAATTGGGATTGTTTTTTGAGCTCTGCACCGATGGCAGGGTCTATCTGAATAGCTTTTGATGCAAACTGTATTTTGAGTGCACTTTCTAGCTCTTTTTTGTCAAAACTTTCAATAAGCCTTGAGGTCTCTATCCGAAAATCAAGCCACTCGTTAAAAAGTCGACTCTGGTATGCGCTAATAAAAAATCGTTTTAGATTTTGGTTTCGCTCTTTTGCCAGTCCGTGAACAATGTTTTTCCCAAGTTCGTGGTTTTTGCCGTCACGCCCAAATCTTTGGTATCCAAAGTAGTTTGGCATACCTTCGTTTGATATTTTGGTTAGGGCATTTTTGAGTTTTGCAAAGTCTGAAGGCATAATTTTTTTGAGACGTATAAAAAATCTATTTCCTATTAGATGTCCAAGTTTGATTTTGTTTTTGTGTCTTGTGAGGCTCAGTATTTTGATATTTTGATGCTCTATCTCTTTTAATGCCGTCTCAAAATTTCTAGGCAAAGATATATGTTGTATTGTCATTCCATCTTTGTCTTTCAGTCCGGCATACCCTATATCTCTTTGCTTGACACCTGTTGCCGAGGATATAAAGCTTAGCATATCCCACGTCGTCATATCTTTTTTTCGTACCGCCGCTACGATATGCTCCCCATCCCCGCTAAATTCGTATAGCGGCAACTCCTCGACTGTAAAATCTTTTGAGCCTTTATTGAAAACAAAATTTATAGGTGAATGCGTCAAAAATCTGCTACTTCTCATTATTTATCATTTGTGTTAAAATCGGCTAATTGTAACATCAAAAGGGTTTGGGATGAATCTAAGAGAGTGCTCGTTGTTTGACGGTTTTAGCGATACACAGTTAAATGAGCTATCCAAAATATCTTTTGAAAAGAGCTTTTTGGACGGAGAAAATATTTTTTTGGAGGGGGAGAGCTCCCAATATCTTCATATTCTACTGGAAGGTAGAGTGGATATAGTAAAAGCCAACTCCAAGTTTGGAGAGTTTTTTTTACACTCTATAAATCCTGTTTCAATGATTGCGGAGCTTCCTACTTTTGAAAGATTGCCTTTTCCCGCTAGCGCTAGAGCTAGCGGGGTGGTCAAGATACTGAAAATAGAGTTTGATATTTTCAAAGATAAGATGCTTTCAAATCCGGATGTTTCATATAAATTTATAAAGTCTCTTTTGCAAAAGATGAAGATATTAGAAGGATTTATTCAAAAAGAGCTCAATCTCGGAGCTGAAGAGAAGATAATAAATTTACTTTCGGAAGTACAAGATATATTTGAACAAAAAAAACATGTAGATATAGCAAAGATATTAAATATTTCTCCTGAAACTTTGTCAAGAACGCTTAGAAAATTAAAAGAGCAGGGGATTGTAGAACTAGACGGTAAAAAAGTAAAACTTTTAAGGTGATAAAGCGCTCGGACCGTGAGGTCTTAGCACTTTATGATATTTTTTGAATATTTTTCAAGCCTTACGACTGAAGCCTTTTCCACTTCTTCCTTTGCCTTGGCGCTTGAGCCATACTCTTTTCTGAGTTCTTGTTTGTTTAGATCAAAAAACTCAGTATATTGATTTCTACCGGCAACACCGACTGCATATATCTCTTTTTTAGACTCATCGGCCTCAAGAACTATCATAGCAAGATGGTTTTCCGCAGGACCGTCTACTCTCTTGCCGCATATTTTTGGGTCAAAAACAGATAGATGAGCACAGCATTTTATTAGTTGTACACCCTGAAGACAGCCTTGGTCTTTTTTGCCGTAATAGTTAACTACCGTGAAATCTTTTGTCGGATATGACCATTGATGTGGACATATTGCGCTATATGCCACAAGATTATTACCTTTTCCGACTCCGCCAGGGGCAGTATATTTGTTACCGTCATTTGTTGAATAACTCATTGCTTTTATCGGAAGATCCAAGAAAAGCAAGAAGTTTGGAGTCGAAGCAAACGGGTAATTAAACATAAACGGCGCATCGGGAGTGATGGTATCAAACCAAATCGGCTTACCGTTTGCGTCAGTCAAAAGCGCTTTTTTATACATTGTTACAGGCAAATCAGCCGCTCTTGCATCGTTCAAAAAAACAACGCCGCTCGCCACAAGAGTGGCGGATACGGCGCAAGTTTTTAGAAAATCTCTTCTTTCCAAAAAAACTCCCTTATTGTTAGCTAAATAGGTCGTTCATTAGACCTTTATACCACTCGTCCGTAGCTTTACCGAGGTCTGCAGATCTATCGCCTACTTTTGCCGTTACTTTTATTTTTCCTTCTGCCGGCAGATAAGCTACCGCATGATTGACGACTATAGACTCTTTTGGAGTTCCGTTAACAAATGAGAAGCATGTGTTGTCAGGAAGCAATAAGCCTGTATCGGCTTTGCCTAGGATTTTAGCAGAGAGTTGTTTAGCAACTATCTTGCCTTGAGCATTTGCCATGTGTCCTGATTTTGGATATGCGCTTCCTGCGTCAAAGTTGACTGCCGCTACGGCATCACCGCAGATATATACTCTATCATCGTTAAGTGCTGCGTGGCTTGGAAGTTTTACTTTTGCATAGCCGTCTGCATTATGTTCAACACCGGACATTTTTATAAGCGGATGGCAAACATTTTTAGGGATGATGTTTGCTACTTCGTATTTTATAGCTTTCGCTACTTTCGTCTCTTTGCCGATTGAGCAGTGAATCTCTTTTTTGTCAAGGTCTACGGATGTGATTGAGCAATTGCCTACAAACTCTATAATATCCGGATATAGGGCTTTATAACTATCCATAAACTGTTTTGGTTTTGCACCCGGCTTCTCTTTTGGATCAAGAATTAGTACTTTGCCTTTGATTTTGTTAGTTTTCATGTAGTATGCAACCATTGCGGCTCTCTCATAAGGAGCAGGAGGGCATCTATAAGCGCCGTCAGGAACCGTTATGATGAAGTTGCCTTCTTCCATTCCGTCAAGCTGTTTTTTAAGGGCAAGATGTTCGCTTCCCGGCATTAGTGCGGCAGGAGTTTCCATTTTTAGTCTCTCTTCTTTTAGCTTATCGCCGCCTGAGAGTTTTGAGTAGTCATAAGCGATTCCCGGAGCTAGAACAAGATAATCATATCCGATAGTGCCCATATCCGTTTTTACAACTCTATTTGCTCTATCAAAACCAATGATAGTAGCTTGAACAAAGTGGTATCCATTTTTTGTTGCAGGAGAGAAGAAATCAAAAGATAGAGTATCCAAAGTAATTCCTTGAATGCCGCCTAGCCAACCGTTGCTATAAGGGCAAGACATAAAATTATCTCTTTTTTCAAGTACTACAACTTCGATTTCCTTACTAGCTTTTCTAAGGTATTTTGCTACCGTCAGACCTGCAAAGCCTGCACCGCACACTACTACTCTTTTGCCTTTTGGGGCACCCATAAGTTCAGTATTTGCAAGGCTAAACGCTTTTGGAGCATCCGTAGAGGCTGCGTTGTCAGCTGCGCAACCGCCAACAGCCAAAGCCGCTGCGGATATTCCCGTAATTTTAAGTAAGTCCCTTCTATTGATTGCCATATTCACTCCTTTATGGTTGTTTTGTGACTCTGTGAGACATCCGTGTTAAATAATTTTTTATTATTTAACATTCGGTTTTCATTCTATCGCTACAAAAATTAAAATTTGTTTAAATAATATATTTTTTATAATTTTTTATAATATAAATTATTGTTAATTTTATATAAAAAAACATAATGTGAATTACGTTGGAAACGAATGATTAACGTTTATTAAGTAGCTAAAAAATAGTTATTAAAATGTGTATTTTTTGTAGTTTATTTTTTTGTTTTTATAAAATATTTTTATATGTGGATTAGTTTTTAAAAAGAATGGAGCCGACTCTTAACATGTTGGAGCCCGATGCAATAGCGAGTTCAAAATCAGAACTCATTCCCATTGAACAGATTACGGCGCCATCTTTTTTTAGTTTATCAAAGATGGTGTGGCACTCTTCAAAGCTTTTTTGAATCACTTCTTGTTCGTCTGTATGCGCACCTATGGTCATAACGCCTTTTAGTCGTATGTTTGAAAGTTCGGAGATGATTTTGGAGTATTCTTCGGACGCAGTTTCCGGCATAACACCGGCTTTTGTATCTTCACGTGCGCTATTTATCTGCAAAAGAGAGTTTACTACCATGTTTTTTGCTTTTGCTCTTTTGTTTATTTCAAGAGCCGTTTCGTAAGAGTCTACGGAGTGTACCAAAAACGGTTTTGTCTCAAGCAACATATTTATTTTGTTTGTCTGCAATCGCCCGATAAAATGCCACTCGATAGGCAACTCTTCAAGCGAAGATGCTTTTGCCTTCATATCTTGTATTTTGTTTTCGCCAAATGCTCTTTGGCCTTCGAGATAAAGCGCTTTAACAGCTTTGTCATCTACGTATTTGCTAGCCGCAACTAGCTTTACGATAGCTTTGCGGTCATACGCAAGCCTTGCTTTTTCTATTCTCTCTATTACCGCTTCAAGGTTTGTCATCAAAACCCTCCGGTTATCCTGTTGAGGTCGTTGTAAAGACCGAGTAGCATTAGCCACAGCAGTATCGCCCAACCAGCAAGAGTCAGTTTTGTGAACACTGCTTCACTAGGAGCTTTTTTGAAAATCATTTCATATAGGTTGAATAGAATGTGCCCACCGTCAAGCGCCGGAATGGGCAGTAGATTTATAACTCCCAGATTGACCGATATAAGAGCGGTTAGCAAAAGAAGAGTGACAAAACCGCTGTGCGTAGCTTGATTTGTAGCTTGCACTATCGATATAACACCGCCTACGTTGTCAAGTGATAAAACTCCGGTAATTAGTTTTTCGATTCCCATTGCAATGAATTTTGCGGATGTGTAAGTTTTTTCTATCGCAAGCCTACCGGCTTCGATGGCGTTATAGTAGACTTTCACGTTTTCGCCCAAAGGGGCTATTCCTATCATATATCTTTTTGTATTTTCGCCGAATATATTTTTTGTTTCTACTATTACAGGTTTTACTCTAATATTTTTTTGCGAACCGTCTCTGATAATGGACATTATGATGTGATGGCCGTCTGCCTTTTGTATGTTTTCGCTTATCTCATGCCAGTATTTTATCTCTACGTTATTGATTGAGGTTATTTTATCGCCTGTTTTTATTCCTGCACTTGCTGCAGCGGAGTTTGGCGATATTTGGCCTACCTTGCTTGTGAGCGTGTCTATTCCGCCAAGAGCCAAACCAAAGTATATAATAGCCGCAAGAGCCAAATTTGCAAAAGGTCCCGCAAGAAGAATAATCATTCGTTGAAGTGGTGTTTTGGAGCCGTAACCGTCTTTGTCAAAACTTACCTCGGAAGGGTTGCTGTCGCTTTGACCTTTCATCTTTACGTAACCGCCTAGCGGTATAAGCGATATGGCGTATTCCGTGCCACCCCTTGTGATAGAAAATATCTTTTTTCCAAAACCTATGCTAAAGACTTCTACCTTGACCCCAAAAGCCCGTGCTGCCAAGAAATGTCCGAGTTCGTGAAAAAAAATCAGAAAAGATAAAACGAGAAGTGAAACAAAAAAACCCAAAATAAAGCTCCGTTCAGTTTTTGAGATACTCTTTGGTGTATTCGTATCCGGAATACAGAGTGATAAGTACAGCTATCCACAAAAGAGCGGAGGCAAAAGGCCAATGCATAATCATAAATCCGATAGCGACAAGCTGTGTAGCCGTCTTTAGTTTGCCCATCAAATTGGCAGATATCTCTTTGCCCTCAGATACGGCTACAACTCTAAGCCCCGTAATAAAAAACTCTCTTGTAAGAATAAGAAAAATAGCCCAAGGACTTGCCGCATCTTGACTCATGAGACCGAGAAAAGCAGCCAAAGTGAGCATTTTATCGGCGAGCGGGTCGATGATGGAGCCTAATTTTGTTTTTTCGTTCCAAGCCCTTGCTATAAAACCGTCAAAAAAATCTGTTAGTCCTGCAAGCACAAACAAAAAAGCCGCAAAAAAATCCATCCATGTCGGATGGATACCAAAAGGCGCATCGTTTCTGCTTAGCAAAATCCAAAATATTAACGGTGAGATAATTATTCTGGCAAAGGCTAGAGCGTTTGGAGTATTTATCATGTAAAAGAGCTACCGCCATCGGCTATGATAGTCTGGCCGTTTATCCAGTATGAGTCTTGTTTGCACAAAAATAGCGCTATCGGAGCTAGGTCGTCGGCTTGACCCATTCTGCTAAGAGGTGTTCTCTTGATAACCTCGGCTTTTAGCTCTTCAAAGTTTGGAAACGCTCTTAGCGCATCAGTCTCTATAGGGCCGCCTGAGAGTGCATTTACCCTGATATTTTTTGGGGCTAGTTCGGTTGCAGCGTATCTTACCATCGTTTCAAGTGATGCTTTTGAAGATCCGTGCCCTGCGTAGTTATCGGTGTGCACTAGATTTCCGGTAGAGCTTAGTGCGACTATAGAGCCTCCACCCACTTTTTCCATTCTTTTTGCCGCTTCTTGAGCACCGACTACAAATGCAAGTACAGTTGCCGTATAGATATTATTGAGCCCTTTTGGTTTTAGTCTCATAAACGGCGCAAAACCACCGACCACGCTTCTGCCGGAGATAATAGCGTTTGATATAAAATAATCGACTCTGTCAAAATCTTTATCTATCTCCTCAAATACGCCCTTGTATGTATCCGGCTCCAGTATGTCAAGCTTGTAAGCTTTTATTTTGACTTTATATTGCGTCTCTATCTCTGCGCATATTTTTTTTGCTTCTTCTTCGTTTGAGTTGTAAGTAAAAGCGATATTTGCGCCGACTTGGGCAAATCTTTCGACTATTGCTCTTCCTATCCCTCTAGTTCCGCCGCTGATTACAAGTGTTTTTCCGTTCATTTAAAAGCCTATTTTAAGATTTCGTATTTTTGAAGCGCCGCTTCTAATTTTTTCATTGTTTCCGCCGAAGGATTTGTAAGCGGAAGCCTAAATTCTAGGTTTTCTATTAGTCCCGCCAAATACATCGCCGCTTTAATAGGTATCGGATTTGTCTCAACAAACAAAACGCTATTTATTGCATACAGCTCATCGTTTATTTTTTTTGCACTCAGATAATCGCCTTTTGCAGCCGCATTCGTCATCTCTTTTAGTTTGTTTGGAAGCAAGTTTGAAGTGACTGAAACTACGCCTTTTCCGCCGTTTGCAAGAATAGGATAGTTGATACCGTCATCGCCGCTAAAAATAGAAATATTCGGCGTTAAAACTCCAAGTTCTATACATCTTTCCATTGAGCCGCTAGCTTCTTTGATTGCGTATACGTTTGGACAGGCGTCTGCTATTTGTTTTACGGTTGATGGCTTCAAGTCTACTGCGCATCTTCCCGGTACGTTATACAACATTACACCCACATCTACGGCATTGGCAATAGCTTGGTAATGCAAAAAAAGTCCCTCTTGCGTAGGCTTGTTGTAGTATGGAGTGATAACAAGTACGCCGTTAGCGCCGGCATTTGCGGCAAATTTAGCCAAATCTACGGCTTCTGCGGTTGAGTTTGAGCCGGCTCCCGCTAGCACTTTTGCTTCCGTGCCTTTCGCACACTCTATAGCTATTTCTATGCATCTTTTGTGTTCATCATGTGTTACGGTAGGGCTTTCTCCAGTGGTTCCCATTGGCGATATGATGTCGATTCCGAGTCTTATCTGTCTTTTTATCAGGTTTGCATATGCCGCTTCATCTAGTTTTCCGTTTTTAAACGGCGTTATGAGGGCTGTGCAAGAGCCAAATACGGGGTTCATCATTTTTCCTTTTTCCTAAGAATTATAGTTGTTTTTGTATCGTCGGTGAAATATTTATTGGCCGCCTTGATTATCTCTTCGGCTGTTAGTTTTGATAGTTTATCTTCATATTCCAAAAGCGGCTTGACGTTGCCTCTTGCAAAGTAGCTTCCAAATAGGTCGGCGACATGGCTTGAACTCTCTAGATTAAATATAAAGTCAGCTCTTGTATTGACTTTTATCTTCTCAAGTTCATTCTTGTCGATACCCTTTGTTTTTAGCTTATCTATCTCTTTTAGTACCTCTTTTTCTACGTTCTCTGCTTTTACGCCCTCGTTGCAAACAGCCATAAAGATAAATAATCCCGGATCTTTAAGATCCATAGAATAGCCGTAAATCGAGTTTACAAGCCTTTTTTTATCGGATAGCTCTTTTTGAAGTCTGGAGCTTTTGCCGCTTGATAGTATCTCTGATATTGCGGAAAGGGCTATGATATCTTCGTCTTCGTAGTTTGGTATCTTGTATCCGATGGCAAGCATTTCAACATTAGTTTCTTTGTAAACGACAGCTCTTTTTTCTCCGTCTTGTTTTGGTTCAACCATATGTGGTGTAGGTATTTCTGCACTATTTTTGATACCTTCAAAATGTTTTTGCGCTTTTGCGAATATATCTTTTGGTTCTATATCTCCGGCAACTATCAAAATTGCGTTTGAAGGTTGGTAAAACTTCTTGTGAAAGCTTTTGATATCATCTATCTTCCAAGTCAAAATATCATCCATAAACCCTATCGGAGTCCAATGGTATGAGTGGTATCCAAACGCTAGGTTAAAAAGATTGAAGTACAAATATCCCATCGGATTATTGTCAGTTCTCCAACGTCTCTCTTCGGCTACCACCTCACGTTCCGGCAAAAACTCTTCATTTTTGAGGTTTAGGTTTTGCATCAACTCCGCAAAAAGCTCCATCGACTTATCGATATTTTGGTTTGCGGCATTGATATAGTAATGTGTATAGTCAAATCCGGTGCTTGCGTTGTTGACGCCGCCGAAACCTTTGATTATCTCGTCAAACTCTCCGGCTTTTAGGTTTTTTGTTGATTTGAAGTTGAGGTGTTCAAGCATGTGTGCTATGCCGCTTTTGCCCATCACTTCATTTCTCGAACCGACTTTATAGAAGACGTCTACGGTTACAACGGAGTTTTGTTTTAACTTTACGGCTACGACTTCCATTCCATTCGAGAGAGTTTTTGTTTCATATTTTGGTAAAGCGCTTGCCATTAATACTCCGGTAAAAAAAATAATTGTAAGAAATACTCGCATCATCTTCTAGGTTTTCTATCGCACCCTATAGCTTCTGATATGTGTGTGAAGCCGTCAAAATTCATAAGCTCCATAAGCCCTTCATTGATATGTTTTACCAATGACGGTCCTTTGTAGATGAAGCTAGTATATATTTGAACCAAGCTTGCCCCCGCTTTTATTCTTCTGTATGCTTCCTCGGCAGAGTCTATGCCGCCGACGCTAATAAGTGTCGTTTTGCCGTATAGCTCGGCCGCTATATAATCAAACATCTCAAAGCTTTTTTCAGCCAGCACTTTGCCGCTTATTCCGCCGAAGTTTTTTGCCTCTTGCAACAGTGAATAATCTATCGTCGTGTTGGTGGCGATAATCCCTTTAGCTCCGCACTCTACTGCTTTTACGCAAAGGCTCAAAGCCTCTTTTTTCTCCAAATCAGGAGATATTTTGAGAAGTACCGGCTTTTCGGTCAACTCTTTTGTCATGGTGAAAAGCTCTGATATAAACTCTTCGTTTTGAAGCGACCTTAGCCCTTTGGTATTTGGCGAAGAGATGTTGATAACCATATAGTCTGCAAATTCATGCAAGTTTTCTATTAGAGTTTTGTAGTCATTTATTGCCAGTTTGTCGGCTGTCAGCTTGTTTTTGCCGATGTTGACGCCTATCGGCAGTACAAACGGATATGAGCGTTCCAATCTTTTTTTGACGGCGTTCATACCTTCGTTGTTAAAACCAAAAGCGTTCTGGAGGCTCTCTTCTTCGATAAATCTAAAAAGTCTAGGCTTCGCATTGCCATCTTGCGGTTTTGGCGTTAGCGTACCTATCTCTGTAAAGCCAAAGCCAAACATAGCCATTTGGCGTATCATTGTTGCATTCTTGTCAAAACCTGCGGCAAGGCCTACGGGGTTTAGGAATTTTTTGCCGAAAATAACTTGAGAAAGCCTATCGTCAACGATAAAGTTTTTATCGATAAAGTAGTTTTGGCACGGGGTGCAAAGCCTTGATAGTCTAAGTGCGCCCTCAGCTAGATTGTGAGCCGTCTCCGGATCTAGTCTAAACAGATACTCTTTTAACGCTTGGTATGTAAACATATCTTAAAGTGTCCTCAAAAATTGGGCTTTGGGCATGATTATACATAATGGAATCTTAACGGGAACGCTTTTTGCCTATATCTAAAATAATGCGGTTTAAAAAGTCTAAATTAAAAAATATTTTGGCAAAATCGCTTAAACCCTTCATAAAATCAAAGGACAATAATGAAAAAAATCGGACTGACAATTTGTTTGGCTCTAAGCATAAACAGCTACGCAAAGACAGATCTCGGTTCGATAGAGTCCTCTATACCTATTAGTTCGTACATAGTAAAAGAAGTCGGAAGCTCTGAAATTTTGATGTCAAAAAACAAAGACAAGATGGTTGAACCGGCTAGCCTTACCAAAATACTAACAAGCATAATAGCAATTGAGAGCGGTAGGCTTGAGGAAGATGTGACGATTACGAAAGATGCTACGATGGTGGAGCCTTCCAAGGCGGGCTTTAGGGTAGGTGACAAAATAAAGCTCATAGACCTAGTTAAAGCGTCAATGGTAAACTCTAGTAATGACGCTGCTTTTGCAATAGCTATACATCTATCTGGTAGTACCGAAGAGTTTGCAAGAGTTATGAACTACAAAGCCAGACTTATGGGAATGAGAAACTCTAATTTTACAAATCCGGCAGGCTTTGATAGGGGGGTGTATGCAGGTCATCATTCAACTGCGGGCGATCTTTTGAGGCTTACGGAATATGCAATAAAAAACAAGCTTTTTAATGAGATAGCAAAACTTGAGTATGTATCTATTGCGGAACAGCAAAGCGGTAAGCTTTATAACCTCAAGACGCATAATAAACTGCTTGATAAGTATAAATACGCAGTCGGTATTAAAACGGGATATACCAGCAGAGCCGGTAAATGCTTGATAGCGAGAGCAAAAAAAGACAATAAAGACGTTGTTCTAGTAATGCTAAAAGCAAAAGCCGATAGATGGAGCGTTGCCGAAAATATGTTTGAAAAAGCGTTTGATATGAAGGCGCCTGAGCCTGAACTTATTGAAGAAACATCAAATGTAAATGTTAGCAATAATACAAAAGCCCTAAGAGGCGCAAAAAAAGTATCCAAAAACTCGAACAAATCAAGATTGGTAAAAAAAGTTTTAAATAATAAAAAGGTCGCATCTACGAAGCCGACTAAAGTAAAAAAGAGGCTTAAAGTTGCTCAAAAAACGAGAGGCGACAGAGGATGACAAAAAAATGTCAAGTAGCACTTGACATTTTTTAAACTCCACACTACAATTCTGCAAAATATTTACCAAAAACAAAAATCTTTAAACTACATACAGGATATATCCATGAAAATCAGAATTTCAATGATTTTGGCAGCGTCTCTTTTGGGCGTTTTTATCTCCGGTTGCGAACGCCCGAAAATGACAGGAATGGAGCCGCCGGCTCAAGGTCCGGTAGCGGTAAATTTGGAAGAGGTGAAAACAGCAGACCTTGCGGCTACTCTTGAAGCAACAGGACAGACGCAAGCCTTCAATACTGTACAAATATACTCAAGAGTCGCAGGATATTTGCAAAAGAGAAACTATACCGAAGGTTCGAGAGTATCTCAGGGCGATACGCTATTTACTATAGACCCTTCCGACCTTATTAATGCCAGAGATTCCGCTAAAGCGTCTCTTATGCAAGCAGAAGCAAATAGCGAAAATGCAAAAGCCGTACTTGCAAGGGTAAAACCTCTTGCAGAAGCAAATGCGGCGAGCAAGCAAGAGCTTGATACGGCTTTGGCAAATGAAAGAAGCGCCGCTGCTGCGGTCGCTAGCGCAAAGGCTGCATTGTCGCAAGCCGAACTCAATCTGAGCTATACAAAAATCAAAGCTCCGGTTTCGGGCTTTGTGGATAGGGCAAAAGTAGACCTTGGAACTTATATAACTGCCGGAGCAAGCGGATTGTTGACTACCGTATATCAAACAGATCCGATGTATGTTAACTTTAGTTTTAGCGAAAATCAGAGACTTTTCTTTCAAAATGCAATAGCGTCCGGTAAATTGATTGTTCCAAAAGACGGTAAGTATGAAGTTGAATTGACACTCGGCGATAAAAGCGTTCTAAATAAAACGGGCAATATCAATTTTACCGCTCCATTTTTTGATACGGCTACCGGAACTATGAGCTATAGAGCCGTATTCAAAAATGACGACTCAAAACTATCTCCCGGCCAATTTGTTAGGGTAAAAGTAAAAGGTATGCAGTGGAAAAACACCGTATTTGTATCGCAAGCCGCAGTACTTACGAGCGATAAGGGTAAATTTGTATATGTTCAAGAGAAAAATAATACGGTATCGGCGAGACCTATTCAAATAGGCGAATGGGTAGGAAAAAATGTAGTTGTTGCGGGCGGCTTGAATGCGGGAGAGAAAATTGTCGTAGACGGTCTTGCAAAACTAAAACCGGGCGCTTCTATCATCCCGTCACCCGCTAAATAAGCAGAGGCCATAATAAATGTTTAGTAAATACTTCATAAATAAGCCCGTTTTATCTACGGTTATAGCTTTAATCATAATGATACTCGGGTTTACGGCTATTAAAAGCCTTCCGATATCACAGTTTCCAAATCTTACGCCTCCAACCGTAGTGGTGAGCGCCTCTTATCCCGGCGCTGATGCAGAGACTATTGCAAATAATATTTTGACGCCGCTTGAAGCTCAAATAGCAGGAGCCGAAGGGCTTATGTATATGAACGGAAAAGCATCGGCGACATCCGGTACGGCTACTATTACTTGCACGTTTAATATCGGTGTAAATCAGGATATGGCGGCAGTTGAGGTGCAAAACCGTATCAACTCCGCACTGGCACTTTTGCCTCAGACTACTAGAGATTTGGGTGTGAAAGTCGAAAAAAGAACATCCGACATACTTCTAATCGTATCGGTAACATCTCCTGATGGAAGTTTTTCGGATACGGATATAAGTAACTATATTCTTACAAACATGCTTGACGAGGTCAAAAAAATACCCGGTGCAGGTAGATCACAGATATTCGGACAAAGAGACTATGCGATTCGTGTTTGGTTGGACCCTGACAAGATGGCAAAATTGAATGTTGCAAGCTCTGATGTTTCGCTTGCCATTAAAGACCAAAATATTCAAGTTGCTCCGGGAAGACTAGGACAAGCGCCTACGGCCGATGAGCAAATGTGGACTATGCAACTAATCTCTAAAGGAAGATTTTCAACCCCTGAAGAGTTTGCCGATATCATTATCCGCTCAAATCCAGATGGTTCGGCGGTTCGTCTAAAAGACGTGGCTAGGGTAGAACTTGGAAGTCAAAACTATGAATTTTTTGGACGCGTAAAAGGTAAACCGGCGGCAATGATAGGTATTTTTGCCGATGCGAATGCGAATGCTCTTGATACTGCCGATGCGGTACACAAAAAAGTGCAAGAGATGTCCAAAAAATTCCCTCCGGGCTTAGAATATAAGATTCCTTACGATACGACTGATTTTGTCAGAATATCTATAGATGAAGTTGTTAAGACCTTGTTTGAAGCTATTATTTTGGTGAGCCTCGTAATATACCTTTTCCTTCAAAGTTGGAGGGCTGCGCTTATACCGATACTTTCTGTTCCCGTATCGCTTACCGGAGCATTTATCGGTATGTATCTACTCGGATACTCTATAAATACCCTTACTTTGTTTGGGTTGGTGCTCGCTATCGGTATTGTCGTGGATGATGCTATCGTCGTTATCGAGAATATGGAGAGAATACTCCAGAGCGAGAAGATATCTCCGCGAGAGGCGGCAATTAAGGCTATGAGCCAGATATTTGGCCCTGTTATTGCGATAGTGCTTGTTATGTGCGCCGTGTTTGTTCCGGCTACGTTTATGGGCGGTATGACGGGACAGTTATATAAACAGTTTGCGGCAACCATAGCTATATCCGTTGTTTTTTCAGGTCTAATGGCTGTTACTTTTGCTCCGGCGCTAGGAGCTTTGATACTTAGAAAACATCAGCAAGAACCGGCAAGATTTTTCAGATGGTTTAACGCCAAATTTGAAAAGATGACTGATAATTATGTGAAACGTTCTGGATGGATGATACGAAAATCGTCAATTATTTTTGTAATCTATCTATCTACTTACGGGTTTATATACTTTTTCAATAAGACTCTGCCGACGGCGTTTGTTCCGATGGAAGATCAAGGTTATTTTATTACAAGTATCAACCTTCCGGATGGCGCAAGCGTCAATAGAACCAAAGAAGTTGTAAAAGAGGTAGAGGCGATACTTGCAAAAGAACCGGCAGTCTCGACGTATACCGCAATTACCGGCCTTAATATTATGACCTTTTCGCAAGAGCCGAATTCTGCGGCGGTATTTGTGCGTCTAAAGCCTTGGAGCGAGAGACCTACTAAAGAGTTGAGTCTTTTCGGTACGCTTGGAAGCGTGGGGCCTAAATACGGGGCCATCAAGAGCGCAAACGTAATAGCTATGCCGCCTCCGCCGATAAGAGGTATGGGGCCTTCGGATATGTTTAGCTTTAAGCTGTTGCAATTGGGCGATGCCAATATGACGAGAATGGCAAATAGTACAAACGGGTTTTTAAAGGCGCTAAGAGAAGAGAAATCCTTAAAAACTTCGTTTACGACCATGAGAGCCAGCACCCCGACTCTATTTGTAGATGTGGATAGGGATAAGGCAAAATCGTTTGGAGTCTCTGTGTCCGATATATTTACGACATTGCAATCGACTATCGGATATATGAATATAAATCAGTTTGATAAAAATGGTAAAACCTATTGGGTGCAAGTCCAATCCGATATAGAATATAGAAGCAAACCAGAAGATATAGGCAAAGCTTGGGTTCGTGCGTCAAACGGCAAGTTGCTTCCTCTTTCGAACTTCGTAAGCGTATATCCGTCAAGCGCTCCATCTACGATAGAGCATTTCAACGGCGTACTGTCGACAACTATTATGGGTTCTCCGGCTCAGGGTTTTAGCTCCGGTGAGGTGATAAAAACACTCGAAGGACTAGGAGATAAAATATTGCCCATAGGAACGACCTATGATTGGGACGGTCTATATTCGCAAGAAAAAACGGTTGGCTCAAAAGCGTTTATAATTATGGCTTTTGCACTTTTGCTTGTTTATCTGATTTTGGCCGCACTATATGAAAAATGGGCGTTACCTATATCAATTATGCTTGCTGTTCCTTATGGAATCATGGGGGCGTACACGGTTGTCTGGCTAATACCGTTTTTGAATAACAACGTCTATTTTCAGATAGGACTCTTGACGCTCATAGGGTTATCTGCGAAAAATGCGATACTTGTTGTTGAGTTTGCAGAGGAGCAAAGAAAAGAGGGTAAAAGTATATATGATTCATCCATGGAGGCTGCTAGACTGAGATTTAGACCTATGATGATGACTTCCGTCGCATTTTTGGCGGGCATGTTACCGCTTATTTTAAGTTCCGGAGCCGGTGCAGCGAGTAGATTTTCTATAGGTGTGGCAATGTTTGGCGGTATGCTATCGGCTACTTTTATAGAGAGGTTCTTTATTCCGTTTTTGTATTATTGGGTTGCGACGGCAAGGGAGTATGTGCTAAAAAAAAGAGGTATTACAGATGAGAACTAATATATTTTTAATAAGCATTCCCTTGAGTCTTCTCTTGACTGGTTGCGCTATAGGGCCGGACTACGTAAAGCCAAGTCTCAGTGCACCTAAAAGTTTTAGAGGCGATATAAATAAGACATCGGAGTCTAATAAAACCGAAATAGACAAAAAATGGTGGCTACAGTTTGGGGATGATGGGCTTTCAAAAGCTGTAGAAGCGGCTTTGGAGTCAAACTATGATATCAAGGTTACGTCTGCGCAAGTCGATGCTCTTTTGGGTCAGTTTGATGAGGCAAAATCATATCTTTATCCTCATATAAATGCGGGTGCATCGTATGATAGAAAGGGCGTAAGGGGTTCTACGTCGAGTAATATGCAAAATGGAGTTACATCTACGTATGCGGCTTCACTTGCTATGGCTAGTTATGAGATAGACCTTTTTGGTAAGGTTAGAAGGGCGACCGAAGCGGCAAGAGCAATGTTGCTGTCTAGCGAATACAACAGAAGGGCTGTTAATCTCTCTGTCGCTTCGGCAGTTGCGGCCTCATATACAAAAATCTCATCTTTGAATTTGCAATTAGAGATAGCAAAAGAGAATATCGAAGCGGCAAAAGAGATAGAAAAAATAACAAAAGTAAAATATCAACTAGGCTCTTTTTCTGAAATAGATTGGTTGCAATCTATAGCTTCTTTAGAGTCGGCAAAGGCTACTTTGGCTCAGTTGGAATCCTCCAAAATTGCGGAAGAAGCTGTATTTAATGTTCTTTTAGGACAAAATCCGCAACCGGTAAGCGTATCTTCGCTAACCTCAATCAAAGCTCCGGAAGTGCCGATGGGTCTGCCTAGCGACATTTTGACAAGGAGACCGGATATTGGAATGGCGGAACAAAATCTGGTGGCGGCAAACGCAAAAATAGGCGTAGCAAAAGGCGCTTATTTTCCAAGTATTAGCCTAACCGGAATGCTAGGTGTACAAAGTCCTGAGTTAAATAAACTATTCTCATCACCTACAAGAATTTGGCAGTTTACGCCAAGCGTCAATCTTCCTATTTTTACGGCAGGCTTAATAGCGGGACAGGTAAAAGAGGCGGAAGCAGGTAAAATGCAAGCATTGGCTCAATATGAAAAAGCCGTTATCTCTGCATTTAATGATGCCGATAGCGCAATAGGACAAAACTTCTATGCAAAAGAGCAAGCAGAAGCCAATCAAAAGCGTGCCGAAGCTATGAAAAAAGCGTTTGCACAGGCAAAACTGAGATATCAAGTAGGGAGTATCGCTTATTCCGATATGCTTATAGTCCAACAAAACTGGCTTATGGCCGAGCAGCAGGCTGCTATTTCAAAACAAGCGGCCCTCGTTACCGTAATCAATCTATACAAAGCGCTAGGCGGTGGATGGGGAGATAAAGAGCTACCTGAATTACCAAACTTTTTACCGGCCGGCAGATAAAAAAGATTTCGAGGAGTAAAATTCGGTAATTTGATGTAAAAGAGCCGATTTTGAAAGAGTTTCCCGCTTATCTAAAAGAGTTTAGTCCTAGGCTGATTGAGGTTTTAAGAGAAGGGTACGGTAAAAAAGAGTTTTTTGCCGATTCTGTGGCGGGACTCACCGTTGCAATAGTAGCGCTCCCGCTTGCTATGGCTATCGCTATAGCCAGCAATGTTCCACCTGCCGCAGGTATTTTTACGGCGATAGTTGCAGGATTTGTAATATCGGCCTTCGGCGGTTCAAGATATCAAATAGGCGGCCCTACTGCTGCTTTTGCCGTTACTGTCGCCACCGTTGTATCAAAACACGGATATGACGGGCTTATGCTTGCTACTTTTATGGCGGGTGTTATGCTTTTAGTGTTTGGTTTTTTCAGAGCCGGAGCGCTTATAAAGTTTATTCCATACCCTGTGCTTACCGGCTTTACTTCAGCGATCGCACTTCTTATATTTTTTACACAGCTAAAAGATTTTTTTGGACTTACTATCGCTCATACTCCCGTTGAGTTTACCCCAAGATTAGAGGCTTATGCACAAAATATTAATACGGTAAATTTCTATGCTTTAGCAGTTGGTGTGGCTTCTATAGCCGTAATTTTATTCTTCCAAAAAAAATATCCAAAGATTCCAGGGCCTTTGGCAGCCGTGGTTATCGGGGCCTTAGGGGTTTATATTTTTGGATTGCCTGTTGAAACTATTGAGAGTAGATTTGGAGAGTTGCCGCAATTTTTGCCGACTCCCGTATTGCCGACTTTGAGTATTTCAAAAATGCTTCTTGTGCTTCCAGACGCCATCACAATAGCCGTACTAGCAGCCATAGAGTCGCTTCTTAGCGCAGTTATCGCAGATTCAATGACTGGGGATAGGCATAAGTCAAATACGGAGCTAATAGCCCAAGGGGGCGCAAATATCGCCTCAGTTATGTTTGGAGGTATCGCTGCTACGGGTGCAATAGCTAGAACCGCAACAAATATAAAATCAAAAGCTTTTTCTCCTGTTTCAGGCATCATGCATGCCGTTTGGCTAGGGCTTTTTATGATGCTTTTGGCTCCAATGATTATTAAAGTGCCTCTTGCCGTTCTTTCCGGTATATTGATGGTGATAGCTTGGAATATGAGCGAAATACGCCATATCCGCTCGATTATGCGTTCTCCTCGCTCAGACAGAGTTGTGCTATTCACTACTTTTGCTCTTACCGTTTTGGTTGATTTGAATTTTGCCGTGCAAGTCGGAATATCTCTAGCCTCCATACTGTTTATCGCAAAAATAACGAATGTCACTGAAATTCGTGAGTCGGTCGTGGAAGGCTATGACAAAGACGCTACCGATAAAAAAGTAATACCCAAAGACACCGAAGTATATGAGATAATGGGGCCGCTATTTTTCGGTATGACGGACAAACTCAAGGATACGTTGACGCTTTTAGAGAAGTTGCCGAAAGTTTTGATACTTCGGATGAGGCACGTACCGATGGTAGATGCTGCCGGAATACATGCGCTTGAAGAGTTTGCCTTGAGTCTTCAAAAAAGAGACACAACTTTAGTGCTTTCGGGTGCAAAACCGGAGATTAGAATGTTTTTTGACAACACGGGATTAACAAAAATAATAAAACAAGAAAATATAGTATCCCATATAGACGAAGCCGTAATCAGGGCCGTAGAGATTATAGGCGAGGAGCCTATAATGTGTGAATTGCCTAAGCATTGATTTGGTTATAATCTGAAAAAGGAGTTTAAGATGCAAAGACGAGAGTTTATAAGATTTGTAGGAATAAGTACGGTTGCTGCCGGTACGGCTCCATTGCTTGCTTCAGGTGGTGCTAGAGACAACTTTATGATAAGTGACGTCAGAGAAGTTTCAAAAAAGATGATCGATGAAATTTTTAAGAGTAACGCCTATTATAAAAAGACAAAAAATAGAGCTTTTTTTGAGGCTTTCGTAGGTTCTCAGCATCCTAGAGTTACGCTTGTCGGATGCTCTGACTCAAGGTTTCAAATGTCCGCCGTAGATGAGACACCGGAAAACGATATCTTTGTGGTTAGAAATATAGGCAACCAATTTGCCTCAAACCCCGGTTCTGTAGAGTATGGAGTCAATCATCTACACACTCCTCTTTTGATTATTATGGGGCATAGTAGGTGCGGTGCAGTGAAGGCGGCGATGAGCGATTATTCAAAAGAGAGCGCATCGATAAGAAGAGAGCTTGACTCTTTGTCAATATCAATCAGAAAAGCAAAAGACGGATATAACGAAAATGAAAAGTGGTTAAACGGCGTTATATCAAACGTGCATCAGCAAGTATGCTCCGCAAGAGCAGAATTTGAGCATGAAGTAAAAGACGGTAAATTGACTATCGTAGGCATGGTCTACGACCTTGCAAACGACTTCAAAGAGGGTTACGGAAGTATAAAAATAGTGAATGTAAACGGCGAAACGGATATGATGAAAATAAAAGAGATGCCGGTTTTTAGGAGTGCAATCTCCTAACGGCTCTGTTTTCTCCAAATATCTTGTAGTTTTTGGGTGTAATACTCTACTGTTTGTTGTTTTGTTCTTATATTTTTTTCGCCTAGTCTAGCTACAAATCTAGCTACGTCGGCTATTAGCCAAGTATCCTCTACGGATGACGAGCTATCTATTTTATCGGCCATTTCATGTGTTTCGGCTTCGACTTGTTCTCTTGTTAAAAACATTTTGTTATATTTCTTGAAGAGTCTAGCCTCTATCGTTTTTGCGCTCATTTAACTCTCTTGGGCAAAAAATTTTTGTAGTATTTTATCAAAACTTTGGGATTTTTTATCAAAATTTTTAAATGTTTTTAAAAAAGGTGTTAAATGGATTTAATAAATGATTTTTTGAAGCAGCTTTCAGGGCTGATATGGGGCGCTCCGCTTGTTATTATGCTCCTTGGCACAGGCCTTTATCTGACATATTTACTAAAAGGCGTACAGTTTCGTGCATTTTTACATGCGTTCAAACTAATTTTTCATAAAGAGCACGGAAGCGAAGGCGATATAAGCCATTTTGCGGCTTTGATGACGGCTCTTGCCGCAACCGTAGGTATAGGCAATATTGTAGGTGTTGCAACGGCTATTACTCTTGGCGGCCCCGGAGCCGTTTTTTGGATGTGGATGACCGGTTTTGTCGGTATGGCTACAAAGTATTCGGAGATACTACTGGCTCAAAAATATAGGCAAAAAGGCCAGCACGGTATGAGGGGCGGCCCTATGTATTATCTCAGAGACGGTGCCAATATGCCACGTCTTGCGGTTATGTTTGCGGTTTTTGCCGTTATAGCTAGTTTCGGCATAGGAAATATGACGCAAGCTAACGCTACTGCGGCGATATTTCACTCAAAATTCGGCGTTGATACTCTTGTTAGCGGTGTTGTCATGATGACGTTAACGGCTCTTGTTATATTAGGAGGTATCAAGTCAATAGGCAGGTTTACAAGTTTTTTGGTGCCTTTTATGATACTCGTGTATGTTTCAGCTTCTCTTGTCGTACTGTGCATAAATGCCGACAAACTTCCGTCTGCGTTTATGATGATTATCGACGGAGCATTCAACGGAACGGCGGCTACGGGCGGATTTTTGGGAGCTTCCATCATAGCGGCTATGAGATACGGTACCGCAAGAGGGTTTTTCTCAAATGAGTCAGGACTCGGCTCTGCTCCGATAGCGGGAGCGGCTGCACGGACAAAAGATCCGGTCAAGCAAGCACTTGTTGGCATGACGCAAACTTTTATAGATACGCTTGTGGTGTGCACTATGACGGCTCTTATTATTTTGACGGCTCCCGCTTGGACTCAAGGCGTCTCTGCGGCAGAACTTACAACTGTCAGTTTCGCTTACACCCTTGGTAATACCGGTGTTATTATAGTTGCCGTCGCTACCGCACTTTTTGCCTACTCCACGCTTATCGGTTGGAGCTACTACGGCGAAAAATCGATAGAGTTTTTACTCGGCGAAAAATCTATTAGGCCTTACAGGGTTATATTTGTAGTTTTTGTGCTGATAGGTTCGACAAGTACGTTAGAGGCCGTGTGGAACTTTTCGGATGTGGCAAACGGCCTTATGGCTATTCCAAACCTAATAGCTCTTTTTGTGCTTTCAAAAGTCGTAAAAGATGAGACAGAGAGATATTTTAGAGAGAAAAAATTATGAGATATTTTGGTCTTTATTTTGGGTTTTTATGTTTTGCGTTCTCGTATGTCTTTAAGGGCAATATTTTAGCGGCAGGTGAATTTGGCGCAGATATGTTGTTTTCGTATTTTGTATTTACGACGGCGATTAGCCTCTCACTTGTTTTTATCCTCTTTTTGGCTCTCAAAAAAGGATTAAATTTTGCCCATATTTCACCTTTTTTCGGAGGACTTTTTAAGGGTGCGGCCGGAATATTTTTTATGAATTTGCTTGCCAATAGGGTTGCTCTTTTGACGGGGGCTTATACGCTTTCACTGGCTGCAAAAACGGGGGATACGTATTCGGTGGTTATTGGAGTATCTTTTTTAATATTCGGATATATCGTTTTTCGGCCGTTTAACTTTGATTTTATGAGCGGTTTTGGCAAAAAAAGAGAGTTTACGCAATCACAAAACGGCGGTGTTCATACGACTACAACCACGACTATCGATGTCGAAGTGGTTGAAGAGTTTGATAGATTGGAGAAAAAGTGAAAATATACGGAATACCAAACTGTGGCAGTGTCAAAAAAGCTCTTGATTTTGTAAAGGCCGCAGGAATAGAGTATGAATTTGTAGATTTTAAAAAGCAAAAACCGACAGTTTTGCAGGTGCAGAAGTGGGCTTTGGCGGTCGGTATGGATAGGCTTTTTAATACCAAAGGTACAAAATATAAGAGTAGCGGGCTGGACTACAAAAATCTTTCGGATACTGATAGGGTAGAGTGGCTAACCAAAGAGCCGACGATGATAAAACGCCCGGTTATCGAATATAAAGATAAAGTATTGGTCGGCTTCGACGAAGAGGCGTATAAACATAGCTTTTAAAAGGGAGCTTTATGCTTGGCAGACTAAAGAGTAAAAATATCAAACTAAACGGTACTAGCGCAGAACAAAAACGCCTAGAGATACTTGAATATTTTTTGAAGACTTATGAGCTTTATGAAAAATTATTTGAGATATTGCGAGATGACTCCGTTTTTTATGAGCAGCCGGAGGCGCTGAGACATCCTATTATTTTTTATTTTGGGCACACCGCCGCATTTTATATAAACAAGCTTGTTTTGGCAAAAAAAATGAGCCGTATCAACCCGAGATTTGAGTCTATATTTGCGGTTGGCGTAGATGAGATGAGTTGGGATGACCTCAATCAGTCGAGATACGAGTGGCCTAGTGTTGAAGACAGCAGAGCGTATAGGGCGCAAGTAAAAAGCGCCATGATAGAGTTTATAAAAAAAGAGCCGCTTGTGCTTCCCATAGAAGAAGATAGCTCTTTTTGGGCTGTTCTCATGGGGTGTGAGCATGAAAGAATACATGTAGAAACTAGCTCGGTTCTCATTAGGCAGCTCGATATCTCAAAAGTACGGGAACATCCGTTATTTCAAGTTTGCGTCAAAAGTGCGACAGCTCCCGAAAACGAACTTGTAAGAGTCAAAGGTTCACTTGTGGAACTAGGTAAAACACATGATGATGATTTTTACGGTTGGGATAACGAGTATGGGCAATATGAAATGAGATTGGAAGATTTTGAGGCTTCTAAATATCTTGTATCAAACGGCGAGTTTATGGAGTTTGTAAGAGACGGCGGATACTCCAAAAAAGAGTTTTGGAATGAAGAGGGAAAGGCGTGGCTAGAGTATAAAAAACCTACTCATCCTCCTTTTTGGGTCAAAAATGCAGACGACTTTAAGTATAGGGCAATAACAAAAGAGATTGATATGCCGTTAGACTGGCCCGTCGATGTCAACTATCTAGAAGCAAAAGCATACTGCAATTGGTTAAGTGCAAAAACAGGCAAAAATATTAGATTGCCTAGCGAGGTGGAGTGGCATGCTCTTGCACAAATGTGTGGAATAAAAACACAGATGCAAGATGCAAATATCGCTCTTTTTGGCTATGCATCCGCTTGCCCAGTGGATGCATATGCGCATGGAGATTTCTTTGATGTTTGTGGGAACGTGTGGCAATGGAGCGAGACTCCTATATACCCGTTTGACGGATTTGCGCCGCACCCTTTGTATGATGATTTTTCTACCCCGACATTTGACGGTAGGCACAATCTAATAAAAGGCGGTTCGTTCATCTCTACCGGCAATGAGGCGCTTAGTACGGCTAGATACGCCTTTAGGCGTCATTTTTTCCAACATGCCGGATTTAGGTACGTGCAAAGCCAAAACCCGCTTGAAGACCAAAGTTTTATCTATGAGAGCGACAAAGCCGTATCGGAGTACTTGGAATTTCATTATGGAGATGAATATCTCGGTGTTTCTAATTTTTCCGCAAAAATAGCAAGAATAGCTCTCTCTTTTAGCGCAGGAACCCCGCAAAAAAGAGCACTTGATATAGGGTGTGCCGTTGGCAGATGTTCGTTTGAGCTTGCAAGGGTGTTTGAAGAGGTTACGGGTATAGACTTTTCGGCTAGATTTATCAAAAGCGCCGTACAGATGCAAAAGAGCGGTGCACTAAGATATAAAATCAAAAAAGAGGGTGACTATCAAGAATCGAAAGAGGCCTTTGCCGATGAGTTTGGATTTGACCCCGAAGTGTTGGGGCGGGTGCAGTTTTGGCAAGGAGATGCCTGCAATCTAAAACCGCATTTTGTCGGGTATGACCTTATCGTAGCGGCAAACTTGATAGATAGATTGTATGAGCCTAAAAAGTTTTTACAGAGCATACACGAGAGGCTAAATAACGGCGGCGTACTGGTGCTTGCAAGCCCATATAGTTGGGATGAGAGCTTTACGTCAAAAGATAAGTGGCTGTGCGGCGAGAGCGGCTCTTTTGCTGTTATTTATGAGATTTTGAGCGAACATTTTGTGCCTATCGGTGAACCGCTTGACGTAGAATTTGTCATAAGAGAGAGTGAGAGAAAGTATCAGCATACGGTTTCGCAGGTGAGCGCGTGGAAGAGAAAGGTAGGTTGAATTTTATAAAAAATAATCCTAGAAATATAAAAAAGGAATTTTATGAATAGCAAAATAACAACAATAAAAAATCCATTAACAGTTATTGCTATTTTTGCTGGTACCGCCGAGATAAGCGGCACAGCTGTTTTGCCGTTCTTAGGCTTAGGGAATCAACAAATTTATCTTTGGTTTTTAATGTCTTTTCCGTTTACATTGATTGCATTATTTTTTATTACTCTTAATTGGAATCATAAAGTATTGTATGCACCGTCTGATTTTAAAGACGAAGATAACTTTATTAATATTTTAAAAAAACAATCTCGTGGTGAAACTCTACAACGCATTGAACAAGAAATTATGCAAGATATCAAGTCTGGCGAAGACGAAACAATAGCAGTTATAGATGTGCAAGAAGAAAAAATGAAATATGAGATGGTAATTAGCACAAAAGATGAAAGAACAGAACGAGATAAAACTGCTCGAAATATTACAAGACATCAAATGCATGAATATAGAATAGCCGAAAAACTTGTTCTTCAAAAACTGGAAAAAGAATTGGGTGTTAGTATTGAATCGGATATGAAGATGGAGATTGGAAATTCAATATACATGCTTGATGGTTTTATTAGTAAAGGAAATTCATTTACGGTAATTGAAATTAAATATATGCGGAAAAAAAATGCATTGAATTCTAATCAATGGAATGCTGTGCGTGGTGTCTTCGAAAGCATGTATGAAAGTATTCCAGAGGTTCAAAGAAATGAATTTACATTGATTTTTGCTGTGGCTACAGACGAAAATTTAGAAGAACTAAGAGAATATATTCAAAACAAACTTATAAATTTTAAATTTCAGATTATTGTAAAAGTTTATGACTTTGATGAACTAGTGAATGAAATGGGACATCAAAAACAAAATACATAAAACATAGAAATTTTTTGTAAAAAATGGAGTGGATAGTAAAACATGAATAATAAAACCCCAACATTCACAAGCAGAAAAAATACAAACTCTCTCAAATACGACGGTATGGAGTCGTTGTTTGGGCGTGGGGATTTGGAGCCTTTTTGGGTGGCGGATATGGATTTTGAAGCGCCGCAGTGTGTTGTTGAAGCGATAGCGGCTAGGGCTGGGCACAATATCTATGGGTATCCGACGGTGGATAATGGATTTTTTGACGCTATTTCACTCTGGTTTGCAAAAAGGTTTGACATCGGTGTTCAAAATGAGTGGATAATACCGATGACGGGCGTGGCGGCTAGTATGTTTACGGCTGTTCTTGCATTTAGCGACGAAGGGGACGGCGTAGTGGTGCAGTCTCCCGTGTATGGACCTTTCTTTGGCGTGGTACGTGGAGCAAATAGAAAACTTATTGAAAATCCACTACTCAAAACAGAGAGCGGTTATGAGATGGATTTTGAGGGGTTAGAGGAGATATTTGAGAAAGAGAAGCCAAAAATCCTGCTGTTTTGTTCGCCGCACAATCCAGTCGGACGTGTGTGGAGTGTGGACGAACTAGCAAGGCTTGCGGATCTTTGCGTAAAATATGGAGTTTTTATAGTATCCGATGAGATACATTTTGACCTTGTGTTCAAGATGCATACGCCGCTACTTGCCTTTGAAGAGTTGCACGAGAGGCTAGCGCTATTGTCCGCTCCGACAAAGACTTTTAATATCCCCGGACTTAACGTTTCGTATGCCGTAATTCCATCAAAAAACAACAAAAAAATCTTTGAACACTATGCAAGAAGCTTACATCAGAGCTTGCCTAATGTCTTTGGGATAGAGGCTTTGAAGGCGGCGTATACTCAGGGTGATATGTGGCTAGATACTCTTGTGGAGTATTTGGATGCAAACAGAGCCTTGCTTGACGAATTTGTGCTTCAAAATGAGTTTGTGAGCGGCTATTCGCCGGAGGGAACATATCTATATTGGCTTGACTTTTCGGCTACTGGATTGTCGTCAAGCGAGATTTCGGATAGGCTCAAAGACGCAGGTGTAGCGCTTAGTGGAGGAGATTTTTTCTTTGGTGGCAGGGAGAGTCTATTTTTTAGGTTTAATTTTGCAACGGATAGAGACAAGGTCGTTTGGGCTTTGGGGCGCATAGTAAAGATATTTGGATAAAAACGCACCCAAGCTTTTAAAAACTCGGGTTTGTGGAGTGTTTATGAAGATTGCGGCGTAATTATAATTTTATAGTTTTACGGATGTGTTACGGCGTCAAATCTATCTAATAAAAGCGTATTTGTTCGGGCTCTCTTTTGCCGTTTTTTTCAGCTCTGCGGTTGCGGTAACTATATCTTCTACCGTCATTGATTTTTTATCTTTGGATAGGATGACGGCTGCACAACTAGCCGAAAGAAGGGCAAACTCTCTTGTGATACCGAATCTATCTTTTGCAGTAATGAAGCCTGCTTTTCTGTCCTCTTTTGAGTAAAAAGACTCTGCGTTTTGGGCAAACTTTTTGATTGCCGTTTTTAGCTGCTCTTCAAAATCCAAAAGATTATTGTTCTCGGCTTTAAAACCTATAAAGAAGTCGTCCCCACCGATATGTCCTAAAAAGTGTTTGAAACCTGACATCTCGTCTTTCATCGTGTCGGCAAAAAGCATAATCGCCCTGTCTCCTTGCCTGAATCCAAACTTGTCATTAAACGGCTTGAAGTTGTCGAGGTCTAGATACGCCAGCAGGTATTCGTTTTCATTGTCCGTAGTCGCTTTTTGGATAAACTCCGTAATTATCGTATTTCCCGGTAATTTTGTGAGAGGATTTTGGTCTCTTGCTACTTTGAGGTTTTTTTCGTTTAGGGCGTTGATGAGTGATTTTGCGGTCAAAAACCCTTTATAGCGAAACTCTTTTGTAATGATGACACCCTCCAATTCATCGTGATTGGCGAACATATCTAGTATCTCTTCAAGCGGCGTGTTAATGTCTGCTATGGGGCAAGTTGCCGTATATTTTCCGGCTGTCTGATTTTGAATGATTTGAAGCCCGTATTGCGAATATATATAGCGTCTAAGGCTTTTTTCCGTGATAAGTCCTAGCGGATGCATATCGGCGTCCACTATCGGAAAAAAAACTGTTTTATCGTCTTTTTGAAACTTCTCTACCACGTTGTTTATAGACTCCGTGTTTAGTACCGTATCAAGCCACAAAAGTTGGTTTATAATGTGCGATACGTCCGAATCCGCAGCTCTTCTATCTTCATCGGAAAGCTCTTTAATGTGCTCTATAGTCGAGGTCAACTCTTTAATCTTTGAGGGTTTTTGGATAAAAAATCCTTGCATTAGGTCGCATCCCAACTCTTTGAGTGTATAAAACTCCTCTTTTGTCTCTATTCCCTCGGCAATGACTATCGCACCTCTGATGTGCGCTAGCTTGATTATTTCCGTGCAAAATAGGCGATTTTTGCTGTATTGTTTGATATTTCTCACGAGAAATTTATCGATTTTGACGGCATCCGGCTCTGAGTGATACAAAAGCTCAAAGCCGCTGTGTCCGCTGCCGAAATCATCGAGCGCAACTTTGAAACCTTGGAGCCTATACGTATTTAGTATATTTTTTGTGTTTGCATATGTGGAAAATTTGTACCTTTCGGAGATGTCAAAGTAGATATTTGAAGGGCTGATATCATACTCTTTTAAAAGCTGTTTTGTATTTCCAGGGCTATAATCTAGCATTTCCAAGATTCTTGTGTCGAGATTGTAGAAGAGCTTAAGGGATGACGATATGTAAGGCTCTTTGGCTTTTTCCAGCTGTTCTTTTAGTTCTACGAATTTTGCAAATACGCTCTTGCGAAACTCCAAATCAATGTCGTACAATACGCCGTCCCTGTAAGCTTCGTCAAGCAAATCGTCAAGACTGCTAAAACCTGACTTTTCGTGTCCTCTAAGTAAAGCCTCAACGCCGAATATCTGACCGTTATGCGGATTTACGATTGGCATAAACAAATAATTGGTATTTTCCAATATTTTCTGCCATCTCTCGTCTAGTCGTATCACTTTCTACTCCTCTAATAAGAGCGATAGGCTTTTTGATAAAGCCTCAAGGCTATCCAAAAAGTCAATATCTATTAAGTTTATAGCTCCTTCAGAGGCTTTTTTTGCCTTTGCGGTTAGCTCTGTTGCCTGATGCATACCCTCGTCAAGTCCAGTGCTTGCCAAAATGCCTTTGAGATTATGCATGGCGCCATACAACTCCTTGTAGTCTTGTACCTCCAGTGATACTTTTATTTTTGCCATTGTTTTTTTGATAGAGTCTATGCACACACCGTAAAGTGTTTTTGCGTCTTTTCCTGTTAAGCCTAGATTTTTTTTATAATATGCAAACATATGTCTTTGCATATTTAATTTTGTGGGGTCGTGCTGTTCGAGGAGAAGTTCGCATGAGCTATTTGGCGATTTAGGGGCAAATTTACCCAACGCTTCCGCTACTTTTTCTACACGTACGGGCTTCGTAATATAGTCGTTTGCACCTAGTTTTAGCGCTTTTGCTATATCTTCTTTGAAAGCGTTTGCGCTCATGACTATTATCGGCGTCACACGGTCAAATTCTCTTATGAGGCGTATAGCGCTAAAGCCGTCCAGACGAGGCATCTGAACATCCATAAATACCATCTCAAAGCAATTTTGGCGCATCATCTCTATCGCCTCTAGACCGTCTTTTGCAAATTTGATATTTTTGATACCGAATTTTTTATCGAGCATCGCCGTCATTAGTTCGGCATTGAAAGCTACGTCTTCAACGATTAAAAGCTTTAGCTCTTTGAAATTATTTGTTCTAAAGTCATATTTTAGTTCTAGCATGCCTTGGTTTTTATCTATTTTTTTACCGAGCTTTAGCGGCAGTTTGACAAAAAACTTTGCGCCGTTTCCGAGACGGCTTTCGCATCTGATATTTCCGCCAAGCATTTCGCATAGATTTTTACAGATATAAAGCCCAAGACCTGTGCCGCTGAAATTTTTTGAGACACTCTCTTTTGTCTGATAAAAAGGCTTATATATTTCGGTTAACTTGCTTTTTTCTATTCCTATTCCGGTATCTGTTACGCAGATTTCTAGCTCTATTTTGTGCTTGTGTCTATGTTTGATTTGCGTTTCTAGCCTAACAAAACCCTCTTTGGTAAATTTGAGCGCATTTGAGAGTAGATTGATAAGTATTTGCTTTACACGGTCGGCATCACCGATGACGAGTCTATCCAATTTTGGGTCGTCTATTTGGAGTTCCACGCCGTTTTCGCATCTGGAACTAACAATGTTCTTGATATCGTCTAGAAGTGCGCTGTAGTCAAAAGCCGCCTCAAAAAACTCCACTTGATTTGCCTCTATCTTTGAGACGTCCAAGACATCACTGATAAGGCGTAAAAGGTGTTTGGAGCTTGTGAGGCTCTTATGTACGTATCCTTGTTGTTCGCTATCGAGGTCAGTGCAACCTAGAAGCTCCAAAAAGCCTATGATAGAGTTGAGCGGAGTTCGAATATCGTGGGAGATGGAAGAGACAAATATTTTTTGGGTGTTAAGCGCTTTTTTGAGTTTTGCATTTATCTCAAACTGCTCTTTAAGAGCATCATCCACCAAATTTACAAAAGCATCGGAAGGTGTAAGCGGGATTTTTATCTCTTCTACATTTGGATTTTTGGGTGTGTCGTCTTGTTCGCTAAGAGCCAAAATAACGCTTGAGTGGCTCATCTCTTTGATAGTTTCATCTTTTGCTTCGCCGAAAAACTCAGACTCGCCAAAAAAAGAAGCGCTTTCGCATAAGTAGCCTAGACTGCCGGGTATGGCAAGATGCGTCTTGCTTTTAAAAAACTTTCTAAGTGTGTAGTCTGAGAATAAAAGTAGGGCGGACGGCGACTCTTTTGCGGCCTCTTTTGCTATTTCGTATGTTTTTGAACTGATATTTTTGAGACTCGCATATCCTATTTGTAGCAAATCGCCGTCTACCACGTCTCCCCGCATAACCGCTCTTTTTGCGTCAAACTCTTCGACGAATAAAGCTTTTCCTGTTTTTTGAGAGATAAGCGGAAATCTACACGCCGCAAGCAACGGGTCTTCCGCTACTATATCTTCTCCTAGTAGCTTTTTGTATGCTTCCAAAAGCTCCAAATCCTCAAGCTCATAGATAAAACCGTTTTTTGCTTTTGTAACCTCTAGCTTTTTGCTGATAGCTTTTATCTCCGAATTTTTGTATATTTGAGCATGTAGCTCTTTCCCTGCAAAACCGATAGCGATAAGTCCGTTTTTGACTTCGGTATTGTTTAGCCAGATTGATTTTTTTGAGTTTTGTTTGAATGACTTAATTCCGACGATTTTTGTGTTTAGCGTCTTAAAAAGAGAGCTTAACTCTTCTTGTTGGATGTATTGCATCGAGGAGAATAAAAGCGCAGCCTTTAGCTCTTCTTTGGCAAATTTTGAGGTAAAAGATTTTGTAGCGTCAAATCCATCCAGTAAAACGGCTTTAATGGTAGCTGTTTCGCTTAAAAGCAAGGATATAAGTACGCTCTTTGTTATAAGCCTATCATTGATACATCCGGCCTCTATGGGCAGTGTTACTATTGTCAACTTTTTGTATTTTTTACAAAGGTACTCTCTGGCTAGCGCAGCCTCTTTTTCAAGTGAACTTTCGTGAGCGATAAATGCTATAGCGCTTGAGTGGCTATTTGCCTTTAGCGTCTCATCGAAAAATCTTTCTAAGTGGCCGATATTTTTGTACTTGTGGCCGAAGAGCTTCATTGTTATTTATCCAAAAATTTTTGAGGTAAAATAACAACTCTTTGTGTCTGCTCCCTTACAAAAAAAATATAATTTGGAAAAATTTTGAACAACCCAAAAAGTCTCGGCAAATCAGCTCTTACTATGACGCTAGGCGTCGTATTTGTATTTGCCGTATTTACTCTTTATATCATGTATAGCGAGTATTCGCACTTCAAAGAGCCGTCTGTCGAGATACTGTTTCAACTCATTATTTTGGCTCTTTGCACCATTATTAGCGTAGGGCTTTTTTGGGGATTTTTTGTTTCTAAAATCACAAGAGAACTCGGCGTTATAACCGCCTTTTTAAAAAATCACGGAGGCAATCAACTGCCTTTAGGCGTAGAAGAGTTCAAAATAGAAGAGTTCCGTCAGATAGCTGAAAATGTCAATGAGATGCTTGTTGAAATAAAAGATAAAAATAGAGAACTTGAAGATTTAAATGAAAATCTAGAGCAGAGCGTAGAGCTAAAAACAAAGGTGCTAGCCAAAAAAAACGATGAGCTTGTTGCCGCCAAAAAACAGGTTGAAAAAGCCCTTGCGTCAAGAGATAAGTTTATTAAAGACTCAATACATGAGATCAATACCCCGCTTGCCGTCATACAGGCAAATATTGAGCTAATGCGACTACATGGACTTGGAAATAGACATCTAGTGAAGATAGAAGCGGCGTCAAAGATTGTTACGAATATCTACGAAGACCTTAGCTATTTTATTAAAAAAGATAGGTTTATGGTAAAAAAAGAGGTGCTCAATTTTACCCAATTCTTGCAAGAGCGGGTGGAGTATTTCAAAGAAGCCGTTGAAGGCGCAAACCTTCGTATGAGTCTTCAGAGTTCGGAGCAGCTCTTTATATCCTTCGATAAGACGCAGCTTTTGCGTATGATAGATAACAATATTTTCAATGCGGTTAAGTACTCAAAAGAGGGTAGCGAAATCAAAATATCTATATTTGCGGATAAAAAAGGCAAAATAGTATTTGAGATAGTTAACGAGGCTCTTTATAAGCCAGATATGCAGATAGTGTTTAACAGATTTTATAGAGGTTCCGACGCCAGAGGCGGCTTTGGAATAGGGCTAAGCCTCGTGTATCAAATAGCCGTCCAAAACGGCGTAGGGATATGCTGTGCGGCGCTTGAGGATAAGACGGTGTGGTTTGCGTATGCGTTTAAAGATTATTTTGAAGATGCGTTTAGCTCGCACGGGTTTTAGGAGAGACGATGAAGATTTTGCTGCTTGAAGATGAGGCGATGCTACGAAGCTCCATCAAAGAGTTTTTGACTGCTCTGGGTAGCGAAGTGGATGATTTTTTTGACGGGGCTGATGCCTTGGATACTTTGCGAAACGGGCTGTATGACGTGCTTGTGGTGGACATTAATGTTCCTACTCTAAACGGCTATGAGCTGTTAGAAGAGGTTAGAAAAAAAGACAAAAATCTTCCCGTGATATTTATTACCGCAATGACGGATATCGATGATATAACAAAAGCATATAACCTAGGATGTTCCGATTATCTAAAGAAACCCTTTAAATTAGAGGAGTTGTGGCTAAGAATCAATCAAATCTTCAAACTTATGGAAGGCAAAAATTCAAACATTTTGATACTGAGCCCAAAATACCGCTACGATAAGAAACACAAGGCGCTTTATTATGAAAATAAAGAACAAGTGCTTAGCCGCAAACATCTGCACATAATCGACCTTTTGGCAACAAACACTAATTTTACTTTTGACTTTGATACCTTTCGCCGTAGGGTTTGGGAGCGTGATGACATAGATGACGCTACGATACGCACGGAGATAAACCGTCTTCGCAAGCTTCTCAAAGAAGATTTGATAATAAATGCAAAAGGTTTGGGCTATAAACTAGAAAAAAAACAATAGTGTTACAAAACTACACTGCAAAAATGTAAATTTACTCCTCTTTGTTACTCATTTTACCTATTGCTACGTTCTTGCTATACAAAGTTTTTACAATCAATTCGTAAATCAAAACAGGAGTGTTTAGTGAAGAAGATTACGCTTAGTTTGGTAGCAGTATCAATGCTTGCTACTACGGGTTCATTCGCAGCCGACGATTTGGCTAGCGCATTTAAAGAAGGCAAAGCATCTGGTCAAGTCAGAGCTTTTTATCTAACTAGAGATTATGACAAGAGAAATGAGACTGCTACAAACCCAGATAGAAGCGGTTTTGCTATCGGTGGTAAACTCGGTTATGAAACTGCACCATTGTATGGTGTATCGGTCGGAGCGACATTTTATACAACAAACGCAATGGGTACAAAAAATAGTAATCCGTACAAATCGGAACAATCCATATACGGCACCGCTTCAACTGCGGGTGAGGCAAGACCTGACGTAACATATCTTGGACAAGCCTATGTGCAAGCTACTATCGGTAAAACAACCGCAAAAATAGGTAGACAAGAGCTAAATACTCCACTTGCGGGTATGGATGATGCCAGAATGCTTCCAAATCTATTTGAAGCAGCCGTTGTAATCAATAAAGACATTAAAGACACGACTATTATCGGTGCTGTTGTTACGAGAATGGCGGCAGGAACGTTTGCAAACGTTTATAATGCTGCAGGTAGTGGAACAAATCTATCTTTGCAAAGTGGTTACGGTACTTCTTGGAAAACAGGCGAGTTTAAGACTATGTCAAAAACTGCTCTTGGAAACGGTGTTGATAACAGAGCAGTGTATGCTGTGGCAGCTATAAACAATAGTATTAGTGGCCTTACTATTCAAGCATGGGATTACTATGCTGACGATATTTTGAATGCTATATATGCGCAAGCAGATTATAAATTCAACCTTGGTGTAGATATGGTCGCTTCTTACCAATTTTGGAATGAAAATGCTGTTGGGGATAAGTTTGCGGGTAATGTAAAAGGGATGTTGAATGCCGTTAAACTTGCCGTTACTCCTGTGAAAGGCGCAAATGTATATGCTGCATACTCTAAAACTGAACAACAAAAAGGTAGTGGGACTACTCTTAACGGCGGTATGATAACGCCATGGGGTGGTACTCCAGGCTTTGTTCAGGGTACCGTTACAAGACTTGCTTATGTTGCAGGCGCAACTGCATGGAAGGCTGGCGCTAGCTATGACATCATTCCCGGGTTGAATGCTCATGCAAGTTTTGCACAGTTTAACGTTGGGCCTAATGCGCTATATACTACATCCACGCACAAAGCAAGCGAAACAGACTTTGACATCACTTACAAGCCTGCGGCGGTCAAAAATCTTGAGCTAAAACTAAGAGGTATCTATGCTAGAGACTTCCTTCCGGCGCAAGATTTCAACGAGTATAGACTTATCGCCAACTACAACTTTTAAGGAGAGGCTATGAAAGCAAACATCGTAGAAATAGTAAAAAATAGCCCTAGCTATAAAGAGCTTGTAAGTAAAAGAACTTCTTTTGGCTTGAAACTAGCGGCTATCATGCTTGTTACGTACTATGCGTTTATTTTGGTAATCGCATTTGACAAAAAACTTCTCGGAATCTCTCTTGGCGGTGTAACAACTGTCGGTATTCCGGTCGGTATGGGAATTATCGTATTCTCATTTATCCTTACGGGTATATATACCAAAAGAGCAAACACTGAGTTCGACGAACTTAGCGAAAAAGTAAAAGAAGAAGTTAGAAAGGCGGGCGAATGAAAAGATTTTTGACAATACTAGCTGCACTTTCTATTGCGGCAACTGCTTTTGCGGCAGGCGGTGTGGACGGGGCTGTTGAAAAACAGGCGCTTAATATCAATGCAATAGTAATGTTTTTGATATTTGTTCTTGCGACTCTCGGTATCACATACTGGGCAGCCAAAAAAACAAAAACGGCAAAAGACTTCTATGCGGCAGGCGGCGGTATCACAGGTAGACAAAACGGTCTTGCGATAGCGGGGGATTATATGTCTGCTGCGTCATTTCTCGGTATTTCCGGTCTTGTTTATACGAGCGGATTTGACGGTCTTATATACTCTATAGGTTTTCTAGTCGGTTGGCCAATCATTCTTTTCTTGATTGCTGAGCCTCTTAGAAATCTTGGTAAATATACATTTGCGGACGTTGCGTCTTTCAGACTTAGACAAAGAGATATTAGAACGATAGCTGCGGCGGGCACGATAGTTACGGTAATTCTTTACCTTATCGCTCAAATGGTCGGTGCTGGTAAACTTATCCAGCTTCTATTTGGTCTTAGCTACTCGACTGCGGTTGTGCTTGTCGGTGTACTAATGATTCTTTACGTGGCGTTTGGCGGTATGCTTGCGACTACTTGGATTCAAATCATAAAAGCGGTACTTCTGCTTTCAGGTGCGACGTTCATAGCGTTTATGGTTATGATGTATTTCAACTTTAGCTTTGAAAATATGTTCTCAAGCGCTGTAGAAATACACAAATCAGGTGTAAAAATTATGGAGCCGGGCGGACTCGTCTCAGACCCATGGAACGCAATATCTCTAGGTCTTGCATTGATGTTTGGTACAGCGGGCTTGCCACACATCCTTATGAGATTCTTTACGGTAAGCGATGCCAAAGAAGCTAGAAAATCAGTTTTCTATGCAACAGGTCTTATCGGTTATTTTTATGTTCTTACTTTTATCATCGGTTTTGGCGCTATAACGCTTTTGGCTCTTCACCCAGAGTATTTTACTCATGCGGTTACTCAGCTAACTAGCGGCGGACTTCAAACTCTTGTTAGCGATACAAACGCTTCAGCGGTGCTAATAGGCGACAAAAAAGCTCTTATGGGCGGCGACAACATGACTGCTATTCACCTAGCTCATGCAGTTGGCGGCGACTTGTTCCTTGGATTTATCTCGGCTGTCGCATTCGCAACTATCCTTGCGGTTGTATCAGGTCTTACGCTTTCAGGTGCATCGGCTATCAGCCACGATCTATACGCTAGCGTAATCGGTAAAGGCAAAGTTGACGAAGCTACAGAGATGAAAGCTTCTAAAATAGCTACGCTTGTTCTTGGAATACTAGCAATCCTTCTAGGTATTGCGTTTGAAAAACAAAACGTTGCGTTCATGGTTGGTCTAGCATTCGCTATTGCGGCGTCTGTTAACTTCCCTATATTGCTTCTTTCAATTTACTGGAGCAAACTAACAACAAGAGGCGCATTCGTAGGCGGTACCGTAGGTCTTGTATCTGCTATCGTTCTTGTTATTATGGGGCCTGCGGTTTGGAAAGATGCGCTTGGAAATAAAGAGGCGTTTATCAGTCTCAAAAACCCTGCCATCATCTCTATGACACTTACATTCGTAGTGACATGGATAGTATCAAAAATGGATACTTCAGCCAGAGGTGCTGAGGATAAAGCCGGATTTGAAGCTCAATATATCAGAGCTCAAACAGGTATCGGTATCGACGGAGCTTCGGGACACTAAGTTAAGTGAAAAACACGCATTTAAAGCAAGGAGGCTTCGGTCTCCTTGCTTTTTTAGATTAGAGGTAAGATGAGCAGTCTCGATATAAAAACATTCATAAAAAGCATACACCCATTCGATGAACTAAGCCAATACGAACTAGATAAACTATGCCAAAAAATTGACATTTTGTATTTAAGAGAGGGCGAGGAGTTTGTCAAAGCGGGGGAGGCTGCTGAATTTTTTTATATCGTGGCAAAAGGCCTTATAAAAGAAAATAGCGAAGCCGAGTTTTATTACGGTTCAAAAGATTTTTTCGATTTTCAAGCCATCCTTAGCGGCAGTTTTGCAAGCTCTTTTGTTGCCTCAGAAGAGGCTCTTTTGTATGTTATTTCAAAAGAAGATTTCCTCATCGCCGTACACTCAAACACACGAATAGAAAACTACTTTTTCCTCTCCGCCGCAAAAAAACTAGAAGAAAAACACAAAAGCTCAGACAGCTACCTTATCAAAAGAGTCTCCGATATAGGTTTTGAACCCTCTTTATTTGCGCCTAGTGACGCCACTATTTTTGACGCAGTATCTTTGATGACGCAAAATTCAAAAACATTTATCCTAGTCTCTTTTGATAACGGCGAACGGGGTATCGTGACAGACTCCGACCTCAGAAAAAAAGTTCTTTTGGCAAGACTAGGACTTGATGTGAGCATAGGTCAAGTAGCCACAAAAGGTATCAAAACAATAGACAAAAACGATTTTTTGTTCAGCGCTCTTCTTTTGATGACAAAGCACAATATCAAAAGGGTTGCCGTAACGGATGGAGGTAAGATATGCGGGATGTTGCAAGATATAGATATTCTCAGCTCATTTTCGACGCATACGCAGTTTGTCGCTAGAAAAATAGACCTTGCAAAGTCAAAAGAAGAGCTCAAATCGGCAATGGCGGACATAGACGCTTCGGTCAAAAACCTGTTAGGCGAGGGTGTAAAAGTCAAGCATATTATCAAGCTTGTGAGTGAGCTAAATATCAGGGTCTACCAAAAAGTCTTCGAGTGGGCTTTTGCGCCGGAAATAAGAGAGTCTGTAGCGCTTGTAGTGTTCGGAAGCGAGGGCAGGGGAGAGCAAATCCTCAGAACCGACCAAGATAACGGCATCGTAGCCACCGATGGTGTATCGCAAGAGATATTAGGGCTTGCCTCATCGACTTTTAATGAGATACTTATATGGCTAGGTTACCCACCGTGCGAGGGTGGAGTAATGGCAAAAAATCCATACTACTCAAAAAGCATAGAGGAGTACAAAAAAGATATATATTCGATGGTAATGTCGCCAACGACTGAGAGCTTTTTGAATATTCCGATACTTATGGATATGCGTTTTGTATGCGGTAATGAAGCGTTGGTGGTTGAGACAAAAGAGTATTTGATAAAAAAACTCCAGTCAAATTCTCAGATACTAGCTCGCATGGCCGGCGGCTCTTTGTCTTTTGAGACTCCGCTTGGACTTTTGGGTGGTTTTGTGCTTGACAAAAAAGAGCATAATGGCGAGATGGATATCAAAAAAGGGGCTATCTTCCCTATAGTCAACTCTATCAGGTGCCTTTCGTATGAGAAAAATATAGAAGCAAGCAGTACTTTTGAGCGAATAAAAGAGCTAAACAATATAGGCGTTATCGACAGAGCGTTTGCCGAGGAGCTTATCGAGGCGTACAACTTCTTACTAGAAATCAGACTAAAAGAGCGACTTTACAAGATAAAAACAGGCCAAACGCCGGACAACTATATCAACCCCCAAAGGGTCTCAAAACTAGAAAGAGACCTGCTAAAAGATGTCCTAAAAATAGTAGATAAGCTCAAAAAATTTGTATTTAGCCACTTCAAACTGGGCTATCTCTCCTAAATGTTTGAACACCTAAGAAGAAGCTATCTGAGAAAAAAACTAAAAGACAGGAGATTTGAATTTTTATTTGATACGCCGCCACTAGATGAGTATGTCGTGTTTGATTGCGAGACTACGGGTCTAAGTCCAAAAAAAGACGAGATACTCACCATCGGAGCCGTGAAAGTATCGGGACGAAAGGTGCTTACAAGCCAAAAGTTTGAACTCACCCTAAAACCGTTATCGACAATAGGCCAAGAGAGTATCAAGATACACCATATACGAAACTGCGACGTTAAAGACGGAGTGGATGCGAGGGAGGCTATTGAGGCATTTTTGCACTTCATAGGCTCAAGGCCTCTTGTCGGCTACTACCTCGAATTTGATGTGGCAATGATAAACAAATATGCAAAAGAGTATCTGGGAATAGGCCTTCCAAATACTCAAATAGAAGTCTCAGCTATGTACTTTGATGCAAAAAACGATGTTTTCGGAGGAAAAAATGTAGATTTGAAATTTGAATCGATAATGAGAGAACTCGGCCTGCCCATGTTCGGGCAGCATAGTGCATTCTATGACGCTTTAATGACGGCGTTAATATTTGTCAAATTGAAAAAAAGCTAAACTTTTAATCTTACAATCAAGGAGAGGTTGATTTATATGGAAGAACTACACGGAATGGTTTTTAAACCAAAAAAAGAGCTTTTTAAAAGCCCTAATATAAAAAATATGTGCGAATACGAAGAACTCATGGAATGGGCAGAAAAAGACTACGAAGGTTTTTGGGCACACCATGCAAGAGAAATGATTGATTGGAAAAAGCCGTTTGAAAAAACGCTTGACGAATCTAGCGCACCAAACTACAAATGGTTTACCGGCGGAAAAATGAACGTCAGTGAGCAATGCCTCGATAGACACTTAGAAACTAGAAAAAACAAAGCGGCTATCATATTTGAGGGCGAACCCGGAGATAAAAGAGTTATAACCTATAGAGAGCTTTATTACGAAGTATGCAAAACTGCAAACCTACTAAAAAACAGATTTAACGTAAAAAAAGGCGATAGAGTAGTTATCTATATGCCGATGATTCCTGAAGCGGTATTTTTTATGCTTGCGTGCGCGAGAATAGGCGCTATTCACTCGGTAGTATTTGGCGGTTTCTCTGCTGAAGCTCTTAGAGACAGAATCGAAGACGCTCAAGCAAAAGTAGTCGTAACAAGTGACGGCGGATACAGAAGAGGCAAACCGTACCTTCTAAAGCCTGTTGTTGACGACGCTTTGTCAAGAGGGTGCAAAAGCATTGAAGCTTGCATCATAGTTCAAAGAAATAAAGAAGAGATAACTTACGTAGCAGGAAGAGACTACACTTATAATGAGCTTGTAGAGCTAGAATCTCCAAACTGCCCTGCCGAAGCTATGGATAGCGAAGACCCGCTCTTCCTTCTTTACACTTCAGGTTCAACAGGCAAACCAAAAGGTGTTCAGCACTCATCTGCAGGCTATATCCTTTGGGCTCAAATGACTATGAAATGGGTATTTGACGTTCAAGAAAACGACACTTACTGGTGTACTGCGGACGTGGGTTGGATCACGGGGCACACATACATCACTTACGGCCCTCTCGCTATTGGCGCTACATCGGTGATATATGAGGGCGTGCCTATCTATCCGGATGCAGGCAGATGGTGGAGAATGATAGAAGAGTACAGAGTAAATCAATTTTACACGGCTCCGACAGCTATTAGACTACTTCACAAAGTAGGTGCGGACGAGCCTGCAAAATACGACCTTTCATCACTAAGAATACTAGGAACGGTAGGCGAGCCTATCAATCCTGACGCATGGCTATGGTATTACAACGAAATCGGCGGCGGCAAATGCTCAATAGTCGATACATGGTGGCAAACAGAGACAGGCGGTCACATGATAGCCCCACTTCCGGCGGCTACACCTGCAAAACCTGGCTCAGCTACATTCCCGCTTCCTGGCATCATGGCAAAAGTAGTAAACCCTGACGGCACACCGGTAGCTAGAGGCAACGACGGCTTGCTATGCGTAATGAAGCCATGGCCTTCGATGATAAGAACTATTTGGGGCGACAACGATAGATTTGTAAGCGGATACTTCGAGACAGTCAAAGGCGTTTACTTCTCAGGCGACGGCGCTAGACTTGACGAAGACGGCTATATCTGGATTACGGGTCGTGTGGATGACGTTATCAACGTATCAGGCCACAGACTAGGAACGGCAGAGATAGAAGCGGCAGTAGCCAAGTGCGACAAAGTGGCGGAAGTTGCAGTCGTAGGCAAGCCGGACGAGCTAAAAGGTGAAGGCATATTTGCCTTCGTGGTTCCAAAAGAGATACCTGAAAATGCAGGACAAGAAGCCGAACTATTCAAAGAGATTAACGACACGATAGTAAGAGAGATAGGACCGATAGCAAAATGCGACGAAATCAAAATCGCCCCGGGACTACCGAAAACTAGAAGCGGCAAGATAATGAGAAGAATCCTAAGGTCAATAGCCGCAGGACAAGAAGTAACACAAGATACTTCAACTCTAGAAGACCCAAGCATAGTAGAAAAACTCCAATCTTGCAGCGTTTGATAAGACGCTAACTCCTCCCAAAGCCCCGAAAGGGGCTTTATAAACTTCACAGCTTTTTTAACCTACCATAAACAAAAATAGCTCCCCAAAGGACTCCGAATGCAACTAATTTTAGACATTAACGAGGGCTACGAAGCTCAGTTTATCGGTGTACTCCAATCCCTCGACCGTAAGTTTTTCAAAAAAGTAGAGATAGACAAAAACAGCACATTCATGCAAGACAAAGCATATCTCGAAGAGGCGCTGAGGAGCATAGACGACGGCACGGGCGAAAGATGAGTTTTGGGCTTCTACGAACTCGGTATTGGCAATAGAACGATGCTATCGAGCCAAGCCATTTGAAGGCGACGAAGAGAGACTTGAATATCCCTTTAGGATGTATGAAGAGATGACGAGTAAATAAACATGCAAAATCTATTACCTACCTTATTTGCACAATACAGCATAATATCAAATAATGCTAATTTGGTAGATAAGGTAACTATAATCAGAGATACATTTTCTTTAAATGAAGAGAATATACAGCTATTCTTTATTGGTATTTTATATGATTTTATAAAAACACAACCGCAATATTTTTTCAATAAAGAAGTAGAACAAGAGGTATTGTCTAGATTAGATAATCTATTTGCACAAGATAATGATAAGTTTTCAAAAGCAATATTTGATCAGCAAAATAATTTATTTAATGCAATTAATCTGTATCACCATATTTTAGAAACTTACAATGAGCTTGATGATGTTGCTTTCGATACATCAACAAAAATAAAAATATATTATTTGCCTATCATTACTCAGCTAATGGAATTTTGTTTAAATCATTTGTATAGATTTGTTCTATATATTGAAGATGATTTTGTTAATGATAAAAATTATAAAGAACAAAACAAGTTAGGTTCTTTGAAAACTAGTTTAAATAAGCTTGATTACAAATTTTTAACTAATATTGATATAGATTTTAGAAATGCCATAAGTCATGGACAAGTTGAACTAAATGGAGATGAAATTATCTATTCCTATAAAGAAAATGGCACAAGAGAAGAGGTTTTTAAAACAATTAAACCTTATGAGCTTGAAGAAATCAAGAACGATTTATTTGATATCGCAAGCGGTTGTATACTTGGAATCATAAAAGTATTGATGAAAAACAATGTGATTAACGAGATGTATTTATCGGCTATTAATCAAAAAATGACTCAAGAGTATGTGAAATTGTTTTTGCATAATGAGAATGTTCGAGTTAAGACATTTTCTAAAGGGGTAATTGGAACAACACAGTTAAATGTCCATATAGCTATAAAAAATATCGATGATAAAAATCAAATCATTCATCTTTTGGTCTTAATTGGAAAAATACTTTATATAGTTTTTCCTGAATATGAAAGATATTTTATCAATTATACACACCCTTATAGTATAGGGGGAATGATTAGTTTTGAAAACTCTCAACTCCATAAAATGTACAAAGAAGAATCAATAACAAGACTAGATGACTACTTATCAAAAGAATCGGCTATCTTAATACCTGATATTCAAAATACAAATGTAGATAATCGTTCATATAAGTTTCAAGTTTTCCCTAAAATATATGGTGCAGAATGGGAAGCAATACAGATTAAAGATATTAGTTTGGATGGAATCAAAAGATTTGATGCAAAAATACTTGTAGAGGATTCTTTAATCACCAAAGAAGCTGTTGAGAAATTGCTTTTTCAATCTGTAAGTAAAATTAGAGTTTTAAAAAATCAACCTAATCCTATTACAAAAATTAAGCATGGTACGGTTGAAGCTGATGTTGTTTGTATTTCTATTTTTTTTAAATCAAATGAGAGAAAAAGATTTGCTTTATTTAAGAGTAATGCTGATTTTATTTGTACTGTTCATTATTATAAAAGTAAATCTGTTCCAAGAATACAATTGGGATTTGCAGATAATTTTGAATTTGAACAATTGAAGAAATTTGATATTTACTGGAATGTTAATTTTATAAATAGAGTAAAAAATAATGACAGATAACAGCAACATCCTAATCTACCAAAACGAAAACGGCAACATCAAAGTCGATGTGCGATTTGAGGATGGTTCCGTGTGGCTGTCCCAGGTGCAGATATGCGAAGTGTTTGGCAAGGCGAAATCAACGATTAGTGAGCATATTAGCGCTATTTTTGAAGAGGGGGAATTGAGTCCGTCTTCAACTGTTCGGAATTACCGAACAGTTCAAATGGAGGGGAGCAGGGAAGTCGCCAGGGATGTAGACTTTTATAATTTAGACATGATTATCGCCATAGGTTTTAGGGTGCGCTCATCTACGGGAACAAAATTTAGAATCTGGGCAAATGAAAAACTGCGTGAGTACATCACAAAGGGCTTTGTGCTCAACGATGAGCGATTTAAAAACGGCACCTCAATGAGCTACTTTGACGAACTCCAACAAAGACTCCGTGAAATCAGGCTCTCTGAGCGGTTTTTTTATCAAAAAATTAAAGACATCTATATGACAAGCATAGACTATGACCCAAAAGATGAAAAGACTATGGAGTTTTTCAAAATCGTACAAAACAAACTGCTATGGGCTGTATCTTCTCAAACTGCGGCGGAACTCATACACAATAGGGTCGATATGGGCAAACCTCTTTTGGGTATGAGCTCTTTTGATAAAGACTCAAAAAACATAACAAAAAAAGATGTAAGCGTCGCAAAAAATTATCTCGGCGAGGAGGAGATAAAACTACTCGGTCTTTTGGTTGAACAGTATCTAGCATTTGCGGAGACTATGGCAATGCAACAAACCCCGATGTATATGAAAGACTGGATAGTAAGGCTCGATGCCGTCATATCATTAAACGGTCGGGAACTTTTGACTCATGCCGGAAAAATAAGCCATGAAATCGCAAAAGCAAAAAGCGAACTAGAATACGACAGATACAAAGAAGCGCAAAAACAAGAGCAAAAGATTCAGAGTATCAAAGAGCTTGAAGAGGATATAAAGGCGCTAAAATAGCATGATCTCTATGCTTTTGCTAGCCCCTCAAACTTCTCCCTAAACTTCATCACCTTCGGCGCAACAACCGCCTGACAATACCCCTGATTTGGATTTTTCGCAAAGTAGTTTTGGTGATACTCTTCGGCTTCGTGCCAGTTTTTCAGCGGCTCAATTTCTGTGACTATTTTTTGCGAGAACATCTTTTGTGCCTCTGCCGCACTTTTTTCTACGACGGTTTTCTGTGCCTCATCTTCGTAATACACCCCGCTTCGATACTGTGTACCCGCATCTGCACCTTGTCTATTGAGAGTGGTCGGGTCGTGGATGTGCCAGAAGACTTCAAGGATTTGCTCTAGACTCACCGTGTCGGCATCGAACTCCACTTTGACCGCTTCGGCATAGCCTGTCTTGCCACTGCATACAGCTTCGTATGTTGGGTTTAACATGTCGCCGTTGGCGTAGCCGCTTGTGGCGCTTATCACACCTTGCATACGGCTATATACAGCCTCGATACACCAAAAACACCCGCCCGCCAATACTATACTGCCCATTTTGTGTGTATCCTTTGTCTTTACTTAAAAAAATACCCAATTAATACTAAATTAACAAAAAATTAACAAAAAATTAACACTTCAAAGTTACAAAACACGCTCATTATTTTATAAAAAAGGTGTTTTGTGCAGCAATTTTTACTGTCTATTATATTTTTACCGCTTTTATTGCTGTCTACCGTCTTTGGGGATGATGACTTTATTAGATTTGCTCCAAAAATAAGTTGCCATGAAGATAATTCAACTTCTGCTACAGGACATGAACATGGTAAAAAAAGGGAAACTCCGAAGTTTACCATTCTTGGCACAGATATGTTACCTCAAAGTTTGGAGTGCTATCTTCCGACATTGGAAAAACAGTCTTTGCCTTTGAAGGACGGTGTATTTAGCCAACCTGCCGGTTATTCTGGATTTTATGCCGCTGTTGCAATGGTGAGTGAAAATAATATATCAAAGAGCGCTGTTAGGTATATGAGGGGCATGGGTCGAAATATCAACATCTCGACGGCCAAACTCACAGATATGCAAAAAACAAAATTTGAGATAGTGCCTCAGCCGCTTCCAAGATATTTATCCTCAAAAAAATACACCTTTGTACTCAAATTTGACTCTTTGCCGCTTGCTCACACTGATGTTTTATTTGAAACAGAAAACGGCTCAAAATCTACGTTGACAACCAATGAAGGCGGCAAAATAGAGATTACGATGCCAAATGATTTTTCTAATATAGATTTCAAAAACGGCAAAAACAAAAACTCTGAATTTTGGCTTTGTGCCTCTGTTGATAAAGGGGGAGTCAAGTACACGACAACTCTTTCGTCTGCATACTCTCCAAATCCAAGTGACTGGTGGCAATCCAAAAACCTAGGTTTTGCCGTTATCTTTGTTGGTTTCTTGGGCGGAATGCTCATTTATCGTAAAACACTTGCTAAAAAGGCGGACAACAATGGATAAATTGCTAACCGTAACCGCACTTAGAAGGGTTGTGCAGGCCGCTTTTTTTATGTTCTTTGTATATGGCGGGTATGTATTTTCTACCTATTACACGACCGATAAACTCACAAGAGCTCTTCCCGCCTTGTCGTGCGCTTTTGATGAAAAAGGCGGCGACTATTGCGCTCTTATAGCGTTGCAACATCAGACGCATCATAGATTGTCATCATTGGTAAAAGATAGTGAAAATGCTATGGTCAAGATGATACCGACAGCCGTTACTATCGGTACGGTAGTGGTGCTAGTGGCGCTTCTTGGCAAAGCTTTTTGTGGTTGGGGTTGTCCTCTTGGGTTTTTCCAAGAGCTTACCTCGCTTATTGCACAAAAACTAAAATTTAGACAAATTGAATCCCTCACACCATCTGTCGTATCAAAACTACGCCCTATAAAGTGGGTTATCTTCTTGCTTTTTGTGTTGATATTTCCATTTTTGACTGGACTTGGTTTTTTGAGCGAAGAGCTTGGCTCGCCTTATTGTCTCATTTGTCCTAGTAGGATTGTGACGACATTGGCGACAGGTGACGCATCTCAGGCATACATATCTACCGCCACGCCGTTATATTTTGCGCTTTCGTTGATTGCTGATTTGATGTTTGGGCTTATGGTGGCTTTTGCTCTTTTTGTTCGCCAACCGTTTTGCCGTATATGCCCGATTCTTGCGCTTCAAAGCAGTTTCAAGTTTTTATCTTTGCCTAGATTGGTCAAGAACGGTTCAAGCAGTTGTGACTCATGTGGACAATGCGCCAAAGCGTGCCCTATGGATATACGAGAAATCTCAAAGCCTCAGGAGAAGCAGACAAATATTACGCATACCGACTGTACGATGTGTGCTAGATGCGTAGAATTTTGCCCACACAACAATGTGCTGTCTTTTAAATACGGCCCTTTTTATATGTTCAAGTCATCAAAAGATTACTTTAAAAAAAGAGTCAAAATAGATAAATGGTGGAAAGGTAGTTGAGTCTACTCGTTTTTTCATCTCTATTTTTATCGGCACTCTCTTTTGGATTTACGGCTTGCGTCTTTGGCTGTATGTCCATAGTCACCCCGGTTGTTTTTCGTGCGGTAAGTGACGGCAAAAGCGCATTGTTTGCTATTACGCCGATGATTGCAGGCAGAGTGCTTGGATATGCAACTTTGTCGTTGATAGCTTTTGCGGGCACATTATTTGCCAAGGAAGTGTTGCAAAATAAAGAATTAACTCGCCAGATGATTGGCGCTGTTGTTATTTTTGTGGCGCTAATCCAACTGTACAAAATTTTTTTTAAAATTAAAAACGACTGCAAAACAGTTTCATTGCCGAGTGGAATCGGTATTTTTGCCATAGGTTTTTTGCTTGCGTTTACACCTTGTTCGGCTGTTTTGAACCTAATGGCGCTTTCGTTGTCGGCGGAGGGGCTAGTTGACGCTCTTGCGTACGGCGTTGTTTTTGGATTTGGCGCTGTTATTGGAATGGTTGTTTTGTACGGGTTTCTACTTGGTCGTGTTGCTAAGACTACATTGGAGGAGCTTCAAAAATACAAAATATATATTGAATATTTATCTATTGCGCTCTTGTTTCTTGCAGGGGTGTTTATTGCTTTGGGTGTTACAAAAATTTAAATTATTTAAGGAGATAAAATGAAGAGAACATTATTACTATCCATGGTTGCCGCATCTGCACTAATGTCCGCTGAGACTGAAACGATGCTAAGCGAAACCATAAGTACTGCCACAAGGATAGAAACAGCCCTGGAGGACGCTCCAGGTAGTGTTAGTGTGGTTAATAAAGAAGATATAAAGATGCTATCTAGACCAAATATCAAAGAGACTGTTCGAAATCTCGAGGGTGTAACGGCAACACAACAAAGGGGGCAGTCTGATATAGGAACAAACATACTGCTTAGGGGTATCCCAAATCAGTCAAGAACTATGATTATGGTGGACGGCGTGACGATGAATACTAGCTACAGTGGACAATCCGTGGTAGCAAATAGTATTTACGCTGAAGATTTAAAGCAGGTAGAGGTAGTGCGTGGACCTTTTTCTAGCCTTTACGGCTCTAGCGCTATAGGCGGTGTTGTGAACTTCATTACGACAATGCCTGATAAACCGGAATATTCGGTAAGTATTGGCTATGGCAATGCCTTTGAAGACGGAGGATCTCAAGAAGATATCGTCAAAGGATATATCTCTGCCGCAGAAAAAATAGGCAACAACTTAAAATTAAAAGTATCGTACGGCTTTATGAACTCTGATGGATACAAGTCTGATGATGTTATCACTACTACAACTCCGGCAGGCGTAACTGGGTATCGGAAAACAAATGCTCCTTCTACCGGCCGCACTCAGTATGTAGTCGGAGATAAGGGGCGTGGCATATTGAATAAGTATGACGCCTCCATAAGAACTGAATACAAAGTGTCAGACAAAGATACAATTGATGCCTCATATAGAAGATCTTATTATCGCAACGAATACAGTACGCCGGACTCTTACCTGAAAAATGCATCTGGGGCAACCGTATTTTCCGCCGGTGCAAATCTAAAAGAGTCTGCATTTGCATCCGGCATAAACGAGCTTGTAAGCCATCTGTATACTGTCGGTTGGAATCATGATTTTGACAGGGCAAAATTTTCAGCCAAATACTCTGATATGTTTATTAGCGAGGTATATACAACAGCGGGGACTGCTGCCACTAGATTTAGCGGCGCTGGCACGGTTACGCCTAGAGTATCTCAAAATTCAGTTTTGGATTTGACTTTTAACGCCCCTATCGGCAAATCTATGTTACTCATCGGTTCGCAATACAAACTGACTAGGTCGGTAGCCGATGCGTACAATGCAACAAACTATAGAGATGAAAATTCAAAAACAACTCAAACCTCCAGTTCCGGCGGCAAGGAGAGGGTTATTGCTCTGTTTTCGGATGTTCAAACAGATTGGACGAAGAGCATATCTACGGCTGTTGGCGCTAGATACGAGTGGTGGAGAGGGTATGAGGGCTACACCAAAGACATTGTAACACCTGCAAATTCGGCCGACTATACGGCGCAAAATAAATTTAATATATCTCCAAAGGCTTCTATAAACTTCAAAGCCCTGAAAGATACAATGCTCAAAGCTTCTTGGGGTAGAGGCTTTAGAGCTCCCGATGCTTTGAATCTTTATAGGAACTATTCATCTGGAACTACGACATATTATTCAAACCCTGCGCTAAAACCTGAGCTTAGCGAATCGTATGACTTTGGCGTGGAACAAAAAATAGTAAGCGGCGGCTTGGTAAAAGCATATTGGTTTCACACCGAAATCAAGGATATGATTTACACAAAAGATAGACTTCCTAATGGCTCCCAAAAGGATAGGGTGAATGTCGGCAAAACGAGAAGCGAAGGGTATGAGATATCTTATGCTCAGCCTCTACCTTATGACTTTGCATTTTCTGCAAATTTCACCAAAAACTACACCAGAGTATTGGAAAACGAAGCCACTCCAACAACCGTCGGTAAAAGGCTTATAGATATTCCTGAAACCATGGCAAATGCCGCCATTACATACGACAACAAAAAGTTTTATTCTTCACTTGCTTTTGAGCATAAATCGCGACTGTACAGTACTGATACAAATAGTGATGTAAACGCCAATGTGTACGGAGGTTATGACCCGTATGAGTTGTTTAATTTAAAAGTCGGATATAGAGTTAACAAAAACGCAGAGGTTAGCTTGGCGATTACAAACTTATTTGATAGGGACTACTATAGCTATGTGCAGGCAGAGAGAAGAGCATGGTATACACAACTGAACGTCAAGTTTTAATAGGGTGGCAAACTAGATTTGCCGCTTTATTTTTTATTATTTCTTTTCATGCCTCTATTGTCGGCTTTGCTTTTCTCGGCTTAGATGAGCAACGTGTTAATAATACAGTTGAAATGCATCTTTGTGGGGCTATAATCGCCCCTCCAAACGACAAAGAAGTACAAAAAACACAAACGCCCATCAATAAAAAAGTGGAACCAAAAAAAGAGCAGCCCATGCAAAAGCCTCAGGTTGTGGCCTCAAATAATGCAATCTCAAATGATGCGGTCGTAGCAGTCGCAAAACAACAAAAACAACCGGAGATAAAAACAGAATCTCAAGCGCAAACTATCTTACCGATAACCTCTCCGATTTTTAATGCAGCCCATCTTCACAACCCGCCGCCCGTATATCCAAAATCTTCAAGAAAGAGATCGGAAGAAGGGAAAGTATTTCTCCGTGTTTTTGTTGAAGCCGATGGCAGTGCAAAAAAAATAGAACTAAAAACATCATCCGGCTTTGAAGACTTGGATGATGCGGCTATGGATGTGGTAAAGGGGTGGAAATTTGTCCCCGCCAAAAAAGGCAACGAAAGTATTTCGGCATGGGTAATAGTGCCTATAACATTTAAACTGGGAGCATAAAAATGCAACATAACTTTGGATTTGTGGATTTTATATCAAACTTGGACATTGTAGGCGGCATGATAGTGTTGATACTTGCCGTTATGTCTTTATCTGTTTGGTATGTGATGGCCATAAAAGCTCTTACACACTTATCTATCAACAAAAAAACGCAAAAGTTTTTGTCTGGCTTTTGGCGTTCATCTTCTATGAAACAAATTTCAGAGACTTTGGACACAGCGTCCTCAGATGAGCCTTTTGCTAGGGTGGCACACTATACGGCGGAGTCCGCAAAACATTTTGAGGTGCAAGACAAACAAAGCGATGCATATAACGACTTTTTGACACGCTCCATAAGATATGCATGCGATGAAGAGCGTGCAAGACTAGAATCTGGAATGACACTACTTGCCTCAGTGGCTTCCACAGCTCCGTTTGTCGGGCTTTTTGGCACTGTATGGGGGATTTATCACGCTTTGATAGCAATAGGCATATCAGGACAAGGCACGCTCGACAAAGTGGCTGGACCAGTCGGCGAGTCGCTTATTATGACTGCTCTAGGTCTTGGTGTTGCAATCCCTGCCGTGCTTGGGTACAACGCATTTAGTAGGCTAAACAAAAAAACACTTTTTGCTCTTGACGGATTTGCATATTCCATGTATTCGTTTTTGACAACCGGCGGACACCCAAAAAGAGGCGGCAAATAATGGCTTTTGGGGCTTTTGAACAGCGTGGTGAAGATACACCCATGAATGAGATAAATATGATTCCATTTATAGATATTATGCTTGTTTTGCTCATTATTTTTATAGTCACCGCCCCACTTTTGACTCATGCGGTAAAGGTAGATTTGCCAAAAGCCGTAAATTCGCAAAATAATGTATTGCAAGAAAAAGTGACGCTCTCTATAAAAAGTGACGGTTCATACTTCGTAAACGGTGAAAAGATAAGGCAAGAAGAGCTAAAAGCAAGGCTTGAAAAACTATCAAAAGAGACGCAAATACAGTTGTATGCAGACCAAAATGTAGAGTATAGGCTGATAATGGAAGTTATGAGTAGCGCCGCAAATGTTGGGCTTAGCAGGATAGCTTTTGTATCCAATCCTGCTAAATAGTTAAGTTATATTGCCCTAAACGCCTCATCCCCAAAGCTAATTTTTTGCCCTTCGCTTAGCGTCGGGATTACCTGTCCTTTGCCAAAGAGCATAGCGATAGATGAGCCCATCTCGAAGCGGCCTATTTCGTCGCCTTTTTTGAGTGTGATGTTTTCTTCGTAGTGGTATGCCGATATGGTTGTTTTATCGGCGTTTGTTTTGATGCGATCATCCCACTCTATAACTATTCTGCCGACGTTTAGCGCACCCACGAACACCATATAAAAAACACCAAAAAAGGCTTCAAGAGCTAGCACGACACGTTCATTTTTGGCAAAAAGGGCGTCTATGGAGTTTAGCGCAGGGTCGTTGACTGGGTAGAGCGCTCCGGGAATATGCAGGGCGTAGAGCACTTTTGCATCGCATGGAGCGTGAAATCTGTGGTAGTCTTTTGGTGATAAATATAAGTTTGCAAACACTCCACTCTCTAAGCTTGCTGCTTTTTCATCGGAGTTTAGCAGTTCGGCGATAGAGTAGCTCTTGCCTTTTATTTGTAGTATCTGTCCATTTTCTACCGTTCCAAAGTTCGTCACTCTGCAATCCGCCGGCGCAACAAGCGTATTTGCGTCGCCTTTTAACTCTCTTGGTTTTAGTAGTTTTCTTGTGAAAAGCTCGTTGAGGCTTTTGTAGCTCTCAAGCGGAGCATGTTCATCTAGTGAGATATTGAAGATACGAATGTATGTTTTGTTGATAAAGTTTTGAACTGAGGGTGAAAATTTTGTATCTGCGAAAGCGCCGAATTTTTGGGAGATAAAGTGTGAAAGCATATTTGTTGGCCTGTGTTAAATTTATTCGTTATCGTACCTACTTGGGGCTAAAAACCGCCTAATCTACGGGAAGTTCTATCAAAAATTCAGCGCCGTTTTCTATATTTTTTGCGCTTATTTTTCCATCCATTTTCTCTTCGATTATTACTTTTGCAAGAGAGAGGCCTATGCCTGTACCCTTAACTCCTTTTGTACTTACGAATGGATCAAATATGCCATGAAGTACGGAAGATGGGATACCTCCAGCATTATCTGTTATACTGAGTAAGACCATGCCGTTGTCTTGTTGTTTTGCGTTAATATCAATACGGCGATCTTTTAGTTTGTGCTCAACAAAAGCGTCTTTCGCATTGTTGACTATATTTAGTACCACATGTTTAAATTCGCCGCTGTATCCAAAAGCTCGTACGTATTCATCGCCGCTTATTTTTATTTTGATATTGTTTGCTTTGATTTCGCCCTCCATTAGTGAGAGCATAGATTTTACCTCTTCGAGAATACAAAAGCTTTGTTTTTGCGTGGACGGCTTGTAGAAATTTTTAAAATCATCGATAGTTTGAGCCATAAAATCTATCTGTTTTAGTACCGAGTCGGTGTGCGAATTTATTGCGTCCTCGTCTAGCGAACCGTCTTGAAAATCATATATTAGGCCTTGTTCGAATATCGCTATCGCATTTAGAGGCTGTTTCCATTGATGAGCTATTGCTCCTATCATATTTCCAAGCTCTGCTAGCTTTGTTTGTTGCATCAAAACCGCTTGCTGTATTTCGTTCTCTTTTTCTAATTCTTTGCGGCGGGCAAGCTCCTCTTCTACACGTTCCGAAAGTTTTTCATTAAAGCTTTTTAGTTCGTCTTTTGCATCTCTGAGTTCTACGGTAAGCTGTCTGAGCTGTTCTTGTTGTCTATCGCTTACACGCACTAGACGTTGCTGTTCTCTATAGCTTTTCCTATAACCCGCTATGAGGCTTTTCATATTTTCGTGAACTAGCTCCGCATGTGAGTTGAAGCTATCGGCAAGCTCTTCTGCTTGTTTGATTACTTTTTCTTCATTGTCGAATATGCTAAATTCGCTATTTTTGTTTTCTTTGTACATTTGGGCATCGTCTTTAAGGTTTGTTTTTTGTCAGTAATAAAAGATGATTAATTTTGCCCAAAAGTAGCTCAAATATTTTATTTTGTTTAAAATATACTAGTAGATATTAAAAGAGGGTTTTTATTGGCAAATACTAATGTTGAACTCCTAAAAGCACAACACTCGCTTCGCCTTAAAATAAGCGGACAATGGCAAACATCTGACTTTGAGCAGATGCAAGAGCGTATTATGGGCGCTTTGCAAGATAGCAAAAATATACCGGTAACTATAGATATATCCGGTCTATCTTTGTTTGACAGCTCTGCCGCACTATTTTTGCTAAAGCTCAAAAAAGAAAATCGGAATATAAAAATATACGGCCTCAAGCCACCGTTTAGGAGCCTATTTCGTTTGGCGTTTTTGCACACCAAAAATAAATATGAGAATTTCGTACCCGCCAAAAAACCGTTTGTCGAAAGAGTGGGAGAGCTTGTACACAGCAAGACGTCTGATTTTATTGCATACGCTGAATTTTTCGGCGCACTCATTTACAGTCTAGGCGGACTGTTTAGAAAACACAACTTTCGTCTCCCCTCACTCATTCGCCAAGTTGAGTTATCCTCCGTAAATGCTCTGCCGATAGTCGCTGTCAGCGCATTTTTGATAGGCGTGGTGGTGACATACCAAGGTGCGTTACAACTTGAGAAATTTGGTGCGGCGATATTTACCGTGGATTTGGTCGGTATATCCATTACAAGAGAGTTGGCGCCGCTTCTTACGGCGGTCGTGATAGCGGGACGTAGCGGGGCTAGCTACACTTCTGAATTGGGCGTAATGAAAATAACCGAAGAGATAGACGCCATGAATACGATGGGGTTCAATCCATATTATTTTCTAGTTTGGCCTCGCATATTGGCTCTCACGCTTACTCTCTGGCTTGTGATATTCTTTGCCGACGCTGTAGCCGTTGTCGGCGGGATGATAATCGCAAAAGTACAACTCGGCATATCATATACGGAGTTCTTGCAGAGGCTACAAAGCTCGCTTGCTCTTAAGCACATACTTGTCGGACTCGCCAAAGCGCCTTTTTTTGCATTTCTCATCGCCTCTATCGGCGTATTTCGTGGATTGCAAGTGCAAGGAAGCAGTGAGAGTATTGGGGTTATGACGACACACAGCGTTGTGAATTCCATATTTGCGGTTATCGCTTGCGACGCTCTTTTTGCCGTTATTTTTACGAGGTTTGGAATATGAGCGCTATCAAAGTCTCTCATCTTTTTTCAAGATTTGGTGAGAGAGTGGTGCACGAGAACATATCGTTTGAGGTGGCCGAAAAAGAGATATTTTCTATCATCGGTTCATCCGGTTCGGGCAAGTCTACGCTTCTTAAAGAGATGATTTTACTACAAAAGCCAAGCGAGGGAGAGATAGAGATATTTGGGCGTGATATTTTGGCTTTTGACGAAGAACAAAAAAAAGATTTTTCAAAAAATCTAGGTGTACTGTTTCAGTCATCCGCTCTTTTTTCCTCTCTTACGGTTGGCGAAAATATAGGGCTTTTGCTCAAAGAGCACGCCGGAATAACAGGTAGTTTCGCAGATGAGCTCATCTCTTACAAAATTTCTCTTGTGGGATTGCCGCATTTTGCCAAAGAGTTGTATCCTAGTGAGTTATCGGGCGGTATGAAAAAAAGAGCGGCGCTAGCAAGAGCACTTGCGTTAGAGCCTAAACTTCTGTTTTTGGATGAGCCCACAAGTGGGCTTGACCCCATATCGTCAAGAGCTTTTGATAAACTTATTTTATCGCTTAACAAGGCTTTAGGGGTTACTTTTGTGATTGCGAGCCACGATGTTCGTTCGGTTACGGATATTTCTAGTAAAATAATGGCACTGCATGAAGGCAAGATAGTATTCTTAGGTAACGCTGCTGAGGCTGCCAAGAGTTCGCATCCGTTTTTAAAAAGTTTTTTCTACACAAAATAGGAGTATGACTTGGAAAGCAAAGTCAACTATCGCATAGTCGGTCTTTTTAGTATTGTCTTTTTGACTTGTTTTGTAGTGGCCGTTTTTTGGTTTGGAAAGTTCGGCGTTCAAAACGACTACGACAAATACAAAATATTATCTACGGAGTCGGTATCCGGTCTAAACGTTGAAGCCCCAGTAAAATATAGGGGCGTAGTAGTGGGAAGTGTGATTGATATCAAGATAAACGCCCAAAATACCGAACAAATAGAGCTTGTACTAAAAATAAAAAAAGGCACGCCGATAAAAACAACTTCTGTAGCATCACTAAAACCGCAGGGTATTACAGGACTTAATTTTGTAGATATAACACCCGGAGGTAATACTACGCCGCTTTTGAGAGAGGTTTCTAAAGAGGATATTCCAACTATTATTTACGGCCCTTCGCTTTTTAGTAAAGTTGATTCATCCTTTACGTCAATGACTGAGAGAGTGCAGAGTATACTCGATAAAGTCGATAACGCTATGAGCGACAAAAATATGAATCATCTTTCACACACTATCGAAAGCTTGTCATTGGCTAGCGAAAAACTTTCAAGTAGGCTTGACGAAATAGGCGAAATAACCAAAAGTTCAAAAGAGCTTCCGTCTGAGACCAGAGAGACTATCAAAAAGCTATCCGCCGCAGCCGATGGAATAAGCTCGGTTGCCTCAAAAATAGATACGGCTATAAAGCGTGGCGATTTTGACTACAAAAAAGATATAACAGCACTTACCGGCGAGACTAAAAAGCTTATAGAAGATTTGAGGAACGTAAGTCGCCAATCTGATATGCTCATCAAAGACATTCAAAAAAGTCCGAGTTCGTTGTTGTTTGAATCTTCTAGCATTCCAAAAGGACCAGGGGAGTAAAAAATGAAAAAAGCTGCATATATTCTTTTGCCTTTAGTATTTTTTTTGGGCGGTTGTTCTCAAAAACAAGATATTAGCTACTATCTTCCGACAACAAGCGTTTCGGAGTATTCGGATAAAAAACCGGCCAACGTCTCTATAGATACTGCTTCGTATTTGTTTGGCGATAAGATATGGTACAAAAAAGACGGAGTTTTTTTACCGTACAAAAACTCATATTTGGTAAAAGCCCCGAAAGAATTTATAGAAAACGAGTTGTCAGCAAATCTTGCAGGAACCGACTCTTCGCTATCCGTATTTGTCTATGATGCTTACCAGTCATATGAAGGCGACAAGATATCTTATGTATTGGTGGCAAAAGTCGAGATAAACGAAAAAAAATATAAGATGCTGAAGATAACGGCAGAGGGTCTAAAAAGCGGAGCAAAAGAGGCTGTGGTAGGCTTTGAGCGTTGTGTAAAAGAGCTTTGCGAGAAAATAAAAACCGAGGCTCAAAAATAAAAAATGAAAAAAATAGTTTTAATTCTACTGCTTTGCGTCGTTTCCGTTTTTGCCCAGATTATCGGTTCCGATTTTTTGAAAATAGAAAAAGATAAGCTATCTATAACCGACGAACCGAAATTTTTGAGCTACCTAAAAAGCTTGGATGACGGGCAGATAATATCCGAGTACAAATCCATTCTTACCCCGATAGATATTAGCGGGCAGGCTGAAGCGGAGCTTATAGATGTTTCTAGCTACGAGCAAGCGTTCAAAAATTTAAGACTTATATATTCAAAACTGTATATCAAAGAAAAGCCGGAAAATATAGATAAAAACTATGCAAAACTGCAAGATAGGCAAGCCAAAATAATAGACCTTCTCCTTGGCGCACAAAGTAAAAATCTATACGACACAGATATTATCCCGATAATTTTTGAGTATCGCAAAATAGATAGAAAGCTTTTGGAGCTCAATGTCCAAAAAGAGTCGCTTTTGGAGACGAAAGCGAAACTCATAGACGTAATAATCAAAAAAAATTTACGTTTTGAAAATGACGACGTAGATCTAAAAGCCAAAATATCCGATTTGCAAGAGCGATTAAATGCTATGAAATCGGAGCGGGAAAAAGCAAAAAGTCCTGAAAAAAGCGAGCAAATATTTCTTAGGAGCGCAATACTCTCTTTTAAACTAAAAAATTATGAAATGAAATCTGATTTTTTTGAAAAAATACGCCTACTCAAAAAAATAAAATCCTCAAAAGATTCCGATAAAGACAAACAAAAATTAGATTCGATGTTATCGAAAACATATGAACCTCTATTGTTTACTTCAGCACATGTGAGCCCAAAAAATAATGAACTTTTTACAGAATACGGAAAAGAAAAAGCTATCTTTGATCTTGCATTGGGCGAAACGCAACTTGACTCACAAGTCTTTCAGAGGGTTTTTAAGTCTTTTGACGAATCTCTTCCGGCTAGAACAACCGGATACTTAGAGGATATTTACGGCGCTATTCAAAAGGCGCTTGATGTCACTATTTTTGTTTCAAACAATGCAGATATAAAAATTAAAACTGCCATTTTCGTGCTCATATGTGTTGTTTTGATATATCTATTTAAGATTTGGCTGTCATTAAAAGTAGTTCCAAAATATTTTGAGAGAGCCTATAGAGAGGGCGGACATTCGGAGCATATACGCTTTATTGTTGCGAAAATAATAAGCGTGGCGGCATATGTTGTTATATTTTTTGTGTTAATGAGCGGTTTTGGGCTTTCTCTTACCAACTTTGCGATTATAGTATCCGCCCTTTCCGTCGGTATCGGTTTTGGTTTGCAAGGGGTGGTCTCAAACTTTATCTCCGGCGTTATACTTTTGTTTGAAAACTCTATAAAAATAGGCGATGTGCTGAGTCTTCCGGATGGTAGGACCGGTGCCGTAACTTCGGTAAATCTTAGAACTACAAATATCAAAACGGCGGATGATGTCGTTATTTTGATACCAAACTCGAATATATTTTCCGGGCAGATAGAGAACCTAACCAAAGAGTCTAGTATCGTAAGAAAAAGGGTAAAGTTTTCCGTAGGCTACGAGAGTGATTTGGACAAGCTAAAAGAGATTTTGGATGCCAAAACAAAAGAACTTCTCAGCGATAATTTCATTGAACCGACTCAGCTTCTTGTAACTGGATACGGCAATTACGGTATTGAAATAGAGTATAGAGTGTTTGTTGATTTAAAGCGTGGAGCCGTAGAGGTTGGAGACTTTTTAAAAGAGTTTTTGGAAGTAATCAAGAGTAACAATATTGAACTTCCATATCCAAAACTAGAGATAATAAAATTTGAAGGAAATTTAAAATGATAAGACACATCGTATTTTTCAAGCACTCCGATGCCGCCAAAATAAAAGAGTTGGCCGATATGCTAAACGCCTTGGAGGAAAAGATAGATTTTATCTTGGATCTTGAAGTTGGCGTGGATTTACTCCATTCAGCCCGTTCTTTTGATTTGGCGCTTACTATTACTCTTCCTGATATAAAACATTTGAACTTATATGCCGACCACACTGAGCATATACCGGTAGTGGAGTGGGTGAAAGTAAACGGCTTTGAAACCAAAGTAGTAGATTACGAATTGTAATTTTTTTTACCACTTTTTTAGCACTTTTATACGTTAATATGTAAAAAATATTTTTAGGAACAATATGTCAAACGCTCTAATAGGCAGACAGCCAATACTGGACAAAAACGGTGACATCTTCGCATATGAGCTTCTATTTCGTTCCGGTGCGCAGAACTCTGCGACTGTGACTAATGATACTGAGGCGACGGCAAGCGTTCTTTTGAATGCACTTAACTCTATAGGCTTAGATAGACTGATAGGTCTAAAAAAAGCGTTTATTAACGTTGACAAAGAGTTTTTGACTAGCTCCGTAATAGAGGGGCTGTCTATGGAGAGATTTGTCGTTGAAATATTGGAAACCGTCGTAGTCGACAAAGAGGTAATAGAGCGTGTGCAGAGCCTGAAAACTAAAGGCTTTACTTTTGCTATAGACGATATAGATCTAAATAGCGAACAACTGCAAAATTTTGAACCGATACTCAAGTTTACTACTGTTTTGAAGATAGATATCATGGCCGCCGGAGGCGTCAGCGGCGTCAAAGAAAAAATCTCATATTTTGATAAGAGCAAGTTCAAATTTTTGGCGGAAAAAGTAGAGACCGAAGAGGAATTTGAAGCTTGCAAGGCAATGGGATTCGACTACTACCAAGGTTATTTCTTTGAGAAACCGACGATAGTAGAAGGCAAAAAAATAGACTCATCAAAGGCTGCAGTAGTTAAGCTACTTCGTATGATACAAGGCGGAAGTGAGCTTGGCGAAGTAACGGACGAGATAAGTAGGTCGGCAGAGCTATCTATAAACCTTTTGAAATATATAAATTCGGCAGGCTCCGGCGTAAAGTGTGAAGTAAGCTCTATCGGACAAGCGGTCTCATTTTTGGGGCGCCTACCACTTACTCAGTGGCTAATGCTATTTTTGTATGCTGGAGCTCAAAATAGATTTGCAAATCCGTTAATGGAGTCTGCGATACTCAGAGCAAATATAATGTCTTGCTTTGCCAAAAAACTAAAAAAAGATAAGACTGTTATCGATAAAGCATATCTTACAGGTTTGCTTTCGTTTTTTGACGCCATCATGCAGATACCTATTGAAAAGATAAAAGAAGAAATAGCGATAGATGCCGAGATATTAGAAGCGATAACAACAAAGCAAAATATGCTTGGTAAGCTAGTTCAGATAGCCTCTATAATAGAAAAAGGGGATTGGTCGAAAATAGAACTGATATCGAAAAAGCTAGGAATAAGTATAGATGAAATAACGAGTATGCTTGGGGGTTGCTACACGTCCATATATAAATAATAATCATACGGGCAAAGCCCGTATGTGACTACTCCCTACCTTTTACCTGTCCGCCGATGATAAATCTAAGACCTTGAAGCTTGATAAAGCCTGCTGCATCTTTTTGATTATACACTTCGTCTTTTTCAAATGTGCAGTATTCAGGGTTAAATAGCGATTTTGAGGATTTACGACCTGCTACCGATACGTTTCCTTTGTAGAGCTTGAGTCTTACTACGCCGCTTACATTTTTTTGTGTGTTATCAATTAGCGCTTGGATGGCTTCCCTCTCTGGGCTAAACCAAAATCCGTTATAGATTAGTTTGGCGTATTTTGGCATCATTTCATCTTTCAAATGCGCCTCTTCTCTATCTAGCGTGATAGACTCTATCGCTCTATGCGCTCTTAGAAGTATCGTACCACCCGGGGTTTCGTAGCAGCCACGGGATTTCATACCGACAAATCTGTTTTCTACGATGTCGATTCTTCCGATACCGTGTTTGTTGCCGTATTCGTTTAGTTTGGCTAGTATTGTAGCCGGAGACATTTTGCTACCGTTAATGCCTACTGCGTCGCCTTTTTCAAACTCTATTTCGATGTATTCAGCTTCATCCGGTGCATCTTCAGGACTTACCGACCATCTCCACATATCATCCTCGGCCTCAGCCCACGGGTCTTCAAGCACTTTACCCTCATAGCTGATGTGTAATAGGTTTGCATCCATTGAGTACGGGCTTCCGCCTACTTTTTGCTCTATCGGAATACCGTGTTTATCGGCAAACGCCAGTAGGCTCTCTCTTGAGTTTAGCTCCCACTCTCTCCACGGTGCGATTACATGGATTTTTGGGTCAAAGTGCAGATATCCAAGCTCAAATCTCACTTGGTCGTTACCCTTGCCGGTAGCCCCGTGACATACAGCGTCAGCGCCCATTTGTGCGGCGATTTCCATCTGTCTTTTTGCGATTAGCGGTCTAGCTATTGACGTGCCTAGCAGATACTCACCCTCATAGATTGCATTTGCACGAAACATCGGGAACACGAAGTCTCTTACGAACTCTTCTTTAAGGTCGTCGATAAAGATATTTTCGTCTTTAATACCTAGAAGCTTTGCTTTTGCACGTGCCGGCTCCAGCTCTTCGCCCTGCCCAATATCCGCCGTAAAAGTGACTACTTCGCATCCATAAGTCTCTTCAAGCCATTTTAGAATGACGCTTGTGTCTAGTCCGCCTGAATATGCGAGAACTACTTTTTTGATTTGTTTACTCATAAAAACCCCTGTTTTTGCATTTTGTTTGCCGTATTTTAGCGTCTGTTAGCTATGAAATAGTTACAAGTATTTTTTTGCTTTATTTGCCGATTTTGGTTGTATAATAAAACAGATGTATACACAAGAGAGATGTATAAAATGAAAAAAATATTTTTTGGATTTGCTATATTTTTTGCGTTTTTGACGCAGGGGTGGGGTGATACCGAGCCAAATAACAGTTGCGCTCAGGCAGAAGTCTGGAGTACACTGGCAAATTACGGAGATAGCTCGACAACGCTAAGTGGTAGCGTGTCTAGTGGAAATGACGACTATTATAAATTGGTTATTCAACAAGGCGGGGTTTTAGATGTAACACTGCAAGCCAACAATAGTAGTAATTTTTATTTATTGAATTCATCTTGTGTGGGGGTGGCATCAAAGACGGGCACGAAAAGTGCCACTATATCCTATAGTGGCAATACTGGAACATACTATCTTCGTATAAATAGAAATGGAAACGCAACATATAGCAGTGTAAAAGCAACACTCTCTTTTCCTAGTGAAAATTTGAAAGACTTTGAGTTGATATATACAAAAAATATAAGTGGAAGCGTGAAGGCTATAGGAAATTCGGTTCTTTGCAAAAGTTCAAAGCAGGAATCGTGGAATTATACTACAGGAACCTGTGTGCAGCCTGGAGATTCGGAACCAAATAATAATTTTTATGCCATTTATTCAGACATAGATGGAGACAGCTCGACGACAGACTCCACTTCCGCCAAGCTTACAATTCCGACAGGTGCTAGGATTGTGTGGGCAGGGTTATATTGGAACGGAAGACTTGGTAGTGGCAAGACAACAGCAGAGAAGTTGGCCGCAAAAACAATAAAATTAAAACTCCCAGGGGCTTCGTCTTACACCGCAGTAACTGCGGACGCCTTAAATTGGGCTACAAGTGCCTTTGCATACAAGGGTTATAAAAATATAACCGATATTATCAATAAAACATCGCCAAATGGAGATTATTTTGTGTCTGGTATAAAGACGGAGCTTGAAAAAAATGCTTTTGGCGCATGGTCTTTATTTGTCGTATATGAAAAAGACGGCGAGACATTCAAAAATATATCATTATATGACGGCTTTTTTAGTATGTCTAGTGCTGCGAGTGGAGATTTGGGAGGTGTTAAAACCAAAAATGTAGATATTTCAGGTTTTTTAACACCTACATCTGGAGCAGTTAACTCAAAGCTTTTGATTTTCTCTGCGGAAGGGGATATGGATTATGCTTCGGAGACACTCTCGATGACTAATAAAAGCGGAAGCGAGGTGACTATTTCAAACTCACTAAATCCGGCCAATAATGCATTTAACTCAAATATTACAGAAAACGGAGCTGCTTTTACAGATAGAAATCCATCTTATACCAATACTATAGGTATAGACATAGACACTTTTGATGTATCCTCAATTATGCAAAATGGGCAGAAGACAACGACTATAAAATTCGCAACTTCATTGGAACAATATTTTCCTAGTGCCATGGCATTTTCCACAGATTTATATATTCCAGATGTATGCTACGAGGAAGATATAACTAAAAATGGTCAGCCTATAAGTGGCGTATTTGTAGGGGATATACTTGATGTTAACGTCACTATTACAAATAAAAATGCCGAAACTGCCAAGAAAGTTGTTATTACTAAAACATTTAATGAATACCTAGGCTATAAAGTCGGCACTACGTCCATAAAGCCATCTGGGGCCCCATCTTTTATACCTGTTACAGATGAGCAAGGTGATGATACTGTGAGTTATGATAATGGTCTTCAAAAACTTACTTTAAATATGGGGCCAGACGCAACTAGTGCAGTCGGCGGTTCAATACTACAAAATCAAATGGAAGAGTTTCAAAACAAGATTACACTACTCAAGGATGGTGACTTTACAAGCGATTATAAGGTTAGTTTTACAGATATATTAGGACTGACTGATTATGCGGATATTCCGATTATGAAGTGCTCCAAGTTGCCAGCAACGTCACTTAGTGTGTCACCGACAGGTAATGTCAGGGTTGTGGAAAGTGGAAAAAACTGGAGTGATAATAACGATGGCAGGTTGCTTATGAAAGTGGCTTCTAACGTACCGTATAGTTATGATATTTTGTTTGCATTAAACGATAGCGGAACAACCCTGACAAGTGGCAAGATAAAAAAACTAGAATTAATAAGCAGAGTAAATAACAGCGTTATAGCCACATTAATAGATACGCTAACTACTGTTAATCAGAGAAGTTCTTTTAATATTGTGCTCAACAAAGCCTACAAAGATTTGCAATTTAGAGTGACGCTTGAAAGCGGAGCACTTGCTACATCAAATAACTTTTCAGTTCGTCCAGCTTCATTTGATTTGGGTATTGCCTCGGTGGTTTCGGCTGGAGCCATAGTAACTCCTCTCTATGCAAAAAGCAAAGAAAGTTTTATTACAAGCGATTACAATGGGCGTGCTGTTGTAACTACTACTCTCGATATTGCTGGAAGAATAAATTGTAGCTCTGGAGCAAATGATACAAATATTACATCTCCAGTTGATTTTACGGCTGGAATTTATGGAAATAGTACAACTGGTGCGTTTACTAACGTCGGAGTCTATTCATTGAGACTACTGGATTCCACTTGGACTTCCGCAGACCAGACACTGGATGATTGTACAGTAAATAGTGCTTCAAATACAGCCGATGCGGCTGGAAAATTTGGATGTAATATAGATACAGAGAAAACATTTACTGTTAGCCCAGCCTCTTTTGTATTAAACAATATCTCAATTGCTCAATCTGGCAATAATTTTACGTATTACTTGAAAGAGGATGCGACAGAGCTTCCTAAGATGAATGCCTCTGTCGGCGGCGGAACAGTATCTGCTGTAGGGCTAAACTCAAGTTTGCCACTTAGTAATTATACGAGCGGTTGCTATGCAAATCCATATACTTTACACATTACAGCTCCGTCTATGAGTGGGCTTACTTTAGTTGCGAATGATTATACATCTAACACCGACTTTACAAACGGTGTACTGACCTTCTCATCTTCTATTTCGCCGATGTACAACTATTATACGCCCGATACAAAATTAATATTTGAGCCTATGACTCAAGTAGGCGGAGTCGATATTAATGTTTCTATTTCTGAGAACATTATTGGCGGACTAAGCGCAACGACGACTACTACTAATTTTGCTAGCTCAAATAAAGTCAATTTTCTATATGGCAAAGTATCTATGCCAAATGCTATGGTGGACTACAATTCGACAGGAACTAATATTAAGGCTTTTACTCAAGTGTATGCGACTAGCTCCGCATCTTTGCCAAATTTGCCAAGTGGCTCATGGGCTCAGGCTCTTGGCAGTACAAACTGGTGGATAAATTCTCTTGATAGCTCAAGCTCTTTGTCACATGTGTATGTGCGAAAAAGCGATGCATTGACGGCATTGTCAAACGAAGTAGGCACTATAACCTCGCCCGCAACTATAGTCACGGGTATTGCAACTATGAATCTGCAACCGACAAATACCGATCAAAAACTAAAAATCCACTTAGACGTACCGTCTTATCTATGGTACTCGTCTGCTGGAGTTGCTTATGATTTTACGGCAGGAAGTGACTGTTCTAAGCATCCGTGTGCGTCAGTTGATATATTTGGCGTTGCCGATAAAGCATGGTATGGCACAGGGGACAAAAAAGGGGACAAGGCAATAAATACAGTGCCAAAAGGCAAGCGAGCTCCGAAGGTAAATTGGTAGCGGATGAGAAAGGCATTTACGCTGATAGAACTCATCATCTCTATCGTTATTATCGGTATTGCAGCATCAGCTTTACCGACTATGATAGCCGGAGCAAACAAGCTTGAAGAGGATACGGTAAATCAAGATATATTTTCCAAGTCAATTACTGTTGTCATGGATGTAGCCTCTAGATATTGGGATGCTAGTATTTTGGCGCAGGATACGGCCGGCAATGGCGCGATGATAGTGGAGCCTTTAAATAATAATCCTCTATTTAGAGACACAAAATTAGGCAATCCAAGGCCCGGCTTTTTTGCTAGAGCGGAAAATGATTTTAGAAAATTTTATAGCCCAACTGTAAATGCATCGAACATTACCGTCGGAAGCGGAAAAATAAGTGCAGCAGAAAAGCTAGAGAGTATAGATGTATATAACGGCAGATATATTGACGAAACGGCTGCTGCGGACGGTGCAAAAGTGAAATATGAAATTGCAGTGGCGTATGTGCCTGATGTAGTGGCGGATAATACGGCTTCCAAACAGACCGCAACATGGAACTTGAGCGGCGGAGATAACTGGACAACTGCCGCCAACTCTACAAATTTAAAACGCATTACGGTAACCGCTAGCGGCAGAACAATAAATGGACAACCAATGAGCGTCAACTTTGTATATTTCAGCTCAAATATCGGAACTCCGGGGTTAAAGACAAAATGAAAAAACATTTAGCTTTTACGATGTTAGAGATGATATTTGTTATTGTCGTGTTATCCATTGTTGCGGGCGGTACTTTTTTGCAGATTGCCGGAGTATATGAGTCGATGATGCAAAAGCAATACTCCGGTGAATTACAGACCGAAGCTAAGGTGATAGCTGAGCAGGTTAGTTCTAGGTTGTCCAGCTCTATAAAAGACTCTTTGGTTGCGATGACAAAAACTGATGGAATCGGCTGTCAGTCTGTTAGTTCTTTGACTGGCAATGTCGAGTATATATTGGCATGGGTCGGCAGAAGTGACGAGTCAAATCTTGGGCTTTGGGATACCAATGATTACAAACCTGGTTGGAGCGGATTTGTGGATGTGTCGATATCCGATGCAAACTCAATATCCACTAAAGGCTCAAAGCTTTCTACTGCGGAGATAATAATAAATCAGCTTACGAATGATACTACGACATTGTCTACAACGCCAAAAACGGCAATATATTTTTCGGGAAGCGGAACAAACACAAATGCTTGTGATGATTTTTTCAATACCTATGCAGCGTCGAAAATGTATAAAGTTAAGATTGGCGCTACCGATACAGATCTTGCACAAGTAGATAAACAGTTTGCCAATATTTCCGAACAATATGCACTTAGCCACTCCGCCTATGCTATTGGGCGCAACGGTACTGATTTATTCTTATATTCGTTTAGACCATGGTTGGGCGAGACTCCTGATTCCGATGCAAGCCCAAAACTATTGGGGCGCAATATTACCGGATTTGCCTTCAAATGGGAGGGTGGACTTTTTCGTATAAATATATGCGTAGGCCGCACTCTAAACGGTTTTCCTATTGAAGTATGTAAAGAAAGAGCGGTTTTTTAGTGCGAAGACGTGGATTTGGCATTATCACCGCAATAGTTCTTCTTGTGCTTATAGCAACGGTTGGGGCTATGATAATATCAATATCCGCTATGAGCTCCAAAAAAGCTACAGATGACTATCTGCGCATCCAAGCCGAGATGTTAGCTAGGAGTGCTACGGAGTTTGCCGTGATGAGGGTACAAGGGTTTAATAGGAGCAGCGGAAATTGTCTAGAGAGCTTAACAATAGATGCGCAACCATCATTTGATGTGGTTGTTACAATAAATTACTTAGGCGCTTTGTCGGGTTGTGCTAATGTATTAGATACTGTATCGGACCCAGATCTTAACGGAATGATGATAATGGACGTAGTAGTATCCACAAAGGCCGGAACTAGCACGGAACCAATCCGTATTCACAAACGAACCCTACAAAAACCTTAGTTCCATACCGCTTCTTCTTCATTTTGAGGTCTGCCTTGTAATATTTCATGCGGCTTGTACTTTAGCTTATACAGTAAGCTCTGATTTTCTCTCACTATATACCCCAGATATATCTGCTTTAGCCCAAGCTGTTTGGCGATATCTAGTTGTACCAGGAGCGAATATGTTCCCAAGGATAGATGGGCGTAGTCCGGATCGCAAAAAAAGTATATAGATGAAATGCCGTCGATTAAGATATCTACATAGTCTACACCGATTAGTTTTGCGTCTCGAAAGTATCGTATTTCATATCCGAATTCTCCAGCTCCTTCGACAAACATTTTATTGTATTTTTCTTCATCCATTTCATTTAGTTTCCAACCACGTTTTTCGCTACGCTCTATATGGTATTTTCGGTACAGTTCTAGTTTTTCATACGAATATGACGGGCGGTGGAGGGAGTGGAGCGTCTCTTTGTTACGGTTTTTGATATTGCGAAAGCTTTTTGATAGCGTAAACCCATCTACGGATACCCTGATGCTTTCGCATTTGTCGCACTCTGGGCACATCGGACGAAAATATCCTTTGCCAAATCGTCTCCAGCCACGCATCATTAGCATATCCGCAAAAAAAGCAGGACAATCTTCGACAAATATATTGTTTACGCTTACAGCCTCCTTGTTTTCAAAATAGCCGCACTCGTGCTCACTCAAAAATTCGTAATACTTCAACTTGATTTAGCCCCTTACGCAACGAACATAAAAAGATTGTGTTTTAACATGGTGATTTGTGTTGGCCTCTTTGAAGTTGACTAGATAGTTTTCCGTATCATTTTTTTGCGTGGCGCTCCAATACCAACCGTCCTTACCCATATTGTCGGATAGTTGAGGGGCTACAAAAAACCCGTTATTTGAGTTTTGTCTAATACTCTCATACCAAGCCCGCCACTCTTTATAATCGCCGCTATATGGGTAAAGTTCTACGGATGCAATGGATGATAACTCCGATAAAGACGGTAGCCTCCAATCGTCGAAACCACCATGCTTATCAGAGTTCAGCTCGTCTGCATACTCTATGGCTTCCGCTACAGAGTACTCCATTTTCCTATTTCCAAACGTTTTTAACTCCCAATAAAGTCCAGTTTTTTCATCTAACCAATATTTCATATATAACTTTCTCTTTTAAAAGAATTATCAAGCAGGCTAGCTTAAAACGCAATTTAGCAATTTGTTAATTTTTCGTTAAGAAACTTTGCAGAAAATCGCAAAAAACGGCACATTATCAATAAAGTTAAGTTCCGTTTAATTTTTAGTTGATTAAAATTTAGACCGTGAGTACAAAAAATGCGTGTACCTCAATCACGAAAAAACTCAAGGAGTGTTTATGAAGTTTACAAAATTGTCTCTTGCGGCTATAGCTGCTGTAGGTTTCGCATCTAGCGCGTTCGCGGTAGAAAATGTTAAAGTTGATGGCCAAATCAAACTTTGGTATCAAACATCTGATACAACAAGTGTTAGCGCTGCTAATGCTACTGCTGCTGATACTGCTGCTGGTAATACCAATCAGGCTACTGCAAATGATGTTGCAAAAAATGACGGCTTTTTTAAGCAAAAAAATTCAATCGGTGACCTTGTTGCAAAACTAAGAGCTACTGGTGATCTTACTAAAAAAGTAGGTTTCGGAACTACACTATATGCTGTTTCTACAATGGGTCTTGAAAATGGTGCTGTTGCTAATGAAACTATTTCGACTACTGCTGCCGGTAGTAATACTGGTCTAAATGGTAATGATAGATTGCCAATTTGGATGGGTGAAGCATATTTTACTTACAAAGCCGGTAAAACAATAGTAAAAATTGGTAGACAAGAGCTTGATACTCCTTTGGCATTTACAGAAACTTGGAATGCTGCGCCAAATACATTTGAAGCTGCAGTTATCGTAAATCAAGATATTCCAGATACTACACTTGTAGCAGCTTTTGTTTCTAGAGGTAATGGACAAAATGGTACTGCTGCTGGCGGTCTAGGTGTTAATAGTTCAACTATAAATGCTAATGGCACTTTTGCTTCTTATCATGGTAATGCTACAGCTCTTAAGGCTTTAGTGGCAGCTAATCCAAGTGCTACAACAGCAGCAAATAGCAGCGATGATCATGGTGGCGCATACGCGCTAGGATTAGTAAATAAATCTGTTCCTGGTCTTACTGTTCACCCTATATATTACAATGTAACTGATACTGCTACTGCCGGTTGGGTAGATGTTACTTATGTTGGTCTTCCAGTAGTGAAACTAGAGGCTCTATATGCTTATGTTAGCGCCGCTGGTGTTACAGATAAAGTTCTTAAAGCTCTTGCTGTAGAAGATAGACAAACTGATGCATATGCAGTTAAAGTTTCTGGTAGTGTTGTTGGTGTAAATCTTGGCGCATCTTATTCGAACGTATCAAAAGGTGTTTTCCCAATAGCTAATACTGCTACAAACTTTACAAAAACAAAAATATACACAGCATCAATCTTGTCTGATGGTAGAGTTGCAGCACAACCAGACGTAAGCGCTTGGAAACTTGAGGCTTCTACAAAACTTGCAGGTTTTGATCTTGGTGCAAGCTATGCATCTTATGATGTAAAAGAAAACAACAAAGGTCTTAGACTTTTTGATCAGTATGGTCTAAATAAAGATAAATCTCCTTCAGAATTAGACCTTTCTATATCTACGAAGGTTGATGAAATCAACATAGCGGCATACTATATTATGCAAAATGATTATGCGACAGTTAACAGTAGCGAAGCTAGAGATAGACAAGCTATTAGAGTAATTGCTAGCATCAATTTCTAATTTACTTTTTCACACGCATTTTATACAAAAGCCGAGAGGGTTTTCCTCTCGGCTTTTTTTATGCCAAAATTTCATAAATTGATTGTTATTGATATGAACGGGAGAGAGTTCCCGTTGTGGAGTTATTTTATTTTCTTGAGATTAACAATTTTTAGTTTTGTTACATCGTCCGTGTAGTCAAGCGCAGTTTTACCGTCTTTTGCTATTTGTAGTTTTCTAAAGTTTCCGCCAAATATTACTTTTCCATATCTGCTAGAATCCCCGATACTTACACCCAATGTATTATCTTTGCTGTCAATAAACTGTATGGTGTAATTTTCTGTTTTGCTGACGCCGTCTATCGTATATGTGACTGTTCCGTCATTTCTAAAATTATATTTTAGTTCGCCGTCTCTATCACTCCATTCCCCGACAAGCATTCTGGCTAGTGGCTCTTCTACTGAGATTGCTTTTGGTGAACCTGCTATATCTTTTGCCGCCATGGCCGCTACTTGACCGTTTGAAGATTGGACTGCTTGTACTTCTTCCCATGTTCCGTTATCATGCATTATTATCGTTCTACCATCTTTTAGTGTGGCGAACTGTCCAGCCATAAGAGCGGAAGCTGCTAGTGAGATAAATAAGGCTTTTTTTAACATAGATATTCCTTTTGCAAATTTTATAAATACTAACCAAAAAGCTTTTAAAGAAGAGCCTTTTACCGCCCTCTTGTTATAATAGAAATAAAAACCAAAAGGCTTTTTTATGAAACAAAAAATGTGGGATGGGAGATTTGAGGAAGGTAGTAGCGAACTGCTCGAAGAGTTTAACGCTTCTATCTTTTTTGATAAAAAACTATACCGTGAAGATATCAAAGGCTCTTTGGCTCATGCGAAGATGCTCTGCTCTATAGGAATACTAAGCGCCGAAGAGTTAGAGGCTATCAAGAACGGGCTTCATCAGGTGCTTGGAGAGATAGAGAGCGGAGAGTTTGAGTTTTCTATCAAGCAAGAAGATATACACATGGCTGTTGAGGGTAGACTGACGGAGCTTATCGGCGAAGCAGGCAAGAAGCTTCATACCGCTAGAAGCAGAAACGACCAGGTTGCTACAGACTTTCGTCTTTACTGCCAAAACCAAAACATCGGTATTCAAAAACTTATAAAAACTCTTATAGGCACGCTAAACTTAATAGCAAAAGAGCATACCCAGACATTGATACCAGGGATGACTCATTTACAGCACGCACAGCCTGTTAGTTTTGCGTTTCATATTTTGGCGTATGCGGCTATGTTCAAAAGGGATTTTGAGAGATTTGAGAGTAGTTTTGCTAGAAACAATTTTTGCCCACTAGGAGCTGCTGCGCTTGCCGGTACGCCGCATTCTATCAATAGGCATATGACTGCAAAGGAGCTCGGCTTTGACGCTCCTACGATAAATGCCATGGACTCCGTGTCGGATAGGGATTTTGCGCTTGAGATGTTGTTTAATATCTCTGTGCTTTTTACTCATATCTCTAGACTCTCTGAAGAGTTGATACTTTGGAGTAGCTATGAGTTTAAGTGGATTACGATGAGCGATAAGTTTTCAACAGGAAGCTCCATAATGCCTCAAAAGAAAAATCCGGATGTAGCGGAGCTGCTCAGAGGTAAGACGGGTAGGGTGTACGGCAACCTAATGGGGCTTTTGACTGTAATGAAAGGCTTGCCGTTAGCTTACAACAAGGACATGCAAGAAGACAAAGAAGGCGTATTTGACTCTGTGGAGACGGCTATCGCTTCGCTGGTGATACTCTCAGAGATGCTTCGCACAATGAAAATAGAAAAAGCAAATATGCTAAAAGCTTGTGAAACCGGGCATTTGACGGCTACCGATTTGGCTGATTATCTAGTCAAAAAAGGTGTGCCGTTTCGTGAGACTCACCATATATCAGGCCGGGCGGTATCGCTTGCAGAGAAAAAAGGCATAGACCTCTCAAAACTAAGTCTGGAAGAGCTAAAAAGCATAGATGAGAGAATAGAAGCCGATGCGTTAGAAGTAATCAAACATACGACGTCAATGGACGCACGCAAGAGCTATGGCGCTACCGCACAAGAGTGTACATTGGCGCAGATAGCTTATTTTGAAGAGTTTTTGGGGCTAAAATAGCTCCAAATCATCTTCGTCATTTGCCAACTCTTCATTTTTAAATATCAACTCCGCTTGTAGGCAAGAGCTGAGGAGCGAACTATCTAGGTAGTGTATATCCTCGGTATCGCAATCCACAAAAATAGTTTTTCTCCAGTTTAAGAGATCCGCAAAAATACTTCTAAGAATTAATCCCAATTTCTGGGCCTTTTTGTCGTCCATATCCTCTTGTTTTATATTTTTTATAAATGTACTGAAGTTAGAAAGCGCATAACCGAGATTTTTGAATTCGTATAGCGCATCAACTCCGATAGCATATGTATCAAGTTCCGATGCTATTTTACCTAGCATTTCAAACTCTTTGTACATTTCAAACTCGTACACTATAGAGTCTAAAACATCTTCGTGTGATTCTAGTTTTTCAAGTTTATCGACTATATCCGGTTCTAGTTCTGACGCAAATTTTTTGGCAGACACTTTGTCGGTGTGCGTCATCCTTAGGATTTTTGAGTCTCCTTCGCTTAGTATCTTTTTCTCTTTTTCAACTATCTGCGGCATAGTGAGTACTTTTGGTAAACTGATAGATACTTCATCGCTTTTTGAAGCTAACGATGCTACCGAATTTTCTTTTGCGAAACTATCTTTTATGTCCTGAAAAATAAATGATTTTAGACCTACTATTGAGAAAAATAACGAATCATCATCCTCTTCGGATATTATTTTGAAGTTTTTATTTGTATTTAACAGTGTAAGGCCGACGTTATAAAGCGCTCTTACGGCATCACATATATTGTCGTTGGAGTTTAGTTGAGTGCTGTATTCCCAAAATTCCGCAAGACCGGCTTCGTCTTCTATATTAAATGCTATTTTTTTTGAGTATATATCTTGGGAGAATAGATTTACGGCGCCGTTAATTCTCTCTTTTGCACGTCTATGCTCTATAAGAGAGAGGTAGTTTTGCATTCTAGCTCTAAATAACTCTTCATTAATAGGCTTTGTTATGTAGTCTTCCGCTCCGGCTTTTAGCATTAATATTTTGTGCTCGTCGTCGGTAAGTACGGACAAAGCTATTATCATCACCTGCTTGTTGGACTCTCTTATTTGTCTGGTGGCCTCGATTCCATCCATTACCGGCATCATGATATCCATAAATATCAAATCTGGAGATGCTACCTTTAGCGTTTCTACTGCTTTTTTGCCGTTATCTGCTTCAAATATTGAGAGTTCATCATACTCTTCAAGCAGCAATCTTAGCGTTAGTCTATTGTCCTTATTGTCATCAGCTACTAATACTTTTAGCAATTTAGCTCCTTTTACCTTTTATACAAAAACAAGCTCCGTTCAATGTGTTTGAATCACACAAAGCAAGCTCCAATCCAAATTCATCACATAACATTTTTGCATAGTATAGTCCTATGCCTGTACCTTTGGAAGCCCTTGTAGTGTCTTGCGTATCCGACCAAAAAAGTTCAAATAATCCATTGGTTTTTTTTAGTCCACTACCGTTGTCTTCTATTCGAAGTTCGAATACATCCTCGTGGGCATGGAGTGTTGCAATCATCTCGCCCTCACCGTATTTTACGGTATTAGAGATAATATTTGATATGACTTGCCCAACCCTTAGCCTATCACCTTTAAATATAATCCCCTTTTCGGAGTTTATTGTGGCTTTAAAACCGGAGGGAGGCAGAGTTTTTTGCGCTACTTCTTTGAGCAGTTCACCTAAGTCAAAAGTACTGCTGGCAAAAACCATTTTTTTGTTCATTAACTTTGCCGTATCAAGCATATTTGTTATGGAAAAGAGCATCTCTTCGCCGTTTTGCTTTACACTCTCAAGTAGTTCGGATAATCGCTCTTTGTCTTCTATATTCTCTTTTTCTATTCTTTTTTTTACGAAAGAGCTGAAGTTTATGATTGCATTGAGCGGTGTTTTTAGTTCATGTGTAAAGATTAACAAAAACGACTCTTTTGTTTTGGATAGCTCGTTTTCTTGGTTTTGTATTCTCTCTTGCTCGTGCAAAACCTCTTTTGTGACATCAAACATAATAGACATGAACTCCACTATCTCATGTTTTGCATCCAATAGCGGAACTATGGTTGTTTCAACGTAAAAAATAGTTCCATCTTTTTTTATGTTTTTGATTCTTCCGTTCCACGTTCGTTTTGAAAGTATGGTTAACCACAAGTCCCTATAAAACTCTCTGTTATTTTCCGGATGCCTAAATAACCTATGAGTATCTCCTATTATCTCACTCTCCTGATATCCGGTAAGCTTGCAAAATCTTTTATTCACATATAATATTGTTCCGCTTCTATCGGTCTTTGAAACTATGGCGCTTTTGTCAAGAGCTTCTTTGTACTCTCTTAGTAGTCTCTCTTCCCCTGCTAGTTTTTCAGAAATATCCTCTATTCTTGTCTTGTATCTTTTCTCTTTTTTTGCACTCAGTTCTTTAAAGAGTTCAAGTTCTGATTTTCTAAGCAACGTAGCAAGGAGTAAAATAGCGCATATGATAACTATTCTAAAAGGTATTAATCCCGTAGTATGCTCAACTTTTTGTATGTGCAAAATGAGGGCATATATCTCTGAGGCTAATACCAATGCAATGGATACTATCAAAAGGTTAGCTATAATTTGCGTCTTTTTTATTTTTAGCATTAAATCACTTTTCGGGGAAATCTTTGAATTACATATTCTTATTGAAGCAAAGTCAAACTGTCAGAATATTAACGAGTGTTCAGATTATTGCATATTTTGGCTCATGGTTTAGTCATGTTGCTATTCTAGCGCTTTTGGTAAAACTCGGGGCATCTGCTTTTATTATATCTCTTGCGGTTGCGATAGCGTTTTTGCCGGCTTTGATACAAGGCCCTTTTGTCGGCGCTCTTATAGATAGGTCTGAACCTAGAAAACTTATGAATAGACTCCTTTTTGTCGAGGCTATCTGTACTGTTTTGTTCGTGTTTATTGAGGGTGGCGAGCATATATGGCTACTGCTTGTACTTGTGTATATCAAAATGGCGGCGGCGGGACTTTATTTTACCTCCGAGATGTCGCTAATGCCAAAAGTGTTGAAACCTTCAGAACTCAAACTTGCAAATGAGATGCACTCTATCGTTTGGTCTGTCAGCTTTACCGCAGGTATGGCTCTTGGCGGATTGGCAGTGCAGTTTTTGGGGATTAATGCGGCGTTTTTGATAGATGCCTCTTTGTTTTTGGTTGCTATATTTATTTTTAATAGACTTGCCATCGACATAAAACCAAAAGCTACGACTGAGAGTTATTTGGACTCCTTCAAAGATGGGCTAAACTATGTTTTTAGGCAAAATCCAAAACTGCTCATTATCATAGCCCTTCATGCCACAGTAGGGCTTACCGTGTTTGACGGTGTGGTAACGGTACTTGCGGAGCACACTTACAAAAACGTTATTTCGGTAGCTTTGGCCATCGGTTTTATAGGAGCTATCCGTTCTGTTGCCCTTGTGATAGGCCCTTTTTTGTTTTCAAAATCTATCAATAAAGATACGCTTTTATATATGTTCTTGGGGCAGGGTGCGGCCGTTATGCTTTGGGGTGCTTTGAGTCATGACTTTTGGCTCTCTCTTGTCGGAGCATTTTTTTGCGGTCTTTTTACGACTACTATCTGGTCATATACAATGACTATGCTGCAAGACTCTATAGACAAAGAGTTTTACGGCAGGGTCGTAGCTATCAACGATATGTTTTTTACTGCAGCTGCTGTGCTTACTTCCATAGCGCTTGGTGTGATGATGGAAGCCGGAATGTCCGGCGGAGCTACGCTTATAGCGCTTGGCGGAGTATTTGTTGCTATAGGTGTCGCATACGGCGTTATCAAGCGCAAGATTGCCTTAAAATCTCAAAAATAGCCTCGAAGCTTTTATCTACAGACTCCAATTCTACTCTTTCGCTTAGTGAATGAGGGTTTTGGATATTTGGGCCCACCGAGGCAAAAGATGCCGCCGGAAAATGTTTTTTTAACGCCGCACACTCCAATCCGGCGTGTATCGCTTTGAAATTTGAGTCGATAAAATATTTTTTGTAGACGCTTTTGACAAATATACAAAACTCATCTTCGCTCCACTCCCACGGCTCATAAAAATCTTTTATCTCGCACTCAAAGCCGAAATTTCCAAAATGCTCCGCTATAGTTTTTTGCACACCAATCAACTCCGCTTCGCTCATTGAACGTGATGATATACATATCTCGCACTCCCCATTTTTTAGACTGATGATGCCGATATTTGAGCTTGTCTGCGGCACTCCCAAATCCATATTAAACTCCAAAACCCCGTTTGGAGCCTCGGCTATCGACTTTAAAAACTCTCTTGAATCGGCTATAACAGAAGAAGGCTCTACTTTTTTTACCTCAAAACCATCCATGTCGTCTATGTTTTCGAGTCTTACGGTCGCCTTTGCATTTGATGGAATAGAGTTTCTTTTTTCGCCGCCCTCAAATGAACACACAAGGGCATTTTTCTCCAAAAGCTTGTTTGCTAGCTGAGTGATTGCATTTGGTATTTTCTTGTCTATATCTACGCCGGAATGACCTCCCGCAAGACCACTGAGGCGCACCTCGTAAAAACCCCCGCCGCTATTTATCATCTCAAATTTTTTTGTACAAATAGTCTCTACGCCTCCCGCACAAGCTACATAGACCGCTCCTTCTTCCTCTGAGTCGAGATTTAGCAGTTTTGTTGAGCCGATATGAAGCCCCATGTTTTTTGCGCCTATAAGCCCTATCTCTTCATCGGCGGTAAACAAAAATTCTACATTCGTAAAACAGGGCATAACGGCGAGCATCATGGCGACCCCTATGCCGTTATCGGCTCCCAAAGAAGAGTTTTTGGCTCCCATCCAACCGTTTTCTATTATTGTCTCTATTTTGCTTGTATCCCCGACGCAGACCATGTCGTAATGTGATTGGAGGCAAATTTTGGGTGTTTCTTTTTGGCACAGTATATTGCCGACAGCATCTGTTTGTACTGTGTAATTTTCTTTTTTTGCCCACTCTACGATAAAATCTCTCATCTTATCCGCATTTTTAGAGCATCTTGGAATATCTTTTGCTATTTTTTCAAATATTTCTATAGGTGTTTTCATCAAAAAAGGCTCCAAAAGGTTTTTCTATGTTTAGACTATTTTTACTAATTATCCCTTTGTTTTTTGCGAGCTGCTACTCTAAATGCGGGATAACCAATGAATATTATTGCGATTGCAAAGAGTACTATGATGTTGAAGGCAACTTTCATAGAGAGTGTCCTGACGACATGATAAACATAAATATAGGTGCAAAAAGAAAGTAACAATTGAATAAAAAATTAGAAGCAAAAAATATAAAACCGCTCTTTTTAGAGCTTGAGGCGATGCCTGATTACGATTCAAAAGTCGAGTACAGTGACTTTGTATCCATCGATACAGGGCTTGGTTTTGGCGAAGGCTCAGAGGTGTACAAACTCGCAAGAGCACTTATTCCTTGGAGAAAAGGACCTTTTCGCATAGATAATTTTGAGATAACTACCGAGTGGAACAGTTATATCAAGTTTGACATACTGGCGCCTCATATCGATATAGAGGGCAAAACTGTCGTAGATATAGGGTGTAACAACGGTTATTACTCGTTTCGCATGTTGCCCTTTAAACCCAAAAAAATAATAGCTATAGACCCGTGGCCTATTTTTTATCTGCAATTTTTGTTTGTAAATAAGTTCATTCAAACCGACAAGATAGATTTTCGACTTATCGGGATGGAGGATATGGCGGCTAACGATATAAAAGTCGATGTCGCTTTTTGTCTAGGTGTACTCTATCATAGGAGCGACCCGATAGCCGCCCTCAAAGAGATAAAAGCTTGCCTGAATGACGGCGGGGAGCTTATTATCGACAATCTTGTGATACTCCAAGAAGGCTACCACGCCCTTTGTCCGCCGCAAAGCTATGCCAAAATGTCAAATGCTTTTTTTATCCCTAGTGTGGATACTATGAGGGGTTGGCTAGAGCGTGCCGGATTTGTGGATATAGAGCTTATCGGTACCAAAAAAACAGAACTAAGCGAACAAAGAAAGACGGATTGGATAGAGGGGCTTAGCCTTGATAGTTTTTTGGATCCGAACAATCCGCAAAAAACCGTAGAAGGCTTCGACGCACCCGTGAGAGCTTATTTTAAATGTAGGAAACAAAATGGCAAAAGATAAAAGCAACGTAGAGTATCAAATTGAAAAAGAGGTCTTAAAAACACATCTGACTATCGATAAAACATTTAGCGGCGATATTTTGGAACTTGAAAAAGGAAAATGCAAAATCTCTTTTCTAACCACAAAAGAGATGGGCGTAGATGAGTTAGGGCTTGTGCATGGCGGTTTTACTTTTGGAGCCGCCGATTTTGCGGCTATGGCTGCCGTCAATGAGCCAAATGTGGTTTTGGCCGATGCGCATGTGAAGTTTTTGGCTCCCGTAGAGGTTGGCAAAATAATCATTTTTGAAGCGATAGCAAGCCACATAGCTACAAGAACAAGAGATGTAAAGGTTGTCGGCATGATGGGTGAAATAAAAGTCTTTGAGGGTGAATTTAAGACCGTAGTACTAGAAAGACACCCGTTAAGACTAAAGCTAACGGACTAATCCAAATACGAAAGCCACCCTTTGGCTGAATTTTTTTCTTTGAACACGGTGGTTTCGCCTCCGTGCCCGGGATATACCTTCAAATCCTCTTCAAAATCCAAAAACTTTTGCAGACTTTTTTTCATATCGCTTGGATTTGAGTATGGAAAATCAACTCTTCCTATCGAGCCTTTGAAGATAAAATCCCCGCTAAAAAGTGCACCGTCTATCTCAATAGCGGAACATCCAGGCGTATGTCCGGCAAAATGCCAAAACTTTACCGTTGCACCGCCTATATTATACTCCGCTTCATCCACAGCTTCATCAACTACGCTATGCGGTACTCCGAGTCCGAAAATATCGTTTTGCAACATAAACACATCGTCTTTTGGGGTGTATATCGGGATGTTGTAGACTTCCTTTGTCTTTTGGTTATCCCATACGTGGTCGAAATGCCCGTGTGTATTTAGTATTGCAATAGGCTTTTTGACTACTGATTTTATCCACTCGAATGCGCCTTGCCCCGGGTCTATAATAAGCTCACCGTTATCCGTAGTTAAGATATAACAGTTGGTTTCATAAGAGCCGCAAGGTTTTTTTAAAATTTGCATATAATTATCCTATGGTGCGAAAAAATCTAAAACTATCCAAAGTGTCGCAAAATCTAATGGATGCGAATTATATTGCAGGGTTTTTAGGGATTAGCTTAAATGCATTGTATCTGCGTATGCATTTTGATAACTTTCCGAAAGCGTTAAAGATAAACGGTAAACTCTACTTTGATATCAATGAAGTGCTGGCGCATATAGCAAAAAATGACGAGAACGAGGCTTTTTGCTTTCTTGTGCAAGACGAGGTTCGTTCGCTAATGGAGAGCGCTAAGGTATCTAGAAAAGAGATAGGCGAAGCGCTAGGGGGCGCAAATCCTAGCGCAGTCGGCGGTGGAGTATATTCTAGGGGAATTAGTATTGAACGAGCGCACGTGTTACTGAAGTTTTTGAAAAGCAGGAGATTTCAGCTAGAAATAGATGAGAGTAGAAGTTTTGTGGAGCAAAAAAAAGAGCGTACGACATACATATCGGATGTATGGGGTGATGTAATAACTTTGATAGACTCGAAAAAAATAGATTTTAAATTTTTGTCACTGGCGCTAAATCCCAATAACGATAGCGGAACGGGACGTTCTATATACAAATTATCGCCCTCGTACAAAAGTGCAAAGCTAATAAAACTGAGGCTTTTGCAAAAAGGGCTGATTTAGGAATTTTATTTGCTAGGATAATTGGCGATATTGAAATCAATAGATAAAAATTAAAAAAGGCTGCCGATATGACAAGTAGTTCACTGGGATATGCAAGTTCCGCAAATTTAGGTTTTTCTTTTCAGACAAGTAGTGGAGATAAGATAGATTTGGAGCTTTATTCCAAAAAACAGCTTGCGTACTCAAAAGAAGAGAGTGAGGGGCAAAGCTCAGAATCTTTGTTATTTGCTTCAAAAGAAGGGTATAGATTTAAGTTTGAGACAAATGGACTTACTGAACAAGATAAAGCCGAAATAGCAGAAGCTATGAAAAAGATAGAGCCGAGTATCCAAAAGTTTATGTCTGAAAATGAGACAGATTCGTTTTTGAGAGAACCGCTCGATGTTATGGCCGCAAATATCAAAAATGAGCTTCCAAAACCAAAAGACGAAAACGGCAAAAATGCGCTTAGCGCTTCCGTTGTTGATTTGTTCGACAACTCTCTTGGGCAGGCCAAAGAGCCACAAGATATTTTTGCCGATATGAAAAAACTTCTTGATAAAATCCTAAGAGATATCCAAAATCCACAAAATCTTTTTTACGCATAACAGCTTTAAATTGTAAAGGTTTTAATGAAGGCGCACTTTAGTCATATAGGTTTTATTCTTGCAGCTGCGGGTTCTGCTATCGGTCTTGGAAATATATGGAAATTTCCTTATATATCAGGAGTTTACGGCGGTGGCGCTTTTGTTCTTGCCTATATAGTTGCAGTGCTTTTGATCGGAATTCCTTTGCTGATAGGCGAAATGGCAATAGGTGCGATAGCAAAAAAAGATCCCGTAGGTTCTTTTGAAGCCTTGTCTTCTAGATTTCCTAGATTCTGGCGAAATGCCGGCTTTTCAATGTTTACGGGGCTTGTAATCCTCTCTTTTTACTCTGTCGTTATCGGTTGGATTTTATACTACATATTTTTGACGCTTTCATCCTTGCCAGCTACTGTCGAAGAGGCAAAAATCGTGTTTGAGACTATGCTATTTGTAGATATTAAAACACAAATCTTATTTCATACGCTTTCGATGGTCTTGACTGTTTATATTGTTTTTTTAGGAATAGAAAAAGGGATAGAGAGGGCAAATGTTATTTTGCTTCCTGCTCTTTTTGCTATTTTGTTTTTTCTATTTTTTTACTCCATGAGTTTTGACTCTTTCAAATTGGCCGTAAATTTTATGTTCACCCCCAATTTTGAAAACCTAACCCCAAAAGCCTTGCTTGTGGCCGTAGGGCACGCCTTTTTTACGCTCTCTTTGGGTATGGCTACAATGCTTACGTACGCTTCATATACCGACAAAGACGCCAACTACGTGAAGTCTGCGATTATTGTCTCCGTGATGGAAATTTTTGTTGCGGTTTTTGTGGCTATTACTCTTTTTGCTTTTTTGTTTAACTTTGGTTTTGAGTCAAATCAAGGGCCTGGACTGGTCTTTGTCTCAATGCCTGCACTTTTTTACAACATCGGTGTATTTGGCAATGTCCTAGCCTTACTCTTTTTTGTAGCTCTCGCTTTTGCCTCTATCACGTCCGCCATTTCGATACTTGAGCCGACGACTGCATATTTGATAGCCCAGAAAAATTGGAGTCGTAAAAAGTCTGTTTTGATTTTTGGCATTTTCGTATGGGCTGTCGGAATTGTGCTCTTGCTATCAAATACAACCGAATACAGCGCCGCTCTATCTATCGACTCAAAAAGCTTATTTGATTGGTTTGACTTTGTTTCAAGCGCTATTTTGATGATCTTGGGCGGCATAGTTACCGCTCTTTTTATCGGTTTTGGAGTGGATAAAAACTTCTTAAAAACACACATGCTTAGCTTTATGTCGTCATTTGTTTTTGAGCTATGGTATGCATCTGTTAAGTACTTTATTCCGCCGATTTTGGTTGCACTTATGCTGTATATGCTCAAAAACTGATTTTGGAACTATTTTTGCTCCTTTTTCCAAAATATTGAAGGTTTTGGATATGAAAAAAATCTACTTATCGGCATTGGCAACATCGGTGCTCTTTGTTGGCGGTTGTTCAACACATCCGATGGATCCAGATGTTGACATGAAGCCGCCAAAATATGTAGAGCAGATGGAGCCAAAAGAAGAAACAGGCAATACCGCCAATGCAGGAAGCTTATTTGGTCAAGGCGAGAACCCTTTGTATTCTGATAGAAAAGCCATGCGTGTTAACGATATAGTGCGAATAGTAATTAAAGAGACTGCTACAAGCTCATCGTCATCATCAAAAAAATTATCTAGAAATCAGCAAGACCAACTCGGAGGCGGGGTCATAGCCTCTCCAGGCGGAAATATGAATCCTCAAATGGGGGGCATAGCCGGCAGACTGAATGGATTTTTGGACGTAGGACTTACTACAGGCTCTAGTTATACGTTTGACGGGAGCGGAAAAGGAAGCAGGCAGGAGAGTTTTTCTACTACGGTATCCGCCAGGGTTATTAAAGTTATGTCAAACAATACGTATTTTGTGGACGGTGCAAGAGAGGTTATGATAGACGGCGAAAAGCAGATAATGAGGGTTAGCGGTGTTATAAGGGCCGATGATATCGGCAAAGACAACTCTATAAGCTCTGAATACATATCCGATGCAAAAGTAATATATGAAACACAAGGCGAAATCAAAAGAGCGTCAACACAGCCGTGGGGCTCAAAACTTCTTGAGGCGATTTGGCCGTTTTGATGTTTAACATAGTGCTTGTATCTCCAAAAATACCGCAAAATACGGGCAGTATAGGCCGTACCTGTGTTGCTCTCGGGATTCGTCTGCATATTGTCAAGCCTATACCGTACGAGCTTGACGATACAAAAATCAAAAGAGCGGGGCTTGACTATTGGCCTCATCTTGACCTTGTCGTATGGGAGAGTTTGGATGAGTTTTTGGCTCAAAATCCAATAACTGACAGACATTTTTTTCTAACCACAAAGACTGATAGCTCCTACCTTGATACATCTTTTTTGCCGGGCGATTTTTTGTATTTTGGTTCAGAAGATGCCGGATTACCTCTGCCGTTAATGGAAAAGAGAGAAGAGGGGATGATTACTATCGATATGAGAGAGGAGTTTAGAAGTCTCAATCTCGCAACGGCTGTGAGTATAGTTTCATATGAAGTTTTTAGACAAAACAAGGAGGCTTTTTCGTGGGCGAAGTAGTAGATGTATTGATGATAAGCGCCATGATTGCGATTTTGTTTTTTATGGTGAGAAAGTATGTTGAGTCTAGGGTCAAAAAATAGCCGATAAGCTCCGTATAAATTTGCTAAAATATCTAAAAACCAAAAGAATAGGTATTAAAGCATGGATACAAATTATTCAAAAATAGAGTCAAAACTCATCTTGTTCTTGCAAGAAGAGGTGTCAAAAATAGGTTTTGAGCGGGTGGTGCTAGGGCTTTCCGGGGGTGTAGATTCTGCTGTTGTGGCCGTACTGTGCAAAAAAGCTTTTGGGCCGAATATGCTAGCAGTGATGATACCAAGTGATACGACAAATCCAATACATATGAGCCATGCGCTCTCTCTTTGCGAGAAGTTTGATATAGAAGCCGAGCATGTGTCTATCAAAAATATGCTCCACTCCTATCCGCTAGAGCTAAAAACAAAACTACGCAAAGGCAACCTTGCGGCCAGACTTAGAATGTCCGTGCTTTATGATATATCGGCCAGAGACAAAGCAATCGTGGTTGGAACAAGCAACAAAAGCGAGATAATACTCGGATACGGCACGATGTATGGTGATACTGCATGCGGTATAAATCCGATAGGCTCTTTATACAAAACACAGATTTTCGGACTTGCCAAGCATATTGGCGTGACAGATGAGATAATACTCAAAGCGCCTAGTGCAGACCTTTGGGAGGGGCAGAGTGACGAGGAGGAGCTTGGCTTCAGATATAAAGATTTGGACGCAGCAATGTTTGAGCTTTTTGAGGGCGAACTTTCAAAAGAAGAGGTTATTAAAAATGGACACTCCGCTGAAATGGTCGAGTTTATAGCTGCTAGATACGAAGCAAATATTTTTAAATCAAAACCGCCAAAAATAGCGTCCCTGTAGTGATTCATAAAATAGAGGATATGTTTTTTCGATTTAATTCGATTTGGCACATGCTTTTTGCTATTTTGTTATTGCCGCTTAGCTTTTTATACTGCATTATAGGAATTTTTAAAAAACTTCTCACAAGAGTGCATAGTTTTGATATCGCGGTCATCTCTGTAGGCAACTTAACAGTCGGCGGTAGCGGCAAGACCCCTTTTTCTATCGAGCTTTGCAAGCAATTTGAAAAACCTTGCGTTGTGTTAAGGGGATACGGTAGAGACTCTAAAGGGCTTATTGTTGTCAGTAAGTTTGGAGAGCTCAGATGTGATGTTGGGCAAAGTGGAGACGAGGCGATGCTTATCGCCAAAAAAGCACCCAATGCATGTGTGATAGTGAGTGAGAGCAGAAAAAAAGCTGTAGTCGTGGCGAAAAAACTCGGGTGCGATGTTGTGCTTTTGGATGACGGCTTTGGAAAATTTGAGCTTGAAAAATTTGATATTTTGCTCAAACCGCAACTCCCTTTTAAAAACATATTTTGCCTCCCGTCCGGCCCTTTTCGATTTCCGCTTTTTTTTGAAAAATTTGCAGATGTGGTGGCCGTTGAAGGCGTTGATTTTAAAAGAGTTGTCAATTTACCGCAAGATGGCGAATATATTTTGGTGACTGCTATAGCAAATCCAAAAAGACTTGACGCTTTTTTGCCACGAGGGGTGGAGCATAAATATTATTTTGCCGACCATCACTACTTTACGAAAAAAGAGATAGACGAGATAGTCTCAAAACACCAAGGCGCAACGATACTTTGCACTGAAAAAGACGGTGTAAAACTAGAAGCTCTGGGGGTGCAATATATGGCAATAGGACTCTCTTTGGAAATAGAGAAAAGTTTTTTTGCTTTTTTGAGCGCAAAATTAAAAGATAGATTCCCTGCAATTGCTTTGAAAAATCAAGCGAGTTAGTGTAAAATAGGGATAAAAACGAGGGTGTGATGAGTTTAAAAGAAGATGTTGCGGCCGTAAAAGAAGAGATTGGAAATGAGGAAAAGTTTTTAAGCGCTTTTGTAAAAACAGAAAAGTTTGTAAAAAAATATAAAACAGCAATGATATCAGTGGTTGCACTGGCTACCATATCTTTTGTCGGCTATATGGGTTATAGATACTATGATGATGCAAGAATAGGTTCGGCTAATGAGGCGTATTTGAAGCTAATGAAAAACCCAAATGATAAAGACGCCGCCGAAACATTGAAACAAAAGAGTAAGCCCTTGTTCGACGCGTATACTCTTCAAATATCATTGAGAAATGCAAATACAAAGCCGTTGGAAATAACATCTGCTTCTAAAAATAAAGTTATATCCGACATATCTTCCTATGAATTGGCTTTGGCGTCAGGAGATGTTGCAAAGCTACAAAGTTATGCGGCGAATAAAGACTCCTTTTATAGAGATTTAGCGTTTTTTGTGCTTGCCAATAAATACATAGAAAAAAAAGATTACCAAAAAGCCAGAGAGTCACTTAATAAAATAGGCGCAAGCTCTGAACTAAAAGAGTACGCAAACTATCTTTTCCACTCCATAGTTACTCTAAAATAGCGTAATGCTAGAAAACGAATTTATCCAGCATAGCTTTATAGCGCTTCTGTTAGGTTTTATCATAGGCGTCCAAAGAGAGATGCGAAACCACTATGATAATTCAAAAGATTTTGGCGGAGGCAGGACTTTCGCCATCATCTCCTTAATAGGCTATCTATCTGCTTTTGTGAATGGATTTGCTTCGTTTTTTGTCGTTGTCGCATTTTTGGCAACAGCCTTCATCTTGATAGCTGTAAACGTACTCAACTCAATCAATGAAAAACAGCGTGGAACTACAACCGAATTCGCAGCTTTAACAGCCTTCTTGATAGGAGCACTACTAAATTTTGTTGAACCTAAATTTGTGATATTTTGTGCAGTCGTCCTACTGCTTGTGCTAAACCTAAAAGATAAAATCCAAGAACTTGAAAAATATATAGCCAAAGACGACCTTAACGCCGCCGTATTATTTTTGACTATGACTTTTGTTGTATTGCCCGTATTGCCCGATAAAGCCATAGACGATTTTGGACTTTTTGTGCCGTACAATATATGGCTTATGGTGGTTCTTATAGCTGGTATTTCGTTTGCGGGCTATATCGCCGTAAGAGTATTTGGCTCAGGCAAAGGCATAGTGTTGACAGGTCTTTTGGGCGGACTTATATCTTCCACTGCCGTCACATTGTCTCTCTCTAGAAAAGCCGCCGCAAATCCTGAATTGTCACAAAAAGTAGCGGTGGGAATCATGCTTGCCTCTACGATTATGCTTGCAAGGGCTCTTTTTGTTATTTTCTTGCTCAATCAAGCTCTTTTACATCATTTGATTGTCGCATTCGTGATTGCTTTTTGCGCTTCAATAGCAGTTGCCGTGTATTTTTATTACAAAAGCAAAAAAGATAGTTTTGAGGACACTCCGATAGAGTATAAAAACCCGTTTGATTTAAAAGAGGCGTTAATTCTAGGGCTTTTCTTCGGTTTAATTATAGCTTTAGTCAAGCTTTCAAAAGAGTACATCGGCGATAGCGGTGTATATGCCGTTAGTTTTATTTCCGGTATTTCCGATGTGGACGCTATTATACTTTCACTCTCCGGCGTAGCGGGAAATACTATAGGTATTAGCGTTGCAGGTATCGGTGTTGCCATAGCCGTTATAACAAATAATATATCAAAATTTTTAATTTGCTATTTTATCGGGACAAAAGAGCTTGCCAAAACAGCCGGTATTTACTATCTTGCCGCCTGCGTTACGTTGGGAGCCTTTGTTTTCTAAAGAGCAAAGTAAGATTCGTGTAAAATTCAAACATAAAGCAAACGGAGAAATACATATGAAAAAAGCTTATCTCGCCATTCTAAGCTTATCGGTAGCGATTGTCTTGGGAGGGTGTTCTTCCAAGAGCTACTTTGAGCCGAAAACAATTGACGGGAAAGTTGATTTTGACTCAAAAATAAGTTCCAAATTGGTATCTGTAAATGCGCAAGGTGCGACCATGGAAAATGGGCAATTCGTAGCAAAAGAGGGTATCGGCAAATTTGCCTTGCAAGAAGGCTATGAGTTTTTATCCAAAAACGGTGCTTTTGTAACAGCCGGAAATGACCTTGGTGATGTCGTTGTTTATGATGAGAACGGCAAAGAGCTTGCAAAACACAACTTTGATTCAAAAGTGGCAACGGCAACGGCAAAAGACGGCGTACTGGCTCTTATAACATCTGATAATACGGCTGTTTTATTTGATACCAAAGGCGCAAAAGTACTTTTCAAACAAAAAAATGAAGCCTCTTTTGCGGTTGATGCCAAGATAGCGGCTCCATATTTTTTGAATGAACTTATTATTTTCCCAACTCTCGATGGTAAGCTTCTTGTAGTTGATATGAACGATAAAAAAGTCGTAAAAGATGTTGTTATTAGTAGTGAAAAAAACTTCAATAACGTAATATTTTTCAATATCATAGACAACAGACTTGTTGCGGCTACGCCGACAAAAGTGATCTCCATCAATCCTCAGTTCGCCAACTTTTTGGATGCAGATGTTGTAGATGTTATTTTTATCAAAGACGGAATTTATATCTTCACAAAAGACGGTAGGATTATCTTGACCGATGCCGACCTTAAAGTTATCAAAGAGAAAAAATTTCCTTTTGCTAGGTTCGTTGGTGTGATTTACGGTAAATATATATATGCAATAGAAAAAGAAGGATATTTGATAGCTACGGATGTAAATCTCGCTACATCAAATATATTTAAGTTTTCAGCTCCTTTTTACGGAATGTCTAGCAATTTTGAAGGCTTCTTGTTTACAAGCGGAGACTCTATATTTTATGATAACAAGCAGTTTAAACTGGCAAAATAGTGAAAAGCCGAGAGCTTGAAGCTTTTTTAGAGCACATCAAAGTCATAAAAGCTCTTAGTAAAAACACTCTTATGGCTTACGAAAATGATTTGTCCGAGTTCGAGAGTTTTATAAAAAGACCTTGCATAGAGGCCGATACGAAATCTGTTCTTTTATTTTTATCTAGTTTTGAAAATGGGTTTACGCTAAATAGGAAGTTATCGAGCATAAACTCTTTTTTTGACTTCTGTTTTTCGCAAAACTGGGTGGATGATAAGCCACTCGTAAAACACTCCAAACTTCCGCAATCTTTGCCAAAGTTTTTGGAGTATGATTTTATCTTATCTAGAGTCGAGAATCTGCCTGATGACAATTGGCTCACTTTGAGAGATAGTGCATTTATCCTTTTCTTGTATGCTACGGGATGCCGTGTGAGTGAGGCTTTGGCGGCAAAACACTCTGATTTGGAAGATGGTTGGCTAAAGATAAGGTCGGCAAAGGGTGAGAAAGAAAGAATGGTTCCAATAGCTGCAAAAGCTATAGAAAAACTGGAAAGATATTTGATTAGCAGGCCTTTCAAGGATGATAGGCTATGGCTAAACTATAGAGGTTCAAAGCTGAGTAGAATATCAGCTTTTAAAATTACACAAGCATATTTAGGAGTTTCTCCGCATACGCTTAGGCACTCCTTTGCCTCAGCGCTTATAGTCGGCGGCGCGGATTTAATAATAGTGCAAGAGCTTTTGGGGCATGCGTCCATAAATACGACACAGATATATACACATATCAAAAAACATAATTTGCAAGAGACTATTCTAAACTATCATCCACTTGGGGGCGAAATTTCAATATGATTTTATGTGACATAGGTAACAGCTTTTATCATTTTTACAAAAATGGAAAGGTTTGGAAAGAGCCGATTCAAAATATGCCCTCTCTTGGGGATGATGAAGATATATTTGCAGTTAGCGTTAATGATGAGGCCTTAGAGAGGCTATCGAAGAAATACTCAACCATGGATCTGTCTAGATTCTTAGATTTTGATTCTGACTATGTTGGTCTCGGCGTGGACAGGGCTTTTGTCTGCTACGCCGCGAATGACGGTGTGGTAGTGGATGCCGGGAGTGCAATTACTGTGGATATTATGCAAGAAGGACTACATCTTGGCGGTTTTATACTTCCAGGGATATCTACCTATGTAGCCTCTTACGGTAAAATATCAAAACGTTTAGATGTGGGTTTTAATATGGGCGTAGATATAAAAAGTTTACCCCAAAATACAAAAGATGCCGTGAGTTACGGTACTTTAATATCTATAGTTGGCGCTATAAAAGAGGCGTCTAGAAATAAATTTATATATTTTACGGGTGGCGACGGCAAGTTTTTATCTAGATTTTTTGAAGATAGGTCTGCCGTTGACGATACTTTGATTTTTAAAGGGATGTTAAAACTGATGAACAGGGAGTCTATATGCTAACGATTGCTTTGCCAAAAGGAAGGATAGCCGATGAAACACTTGCGCTATTTTCAAAAATATTTAATAGCGATTTTAAATTTGACGACAGAAAACTGATACTTGAAAAAGACGGTTTTAGATTTTTGCTTGTTAGAAATCAAGATGTTCCGACTTATGTTTACCACGGTTCATGCGATCTGGGCGTTGTAGGTTTTGACGTGTTGGAGGAAAAAGGGCTTGATTTGGCTCATCTTCTTGATTTGGGACTTGGCAAGTGTAAAGTCGTTGTCGGCATGAGAAGCGGCGAAAAAATAGACTATACAAAGCATAAAATAAGCATAGCTACAAAAATGGAGAATATCACAAAAAATTTCTTTGCCAAAAAAGCAATGGCGGTTGAGGTGATAAAATTGTACGGCTCCATAGAGCTAGCACCACTTGTCGGCCTTGCCGATGCCATCGTGGACATAGTGGAGACAGGGGCTACAATGAAGCAAAACGGTCTTGCCGAAGTGGAGACGATTATGCTCTCCTCAGCTAGATTAATATCAAATAAAAATAGTTTTGTGACTAGAAAAAAAGATATTTTAAAGCTAACACAGTTGATAGAAGATGAAATCAAACGGGCTTGAGTTATATGCAAAAATTGAGGATATGCTTGATTTTTCAGAGGCCATAGACAAACTATATAAAGCGCACTACAAAGCAATAAAAAAACTAAACGTTTCGACTGTTATAGATATAGGCTGTGGAAGCGGGGTGTTTGGGCTAGGACTTGCTAAAGACGGCTATGATGTCTTTGGGGTGGACATTAGTGAGCAGATGGTTGAAAATGCTATTAAGGCAGGGTTAAACGCCAAATGTATAGACGTATGCAAAGTTGAACAAAAGTTTGAAGCCGCTACGGCCGTATTTGATGTTCTCAACTACATGAACACAAAAGAGCTTACGAGTTTTTTTGCTTGCGTCAAAAACGTGCTACATAAAGATGGTTATTTTGTGGCAGACGTCAATAGTTTTTACGGTTTTGATGAAGTTGCTCAGGGTGTTATAGCTATTGAAAAAAATGACAGATATACGGTAGTTGAGGCTGAATTCGACGATAATATATTAACTACGAATATAAAGCTTTTCACAAAAAATAGTGACGGTTCATATTTGAGAGAAGAGGGTGAGATAATTCAGCACTATCATGATAAAAAAAGTATTGAAAAAATATCAGGAATGAAGATAGTTGATATAGTAGAGATAGGGCTCTACGGCGAGAGCCCCGATAAGTATCTTTATACTTTCAAAAACGCCTAGTACTCTTGAGTTACTGCGTTTTTTCTGTCTACGATGTAAGGGATAAGAGCCATATGTCTTGCTCTTTTGATTGCTAGACCTACCATATCCTGAGCATTTTTACTATTGCCAGTAAGACGTCTTGGCATAATTTTATATCTTTCAGATAGTGTATGCTTTAGAAGTTTCACATCTTTATAGTCGATAAACTCTAGTTTTAGTTCGCTGTATTTGCAATGTTTTTTTGCGTATTTTCTTTTTTCTGCCACTTTATTTTCCTTTGTTAAAACGGTATTTCGTCGTCTTGAATATCTATTTCCGGTACTCTAGGCGCAGCGCTATTGCTAGGCTTTGAGTAGCTTACTTCCTTATTGTCCGAAAAGTCGCTGTCAGCTCCACCTTCGTATCCACTTTCTGAAGATTTGGTATCCAAAAATTGAAAGCTTTCTACGGATAGAACATGCTTGCTACGTTTTTGGCCACTTTGGTCAACCCATTGCTCAAGTACAAGTCTGCCCTCAACAAGGACTTTTTTGCCTTTTAGCATGTATTGATTGGCTATTTCGGCGGATTTACCGTAGATGACTATGTCAATAAACATAACCTCTGTTTTGGCTTCGCCGCTCGTTTTGTCTTTCCAAGTTCTATTAACGGCAAGGCCTGTCTTTGCGACTGCAGAGCCTGACGGTAAATACCTAAGCTCGATAGCTCTTGTGGTGTTACCTATTAGTAGAACTTTGTTTAACATTTATTAAGCCTCTTGTTTTTTAGCAAGCTTAGCATTAGCTTTTTCAACCATTTGGTTCCATGCTTTTACTTCTGCTTGTTTTGTATATTTTAGCGTCATAAACTTGATAATATCTTCAGTAATTGTGTAGATTCTTTCTAGTTCAAGAAGAGCTTTTCCTTCAGTTTTGAAGTATATTACATAGTAGTAAGCTCTATCGAATTTTTCTACTTTGTAAGCTAGTTTTCTGCTACCCATATCTTCAACAGCGATTATTTCGCCACCTTGATTTGTGATAACATCTTTTACGAAAGCGATTCTTGCCTGAGTTTCTTCAGGTGTAAGAGTTGGTTTGAGAACAAACATTGTCTCATATAGATTTTGTGCCATGAAAGCTCCTTCTGGATTTCACCCGAGGCCATTAGGCCATCAGGTAAGGATTTTGGAAGCGCAATTTTACTATAAATTATTTTGAAGTTTTATTAAGTAATGTATAAGGGTTGCTTTTTTGTCGGAGTTTTTTGATAATTTTAGATTCATATCGGCTTCTAATAATGTTTCAAAAATCTTTATATACGTAGTGTATTTTATTTTGATAGCCTTTGCAGCTTTGGCTTTGGCAACAAAGTCGGGAAGAGGCTTACCTGTTATCTTTCTGGCATCTATCTGTCCATACGCTTTTGAATATAACAAAAATAAGAACAGCTCTTGCATATAGTATTCAAATGACATAACTACTCTTATTTCATCAAAATCCGCTTTTTCTAAGATCTTAAAAAGCGTTCTATAAAAATCTTTCTTTTCCAAAATAGCCTCAAAAAACTTTTCCAAGATAGTGTCGTCAGCTTCATCTACGAGATTACGAACCTCTTTAACTCCTATATCACCTTGAGCAGAAGAGAACTTGTCAAGCTCTTTTACACTGGCTTCTATATCCATATTTTTCAAAAAAAGTAGTTCGTCTATAGCTTCTTTGCCAAACTGTAAATCTTTTTTTTGAACCTCTAGTTGGACATATTGAAAGCTTTCAGCTGCAGAGTTTGGATTAAAAAAACGCACAAATAACGCATTTTGAGATTGAGAAAAAAGTTCGTAATAATCTTTGTCTTTATTTGTCATATCACCGAAAAACCTAAATACAAATAGTGCATCGTTTTTGCATGATAGAGATATAAGTTCTTTTACCTCTGTTTTTGGGATTTTTTTATCGCTTTTTATGAATAGAATTAGTTTATCGCCAAATAGAGAGTTTTGAGAGATGAAGTTCTTCGCGTCCATAAAAGAGTATTCGTCAAAGTACATTTTTAGCATGTCAAAATTTTCGCCGACATTTTGTATAATCATACCGCAGTACAGCTCAACAAGGTAATCGCAAGCCCCGAATAGCATAGCTGAGTTTATAGGCTTAGCCGCTTTTAAATGTAAATCAAGTTCTCGTTTATCCATTCGGTAATTGTACTAAAAACAATTGTAAATAAAAATATTGCAAAAAACTTGACAATGTCATTTTATTTTAATATAATCAGGGCATGGTGTTTAAAAAAAGAAGTTTACTTAATTTTTACATTTTGTCTTTATTTGCCGCAACCTCGTTGATGGCAGCTCCTTCTGTTGGACAAACGGATGAGATGGATAACAATTTTATTATCGTAAAGTCAAAAGATAAAGATGAAGCAGAAATATCGGGACAAGACAGGCGAGATAAAGACTTTCTATCCGCTAGGTTTGAAAAAATAACAAAAGTCGCAAAAGAACTTATAGGTATAAAATATAAGTTCGGCGGAACAAGTCCAAAAACTGGATTTGATTGTAGTGGCTTTGTTGGATATGTTTTCAATGAAGGCGCTGGCATCAATATGCCACGAAGTTCTAGAGAGATGAGAAGCATGGGCAATCCAGTAGATTTGAAGTCTCTGAAGCCTGGAGATCTTATATTCTTCAAGATAAATAGTTCTCATGTCGGTATCTATATCGGCGATAATAAGTTCATACACGCACCTAGTACGGGAAGATCTGTTGCTGTTGATAATCTTATGAGTTCATTCTTTCAAAATAGGGTTATTGGCGCTAGACGTATTATCGCAGAATAACCTCTCCTCTCCACTATTTACTCACTACTTAATAATCTAGTTCTATCTTAATTTTTTTAACCAATTAGTTTTATAAATGTCACAATTATAAGCCTTGTATATATTTAAGTTAATCTTTTTGAAACTTTAAAGTTTCTTTTAGTTTTGTTAGCATAATATGATACTTACAAAATAAAAAGGAGAAGTAGAAAAATGAAAAAACTACTATTTTTAGGCGCTTGTGCTGCTGTTCTCGCTATGAGTGCAAATGCTAGCGTAGATAAAGGACAAAAACTTTACCTAAAAGCTTGTAAATCTTGCCACGGTAACGGGGTAAAAGGTGCCGCTATGAATACGCAAGCTGGATGGGATAAAGCGTTTGCAAACGGAGCTAAAACTCTTATTGATAAACACCAAAAAGATCCTAAAGCTGCAGCGTATTTCAATGGTGCATTCAAAGGTCATGCCGGAGATCTTCATGATTTCTTGAAAGAATACGGTTCTGACAGCGGCAATGTTCCTGCTTGCGGTTGATTTGAGTATTTTTCTTTAAAGCTACTAAAGCCTCACTTTTTTGGGTGAGGCTTTTTTTATGCTTAAATGGAAGTGTAGTTAATAGTTTTCTTTAATGAACTTAGCGATTCTGTCGATGCCTTTTTGTATCGTAGCTGCATCTGTAGCAAAAGAGAATCTAAAATATCCGTCAACCCCAAAACCAACTCCAGGCACAACGGCGACGCCCTCTTTTTCAAGAAGTTCTTTTGAGAATTTCATAGAGTCTTTTTCTATTTTTGAAATGTTTACAAAGAGATAAAAAGCGCCGTCAGGTTTAAAAACACTTAAACCCTCTATAGCATTAAAGCCATCGGCTCCTATATCCCTTCTTTTTTCAAACTCCACTCTCATCGATTCTATTTCGTCGTCAACCTCGCCTTTTAACGCCACTATGGATGCTTTTTGCGTTATCGAATTGATATTTGACGTGCTTTGAGACTGTAAGTTGTTCATGGCTTTTATGAGCTCTTTGTTTGGACTAGCTAAATAACCAAATCTCCATCCTGTCATTGCTACTGATTTACTTAATCCGTTAATAGTGACTGTTCGTCGAAACATATCGTCGTTTATCGAAGCGGCAGATATGAATTTTTTGCCGCTATAAACTAGCTTTTCATACATTTCATCTGCGGCTACAATGATATTTGTGCCTTTTAGTACATCTGCAATTGCATTTAGCTCTTCTTTCGAGTATACGCTACCCGTTGGATTTGAGGGAGATGTAAGAACCAGCATCTTTGTTTTTGGCGTAATTAGTTTTTTTAACTCTGTAGCAGTAAGTTTAAACTCTGTTGATTCGTCTGTTTTTGGCTCTATTACCACGCCGCCGTTTAGTCGCGCTAGTTCAGGGTAGGTAACCCAGTATGGAGCAGGAATAATAACTTCATCGCCTTCATCTATTGTTGCAGCAAAAAGATTAAATAGTGATTGTTTTGCACCGTTGGAAGTGATAATATCTTTTGGTGAGTAGTTAAGTCCGTTTTCTCGTTTCAGTTTATCGGCTATGGCTTGTAGTAGAGGAGCAATACCTTCTACTGCGGTATATTTTGTGAAACCTTCATCTAGCGCTTTTTTGGCTTCATCTTTTATTTTTTTAGGTGTATCAAAATCAGGCTCGCCCGCTCCAAAGTTTAAAACATCTTTGCCTTCATCTTTTAGTCTCTTCGCAAGTGTAGATATTGCTATTGTAATGGATTCTTGTAGCACGGTTATTCTTTTTGATAGCAAGGGAAACTCCTTATTTTTCTAGTGATTTTATGAAATCCTCATAGATATGGCTTAGGTCTTTATCTTTTGTAATTATATCCTTATCGCCTGTGGTGAAGGCATTTTCTAAAACCTCTAAACGTTTTAGTAGGTATATGAACATCTCCGTGTCAATATTTGGAAGCTTGTCATGGCTGTATGGGCTTTTATCCGGGCCTTTTTTGATTACTCTGGCCGGAATACCGACTGCTGTTGAGTCTGCCGGCACGTTTTTGATAACTACAGAATTTGCACCTATTTTTGAATTTGCACCTATTGTGATATTTCCGAGTATTTTTGCTCCGGAGCCTATAACCACTCCATGTTCAATTGTAGGGTGGCGTTTGCCTTTTGCAAGGTTAACCCCTCCTAGCGTCACACCCTGATATATGGTAACATCATCGCCGACTACGGCAGTTTCACCTATTACTATACCTATACCGTGGTCTATGAATACTCTTCTGCCTATTCTAGCTGCAGGATGTATGTCTATGTTTGTAAAAATCTGACTAAGTCCCATCATGACCCTGGCTAAAACCCTGAAATTGGAAAGAAATAGCCTATGTGCAATGCGATGCCAAAATATAGCCCAAAGACCCGGATAATTAAAAAGAAGCTCAAGTTTTGAAGCAATAGCAGGGTCTTTCTCTAAAACCACCCTAAAGTCTTCCTTGATTTGAGCCCAAAGTTTCATTAAAATTGAACCGTTCTGAGGTAGTTGTTTTCACTCATATAGACGTATAGTTCGCCCATTATCTCTTTTTTCTTATCTTCGGAGATAAGTCTAGAGTCGGCTATGCGATGTCTTAGCTTTATCTCTATCTCTTTTATATCATAATCCATGTCGTCTAGTATATCTATCAAATTTTGTGCCTGTATAATATCTTCAACTTCATATTTTCCGTCTTTGTCAAATGTGACTGTTGCCTCCGTCGGATGTGTGAACAAGTTGTGTTGCATTCCTAGTACTTCTTGGTATGCACCGACTTTGAAAAATGCAACAAAATAATCTTCTATTTGCAAATCAACATCATGCAAAAACAGTGGATTTTTGATGTTAAATTTTATTTCGCCGTCAGAGTCACATGTTATATCCCATATATTTGCGCTTCTTGTCGGTGTCTCGTCAAGTTTGTGTATCGGCATTATCGGAAAGTTTTGGCCCAGTCCCCAGTGATCAGGAAGACTTTGAAATAGTGAAAAGTTTAAGAGATACTTTTCTTGCAGGTTGTCCTGTACACTTTTTATCTCTTTTAGAAATGAACCGCCGCTAAGGGATATAAATTTTTTAGTAATTAGATGCAGTAATATCTCTGTATTTGAACGGTCTTGGAGATCTACATATCCTAGGTCAAAAAGTGTAAGCAGAGACTCCATGTGATCTATCGCATCATGCATATATTCACTTGCATTTTTCTCATTCATACTTTCAAGCAGGTCGAGAAGTTCCTCTACAAGCGGAGGGTTTTGCGGTTTTAGACGAAGCTCTTTTGATTCGTATTCATTTGAAAATAGCTCTAGTACGGGAGCGATGAGTACTGCATGGTTTGCAGCGATAAATCTGCCAGATTCGGTGTATATATCCGGCTCGTTAACGCCTTTTGCCGCCGCTATTCCTTTCATGAGATAAACAACGTCATTGGCAAACTCTTCTAGCTTGTAGTTTCTATCCATTTTTTTCGGCTGTTGCGAATACTCTTCGGCTATACCGCCGCCTAGATTGATGGCATTTAGATTTACGGCTCCGCTTTTTTTGAGCTCTGCATATATATTTCCGGCTTCTCTCAAGGCTTTTTTGAGAGGAGCGATGTCGCCCATTTGTGAGCCGATATGAAAGTGAATCATATTAAATTTTTCTAGCAGACTTGCGCTTTTGAGCATGTCCATTGCCTCTATAAGCTCTGTGGATGTGAGACCAAACTTAGAGTTGATGCCTCCACTTTTTGCCCAAATCCCCATGCCCACAGAGTGTAGTCTAATTCTAAGACCGATATTTGGCACTGGGTCGCCGAGTCTTTTTGCCACTTCGATGATTAGTTCTAGTTCGTTGATACCCTCGATAGTAATGGTGATATTGTGCCCCATCTTTGCGGCTATGAAGCAAAGGCTTATCATCTCCATGTCTTTAAAACCGTTCACGGTGATTGGAGCACCTGTATTGTTGTATGCCATAGCTATAATAATTTCAGCTTTTGAGCCAGCTTCAAGCCCATATCCGTAAGGCTTACCAAGCTTTACTACCTGTCCTATAAAATTTGGAAATTGATTTACTTTGAGTGGAAATACGGCGTTGAACTTGCCTTTGTAGTCAAACTCTTTGAAGGCAGTGTTGAATTTGTTAAAGATGAGGTCAATTTGGTTTTCTATAAGGTGCGGAAAACGTAGTAGTAGCGGCCCTTTGTGTCCGTTTTCCCTTATCTCCCTGACTATTTCCAAAAGCGAAGGCTTGTTGCCATGATTTATTTTGACGCATCCGTCCTCAATGACGAAGCTGTCTTGCCCCCAAACGTCTATGCCGTATTTTTGCACTTATTTTTCCTCTGAAATTTTTGCTTTTAATTCTTGCCAAGAGATATTCGTCTCTTCTTTTGTCTCTAAGTTTTTGAGCCAAACGCTTTTTGTATCCATCTCGTTCTCACCTATACCTGCGAACCAAAGAGTGTTGTGCTTATCGGCTGCTTTTAGGTGATTTTTCGGAGATTTTGCACTATAACCTAGATAAGTTACCGTATTTTGTCGAAAATCTCTTGACATTTCAAAGGCTTGAAGCACCGCTTCATCGCATAAAGGAGCAAAATAGACACCGTCTCTTTTTGGCTCGTTAAGCGTAATCAGGTCAAGTATTCGCTCAATTCCGATAGCAAAACCGACAGCTGGAGTGGCTTTACCCTCAAGGCTTTCTATAAGTTTGTCGTATCTGCCGCCGCCGGCTATGGAGTTTTGAGCGCCAATCTCGGTAGATACAAATTCAAATGCAGTTTTGGTGTAATAATCAAGACCGCGTACAAGATTTTTGTCTATTTCGTATGCAATACCGAGGCGCTCCAATGCCGCTTTGACACCGCCAAAATCGCTCTCACACTCATCGCATAAAGCATCGGTGATACGAGGCAACGGGGCTAAAAGTTTTTGACACGACTCGTTTTTGCAGTCAAAAACTCTCATTGGATTGGTCTCTATCCGTCTGCCGCAATCTTCGCACAAATCTTGCTTCATCGCCGTTAGTTTGCTAACAAGACCACTTTTGTATGTCGGTATACACTTTTCGCATCCGAGAGAGTTTAGTTTTAGCGTGTATTTGATTTTAAGTGTGTCAAAAATGCTTGCCGCCATGCTTATCATTGCAACATCTTCGAGGTAGCTAGACTCTCCGAACGACTCTATGCCAAACTGGTGAAACTGCCTTAGTCTGCCTTTTTGCGGCCTCTCATAACGATACATCTGACCAAAATAATAAAACTTATATTCGCCGCCGGCTCTATCTAATTTTTTTTCTATAAAAGCCCTTACTACGCCGGCTGTGCCTTCCGGTCGCATACATACGTCATTTTCGCCTTTGTCGGTAAAGCGGTACATCTCTTTGCCGACAATATCGCTACTCTCGCCGACGCTTCTAAGAAAAAGCCCCGTTTCTTCAAGTATCGGTGTTTCTATCTGTGAAAAGCCGTAGTTTTTTGCGATTTTGGTCGCTATTTCCAAAAATTTTTCAAATTTTTTTGCATCTTCAAAGTAGACGTCTTTCATTCCTCTGAGGGCGGTAATCATTGTAGTTTTGCCTTTATTATGTCGTGTATCTCTTCTATTGTTTTGGATGCATCTATTATTTCGTATTTTATTTTCAGCTCTTCGCAAATTCGGGGCATTGTTTGCTGTATTTCGAGGAGTTTTTTTATGCCTTGTTTTTCTATCTCATCTGCCGTTTTCATCGAGAGTCTTGCTTTTATCGTGCTCTCGTCTAGCCATAGTATAATCACCAAATCGGGAAGCGTGTTGTCAACGGCAAAAAGCGACATTGTCTTTGCGGCCTCAGCGTCAAAGCCTTCAAAAGACGAGTACGCAAGGCCTGACACTACAGACCTGTCGGAGATGATAGTGCGACCGAGATTTGGGCGGATAATCTTAGCCAAATGTTCGCTTCTATCTGCCAAAAATAGAAAAAATCTACTTTTTTCGTCAATATTTGGATGGTGCAGGGCAAGCTCTCGCACTTTGATACCAAGCTCCGTGCCACCAGGTTCTTTTGTAAAAACAAAATCGGGATATGCTCGTTGCAAAAGTCCGATTTGTGTTGTTTTGCCGCAAGTGTCTACACCCTCAAACGCTATGTACAAAATCTCTGCCTTCTATGAACTTCTTGACGGCTTTTGGTAACAGGTGAGAGGCATCCCCTCTGTGCTTGAGGATAGAGCGCACTACGGATGAGCTTATAAACGCATATTCTAAGGAAGGCATTAAATATACGGTTTCTATATTTGGATTTAGACTTTGGTTTGCATATCCTAGTTGAAGCTCGTATTCAAAGTCGCTTATTGCACGAAGACCCCTGATAATGTTTGGCGTGCCTTGTTTTGCCGCAAAATCCACAAGCATAGTATCATACGACTCCACTTTGATATTATCTAGTTCTCTGAAACACTCTTTTGCCATCTCTACACGTTCTTCGAGTTCAAAAAGAGGTTTTTTGTCATTTGATAAAGCCACGGCTACGGTAATCTCATCAAATATTTTTAGCGCTCTTTTGACTATGTCTAGATGCCCTAGTGTCAGAGGGTCGAAAGTACCGGGATATATTGCTTTTTTTATTTTACTCATCGCCCCATCTTTTGTATAAGCTGTTTTTGATTCCTGCAAGGTCTAGCCACCTGCCGATTATAAAGTTTTCCATCTCTTCAAGGCTTTGCTGTTCGCTATAGTAAGCTAGCATTGGCGGAGCTATTATCACTCCGATTTGTGACAACTTTAACATATTTTCTAGCGCTATCGAGGATAGCGGCATTTCACGTGGTGCTAAGAGTAGTTTTTTACGCTCTTTTATCGCTACGGCTGCTACTCTTGTCGTTAGGTTGTCTGCTATTCCGTGCGCTATTTTGGCTAATGTGTTCATACTGCACGGTGTCACGAAAGTGATGTCTGTACCGAAGGAGCCGGAGGAGGGCGGAGCTTCTATGCCTGTGTTGTCATAACCCTCTTCCGATAAAAGCACTTTTTTTGCCGCATCTGAAATTACCAAAAAAGCTTCATGCTCTTTTTTCAGCTCTTCATAAAGCCTAATACCAAGCTTTGCGCCGCTAGCTCCAGAGATACAGACAACAGCTTTCATCTAATCTCCAATCTATTTTTAGAGGCCACAAAAGCTCTCATTGTTTTGCCGTTTTTTGTTCTAACTGTTATTGTATCATTGATTCCGCCGTCTTCTAGCGCCGTTACTTCTAACTCTATTTCTAATGAATCTTGCTTCATTACAGCGTAGACATTAGAGTTTTTTTTGATAGCAGGAGCTTTGGCCGCATCTTTTTCGGTCAAAATAGTTCCGCTTGATATAAATCTTTTTGTTGAAAGCAACCCAATGGCTTCAATACCTAGAGGTTTTGAATAGAAAGTTTTAAATTTTATATTTTCTAAAATAACATCTTCTGCGGTTAGAATTTTATCTTTTTGGAGGTTATATTTTGCTTTTACTATTTCTACCAGAGCCTCTATTTCATAACGGACAAAGAGCCTTTTTGAAACATTTTTATCATTTTCAAATACAGCCAAAACAACACCGTTATTTTTTTGAAGATTTTGCCTTTGTATTTCTAATGCTTTATATTGAAGATTTGTAACTTCCTCTTTTGATATATCAACTATCTTGATATCTAAAATAGCAGCCTTCGGATACTCTTTTAGGTATTCGTTTTTTATGGCTTCTTGTAAATCTTTGATATTTTGCGGCGAAAAACCAAGCAGGTTAATACATGCCAAAAGAGTTAGAGATAGGCTAACTAATAACTTTTTCAATGTCTATGCCGGACCATATACCTATTTTTTTGCCGTTTCTATATTCTCCGGACGCTACTAGCTTACCGTTTTCATCGTACTCTTGCCACATTCCCGTCTCTTGTGAACTTCTGTAGCTGCCGCACTCTTTAAGGGTTCCATTAGGGTAGTAAAATTCGGCTCCTCCGTCTATTAGACCTTTTTTGTAGTTAAGTATTTTTTTGATGCTTTGATTGGGATAAAACTCTCGCCAAAGACCGTTTTTTAGACCATTTTTATAGCTTCCCTGTTCGCTTACATTGCCATCTTCGTCAAAGAAGAGCCAATTTCCCTCTTCTTTCCCGTTTGCCAGATGTCCTTTTCTGGATATTGAACCGTTAGCGTGATAGTAGACCCATTCGCCGGTTTCATTACCTCCGTCAAAACAGCACTCTATTACAAGTTTTGCATCTTCCGTATATATCTTTGCGGCCCCCTCTTTTTTACCGTTAGCAAAGGAAGCTTCAAACATAAGAGTACCGTCGGGATAGAAAGTTTTTGAAAGGCCGTTTCGCTTTGTGCCTTTAAAATCTCCCTCAAATAGTACAGTGCCGTCATCGGCATATATTTTATCCATGTCTCACCAAGCTCAAAATTTGGTTGATTTTAGTCTTTTTTTGGTAAAAACGCAACTAAGGTAAAATTGTCAACAAAGAAGGATGTAAATGGAAAAAGATGACAACAAAATAGTGCGCTTTAGTATTTCGCTTGAACAATCACTTTTTGACTACATAGAAAATGATGTTTTGAAAACAGGATATGCCTCTAGGTCTGAGTTTATTAGGGATTTGATACGTCAAAAAATGGTTGAGAAAAAATGGGAGAAAGAGACGGAATGCCTCGGAGTACTCACAATACTGTATGACCACCACCACAATGAACTATCCGATAAGATGGTTGAGATACAGCACGGGCATCTTTTGAATGTCTCTTGTACTTTACATATGCATGTGACGCACCATGACTGTCTGGAGGTCATTGTAATCAAGGGAAGTCCTGCCGAAATAGAAAAAATTGCGGCTCAAATATCTGGGCTTAAGGGTGTAAAACATGCCCAATTGGCCAAAACAGCTATTATCTAACGAGTTGCTAAAAATTCGTTTAATTCTGTCTTGCTCGCTTTATATATTGAGAGTTGAAATTCGTCAAGAGCTTTTTCTATAAGCTCTTTTTCGGCTTTTGAGTCATCTCCTTCTATCTTTACGTGTATATTCGAAGATATTTTTTTGAGTTCTTCGTTTCTATCAGAGTAAACGCTCATGGTGTATGATATTTTTGCGTGAAGCTCTTTTTTGTAGCTTGAAAAAAAGTATAAAAAACTTCCCGTTCTCTCTTTACTCTCATCTATTTCGATGGACGAAATCCTGAGTTTTAATATTCCTTTTTTGAACTTTGTAAAATATATAGAGTCGGTAGCTCTTTTTTGTGCCTCATCCGATAAAAGTAAGCCAAGTTTTGGTTGTTTGGATATATGATTATGGGAAGTCTCTATTGATAAAGAGGAGAGATTGAAGAGGGATTTTTTGTCTATTAGCGCTTGATTGTTAGGTGCTAGCTTTGAGGAGCAGCCTAGTAGTAAAAGTGCGACAATTATGGTTTTTAAAACTTTTTTCATACTCTTATGGTATCCATTTTTTATTTGAGGTTTTTGATGGCTGATAATTTTTCAAATCTTGCTTTAGAAGCCAGCGCTTACAAAAAAGCAAATTTAGCTATTTGTATAGTGGATGAAAGCGGTATATATGCCAGTGTTAACGATAAATATGCGGAATTGTTCGGATATAGCCCGAATGAGCTTATAGGGAGTAGTTTTTTAGCGATAGTACCAAAAGAAGATATCGCCAAAACAGAAGCAGCATACAAAGAGATAATCCAACAAGACGACCTAGAAATGGAGCTAAGTGTTACTAGATTAAAAAAAGACGGCTCTTTGTTGAAGCTTTTTACAACCTATAGACTTTTGATAGAAGATAAAAAACGCTACATAGTTGCAGTGGCAAAAGATATGACCGAACAAAAAGCATTAGAAGAAAAACAGCTTTTACAGCAACAGCTTTTACTGCAACAAAGTAAAATGGCGGCGTTAGCCGAGATGATATCCGCGGTTGCGCACCAGTGGCGGCAACCCCTTAACGCACTGGGTATTATGATTCAAGACATTAAAATTGCAAAACGTTTTGGCGAACTTACGGATGATTATCTAATCAACTTCGACAAAAGTGCGATGACGCAAATAAATATGATGTCTAAAACCATAGATGATTTTAGAAACTTTTTTAAACCCGATGCCGAAAAAGAACGATTTGCCCTGATAGGAGCAACGCTTGACGTTGTAAGCCTTATAAGACCGCAATTGGAACACTACGGAATAAGTATTGACGTTTATTCTCCTCTTGATATAGACGAGCCTGGAGAGGCTGCAATATTCGGATACCCAAACGAGTTTAAACAGCTTGTGCTAAACCTTGTTTCAAATGCCAAAGATGCAATCGTCGAAAAGCATATGCTAGAAGGTAGTGTATTTGGCGGAGCCATAAACATTGAGATAGGTATTAAAAACGAAAGCGGTAAAAGAGTTGCTTTTGTAAGAATCAAAGATAACGGAGCCGGAATCAAAGAGGAGATTTTGCCTAGAATTTTTGAGCCGTATTTTACGACAAAAGAGCAGGGCAAAGGTACTGGTGTCGGGCTTTATATGACGAAGATGATAATAGAGCAAAATATGGGCGGTACGGTCGTCGCATCAAACTCCAAAGACGGAGAGACCGTATTTGAAATGATGTTTGAAGAGGGAAATAGCGTTTTTGCCTAGAGGCTTTTTTAAATTTTGTTGCTTATTTGATTGAGGGTCTCTCTAAATTTTTGAAGCACCTCTTTTGTTCCGGCTATATCCTCCAAGGACGTTATGGTGAGGTCTTCGCTTTTGTCTATGTAGCTCTCCATCTCTTTTTTTATTTTTTCATCTAATTCTTCGTTATTTAGTCTATTTTCCATTACTTTTGCGCTGAGCTCTAGCTCTGCTATGGCATTTTGAGATTCATCGAGCGCTTTTTGCGCTTTTGAGACCACTTTTTCGACTTTACACATAAAGCTTTTTAACTCATTTTTTGCCTGGTCTAGCTCTCCGGCATCCGCCTCCACCGTTAGCGGCATATCACCTTCATCACATCTAAGGGCACCTATCTCTTTGGTTTTGCTAAGAAATTTATCAAATTTTGTTTCAATTTTTCTTGTTAGATACATACTCATCAACACGGCTATAAAAATCAAACCGCCGCCGCCGTATTGAAGCATCTCCAAGCGCTCTCTTTTTGCTTCAAATTCCGTTGCATACTCTTTTACCGTTTCGTCTATCATTGATAAAAGAAGATTGTTTGAGGCGTACATCTGCGCTATTATCGCCTCGCTATTTTCACCGTGCTTTACCTTTTGCGCTAGTGCCAAAAAAAGAGTACTTTGTTGTTTTATCGCAAGCAATTTTTCTTTTATTTTTTGGGTTGGCGGAGGCGTTATGTGCGTCTCTTTGTTCCCGTCCGTCAGGTTTGCAAGGTTGAACAAAAACTCCCCTCGTGCGGCCTCAAAATCGTAAAAGTTTTTATTTTGGCGGTTAATATTCAAAAATAGTTCTTTTGCCATTTTTTGCGTAAGCATTCGCTCTTTACCGGCTATATTTACGACGTTTGAGTCGTTTTTGCTTTTTTGGTTAAGGTTTAGTGTCAGGAGTACAAGCGCTATCGCTATTATGGATAGACTGAGCCCTATTAGCTTTATTTGTGTAGTTATTTTATTCATAAAATTCTCTAAGTCCTTTCATGTCCATTACCGCAATGTCCGAATTTATCTCTATGATATTTTTTCTGGCGAGTTTACCGAGAATTCTTGAAAGTGTCTCCGGTTGGATATTGAGCATTGCGGCTATATCTTGTTTTTTCATAGCGTTAAATCTTGCCAAATCATTTGCCAGCATAAAGGCGACCTTGCCTGTACCGTCAAGTATCATTCCGCTAAAAAATGCCCGTTGGTATCTCTCAACGCTAAAAAGTGCCCCATGCAGACAAATAAGTGCAAACTTCGGTATTTGCGCAAACAAAAGCGGAAGCGCTGCGGCTTTTATTCCTATGAGGGAGCCTTTTGTGATACTCTCTACGGTTGCAAACATCGTAGCCTCGTAAGTATCTTTTTTTACCCGTATATCATTGATAGCCATGCCTGTTTCAAGGGAGCAAAGCGATATATTATGCTCTGTTTTATCGGTTTTGTATGCCTTTAATTTGCCCTCAGCTACAAAATACCAATAAGGTGTCTCCTCTTCTTCAAAAAAAACTATCTCCGATTCTCTGAAGTTCTTAATGCAAGATTGAGGCAAAATAAGCTCTATCTCCCTTTGTTCAAGCCAACGAAAAGGCTCTATTTGGGATAGCAGTCTCTCAAATTCCGCCATTTTTCTCGTATGCCATCAATATATTTCCCAAATTTTTTTCAAAAGCAGGAGTTTGATACAAAGACTCTTCGAGCAGCTTTGAGAGAGTGCCCCTATCTATCCAGATGTTGAGCTTCATCTTGCCTTCCTCTCTTTCTTTGAGGGCTATATAGGACTCTTCTAGCTCATTTCTTTTTTGTTTTGGCACCGACTGTCTGAGTGATTTGTAGCCTATGTGCGTTCCGTCTTTGCCCCTGAGCTGCGATACTTGGGCAAATACCCAATAATAACCGCCATTTTTTGTTTTGTTTTTTACATATCCAGACCAGAGCCTGTCGTTTTGTACACTATCCCATAGATTTGCAAACAAGGAGGCTGGCATATCGGGATGCCTTAGTATGTTGTGCGGTTTGCCGATTAACTCTTTTTGCTCATATCCGCTCATTTGTGCGAATGTATCATTGGCATACGTAATGATGCCTTTGAGGTCTGTATGTGAAACTATCAAGCCCTCAAGCGGTACTTCTACTTCGACAAATTTTGGCCCTAGCATTATTTATCCTTCAAATGTCCCCGATAGACTATATCTTCGGCTCTCATATCGCTGTTTAGCGTGGTTAGCAGTTCGTCTGAGACTTTTTCAAATTTACCCTCTTCGGCGCTAAATTCGCTCTCAGAGTATGCGTATACCATCTCCGCACTCAATACATGAGGCAGTGCCGAGACTATTCTTAGCTTTTCGCTCTCTTCTTCGGTTGTTTCGCCCTCAAGAATTATTACTATGCGACCCTCTTGGTCGTAGCTATACACATCGCACGCCCCGCAACTTTTCAAATCAGCCAATAGACCTTCTAAAAACTGTGACGCACATTTTACTACTACACTTGAAATATTCATTTGATTCTCCATATTAAGATTTTATTTTCATCGGCACAGCTTGCAAACTCATTTTCACTCATAAAAATTATGCGGTTGAGTGTTGCGTTGTGCCCTTTTGCTGTTGCTATTAGGGATTTTGTGAGAGTGCTAAATACGCTTATGTCGCTTTGTTCGTTCAGCGCCGCAGCGGCAAAGCTTGCGGAGGGACTAAGTGCGGCGGCGTACACTAGAAATTCACCGTCAAATTTTGCTTTGATAACGCCGCTATCGCTCATGAGTACCGACTTTCTATCTTGTCCGGCTGTGAGTATGAGAGTGTTTTGGTAATCCACTTTGTAGATGTTGTCTAGGTTAACGTTTTTGAAGGCTTTTTTTATTTTGCCGCCCAAAACGTCTATTATGTAGACAACTCCAGCTTCGCCGACGACGACTACACTTTTTTTGTCACTCGACAACGCCATATCGCTCAGCGGTGATGTGCCTATTTGTACCGAGTAAACACTCTTGTTTTTGGATATATCAAAAAGCGTAATTTGTGAGCTGACTAGACCTATCAAAACTAGATTTTGCGAAACTAGGGAGATTTTTTTGATGACTGAGTTTGTTTTGAATGTGCTTGCTTTTAGTATTTTGTTTTGAACGGTATACAAATAGCCGTCTTCGCCGCCTGCAACAACGGTCGAAGGGTCGTTAAGAGCGTCCAAGCTAAGCGCTTTTTGCGTTGTTGGCAGTGAGTATATCTTTTTGGCTTGTCCGCTTTTGGTTATTTGGTAGATATCGCCTTTGCTTGTCGAGGCGTATATGTGTTGGCCTCTAAATACCATGTCGGTTGCCGCAGAACTTAAGGGTACGCTTTTTATCGGCTTTATGTCGCCGCCAAAAGCCAAGAGACAGCAGATAGCCAGTAGGCTCAAAAATCTCATGCCAAACTCCTTTTTACCGTTATAGCATTTGCAGGGCAAACCCCGATACAAAATCCGCAAGCGGTACATTTTTCAGGATTTATCGTCGGATAAAAAAACCCGGAAAAATCTATCGCCTTGTCCAAACAAGGGTCAAAACAGCTTTTGCATATTGTGTTGTGCCACGCCATACAAGATGCGGCGTCTATCTCAACTGTTGCATATATCTTAGCGTCATTATCGCTGTCAAATACTTTTTGGCTGCACGATGCGGCGCAATCACCGCACATCGTACATCCTCTGGCAGAAAAATCAAGTTTCGGCGGCTCTTTCTCGTCTCGCTTGATTATACCCTCTTGGCATGAAGCCACACAGGTAGGATTGTCGCATGTTGCGCATAGATAAGCTTTTGACTCGTCAAAGAAGGGAGCGTAAGGAAAAAACCGCTCCCCTTTTTGTTTTTTTACGAGTCCGCCGAAAGAGGCGAAAAAGCTTCTTCTGCTTTGCATTAGTCGGCTTTCAGCTCTTTGTTTAGGTCAAAAGAACCAGACTTATCTTCTACGACGCCTTCTCTTATCGTGTTGATAAGGTTTGTTTTATATTCACCGCCCGTTTTGGCTCTGAATGCGCCTTTAAACTTGTTCATTACCGCAGGGTCTAAAACTGCTTGAGGAGCGTGGCATTGAGTACAATTGTATCTTCCCTCATACAGCTCGCCTTTTAGGTCTTTGCCTGTTCTGAGGTTTGTCATATGCGTTTTAGGTACGGCTATAGCGCCTACGGCTTTTGCGGCTTCAGGCATATGGCATCCTATGCACGAATTGGAGTCTTTTGTTATTTCGCCGAATGCGCTGATGTCGTGCGGAATCATAGGCGGAGCATTATCATATGCTCTTGGAATTTTTTTGTTATTTTCGCCCGGATTTTTACCTTGATACGTAAAAGCTTCGTTTTTTAATCCGCTATCGGCATTGACGCTTACTTTTGAAAGTCCGAGGCTTTCGTCGCTAATGCTTTTATCTTCTTTTGCGCCCATCAGTAGCGTAGCGCAACCGATAGCAACCAGAGTCGTAAAAATAGCTACACTCTTCTTCATAATTCACTCCTTGTTTGCTTTTTTGAAAGCTCTAATATTAAAGTTCAAAGCGTCATCATCGCATACTTCAACGCATCTGCCACAGTTTGTACACTCCGTGTTTGTAACAAATTCGCTTTTTTTGCCTACCATTGACAATACTTGTCTCTCTGGACAGATATTGACGCATTTCATACATAGCGTGCATTTTTGCTGATCGTGCTTGACTCTAAAGATGCTAAATCTGCCAAGTAGCGAATAAAATCCGCCAAGTGGACAGATATGCCCACAAAAGCCGTTTTTGATAGCGAACAAATCAAATAGAAATACGGAAATGATAACGGCAGAGCCAAACCCCATTCCATATATCAGTCCTCTACTCAAAATCCCGATAGGGCTAATAAGCTCGAATGCGGCGATACCTAGGATAAAAGAGAGCGGAATACTAAGGCCTAGTATCCAATATCTGATGTTTCTGCTCATCCAGACTTTACGTTCCGCCTCATCAAATCGAAGCAGGCGTCTTAGCCAGTTTGCTGCATCCGTCACCATGTTTACGGGACACACCCAAGAACAAAACGCTCTTCCGCCAAAAACCGCATAAAACACAGCTATGATGAGCGCCCCCAAAAGAGCGTTAAAACCCAAAATTGCACCAGCCGCACTCATTTGAATGACTGCATAAGGATCAGAAAGCGGGATTTTGCCCATTATGGAAGAGCTTCCCAGATTTCCCTGCAAAACTTTGAGTCCCCACCAATTTGCGGCTCCGTAAAGCAATATCAGTGACAACTGTACAAATCTTCTTGAGATCAAAAATCTATGTTTAAATAGCCAATTCATCATAGATCTCCGTTATTTAGGTAATCGACTGCTTTTTTTGAACTCTGCGGCGTTGTCGTGGTTGTCGGAACACTTTTTTCCGTATCTTCCAACATTCTTTTCTCGTCCGCTTCATCCCAGCCTTTTATGTAGCCTTTTCCGGCTTTGCCTTTTGCTACTGAAAGCGGCAGTACGATAATCGACGGCTTTTCCGTGACGCACGCTTTTTCACATAGTCCGCATCCAGTACAGGCATCAGCCATGACTCTAGGAGCCAAAAATGCGTGTTTTCCTGTTCTGTCGTTTCTGGTATGGTCTACCACTATTGCGGTTCCAAGTAGTGGGCAAGCTCTATAACAAGCGTCACACTGAATTCCCCAAAATGCTATACACTGGTCCGAATCTATCGTGGCAATACCCATTCTTGACATGTTAATATCAAGCGTTTTTGCTCCGTTTTCTTTTGCCATACTGACAAGAGAGCTATTCAGCGCACCCGTTGGGCAAGGAGGCACGCACGGAATGTCTTTGCACATATAGCAAGGGATGCTTCTGGGCTTAAAATACGGCGTTCCGATGGCTATCTGGTCTTCAGCTTTTGCTAGCTTCAATGTATCAAAAGGGCACGCTTGTACACACAATCCACACCTGATACATTTGGCTAGAAAATCCTCTTCTTGGATAGCCCCCGGAGGACGCAATACAAGCGGCGAAGCTTTTGCATGGGTAGCATATGCGCTCCACGTGACAGCTCCTAGCGCCGCTAGTCCGACCCCTTGCAGGGTCTGAATGATAAATTTTCGTCGTTCACTTAGAGGTGCTTTGACCTCTTGGCTTTCGTTGTTCATCTTTTCCAACTTTACGCTTTATAGACCTTGACGGCGCATTTTTTGAAGTCTGTTTGTTTACTTATCGGGCAAGTTGCGTCTAGGCAGACTTTGTTGATAAATACTTTTTCGTCAAACCAAGGTACGTACACTAGATTTTTCGGAGGTCTATTTCTACCTCTTGTATCAACCCTAGCTTTTACTTTTCCACGTCGGGATTCTACCCATACGAGTTCGCCGTCTTTTACGCCTTTGTCTTTTGCCGTATCGGGATGCATATAGCAAAGTGCTTCAGGAACTGCACGGTAGAGTTCTGGAACTCTCATAGTCATAGTGCCTGAATGCCAATGCTCCAACACCCTTCCAGTACATAGCCATAGCGGATACTCTTTTGACGGAATTTCCGGCGGATCCATGTATGGGTGGACGAAGATTTTGGCTTTGTTTGCCAAATTTACTTTTGTTCCCGCTGTTGGACCTGCGAGTGTGCCGCTTGGGATTACCTTGCTAAACTCGCCGTAGAATGCAAACTCTCTACCTGTTTTTTTGGCATACGGGTCGTATTTGGCGTTAAATCTCCACTGAGTCTCTTTGCCGTCTACAACAGGCCATTTAAGACCCCTTACTCTGTGATACGTATCGAAGTCTGCAAGGTCGTGACCGTGACCTAAGCCGAATTTTCTGTACTCTTCCCAGATATATTTTTGTACGAAAAAGCCGTATCCCATAAATGGTTTGCCGTCAGCGCCTATAACATTTCTCTTATCGCCTGCGACTTCCGTATTTTGAAATCCTTTTGCGATAGGGTCTGGCCATTTGTAGCTTTTTGCTTCTTTGTTTGCAAAAAGTACGTCATAAAGCGTATCGCTAGGTTTGTAGCCCATCGCCACTGCCGCCGCCGTTACGTCAGGAAGAGTTACTTTGTCATTGATTTTCCAGCTTTTCCAAGTCTCTGCTATCGTAAATCTTTTTGCAAATTCTAGTATCTGCCATGTGTCAGACATTGAGTTTCCAACAGGAGTTACTTGTTGTTTCCACTGCTGCGTACGTCTCTCCGCATTGCCGTAACCACCCCATTTTTCGTATATCATGGCTGATGGAAGTATGAGGTCTGCAACTTTTGCGGAGATACCCGGATATGCATCGGAACAGACGATAAAGTTGTCCATTTCACGAGCGGCTTTAATCCAGTGGTTTGCATTTGCGCTGTCAGCCCAAGGATTGTTGACTTGTACCCACGCCCATTTGACTTTACCGTCTTCAAGGTCTCTCATAATTTGCATAAAATGACTTCCGGCTACCGGATTTATAGTACCCGCAGGAACTTTCCAGATGTGCTCGGAGTGCTCTCTATGTTTTGGATTCATAACTACCATATCAGCAGGAAGTCTGTGTGAGAAAGTCCCCACTTCTCTAGCGGTACCGCAAGCTGAAGGCTGTCCGGTAAGAGAGAACGCACCAGCACCCGGTTTTGATTGTTTACCTAGAAGCATGTGCACCATATATGATTGGCTGTTTACCCATGTTCCTCTTGTGTGTTGGTTCATACCCATAGTCCAGAAAGAGACTACTTTTCTGCCTTTTTCTATGTATAGAGCCGCCAACGCTTGAAGTTTTTTCTTAAATTCGTTGATATCTTCATCGGGATTGCCTTTTGCAACGCTTGCTACATAGTCTAGCGTGTAAGGAGCAAGTCCTTTTTTGAACTCTTCAAAGCTAATTTCCCAGTTTTCGCCCGCATTTGCGTTGTGTGTCATCTTCATATTGTCGCCGGCTTTGTATCCGAAAGGCTGTAGTGACGGGCCTTCGAGTTCGCTGACGGTTTTAGAAACCTCTTTTGCTACCGTATCTTTTTCGGCGGCTGAGAATTTCGGATGATTCGGATTGTTTCTCATGCCGTATCCGGTATCTACCCAGCTTGTCGTAAATATACAGTTGTCTTTTACGAATTTTTGGTCTATCGCTTCAGGATGGTTAAATACTATCTCGTGTGCGATGTAGTTCCAAATAGCAAGGTCGGAATTTGGTCTAAACACGATTTCGATATCCGCAAGGTCGGATGTTCTATTTGTGTATGTAGAGAGGTTTACTACTTTTACTTTATCTTTGTTTGTTAGCTTTCTATCGCTTACTCTTGACCAAAGGATAGGGTGCATTTCGGCCATATTGGCGCCCCATGTCACTATCGTGTCGGTAAGTTCTATATCGTCATAACATCCGGCAGGCTCATCGATACCGAAAGTCTGCATGAATCCCGCAACGGCAGACGCCATACAGTGTCTAGCGTTTGGATCGAGATTGTTTGTTCTAAAACCGGCTTTCATTAGTTTGAGAGCGGCGTATCCTTCGTGTATCGTGTATTGGCCTGAACCGAATACACCAACGCTTGTAGGGCCGTTTTTGGCGTAAGTCTCTTTGAACTTCATAGCCATTACGTCAAACGCTTTTTGCCAACTGACAGGCTTGAATTTGCCTTTTTTGTCGAATTCGCCTTTGTCGTTCATTCTGAGTAGCGGCTCTGTGAGCCTATCTGCACCATACATTATTTTTGCAAGGAAATAACCTTTGATGCAGTTTAGACCTCTGTTTACCGGAGCTACAGGGTCACCTTTGACGGCTACTATTTTGTCGTCTTTTGTCGCAACCATGACTCCGCATCCGGTACCGCAAAATCTACAGACGGCTTTATCCCATCTCCAGCTCTGCTCAGCGCCTTTTGCGGCGTTTGCATCTTCAACTGTTACAGCCATGCCGACCGCAGTCATCGCAGCTGTTGCCGCACTTTTTCTTAGAAAATCTCTTCTCGAGGCATCCATATGAACACTCCTTTTTTGGATTACGAAAAAAGTTTATCCCAAAAGCAGAGCTGTTTTGTTGACATAGGTCAAAGAAATGAAAAATTTAATATTTATTTATGAAGTATGTGGATGAGGAGGGCGGAGCTTCTATATCGTATAGTCGCTCCAAGTTTCGTCTTTTTCGAAGTGTTTTTGGTTTTTGTATTCAAGAAAGCATTTTGAACCTATGATGATACCTAGTTCATGTTTTTTTGAAGATGATATGTGCGCCTCGACTCTATGTTTTGTAGCTTCCTCTTCGAGTTCCACTCTGGCCGTCCCGCCAACTGTTCTTATTCCTGTAATTACGGCCGGCAGTCTATTCTCGCCGTCTTCTGCAAAAATATATACGTCGTGCGGCCTTACGTAAGTGACTGTTTTTGAACTTTTAAACTCTTGATTTTCTCTTCCGTGAAATAAGTTTACCTCTCCCAAAAAGCTATATACAAAGGGGCTTGCAGGATGAGAGTATACCTCTTCCGGCGAGCCTTCCTGTTCTATCTTTGCTCTATTCATGACCACTATCTTATCGGCTACCTCAAGAGCCTCTTCTTGATCGTGTGTGACAAACAAGCTTGTAACTCCGGTTTCGTCATGTAACCTTCTAAGCCACGCTCTTAGCTCTTTTCTTACTTTTGCATCCAAAGCGCCAAAAGGTTCATCTAGCAGTAGTACTCTAGGTTCCACCGCCAAGGCTCTGGCTAGGGCTATTCTCTGTTTTTGCCCCCCTGAAAGTTCATGCGGAAAACTATTTGCGTGAAATTTGAGCTGTACAAGGTCTAGCAGTTCATGAACTTTTTCACTTATGTTTTTATCTGAGAGCCTATCTTTTTTAGGTTTCACCTTTAGGCCAAAAGCTATATTTTCAAAAACACTCATATGTCTAAAAAGTGCGTAATGTTGAAAAACAAAGCCTATACCTCTTGATCTAATGGAACTTTTTGTGACATTAACCCCGTCAAAAAGTATAGTTCCGGTATCTGCAAACTCCAACCCCGCAATAATTCTAAGCAGAGTCGTTTTTCCGGATCCGGAAGGGCCGAGTAGGGCGGTAAGCTCTCCCGGTTTTACTTCAAGATTTATATTTTGCAAGGCGGAGTAGTCGCCGAATTTTTTATTTATATTTTTTATCTCGATACTCATCGCTCGCCCCTATTTAATGAATGATATTTTTCTATGCTTTTTTTGGCTGCCAACGCTACTAGTGCAACCATTGTTAATACGGAGGCTACCGCAAAAGCTTCTGCCGTTTTGTATTCATTGTAAAGGTCAAAAATCTCTATGGTTACAGTCCTAAGCGGCCCCGCAACGACAGTTACGGCGCCAAAGTCGCCGATTGCTCTTGCAAAACAGAGCACCGCACCGTAGAGGAGCGCCCATTTTATACTAGGGAGCGTCACCTTCCAAAACATAACCCAAAATCCAGCGCCAAGCGTAGCCGCAGCTTCTTCCTCTTCTCTTCCTTGTGTGCTCATGAGGGATATTAACGACCTAGCGACAAACGGAAGCGTCACAAACACGGTTGCCAAAATAATACCGGTAGTTGAAAATACTATTTTTATATCCAACTCCCTGCACAACTCGCCAAATACTCCGCTACCGCCGAACAAAAGTATAAAAACCATTCCGGCTATTACGGGTGATATCGTAAAGGGCAAGTCTATTACGGCTACAAGCCATCTTTTAAACGCAAAATCAAATTTACCTATAGCCCAGGCTATGGCGATTCCAAATATTGAATTTAGTAAGAGTGCTACGACGCCTACCAAAAGAGTGAGTTTGATAGCGGAGATACTCTCTTTTGTAGTTAAGGCATTAATATATACTTCAAAACCGTCTTTAAAAGCAAAGTAAAACACGGTGCATAGCGGCAAAACAACCGTCAATCCTATAAAAAAAAGCGCACAGCTTGTGATAAATATCTTCGCCGCTATCGACTCTTTATATCTTCCGCTCATCTATCCGCCCCCGTATTTCCAAGCTTTCTGCCTAAATAATCAGTCAGTACTAGAAAAAATAGAGATACAAATAGCATTACAAGCGCTATTGAAGCTGCCTGCGAGTATTCATATTGCTCAAGCTTTGTTACGATAATTAGCGGTGCTATCTCTGTTTTAAACGGAAGATTTCCGGATATAAAAACAACGGAGCCGTATTCGCCTACGGCTCTTGCAAAACTGAGGACAAAGCCGCTTACCCATGCTATCCAGATGGCGGGAATTATCACTTTGAACATTATCTGGTAGCCTTTTGCGCCAAGCGTTGAAGCTGCTTCTTCTACTTCAATAGGAAGCTCTTTGAGTGCAGGAACTAAAGTTCTTACCGTGAAAGGTACTCCTACAAAAACGAGCGCCACTACGACTCCAAAGTAAGAAAAAGCCCCTTGTATACCCACTTTATCAAGAAGTGAGCCGATGAGCCCGTCCGTGGCGTATAGCGTGGTAAGTGCAATACCCGCAACCGCAGTCGGAAGCGCAAAAGGCATATCCACTAAGGCGTCTAGTATGCTTTTGCCGAAAAACTCATACCTTGCAAGCACCCATGATATGCAAAATCCAAAAAAAGCGTTTATAAAAGCGGCTATAAACGAAGCGCCAAAGCTAAGTTTATAAGCCTCTATAGCCCTCTCCGAAAAAGCGGATTGCAAAAACGAATCAAATCCACCGTCTACAGCTTGTGCGGCTAGTGCGGCAAGTGGTATTAATATAAGAAGACAAATATAAAAAAGACCAAAACCGAGCGAAACACCAAAACCGGGAAGTGCGCTATGTTTTTTTAAAACAAAACTCTTCAACGCATCCCCTTATCTTCTTTTTGAATTTGAGTTGTATATTTTGTCGAATGTTCCACCGTCTGCAAAGTGTTTTTGTTGTGCTTTTTCCCAATTTCCAAAGTCTTTAATCGTAAATAGCGTCAAGCTCTTAAACTTAGCTCCGGATGCTACTCTTAACTCTTTTGATATTGGTCTATAAAAATGCGCCAAAGCTATAGTTTGAGCCTCTCTCGTATACAAGAAGTTTACGTATGCTTGCGCTATTTGTCTAGTGCCGTGCTTGTCGACGTTTTTATCCACTATAGCGACTGGCGGTTCAGCCAATATAGATATAGAAGGAGTAACGACTTCGAATTTATTTTTGCCTAGTTTGTTAACCGCTAATAGCGCCTCGTTTTCCCATGCAATCAAAACATCGCCTATGCCCCTTTCTACAAAAGTAGTAGTTGAGCCCCTAGCTCCTGAATCAAGTACGGGTACGTTTTTGAATATTGCCGCAACAAATTCCTGCGCCTTTGTTTCATTGCCGCCAAATTTTTTGAGAGCATATCCGTATGCCGCAAGATAGTTCCATCTCGCCCCACCGGATGTTTTAGGATTTGGAGTAATTACGCTTACGCCTGGTCTGGCAAGGTCATCCCAGTCTTTTATTCCTTTCGGATTTCCTTTTTTGACCAAAAATACTATTGTTGAAGAGTATGGCGTACTGTTGTTTGGAAGCCTAGATTGCCAATTTTTCGGAAGTAAGTTTGCTTTTTGTGAGATAGCGTCTATATCATAGGCTAAAGCCAGAGTTACAACATCGGCTTCTACCCCGTCTATTACGCTTCTAGCTTGTTTGCCGGAACCGCCGTGCGTTTGGTCGACATTTATAGGAGCGCCTGTTTTTATTCTCTGTTGTTTCGAGAATTCCGCATTTATATCTTTATAAAGCTCCCTAGTCGGGTCGTAAGATACATTTAAAATACTAGTATTTGCGGCATTTAACGTAAGAGAACCTATATATAAGAGAGCTACTGTTTTTAAAAATTTAGATTTCATTGTTTTTCCTATTTGTTGTGTATTTTTTAGTTTGTTTGATTGCATATCCGCATGCACATCGATTCACGACAACAAATAATGTATTTTTGAAATATTGTTTTCATGGATACCTCCTAAAGTTGATTAAATTGATTGGAATAATATATTATTTTAAAAATATTGTCAAGTAGTTTTATTAATTTAATCAGCTTTATTTGATTTTTTAACTATTTACTTTGGTTTTGTTTATAGCTGTAGTAGTGTGCTGATTGGTTGTAATGGAGGTTTTTGGTGTATTTGTGCGAGATGGTGAAGGCTGAGAGTGCAGCTGTGTTAAGCTTGCACTCCTGCCATATGTTGATTTCCGTATGCTTTATGCCAGTATTTTTGAAGAGCTTTATCGACCTCTTTGATTACATGTTGTTTTTTTTCTTTTTGGGTCGTATGTTTGCTGTGAACCATTTCGTAAGGCATACATAGATATGAAACCACATCATCTATCAGCCACGTATTCGGAACTACCGAACTAGACATTACAAGTCTAGGGTTGTCAAGCACCTCTTTTTGTACTTCTTCTTGAGATAATAAAAGTTTTTGATATCTCTGGAAAAGCATATTCTTTAGAGTATTTTTTATGCCGCTATTCGTCATCTCTTCCGCCTTTGAAAGATTTTGTCTCTAACTTTTTCGTGACCTTTAGATACTACCTAAGCTTAAAAAGAGTTAAAAACTAAGCGAGGATTATACCATAAAAAAATGCGTTTTTAAAGCTTTTTTTAACAAATAAAGTGCTAAATCTGCAAAACCTCGTTAAACGTTCTCTAATATCTTGCTCTTTATGTAAGATTTTGTTAGATTTTGACTGTTTTTATACATTAAAGAGACACACTTCCGCCACAGCAAAATTGTACTGACACAGTGAAATTTTTTTGCTCTTATTTCTTCGGGCTTCTTATAATAATTATTTTAAACGTTTAAGCTAATTTTGTTCAAATCTGCAAAATCTTATCAAAACCCCTATTTTTTAACGTGTTTTAATACATAAACAAACTAAATCTAACCAAATAACTTTTATTTACTTTGCTTATAAAACCTCCTACAATCTTCTTGTTTCATTTCGTAAGTTTTGGAACTTCTGCGGCGTATTTGGCTAACCCCCTGCGCCGTTTGAATTTTGGGGGTTAAATTCAAAACAAAGGGTTTCACATGCCTAGAGAGTCTAAGGCTTATATTCAGGTGTCGGGCTATTTTGATAGTCTTGATAGAGCGTACAGCTTCACAGACGACAAAACGGGTGAGGTTATAAGTGGTCTTGCGTTGACTATTCAACACGTGCAAGAAAAAATGATAAATCTTGGAGCGGGCGACCAGTTGTTACCAATAAATACTCCAATAGTTATTTCAGTTCCTAAAGAGAAACTTCTTGAGGTTGCTAGAGAGCTTCCAAAAAGGCTTCGTAATGATGTAGTTATTGCGGCCAGTGGCATAAGAGTTTCTAAAAATGAGGCAATTTTTGACTTTGATAGTTTTGTTGATTCCAAAGCAGTTTCAGCGTCAGCTTCTTCAAAACAATAAATATTTTATAGAAAACAGGTTCTTTGATATAGAGGTTAAATCATTAATTTGACTGCTCTGTGAATAGATAAAAGCTATTCATCGGAGAGCAAATTTGATTTATTTGTAGCGTAGCGGTGGAAAGCAAGTTTAACCGGCTGTTCTGTTAGTAGTTGTTTAGCAATAACCGGAATAAATTTTTAGGGGTTTCCTATGAAAAAGCTTCTTTTTGCATTTCTGGCTATGTTTGCCGCTCTTCAAACAAGTGTTTTTGCGGCTGGCGCTTTGACTGTTGCTCCTCTTGGTACAGATGATTTTATCGCTGTTGCCGGAGCTGTTCTTGTTGCGTCTGCTCTTATGTGGGCAGTTAAAAAAGGCCTTTCGCTTATTAGGGCGTAAGACCTCCAAAGCAAAGCTCTTTACTTTTGCGGCGAGTTCGTACCTCGCCGCTCAAATTCTATCAAACGGGGGTTAAAAATGAACATTCCAACTATTTACTCTTCAAACGTCGCTGTTTTATTCTCTGTTTGTGTAGTTGGTTTTGCTGTTATATGGTCTGTAATAAAAGCAATAAAACTCTTTAGAGAATTTCACAAATGAGACTTTTATTATTTTTATTCCCACTTTGGCTTTTTGCCGCTGACATGAACGAAACTCTTGTAAGCGATTACAATGCCACTCTTAACGCTAATCAACTCGCTCTCACTTATTCTGATTACAACTTTCTTATGGGTCTCTCCGGCCTCTTGGTCGGCTTTGTCTTTATGGCAGTAACTCTTTTTTTAGTTGTAAATATCGCGAAAGGCCGCTAAATGAAAAAACTATTGATTTTATTACTTTTTGCTGTTCACGCTTTCGCTACAGATTACGCCGTGATGCCTATATCTTCCGACTTGGTTTTTAACTATTTCTTTTCGATTTTTGCATGGTGGACGCTTCTTTTAAGTGGTCTTTATGCCGCTCTTTCTTTATTTAGACTTTAGGGGGTTTCATGTGTGGTTTTTCCGTCTTTACTGCTTCTTTAGCACTCTTATTTCTCTGTGGGTGGCTTTTTTACCGTTTATATTTTGTTATCAAAGCTAAAGGTTGGTTATGAAAAAATCTCTTGTCACTCTCTTTCTTTTGGCTTCTTTTGCTTTTTGTGCTTCTATAACTACACAAGCAAATACTAATGAAAGTTGCTCTTATCGTTCTTCTTATGCTTGTGGCAATGGTTGTTCTATTGCTTCTTGGGTTACTTTTTTATGTAATGATATTGAGATTGGACATAGTCAAATTATTTACCATAATCCTCCCTCTGATACCTGTGGTTTTTATAATGTTCTTTATTCTGGTCCTTCTTTTAATCCTAATAATTCTTGCACACAATCTAGTAATAACGAGTGTACTACTCCTAGCGGTGCTAACGGTCGAGTTATTAAAGACGGCAATAGCGGCGATATTGGTTGCTATTCTCTTCCAAGAAACTCAGACTATGATAAAAATAGTCTAGCCGCTATTTGTGGTACAGGTTTTAAAAATATAGGCGGTAAATGTCTTGCTACCGAATGTCCTGCGGGTATGACTTGTGGAACAAATGCTAACGGCTCTGTAAAAATGACTGGTGCTGATAATAAAATATATACTCGTACACATCCAAACGGCGATATAGATGCCATTATGCCTAACGGTGCTTACACTACTTACGATAAAAACGGTAATCCTGTGCGCCATGTTGACGCTAACGGTAATATTGTTGCTGACGCTACTGCCGCCGGAACTCAAAGTGTTGCTACTACAGATCCTAGAGGCTCGCCTTTTAACCCTGTTATCTCTGCCGGACTTGTTGCAAATGGTTATCTCCTTCTTTCTGCGGGCGTTCTTGCTTCTGAAACTGGCTTGGGTACTTATCCCGGTGCTGCAATGATTGCTGTTGGCGGTATTGCTGTTCTTGTTGGCAGTGCTGGTGTAGCCATTGCCTCTATCCCTAAAAGCTCTAGTACTTCCAACGGCTCAACCTCCGGCGGCTCTACTTCTTCTACGACACAAATAGAACTTATAACTTTAGACAACACAGCTTCAACCTCTGGCGGCTCTTCTAGCGGCGGTGGTGCAACATCATCAAATCTTGTTGTTCCCGGCTCTACCACAACAAGCGCAAGCGGAGCGGTAACAAAAGTATATAAGCCTGACACTGCTACTACAATTACAGAAACTACAAATACAGACGGTTCACGAGATTATCAAGTAAAAAACAACACTACAGGCGAAGTTCAAACCGTCACAACTCCGGCAAACTATTACAACGATAACGGTGCAACAAACTTGACTCCTCCGACTCTTCCTGTCACTACTGCAACAGATACAAGCTCCGTAACAGGCTCCGGCGGTACTTATATCCCTGACCCTGCCACTGGCGGTTATATTCCTGCTAATCCTCAAACTTCCGGCGGTGGCTCTAGCGGTGGCGGAACTTCAAGCGGCGGTGTTTCAGCTCCTGCGGGTGGTGGCTCTACTGGTAGCGGCGGTTCTATGGGCGACGGTCAAACTTCCGCACCTGCCGGAACTGACGGTAGTGGTTCAACTTCCGGCACTGGAGAGGGTAAAGACTTTGGCGATGGTTTCGGTGATTTTCTTGTTTTCAAAGATTGGGATTCGACTTTAAAGGCTGTAGATGATTTTAAAAAGAATATTTCCGACTCTTTCACTAATTTGAATAAGTCCATCTCTGACGCTAAAAATGCTTTTCAGGGCGATAAAATACACGCTTCTATTGGCTCCGGCGCTCCTTGTAATCTTTCTTTTGCAACTACTTTTGGCTCTGCTGATTTCACTGCCGGAATGACTAAAGCGGCTGATATTTTCCGTCCTTTTATTATTTTTATTGTTTCTATATCCCTTAGCGTTCTTTCGTTTTTTGGTTTATATAAAGTCATTCGTGGGGGTGCCGAATAATGCCTGCTATACTTTCAACTATAATCAGCGCTTTTGGCGTTGTAATAAGTTTTTTTCGTAAGATTTTCCCCTGGCTAAATAATCTTACTGGTTTTCTTGGTGGTTTTCAGGTTCTAAAATTTGCTAAAGTAGCGGCTCTTACTGCCGCTTCTGTTGTTGTTATCGGTCTTATTTTTTCTTTTCTTGCTCTTTTGGTCGAGGCTTTTACTCTTCTTGTTGACTCTATAAACTCCGTTTTTTCTAGTCTTAACAATACAAGCTCACAGGCCTCTTGTGTTGTTTATTGGCTGAATGCCTTTGGCTTCGTAGATGGCTTTAATCTTGCTCTTCCGGCTTTTATAAGTGTTTTTACATTCGGTCTTCTCTTTATTCTCTATAAATATGGCTACAACATTGCTGTAAAGATTTACGATGTTGTCTCTAGGGTCTTTTAGTGCTCGAACTTGTTACAGGTGTTCCCGGCAGTGGCAAAACTTACAAGGCGGTTAATACTCTTTTTTCTATATTCAAAGATGAAAAATCTAATCGTTTTAAAGAGAATACGCATTTTTATACTAATATAAATGAATTCCGTTTTGATTTGTTTCCCGATGGCGTTGGCTTTCAGTTAAATTTTGACGATTTTTATTCTAAATTGACTATTTTGCATTTGTCTGCCGTTGATTTGAAATTTACAGATACCCAACTCAAGGAGCAGGCCAAAGAGCTTGGCTTGCTTGGTTGTCTTGTTGTTATTGACGAAGCTCAGAACTTTTTTGATAGAGATGATAAAACGCTTGTTTGGTGGATTTCTTATCATCGCCATTTGAGCCAAAACATTATTCTTTTAACTCAATCTCTCGACCTTTTAAATTCAAAATATAAGCGTTTTTCAGAGGGTTTTTTGTGTGCCGTTCCTAGTTCTTTGCGTCTTTTTGGTTCTGTCTTTCGATATAAACGCTACATAAAAAGTACTATGTATCCTCGTGATTTGGTTGGTACTGAAAAAATAAAATTCAATCAACAAGTTTATGAGCTGTACCACTCTGGTGCAAATACTCAAAGTTCTAAAGTGATTTGGAAGTTTTTAGGAATTGCCATTTTTGCGGCTCTCGGTTTTGCCCTTGCTATATATTTGGTTAAGTTGAAATGGTCGCCGAAAGAGCCTGAAAAAAATGAAACAGTTAAGCAGACTTCATCTGCTCCCGCTTCTTCTCAAAATAATAACTTATCTGCATCTCCAGCTCTTCCACAAAAAACTTATGAAGATGTTCGTCTCCTTTGCGGCGAAAAAACTTGCGTAATTCAAAGCGTTACGCTCACAAATGCAGACGTAGACAATCTTAAACGCAAATACGATTTGAAGCTCTTGAGCATTACGCCTTTTACATCTGATTTCAGTATCTATATCTATCGTTCTAACAAATTGGGGGTTTTAAATGAAATTTTGGCTGGTACTCTTTAGCTTTTGCGTTGCGGCTTTTGCCCAATTTATGACGCTCTCCGACTTCGCTTTTATGCTTTCTCAAAAAGAAAAATTAAACATCGTTTTCGATAAGTCTGTCGATAAAAATATAACCGTTTTCATATCTTCGCAAAGCACATCTACAAATTACCTCGAGCTATTAAATGCTGTTTTAAAGGCTAACAATCTTGATAGTTTTAGGGTTTCTGACACCGTTGTAATCTCTCAATCAAAAGTTAATGATGTTAGCTCAAGCACTTTCCAAAGTTCCTCTTTTAATGCCCAAAAAACTAGTGTTTTAAATTCTAATGAATATGACTCAAACAACGCTATGATGGTAACTAATGGCGATAAAGTCTTATATTCTGCACCTTTCGGCCGGAATGATAAAAATGTTACTTCTAATTGCACCGATTGCGTCTATGAGCCATTAAAATTAAACTTTCTCAACATCTCCGACTTAACCGACTTTCTCAAATTCTCCGGGGCAAAATATCACTACGTCAAAAACATAAATACAATCATCTTTGAAGCTAAAAAAGACGATAACAGTACGGTCCAAAAACTCTATGACGTTATCAAGACTTTAGATATCCCAAAGCAACAAGTACAGCTCCGCTTAACAATATTTGAGAATAATCTTAATAAGCTCTCCAATATAGGCTTCAATCCCTCTCTAACGGTCGATTTTTCGGCTTTAAGCAGGTCGGGCGCGCTTTTCCATGCTGACATGGTTGGTAAGTTTTACGGCTCTCTACGCTTCCTAGAAACCAATAACGCTACTAAGGTCACAAATACACCCTCTTTTTTAGTCTCAAATCTCGAAAAATTAGAATTTAAAAGCGTTGTCAACATCCCGTTCCTAGATGAAAACTTTGCCTATAGCTATCAAGGTACTAATCAGTCTAAAAAATACAAATATAAGGCCGTAGGCTTCAAAGTAGACATAGTGCCGACTATAGTAGACGACTTTGTGTATTTGGATCTAAATCTTGCCTTTGAGAATGTCGCTTCCGGCGGCGATTTACCAACTACTACGGAAAAATCTATCAAAAATAAATTCATGTTGCGCCGGGGCGAAATTATGCTTCTTGCCGGTATAGATAAATCTTCTTTTTTGCACACAAAAGAGGGCTTGCCATTTCTTGGCAATATCCCTGTTTTAGGCTCTCTCTTTAGCCATGACAACAAAAACGAAATATTCGAAACTTTTAATATATCTATTGAGGTGCTAAATGACTAAAAATACAGAAAAACTTTTTGAGCGACCGAGTGAGCGCCAGCGAACGAGGGAGCGAAAAAAGAGACTTGATTATTTAATAACGTTTGTTGGCAGTTGCTGAAATGTTTGGAGTTCGTGACCGCCATAGGCATGTTGTTTTAGACAAAATAAATTCTGCGATAGCTTTTCAGGCTCGCCTTTTTAATGTTGGCATTGAGGTAATAAAAGAGTGGTCTCATTCTCCGTTCATTAATCCAAAGAAATATTTTGCAGAGTTTCAAAATCGTATGCATTCAATTCATCATATAGGTTATGAGGATTTGCACTTTATGCCTATATTTCTTACTGTAACAATGCCTAGCGAATATCATACTCAAATGAATGGCGAAACTTATGATGAAATGATTGATAGAGGCCGCCGTTTTATTTCTTCTTCTTGGCGTTCTTTTCGCATGCTTAAAATTAATAAAAAAGTTCGTGATAAGTATGGTAAGCCGCCTCCTTATTATAAAGTGCCTGAACCTCATCAAAGCGGAGTTCCTCATCTGCATTTGGTTATCTATGTTCCAAAAGAGTTTTTTACAGAGTTTAAAAAGAAAGTCAAACAGCATTTTTCTGGACATACTAAGCTTATTTATAAATTTAGGAGATACAAAAATGGTACTCATGGGATTATTGCCTATGTCGCAAAATATGTTTCTAAGCTTGTCCGCTCTTTAGAGCTTGACGACGTTGGCGTTTGGTACTCTTATCATCGGTTTCGGCTTTTTACTACTTCCCGCACTCTTTGTCCTTTGTATATTCATCGAAAAATCAAGCGGTTTGAGGTGTTTCACTCGCTCTATGACTGCACAAAGTATTTTGAAAACGGCTCTTTGCATTGGAACTTTGATAAAAAAATGCTCCGTTTTTCTGATATCGGGTTTTTACATTGGTTTCCGCCTCGGACTCCTAAAAAAGATTTGTGTTTTGATATGACAAATTCAGAGAGTTGGCAAAGACATAAAGCGGCCTTAGCTCCTGATAAAAAGCCTCTTATTAAGCTTGTAGCGCATTTTGACAAAGATAATGCATACTTTCTTACTCCTGTTGTTCCTTTTGCAAAAATGAGCCATCAGGAGCTTAATGCGGAGTATTCAAAACTAAAACGTGAGCATAATCCGTTTAGTGATTTTGAAGTGGATAGATTTAAGGTGTGCGAAAAAGAGTATAAAAAGAGGTTTGCGCTATAGAATTTTGTATTTTATGATTTCATATCGATATTGTGGGCTGTTTTGTCTAAAAAACACTTCTGCGCCGTAGTTTATGCTTTCTTTTGAGGGTATTGCCATTATGCACTTTACATCGAGATTGTTTTTTTCCATGTATGTTGTGCAGTTGCTGTGGAATTTTTCGGCATGAATTTTTTTGAGTTGGCTATTTCCCGTCCAGTATTTGCATTGTATCAGTATCGTTTCGTTTTCTTTTTTTGCTATTAGGTCTATGCCGCCGTCTAGTTTGCCTTTTTCTAGTCCTCTGTATTCTACGCTATAGCCTTTTTCTTCGTATTGTTTGCCTACGTATTTTTCGTATTCTTCACCTTTTTGCTGATTTACGGCGTATATCTCTTTGTTGTTTAGTATTGGTTTTATTTTTTGGTTTTTTGCTATTTTTGCGTTTTCTGCTTTTAGATCTTCTATTCGTTTTACACCTGCTCTTGTTATTACATACATCCCATATAATGCTATTACTGTCGGTATTAGATAGATTATTTCCATTTTTATAGCTCCGTTAGTTCTGCTTTGATTAGGTGGTAGATTTTTTTTCGTTTGTTGTCTGGCAGGCTGTACAGGTCTTGCAGGATTTCTTGCATTTCTTTATCGTTACTCCGGGTTATGCTTATTGTTGAGTTGTTTATTCCTATGCTTTTGTTTCCGTTTATGTGCTGACTACTTTCATTTTCGCTCATAAACATTTCGCCTTTTGAATTTATGAGCCAGTTTAGGTTTACTTTGTATATGTCTTGCAAACTTTTCATCATATTTGCTTTTAGCTCTCTTGTTCCTAGCTCATAATTGCTATATGTGGCTTGCGTCATGCCTATTTTTTCTGCAAACTCTTTTTGACTGTATCTAAGATTTTCTCTTACTAGTTTAAGTCTGTCTTTCATCTTCTCACAACAAATTAAAATAAAATTACAATGTTTTATTGACATTTACAACAAAATGTTGTATTATCCCTAAATCTCTCCAAATCTTACCAAATTTACCTAAATCGCACTATTAGGGGGTTAAAAATGCGAAAAATCTACAGGTACATATATCTTAATACTGGTTGGCGTTGGGCTTTACGCTCGTACTTCGTCACTACTGTTTGCGGTGGCTAAAAGATGGCAAAGCGTGGACGACCTACAAAAAAAATGCTAGAGCGTCAAGGCTTGTTCGACTTTGGTGGCTTTAAACAATCTACTATAACAGATTTTACAAGCTCGGTAATCGTCTGCGCTGAAAAGCCAAAAAATAAAAAATCTTCTCGCCCTAAGTGGTGGGAAATGATAGGGGGTTGAAAATGAATGAGCTTATATTGGGAAAAATAAAAAAATTACTCGCTCTTAGTTTAAGCGATAATCCAAATGAGGCGGCTTTGGCGGCGCAAAAAGCGGTAGAGCTTATGAATACATACGGTGTAATCGAGGCTGATCTAGACGATAATCCATTTATAGAGAAAAAAATAGAGACCGAATATAACAGACTTCCAACTTGGGTTACAGAGCTATGGTCTCAACTTGGCTATGCCTCTGGTTGTTATGTTGTTTATTCGCATGTAAAGCAATGGCGAGGTAAAAAAGCTTATTTTAGGCTAGCTGGGCGCAAAGCGGATGTTGAGATTATGTGTTATATGGCAGAGTTTTTTGAGGCTGAAATAAATAAGAGGATAAAAATTGCAAAAGCTTTTTTCAAAAATAGTAGAAAGGAATTTAACTCCTATAAAGAGGGTTTAGCTGTAGGAATAGCTATACAAATCAAAGAGAGCCAAAAAACTTTCTTTGAACATCATAAAAGCGAGGGGCGTTCGTTAGTGCCGATAGATACGAAAGCCGTTGAGGCTGAAGAGTGGTTTTTGGCATTAAATGGCGTAAATCCAAAAATAGTTGATAACCAACAAACTGGAAGTTATTTTTTTGCAGGTATTAGAGACGCTAAAGACATTTCAATAAATAAAGGAATAAATGGCGGCAGTGATTTTATAGCTTTGTCTCATTTTGGTTCTTGAAATGATACTTGAAACACTACTAACAGGCCGCATAATAGCTTTTAACGTTAAGCTAGTATGGATAACCGGAAGCGTTAATGCGGCTCTTTTGTTGTCTCAACTTTGCTATTGGAGCGATAAAGGCGACATGAGAAACTTTTTTTATAAGACCATCAATGAAATACAGGACGAAACGGGGCTTTCTCGGTATGAGCAAGATGGCGCATTAAAGCTTCTTGTTTCTAAAAAATTGGTGGCTTATGAGCTTGGCGGCGTACCTCCGAAAAGATATTTTAGTGTTCAATGGGAAGCCATAGGAAAAGCCTTGCGAGATACTGAAAATAAACGCCCCGTCCAAATTTCTGAAAAACAGAAAATTAATTTGCACAAACTTCGGTCAAAAAAGGCTCAAAAAAAGGCAGGTTTTACAGAAAATCAAATTTCTGAAAAAGAGAAAATTGAATTGCTGTGCGACAGAAAATTTCACATAGATTACAACATAGATGACAAGATAGAGAAAGAGAGAGAGGAAAAAATATTTTCTGAACAGGAAATAAACGACTTTGTACTTTTCCTCTGCTCTAGTGAAAAAGTCCGTAGTCCTGTTGCCTATGAAGCGACTATTCGAGAGAAAATCGCAAACTCTCATAAAGCTACACTTTTGGCTCTAGCTGATTTCTTGGCTAAACAAGAGGCTAAAAAGGCTTTAAGTGAGTATGAGGTGCTTAGTAATCTGTACTACGGCAGGGATTTTAATCATGGTGGCGTTGCTTATGTCTTTCACAAAGTCGGGCTTTGCTCTTGTGATGTTCGGTTTGGTAATGAGCTATTAGAGCGTGATAGTGTTTTTCTTGAGCTGTGGCTTAACGGCGATAGTCGTAGTCTGAAACTTTTTGTTTTTGACAATTTGGAAAGTGTAAAAAAATATCTTGAGGGGGTTTTGTGATGGCTAATGTCACTGGTTTTGTTCATAAAAAAGAGTTGGAAAGGTATCTAAATATTAGCGCTAGGGATTTAAAACGATTGATTGACAATAAAAAAATAGTTCCGGCGATTGATTTTTCACGTAAGACTAAATATTTTGATTTGAAGTCTGTTTGCGATGCTCTTGGCTTAGAGTTTAAGCAATGAATTACAATATCTCTGTTTACGGTCGAGAGGGTAAGCTTTATATAAAATATTATCAATTCGGACGTAGACAAAGGAAGTCTCTTGGCTTGCCGGATAACGACCAAAGTCGAAAGCATGTCGATAAAGTCATAAAGCCTCTTTTGACTGTTAAGCTTGTCAATAATGAGCCTTTTGAGCTTGTAGAAAAGAGCTTATCTTTTTATCTTGATTTGGTGCTTGAAAAGACTAAGGCTAACCGAAAACAAGGCACTTATGACGTGTATTGTAGCCTTATGCCTATAGTTAAAGAGGCTTTTACAATTCCTATGCACTCCATTAGAGCTTCTGACGTTGAGATATTTAGCATTAGGTTGCAAAAAGATGGGCGTAGTGGCTCTAGCATTAGCAGTATTCTCTCTGTGCTCTCTAGTGCCTTTCGTTTGGCTATAAAAGACGGTTATGTCTCTTCAAATCCTGTTCTCTCCGCTGAAAAGCCAAAAATTGAGGCTAAACGCAAGTTCTCGTATACGCTAGAGAATGTTAGGACTCTTTTGGACGCTTCTAAGGGCACTATGAAGATATTTCTTTACATCGGGTTTTTTACGGGCATGCGTGCTGGTGAGATTGTGGCTCTCAAATGGTCTGATATAGATTTTGAAAATAATAAAATCAACGTAAATAAAACTATGTATCGTAAAAATGAGGATTTACCAAAAGGTAATAAAATCCGCATTATTCCAATGTTTTTGGAGCTTAAAGAGTACCTTTTGAGTGTACGTCCTGAATTTGGCGGCTATGTTCTCTCAAAAGGCACTCTAGAGCCTTTTAGCGGCATACAATCGTTCAATATCAAATTCCAAAGGCTTCTTAGCTCTCTTGGCTTTGCAAAAACGAGTTTGCATATTACTAGGCATACTTTTACAAGTCTCATGTTACAGTCAAAAGTTAATCCGGTTTTGATAAAAGAGTTTTTAGGACACTACGACCAAAGTTTGATTTTTAAGACTTATGGGCATTTATTGCAAGATAGCGAGATTATTTCTTGTCCGTTTGGCTTCAAATGACACAAAAAATCTTTTAAAATATGCTTTTGGATTGCCTCACTATTGACACAACTGCTTTAAAATATCGTTTTATATTGTGTATTTGTTGGGTGCATTTGTGTTTTTACGTTTAAAGCTTTTTTTAATTTATGTTTGGCTTTATAGTGGAATTTTTTGCGAAGTATAGAGAGGCCTTATGGCCTCAACCTTTCGAAGTGCGGCAGATATTGTATCGCCGTTGTGATTTTACCGATAAATTGATAAAGTACGAGAATGAAAAAACAATCTAAAAAAAATATTACAGAGATAAAAAAACGCTTTCTTGAAAAGTACGGCACGGCTACAACGGAGCTAGAATTTACCAGCGATTATGAGTTGCTTGTGGCTATCATACTTTCCGCTCAATGTACGGACAAACGGGTGAATATCATCACAAAAGGGCTTTTTGCAGCGCTTCCAACAGTGGAGGCAATGGCGGATTCGAGCGTAGAAGAGATAGCCTCTCTCATAAAATCATGTAGCTACTTTAACAACAAAGCAAAAAATCTATTAGCGATGGCGCAAAACGTAGTTGCAAACTTCGCAGGCTCTATACCGCATGATGAAGTCTCGCTAAAAAGTCTTGCAGGCGTAGGGCAAAAGACGGCGCACGTCTTTATGATAGAGTTTTTACAACAAAACTATATGGCGGTCGATACACATGTATTTCGCACGGCTCATAGATTGGGGCTTTCATCTGCAAAGACAGCTACAAAGACCGAAGAAGACTTGACAAAAGCCTATGTAAGCGAGCTTGCCACGCTGCATCAAGCGATGGTGCTTTTCGGGCGCTATATCTGCAAAGCCAAAAGCCCACTGTGTGAGTCTGAATGCTTCCTTGTCGATTTTTGCCAAAGCCGCTCAAACTTCAAGCCTGCGTAACGTCGCTTGCTTCTAAGATTTCGATGAGTTTTTCTTCGCCGATATTTTCGATTTCGGTTTTTGAGTATATCTTCATCAAATATACATTGTTTTGCTCGTCTATGTAGTAATAAATCACCCTAAAACCACCGCTTTTGCCGCTATTTGTAGAGCTGTTTTGAAGTCTTAGTTTGTATAGACCACTCGACAAGGCTATTCCGGCTTTTGGATTTGCGCTTAGCGTATCGCTTAGTTTTTGCAGGTCTATGGCTAGTTTGGCATATTTTTTGGCAAGCTGCTTCGCATCTTTTTTGAAACTCTCAAGGCTAATTATTTGAGAGTTCATCTATCAGCTCATCTAGCGTACCCGCCTTTTTGTTGCCGCTCATCACGGCTTTTAGCTCTTTTGCCGATTCTTCAAATTCCCCATAAAATATCAAAGCCTTTTGCTCTTGTATATATGAGTTTATAGCCTCCGTAATTATCTCACTACGATTAAGCTCGTGGCTAGCGCCAAGAGCATCTAGCTCCTCAACTAGATACGTCGGCAGCCTAAGCCCCACTTGTTGTTTTTGCAGACTTGCTAAAGTTCTCATATTTACCTCGTGCTTTGTTTGACAATATTATATATATTTATATATAAATGTCAACTTTATTTAAACACTACATCAACTCCGTTTGCACTGTTTTTTAATGGTTGTTGTGACAATGGTACTGGGTCTATGATTTCAAATTTTGTATTGTTTAGCCAATTTATTTGCAAGTTTCTTTTGTGGTATTGGCAATACACATCGTAAGACTTGGGAATGTCATATAACGAATCATTTGCGTCGGCTATTGCAACAACCGTATTAAAGTCAGTAGTTGCTCCGCAATCAAAAGTAAAAATAATTGCTTTTTTATTTTTGTTCGGCGAATACACCTCGAACAACACATTGCTTGCACACATGCCGCCAGTATCTTGTCCTCTTGCGTAAAAATTGTCTAGTGCCCAATAGTGCCCACACAATAAACTAGTAAAAATAGTAGAAAAAATAGCTATTTGAATACAATTGAAATATTTTATGACAAACTTCACTGTTTTATAGGAAGCATATGTGTTAACAATTAAAACAAGGGGGAAAACAAGAATAAACAATTCAGATATACTGATTATAAAGAACCATGTTGCTATAAAAGATATTATAAAGATAATCGCACTGATGAATCCAGTGTTGTCATTACATCCCATTTTGTCACCCCCCCTTCACTTTATTTATATAATAACAAACACAAGGTATAAAGCGCCATTTGGATAAAATGCCACACTTTTTCGGGTAAAAATACTGTCATAAAACTTTGATTTAATACCCCACAAATTTCCTTTAAAGGTTAGTTCATGAGTAGAGTCCTTATAATAGGCGCCGGCGGCGTAGGTGGCGTGGTGGCACATAAGTGTGCGATGAATCCTGATATTTTTAGCTTTGTATGCTTAGCTAGTCGTTCAATCGACAAATGCGAGAAGTTGCAAGCTCAGATAAAAAACAAAGGCTATGAGCTTGCAATCGACAAAGTAGATGCGGATAATATCGATGAAACAGCCGCTCTAATCGCAAAATACAATCCAGATGTTGTTATCAACGTTGCTTTGCCGTACCAAGACCTCACAATTATGGAAGCTTGTCTAAAAGCCGGAGTTCACTATGTGGATACGGCAAACTATGAGCATCCGGATAGCGCTCATTTTGAGTATAAGCTTCAATGGGAAAAAGCGCAGAAGTTTAAAGATGCGGGACTGACGGCACTTCTCGGTAGCGGATTTGACCCAGGGGTGACAAATGTATTTTGTGCGTATGCCCAAAAACACTACTTTGACGAAATACACTACATCGATATACTTGACTGTAATGCCGGAGATCACGGTTATCCTTTTGCTACAAACTTCAACCCTGAGATAAACCTAAGAGAAGTAAGCTCAAAGGGGCGATACTGGGAAGAGGGCAAGTGGATAGAGACGGCTCCAATGGAAATCATGCAAGTGTGGGATTATCCTGAAGTTGGGCCAAAAGATAGCTACTTGCTTTACCATGAAGAACTAGAGAGCCTTGTGCAAAATATCAAAGGACTCAAAAGAATCAGATTTTTTATGACATTCGGTCAAAGCTATTTGACTCACATGAAATGCCTTGAAAATGTAGGGATGCTAAGAATCGATGAAGTAGAGCACAACGGACAAAAGATAGTGCCGATACAACTTCTAAAAACACTTCTTCCAGATCCGTCAAGTCTAGCGGGACGCACAAAGGGCAAAACAAATATAGGATGCCTTGTTGAGGGTGTCAAAGACGGCAAACTAAGAAAAATATACATCTACAACGTATGTGACCATGAGGCTTGCTACAACGAAGTAAGCTCGCAAGCGGTTAGCTACACTACAGGTGTACCTGCATTCATCGGTGGTATGATGGTTGCTAAGGGTGATTGGAGAAGAGCGGGTGTTTGGAATATGGAACAGTTTGATCCAGATCCATTCATGGCGGCGCTAAACGAACATGGTCTTCCGTGGGTAGTAAAAGAGATAAACTAAAGCCTAGTTTTTGTGTATAGCCGTCGAGAAGTAGTGCGGCTATACGTTTCTTGCTGTTGCTGATTGGGGCTCTGAGATGTGATACCCTTGCGCATAATCTATCCCTATACTTCCTACGATCTCCATAACCGCTTCATTATGCACAAATTCAGCTACTGTTTTTATTCCTGTTTTGTTGGCAAATATCACGATGGCTTCAGCGATAGCTCTTGCGTCCTCATCCGTATCGATATTTTTTATTATTGAACCGTCTATTTTTATGTAGTCGGTTTTTAGCTTCAAGATATGCTCAAAGCTAGAGTATCCACTACCAAAGTCGTCTATGGCGCATTTGCAGCCAAATTGTCTGGTTTCGTTAATAAAATATTTGACTATATCGTAGTTTTTTATACCCTCTGATTCTAGTATCTCAAAAGTGACCCTGCTTCCAATATCATAATATTCCAACATCTCTATTATGTAGTCTCTTGTTCGTTTATTGGCAATGTCTTCAAATGATAGATTAACGGAAAATTCAAATTTTTTGTCATGAAAATATTCGAAACTTTTTTTGATTATTGATTTTGTAAGCTGATCATACAGTTTGCTACTTTTTGCAATATCCAAAAACGTCATAGGTAGTATTATGGCACCGTCTTGTCCTATGATACGCATCAAAACTTCATATTTATATATCTGTTTTGTTTTTAGGTTTAGGAGCGGTTGAAAATACGGTACGACCCTGTCTTCTTGTATGGAGTAACGTATCATTTTTGCGCACTCTATATTGTTTGTATAGCTTGTTTTTAGGTTCATTTCATCCTCGTAAAAGAGGTACAACAAGCCGTCTTCTTTTACTTTTTTTAGAGCCATATCCGCATCGGCCAAAATTGTTTTGGCTTTATCTTCTTCATCCAAATCCACTTTGTTACTATCTGAGATGCCTATGGATATTTTAATTTCTACGTCTATACCTTCACAATAAAAGTGTGACTGCTCTATCAAGTGACATAATGAATATGCTAGTTTTTCTTGGTCTTCTTTTGTTGGAGAGGTTGGGATTAAGAGTGCGTATTCATCGGCGGCAAGTTTGTATAGCTGCCATCCGTAAGAGGATATTGAAAAGTGATAGCCTGTAGTTATGAGAGAAATAGCTCTCTGTAGTTTTTTTGCCAAAAGCATAAGCAAATGGTCTCCGGTTTTATAGCCGTAAAGGTCGTTTAATGTGCTAAATGAATCAATGTTTATGATAAACAAAACCGGAGAGACGGCGCATTTTGTATCAAGTAGGAGTTTTGCCCTGTTAGGAAGAGCGGTGAGCGCATCAGTATATAGTCTGTTTTTTAAGGCTTCTCTTTGCTCAATTAGCGTTGTTACTTCGTCGAAAGTGACGATAAATATCTCCACTCCATCTTGTGCATGTTTGTTTGCATTTACGCCGAAATATCTGTTTTGCCCGTCTTTATGCATTATGACTCTTTGTTCACTTTGCATGGCTTTTTGCACCCAGCCGTTTTCTCTAGGGGCGATAAAAACCTCGCCAGAAGAGTCGTTTGCTACGAAGAAATCACAGATACACCTGTTCTCTAGCTTGAACTCTTCGAGCGTACCGTATTTGTCAAAAAAATCAAAGAACGGCTTGTTGCAGTCTATTATAGTGTGTCCGTTTGTGACTATGACTATACTGGTTTGGCTATCTAATATAGTTTTTGCGTATAGCCTCTCATTTTTTAGCCCCTCTATTAGTTTTTCTTCTTGTATCTTCTTGCTTTGCAGTGAGATTGTCATTTGATTGATGTGTCTAATTAGATTTTTTAGCTCTGAAGGAAGAGAGTTTGAAACAAATAATAGAGAGTATGAGCCTTTTTGGATTTTATCCAGATGCGCAAAAATTTTTCTGAAAGGTATGTTGATTGCCATATACAAAATAACAAAAGACGTCAAAGCAATAAGTATGGCTACGGTTGCTATCGTAATACTCAATACTCGTTTATTCGTCTCTATGATAGCGTCTATCTCTTGCGAATTTTGTATTACAATAAATTTCCAACCCCACGGCAGAAAAACTTTTGTAGTGTATTTATTTGATTTTATGTCGCCGCTCTCTTTCCAATTTCTTATTTTGGAAATATCGAAAGATGCGTTTATATCGGAGAGGTTTAGGTATTTGGAGCCGTCATATAAAAATACAGGATAAAATGTATTTCTTGAGATATTTTTTAACTCTCGCAGACTTTCTTGTTTTGCTAGACTCTCTAATTCTCTAAATTTTACCTCATCATCGGCATGACTTAAAAACAAAACTTCATATCTATTTTTGGCGATACCGTATAGTTTCTCGCTAAAGCTGTTTAATTCGCTGTCGGCTTGTCTAGAGGCCTGTTTGGTTATCATGTCTTCTATTATTTTTTCACTAATCCAAATGGTTGTAAAAGAGATGATAAGTATCGGAACGATAATCCTAAAAAGCGTAGTTTTGTACCACTTCATCATTGCGGTAACTTCATATTTTTAAGCTTTTTGACAATCGTATCATAATCAGATTCCGTGGCAACTTCGCAGCCGTATTTTATGTTTTCGCTCCATTCTTTGGATATTTTGGCGTCACTGCTATTTGTGAGCGGTTTTAATTTTGTCATTGCGTTTTGTATCTCTGATATGGTTTTTTGGGAGAGCTTTTTTGAGTTTACTATGAGCGTAAAACCCGGCAAAGGCTCGCTTTCATATATTTTTTTTAATCCCAAATATTTATACTTTTCGTAATATGAAGTTTGCAAAGAGCCTATCTCGGCTTCGCCTAGCAGTACTTTTAGCGCAACATTTTCGTGCGTGCCGTCAAATGAGTATCCACCTAGCTTTATGCCGTTGTCATCAAATGCATTTTTGGCGTTATAGTATCCGCATGTTGAGTATTTTTGCGTTAGTGAGGTCTTTGCATTTTTAAATTCCGACAATTTTTGCTTTCTATTTGTCATGCTTGAAATAATCGAACATGTGTAGCGTGAATCACCGTTTTTATCCAAAAATTTGACTATCGGCGTTACAAATCCGGCCTCTTGTTTTATGATTGCATACGGTAGAGGGCCGACATAAGCCATATCTATCTCGCCATTGCTTATCTTTTGCACCAAATCTTTATAGTCGACACTCATTACTAGATTGAATTTGTAGTTTGTTTTTGATGATAGCCACGCAAGAAAAGGTTTGTAGTTTTTTTCCAGTGTTTCGACTTTTTCTTTCGGAAGCGGTGCAAAATTTATTGTCTCAACGGCAAATAGGGCACTACAGAGGAAGATAAAAGCTGACAGAGGTCTTATCATATTTTTAAAAGCCTTTTTTGTTGAGAGCTATTGTATAAAGTTTATAATTAATTTTTATTAAGTAATAACTAAAACTAATGAAAAGAAGCTTCATGGATAAGCTTCCCGTCCTACCGAGATTATTTACTATGCCAAGTTTGTAAAGACAGCTTGAACATCGTCATCGTCTTCTATTTTTTCTATTAGTTTTTCTATTTCGGCCATCTGCTCATCTGTTACGTCTATCGGAGATGTTGGGACTCTCTCCAATCCGGACTTTTTGACATCTATCTTTAGCTCTTCAAGAGCAGCGGCGAGAGAGCCGAAATTTGTATAATCGCCGTAAACATATACGGTATCTTCATCGCTTACTAGCTCATCGAGTCCGGCATCTATGAGGTTTAGTTCAAGTTCTTCCAGATCCATACCGCTTTGTTTTTCAAACTCAAATACGCTTTTTCTGGAAAACATAAAATCAAGAGAGCCGCTCGGCACTATCTGTCCGCCCGCTTTTGTGAATATCGCCCTGATGTTGGCTATTGTTCTAGTAGGATTGTCGGTGGCGCACTCTATCATAAAGAGCGTGCCGTAGTGACCTTTGCCGTCGTATACTATCTCTGTATAGTCCACAGCGTCTCTACCGCTTGCTCTTTTGATAGCCGCATCGATATTGTCTTTTGGCATACCTTCTGATTTTGCGTTAGCTATCGCCGCCCTTAGCTTGGCGTTCATGCTAGGGTCGGCTACGCCTTCTTTTGCGGCTACGGTAATTGCACGCCCAAGTTTTGGGAAAATCCTAGACATATTCCCCCATCTTTTCATCTTCGCCGCTTTGCGGTATTCAAACGCTCGTCCCATACTATCCCCATCAAAATTTTTACTTTATTATACAATTTTGCCGCTTTGTCACACTCTCTTAACGGGTGTTTGATAAAATGGCGCAAAAAATTTTTGAGGCAAAAAATGAGCTATATCAACAAGGTTCCGACTCCGTGCTACGTGTGCGAAGAGGAGCTGCTAGAGAAAAACCTAAAAATATTAAAGCGGGTAATGGATGAAGCGGACATCAAGATACTCCTCGCCCTCAAAGGCTTTGCAATGTGGTCCACATTTGGCCTTGTAAAACAATATCTCAAAGGGGCATGTGCAAGCGGTCTAAATGAGGCGATACTTGCTCGTGAAGAGCTTGGCCTTGAAGTGCATACATACTCACCTGCATACAAAGATGAAGAGATAGAACAAATCGCCGGCATTTCAAACCATTTGGTATTCAATTCGTTTTCTCAATGGGAGAGATTTAAAGACAAAGTATTTGCGGCAAATCCCAATATCTCTTGCGGGTTTAGGGTAAATCCAGAACGCTCTACGGCTCCCGTAGAGCTTTACAATCCATGTGCGCCGTTTAGCCGTTTTGGAGTTACAAGAGCAAACTTTGAGGCGGATAAACTTGACGGAATAGAAGGGCTACATTTTCATGCTCTTTGCGAACAAAATGTTGATGCGTTGGAGTCCGTGCTTGAAGCGTTTGAAGGGAAATTTGGTGAGTTTTTGCCGAAGATGAAATGGGTCAACTTCGGCGGAGGGCATCATGTCACCCGTGAAGACTATGATGTGGCGAGGCTTATCGAGGTGCTAAAAGCATTCAAAACACGTTATCCGCATTTGGTCGTGTATATGGAGCCTGGCGAGGCGGTGGGTTGGCAGACGGGGCCTCTTGTGTCAAGGGTGCTTGATATTATCCACAACGGAATGGATATAGCCATTTTGGACACTTCCGCAGAGGCTCACATGCCGGACACTCTAGCGATGCCATACCGTGCGGCTGTGCGAGGGGCAGGGGAGCCAAACGAAAAAGCACACACATATAGACTTGGCGGAAATACCTGTCTTTCGGGTGACATCATCGGTGATTATAGCTTTGATACCCCTCTAAAGATAGGTGATAGAGTGGTGTTTGAAGACCAATGCCACTATACGTTTGTCAAAAATACTACCTTTAACGGTGTCAATTTGCCGAGTCTTGCGGTCTATAGAAAAGATGGAAAACTTGATGTTGTAAAAAGCTTTGGGTATGAGGATTATAAAGAGAGATTGTCGTAGGACAAAAGCCCAAAAGGGCTTTTGCAGGTGATTATTTTGTTTTGTTAGCGTCGCAAGCCATGCCGTTCATGCCGCCCATTCTACCTTGTCCGCTCATGTTACCGTCACAAGCTTTTTTTGCTTTTTTGGATTTTTTCATCGGTTTGCATTTGCAGTTGTCACCGCATTTGCACTCAGTACCGCATGGGCAGTTTTTGCCAAGTTTGCATTTTGCTACCGTTGCGTTTGTGTCGCAAACTCTTGTATTATTCATATCGCCTTTGCAGCATGGACCCGCAAATGCAAAAGATGCGGCAAGAGTAAGCGTAAGTAGAAGTTTTTTCAACATCTAATCTCCTTAGTTTTTGTTTTCAAGATACTCTTCATAGGTACCTCTAAAGTCTATTATTTCGTTATTTGGCTTAAGTTCAATTATTCTATTTGCAAATGCATCGATGAGTTCCCTATCGTGCGTGACACATATTGCCGCACCTGTGTACTCGTATAATGACTCACCAAGGGCGATTATGGCTTCTAGGTCAAGGTGGTTGTTTGGCTCATCCATTACAAGGAAATTTGGACCCTCAAGCATTAGCTTTGAAAGCATGATTCTGTGTTTTTCTCCACCAGAGATAGAGCTTACCGCTTTTTCTTGTTCTGCACCGTTAAAGAGCATTCTTCCTAGGCAGTTTCTGATTTCACCTAGTTCCGCTTTTCTGTCATAGCTTCTTAGCCACTCATATAGTGTCTCTTCGCCTTGCACTAGGTCTGTCGTATCTTGCGGGAAATATCCTGTTTGTACGGTAGCGCCCCATTTGACCGTTCCGCTCTCCGGCGTTAGTTCGCCCATTAGGATTTTTAGGATTGTGGTTTTACCGATACCGTTTTGGCCGATTAGTGCTATTTTGTCGTTTTTTAGAACGCTAAGAGAGAAGTTTTTGAGTAGTTTTTCTTCACCCTCATATCCAAATGTGATGCCCTCAGCGATAAGGCAGTCATTGCCTATCTCTCTTTTTGGTTTAAACACGATGCTTGGGTCTCTTCTGGAAGATGGCTTGAAATCGTCTATTTGGATTTTTTCAAGCTGTTTTTGGCGGCTTGTTGCTTGTTTTGCTTTTGAGGCGTTGGCGCTAAATCTTCTAATGAAGTTTTCGAGCTCCTCTTTTTCGCCTAGCTTTTTTTCTCTCTCCACTTCCATTTGCTTTTGGATGAGGTTTGCCGCTATGTACCAGTCGTCGTAGTTGCCGCTAAACTCTCTGATTGTACCAAAGTCAACGTCTAGGATGTGTGTAACAACGGAGTTGATGAAGTGTCTATCGTGTGATATAACTATCATCGTACCTTCATGTCTTTTTAGTTTTTCCTCTAGCCAACCTATCGCTTTGATGTCGAGGTTGTTCGTTGGCTCATCCAGAAACAGTATTTCAGGTTTTGGGAACAGCACTTGCGCAAGTAGGACTTTAAACTTCTCGCCGGAAGTGATTTCGCTCATTTTTGAGTGGTGTATGGTAGAATCAAAGCCTAGTTCTTCAAGGATTTTTTCGATGTTTACGTCATATTCGTAAGTCGGGTCTTCCTCGGCGCATATCATCTCAAGTTCGCCTAGTCTTTCATTGACCTTATCATCTGAGAAGTCGCCCTCTGCATATAGCTTCTCTTTTTCTTTTACGGCGTCAAAAAGTCTTTTGTTGCCCCAAAGAACAGCGTCAAAAAGTGTGAAATCTTCAAAAGCAAACTGATTTTGTCCGAGTACGCCTATCTTTGCGCCTGATTCTGTCCATATTTCGCCATCTGTCGGTTCCATCTCTCTAGATATTATTTTTAGAAATGTTGTTTTACCTGCACCGTTTGCACCGATAAGCCCGTATCTTTTGCCTTTGTTGAGTCTGATGTTGATTTTGTCGAACAGTTTTCGTGAACCAAACTGCATAGTTATATTTATAGCTTGTAACAATTTTTATCCTAGTATAATTTTTGTTTTATTTTACACTTTTAGCGGTTAGAATTGGGGTTTATGTGAGAAGATACATAAAAATAGCATTGATTTCATTGATTGTTTTTTTGGTTTTGGATATTGGACGCTATCTTGTTTATCCGAGCGTCTCTGATTTGATAAAGACAAATCCTATCCCGACGGCATTTATGGAGTACCGCAAAGCACAATGGGCGGATGAGGGCAAGCAAAAAGAGTTGACTCAAAAATGGGTTGATTTTCGCTCTATCTCCCCATATCTTGTCAAGGCTGTGCTTATTAGCGAAGATGACGGGTTTTGGAAAAATGACGGTTTTGAGAAAGATGAGATGATGCAAGCCTTTGAAAAAAATCTCAAAGCCGGCAAATTCGTCTCCGGCGGAAGCACCGTCACCCAACAACTCGCCAAAAACATCTACCTCAGCCCAAGCAAAAATCCTATCCGAAAACTCAAAGAGGCGATACTCACATACAGGATGAACAAAACTCTAAGCAAAAGAAGAATCATTGAGATATATCTCAACTGTGCGGAGTGGGGCGACGGGATATTCGGTATCGAGGCCGCCGCACGCCACTACTACGGCAAAAGCGCACGCAATCTATCGGCAATGGAAGCCGCCAAACTAGCGGCGATACTGCCAAACCCTATCATCTATCAGCCCGAACAAAGCGGACGGGTAGCCAAAAAATCAGCCTTGCTATACCGCATAATGACCCAAAGAGGCATAATAATCAAAGCCTTTGAAGAGGTGGAAAAGCCTGAGCCAAAAGAAGATGTGAACGCCAGTGTGACGGAAGCCAACGTGTCAACACAAAGCACGCAAGACAAAAACGAGACCAACGCTACAAACTAAAATATTTTATTAGTTCTCAAATTTTGAAGCGTAGCTCCAAAATTAGGTCTTCAGCAGACGGCTCTCGCGACTAGTCGCTCTTTGGCTCAAAAACAAGTGAAATAGAGTTGACGCAATGCCGAACATTTTTGGCCGTCAACTCCTCCCCGACAAACACATGCCCCAAATGCCCGCCACAAGCCGCACACACTATCTCAGTACGCCGACCATCAGCATCCACCACTCTTCGCACCGCCCCATCTATCTCATCATCAAAACTAGGCCACCCGCACCCAGAATGAAACTTGTCATTCGAGCGATAAAGCTGGGCTCCACACTGCTTACAGTGATATGTACCGTCTGCAAAATAGTCTGTGTATTCGCCAGTGTTTGGATACTCAGTGCCTTTGTGGATAATGACTCTTTCTTCTTCGGGGGTTAGGGGTCTATAGCTCATGGATTTTCCTTGAAATATTCTTTTAAGAGTTCAAATAGATATTCACTAAATCCAGTGCCGCCAAAAGCGCACATTTTTCTTTCTTGTTTTTCGCCATTTGCAAAATTACTACTAAATGCATTTGGCTTCTCTATAATACCCATACCAAATAACTTGTTTTGTATATCAACATAAAACTCTTTTTCTGTCGGCGCTTGAAAATAGTAATATCCTTTTTCGTTTGTTGTTTTGTGCGACCATATTTCATAAAAAACCTCAAAATCTTCAAGGGTTAAGCTATTTATGTTTGTAGATAATGATGATTCGTAATAGTTAAGCTTGCCGTTTACTATCCTACTTGCCCATAGTTTTGCAAGAATAAAAGTAGTTAGCCTATTGTCGGCATGAATATTTTTAAGAATGATATTGCATAAAAACTCTCTATCTTTTTCTGATGAGGAATTTATAAAAGACAGAAGTTCATCTTGGCTTACATTGTTTGCAATCACATCTACAATCAGGTTGTTGAATTTACTCTCCAAATATCCACGATAAACATTTGCAATACTTTCTTTCGTTGATGATAAAAAACCGCCGCTTGCCAAATCTATTGCGTTAAATACAGCGTTAGTGTCCGCTTTAATATCTTCAGATGTCTTTTTAATTAAATTTTTCATCTTCGCCATCCAAAGGTTCAACATCCACAAAATCAATATGCTCCTCAATGCTCTTCGCCGTCTTAGCTCCCATATCCTTTAGCTTCTCCAGTCTCACAAGCGCCGCCCCTCTGCCTGTGGCTAGGAGTTTGCGGGCTTCGGTGTAGCTTTTTTGGGCTCTCTCAATATTTACGGCTATCTTGTCAAACTCTTGCAAGAAGCCGTGCATTTTGTCATACACCGCTCCCGCTTCTTTGGCTATTAATGCGGCGTTGGCGTTTTGGCGCTCAGACCTCCATATCATGTAAACGGTTTTTAGCGTTGTCATTAGGGAGCTTGCGGTGACTAGGGCTATGTTTTTTTTGAGGGCGTACTCGAAGAGCGTCTTGTCTTCGGCTATGGCAGTCATGTATGCGCCCTCTAGCGGGATGAACATGAAGACATATTCAAAGGCGTTGTCGATGTCTTGGTATCTTTTTGCGGATAGGCCGTCTATGTGTTTTTTGACGGAGGAGAGTAAGGCTTTGGCGGCGATGGCTCTCGCTTCTTCCGTGTCGGCGTCGCAGTAGTCTAGGTAGGAGACTAGGGTGACTTTGGAGTCTATGATGATTTTTTTGTTGTCGGGCATATTTACGATGGCGTCGGGGATGATACGCTCGCCTTCTTCGCCCGTGTATCCGCCTTGGAGCGTGTACTCAGCGCCTGCTCGCAGACCTGAGGAGCTGAGGATGTTTTCTAGTACCATCTCGCCCCACATTCCTTGCGTTTTGGAGCGGTTTTTGAGGGCGTTTACTAGGGCGTTGGCTTCATCGCCTAGCTTTTTGTTTTGCTCTTTTAGCTCCGTGACGGCTATCGAGAGATGTTTGCGCTCTGCGGACTCGGTGTTGTAGGTGTCGTCTACTTTTTTGCGGAAGCTTTCAAGCTGTTCTTTTAGTGGTTTTAGCGTTAGTTCTACGCTATTTTTGTTTTGTTCTTCGCTTTTTGCCATCGCTTCGGCGGCTAGGAGTTTGAACTCGTCTTTCATTTTTTCGGCGTATTGTTTTGCGTGTTGGGCTTCGGAGGATAGTGTGGCGTTTTGGGCTGTTAGGCTCATTAGCTCTTTGTTTTGCTCTTCGTTTTTTGCTGTTTGAGCGAGGAGGACATTTTCTAAATTTTTTATTGATTTTGAGAGTACGGCGTAGAGAAATAGCGCACCGGATAAAACTCCGGCGGCAAAAAACAGAGCTTCGAGCATAAAGAGCCTTTTTGCTTTATTTTAGCACATTGCAAGGCAAACTTTAGGCTATCTTTTCAAGCGGCTCCGGCTGGTGTAGGTGAAAGCCTTGCAAGAAGTCTATCCCCAAAGACTCGACCGTGTCTTGCACATCTTGGGAGTGGACGTACTCCGCAACCACTTTGAGTCCTATCTCTTTTGCCAATGAGACTATCGTTTTTACCGTAATGTAGGCATTTTTATCTCTATCTATGTTTTTGATTAGGCTTCCATCTATTTTCAAAAAGTCTGCGCCTATTGTCAGCAGATATTCAAAGTTTGAGTAGCCGCTTCCGAAGTCGTCTATCGAGATTTTACACCCGTATGATTTTGCTCTTTCTATGAAGCCGTCCATAGCTTTTGTTGCGCTGATATTTTCGCTCTCTACCAACTCTACTATTACCCTGCCTTGCATATTGTACTCTTCAATAAGCGCAAAAAGCTCGTCTATCGTCTCTTTATCGCTTATATCTTCAAAGGTAAGGTTGATTGAAAACTCGGTGTTGTTGTTCCTAAAGTAGTCGAAACATTTTTTTATCATTATTTTTGTGAGCTTCGTATAGAGTCTGGAGTGTTTGGCTTGCTCTAAAAAGATGAAAGGCGAGATGACCTTGCCGTCATTTCCGACTATTCTCATAAGAGTCTCCACTTTGTAGCTCTGCTTGTCTGCTACGCTTACCACTTTTTGCCCGAAAGGTTTTACGAAGTCTAACTTTATAGCGTCTTGTATCATTGTGGTGACCGCTTTTGAACGCTCAAGCTCCTCTTTTATCTGTGTATTTTTGTCGAAGTCTACCATCGAAATATTATGCGCTTTTGCGTAATTCATAGCCATATCGCACTTCTCACGTACAAGCTCGTTTCCGCTAGCCACGGCTATCGTCACTCTTAGGTTAATATTTGTTTCATTAACCAAAAACGGTTCACTCTCTATCTCTTTTACAAGTTCGCCTACCATTGCTTCAGGCTCGTGCTCTTCAAAATCTTTGAGTAATACGGCAAATTCATCCGCTGAGACTCTATATACCGCCGCCCTGTAAGCAAGCATTTTTTGAAGTCTTGCGGCAAACAAAGAGAGCAGAGTATCCCCCGCCTCGTATCCGTAAGATTCATTGATACCCCTAAAACCGCTTATGTTTAGAAGAATAAGTGATTTTAAATCCTCATTCTCCATATCTTGCCCTAACTGTTGTTTGTTTGGTAGTCCCGTTAGGTGGTCAGTCGTCTGTTTGACGATAATATCCATCTGCTCAAACATCTCTGTTATATCGGTTCTAATACCTATATACTCTTCAATTTCTCCGTTTTCGTCAAATATCGGAGCGATTACTGTACGAACATAGTATGGGGCTCCGTTTTTGGATCTATTTTTGATAATACCCATAAAGATTTTACCGCTTGATATTTTGCTCCACACTGCGGCAAAAAGTTCTTTTGAGTTATCCGGATGCCTTACTATATTGTGGTTTTGGCCGATGAGCTCTTCCGATTTGTACCCGCTTATTCTTTCAAACTCTTTGTTGGCGTAGGTTATGATGCCTAGTTTGTCTGTTTTTGAGACGATATAGCCGGCGTCTATTACCGTTTTGTATTGTTCAAGTATGGCTGTTTGCTTGAAAAATTCACTTACGGCTCGTGCTATGTCGCCTAGTTCATCTTCTTTACCGATTAGCTTTGCAAGTTTGGCGGTATCCCTTCTTTCCACTACTTTGGATATCGTTCTTAGCGGTTTTGCAACTATGTAATACATTAAGACGCCAATCAAGATAGTTAGCGCAAAACCTAAGATAAGAATAAAAAACAGCTGTGACGCAAATATCTGATTCACTACTTCTAGCGTTGTAGAGTTGAGTCTTACGCCTATATTCGCTACTACGGTGCCGTCGGCCGACTTTAGCGGGTATAAAAAGTCATATTTTTGCGATTCATTTTCATTGGCAGAGGAGACAGTTTGTTTTGTTATTTTTGCAAAATCGGATATATAGTCCTTTGTCCAGACTTTCCCTATTACCATGTAACCTTTCGGTTTTGACACTCTTTTTGTGTCGCTTGAGGGTTGTATCGGGGCTGAAAATATTTGTATAGGCGTATCTCCATTGGCCAAAAAATAGTTTGTAAAAACAGGTTTTTGAACGTCAATAGTGAATAACGGCAATTTCTCTTTTATATTTACAAGAGAGCTATCTTTTTGATTGTAGTAGATAATTTTGTTATTTGCATCATAAACTGCTACGTAGTCGTACTTGAAGTTGTCCATTGAAGTTATTAGGTTTTGTTCTGCCCAAACTTTGTTTTTAGTATCTACGAAAGACACCATTTCATCCCAGTAAGTGTAGTCAAAATTAAAAGATTTGAGAGCTGAATTTCGTAGTGTGACTATCTCGTCAAAGGTAGCTTTAAATTCTACTGCTCTTACCTTTTGCACCTCTGCAAGACTGTTTTGTTGGTGTTGCCATATGTATATGAAGCCACCCATAAAAAGCAAAAAACTAGCGATGAATGACAGTAGTATTTCGGTATTAACTCTCAAATTTCTAGCCTTATTCCTACGCCCGAAAGCGTTTTTATTTTTTCTTTTCCTATTTTCTGACGGATACGGTATAGAAGTGATTTAAGTGAGCTATCGCTCATCTCTTCATCTTCCCATACTACTTTTTTTATTGTATCGTAGCTTACCGTTTGTCCTTGGTTGCTAGTCATTAGCCTTAGCAACTGGGCTTCTTTTGCTGTCATGTCGCTTACTTCATTGCCTATTTTGATTTGCATCAGCTTAAAGTTTATCTCTATTTTACCGTCATTAAACACAGAGTTCATGCTTAGTTCTTCAGCTATTTTTGACAATAACGATATAAGCTTTGAAAATTTTATCGGTTTTGGCACAAAATCTAGCGGTTTTAATCCAATGGTTTCTATAAGTGTATCAGAGTCGGTTTTGGCGGATAAAAATACGATTATACTATCGGAATCGGTCTGTCGTATTTGTCTTGCGAGTCCTATCCCGCTTGTTTTATCCAACATTATGTCGGTAAAAATAACGTTTTGATTGTATCTGCAAAAAAGCTCCCATGCCTCTTCGGACGTGGAGGCAGTGTATACTTTTGCAAAATATCTTTCAAAAAACTGTTTTAACTCTCCCAGCGCATCAGATTCGTCTTCTACGCACAAGAGGGTGTACTTTTTTAACATTTTTAACTTAGCGGTTTCGGTATTTGCGCTACGTTCCATTGTTACGACTCTTTAACTCCTACCGAAGACATTGACGATATACATTTTTTGCCTATTTTCTGGCGAACTCTATAGATAATATTTTTTAGAGCTCCCTGACTCATAGAATCGCCTTCATTTAGCCAAAGCTCCTTTTCAATAAGTTCGTATGAAAGTATTGAGCCTCTCGCTTGTGTTAGAAGTTTTAAAAAATTAAACTCTTTGCTTGTTAGTTTGCTTGTAACACCCTTGTTGGTTACCGTGCAGTTTTTTGTATCAAAGATGGCGCCGCATTTTAAGACTATTATTTCTTCTTCTTCTGCTTTTGCTATTTCCGCTCCACACTCTTTTATTGCAGATAAAAGAGCCTTGGTGTTTATCGGTTTTGTCAGAAATGAATTTGGTCTTGATTCGATAACCCTCAAAAGCGTCTCTTTTTCTTTTGAGGCAGTTATGAAGATGAACGGCGTGTTGGGCGATATTTTTTTTAATTTTGCTACTAGCTCTATACCGTCTATCCCGGGCATCATTATATCTGTTACTACAATATCTGGTCTTTTACTACTGATAAGCTCAACGGCTTTTTGTCCGTCTCCTGCCGAGTAAACCTCTTTTACGTGTTGTTTGAGATATTTTACTAGGATATCTCTACCGTCATCATCATCTTCTACAACAAGAACGTGTAGTTCTTTTAGTTCTTTTGTGTCCATTTGGTTGTATAACTTCTTGTTTGATTTGGTTGCTATATTCTATTTAAAAAAGTGTTTATAAAAGGTGTGAATAAATAAACAGCCATATTTTACATATAAAAAGTATCAATAAAGTCACTTAGTATTGTAAGCTATTTCTCTAACATTTGCGCTTTCAATGCTTCTTGCATCTTTTTTTGGATGTCTATATCCATGAAGACTATAAATGCCGCATCCTGATGGTCGCATATCATACGCGTAGCGGACATTTGTGCCCAAAATACGGTTCCGTTTCTTCTTCTAAATCTGACTTCAAGATTATCTAAATAACCTTTTTTTGTTATCTCTTTAATATAAATATCCCTATCGGTAAGGTCTTCCCAGTAATCAATAGCTTTGCTTTGCATAAGTTTTGTTCTAGATTCGCCTATGGCATCAGCAGTTGCTTGGTTAATAAATATAACATCGCTTGTAGTATAGTCGGTTATGACGACAGGAAAAGGGGCTTGCTCAAGCATAGTCTTAAACATCTGTTCCGAATCTCTTAGCTTTGAAAGCAGTAGCTCTTTTTCGGTTACGTCGGTCGCCATACATACTATTGCGATACTATTATCACTGCCGTCAAGAAAAGGCGTATTTACCCATTCGCAAGTGATTGTTTTCTTGTCTTTTGTGATGTTTTTATTGATGGATACAAACTCTTCGCCGTGAGCCAGTAGATTTTTGACTTTTAAAGTTATGTTTGCCGCCTCATAGTCTGGAACAAGAAGTTTGACCATATCTTTACCGAGTACCTCTTCTTTTGTGTAGCCAAATACTCTTTGCGCCTCTTTGTTCCAGTCTACTATCCTACCGTTTTTATCGGCGACTATATATGTGGTCGGAGCTTTATCGTAGAGTGTTTTGTAACGTTGTTGGCTTATTTTTATTTTTTTGTTCATTGAGTAAAAACCCCATATAACAACAAGCAAAATCAACACCGTAAAAGCTGTGATATAGATAGCCCTCATAAGCCAAGAAGGGGTTTCTCCTATGTATTGTTCGTAAAAAAAGCCGGAAAAAGATACATCTTGCGGCAGTATTTTGAGTTCCGTATAAGTGTTTGCTATGTGCCGCCATCTACCTTCTTTGTAGTATCCCGGCTCTACAAAATCAAGCTCCATTAGCTTGATAATTTCATCTGCTTCTTGCTCTAACTCGGCAACGGTTCGTTTTTTGGAGTATTTTTCGTAGATTAAAGAAGCTATCTCTTCCTTATGTGACACTGCATATTTCCAGCCCTTAATACTAGCATTGCGAAAAGCTTTTGCCCTGTCCGGGTTTTCACTTATTTCTCGTTCGCTAGTAAATAGATTGTCACCGTAAAAGTCGATACCGACATCCATTGGAGAGAATATCTTGTATTTAATATTTAATTTATCAAGAAGCGCAGGTTCCGTAGTTGAATATGCCGATATGGCATCTACATGTTTGCCGATTAACTCTCCCATATCGTGCTTTTGTACTTTTAGATTCACGTTGTCACCGGATAGTCCGACTTTTTTCAGCCATCCGGTAATCTCATTTGAATTTTGCTCCAAAAGTATCGTTTTGCCTTTGAAGTCGGCAGGAGTATTGATATTTGAGTCTTCTCTTGCAATTAGAATTAGAGGCGAGTGCTGCAAAAAAACAGCTAATAGAACAGGCCGATACCCTTTTTGTTTATACAAGAGAAGATCACTGTTGCCAACGCCGTACTGCCCTATGCCGGATAGCACGCTTTCTATATGGTTATCGGCCAAATTTGCTTCTTGGATATCTACATCCAATCCTGCTTCTTTGTAAAATCCTTTATGTAAGGCAGCATAGTAACCGGCAAACTGAAACTGGTGTTTCCATTTTAGTTTTAAAGTTACATGCTCATCCTTTGCAAAAGCCGCAGATAATAAACATATCATAAAGAGTAAAATAATTTTTAGTAATCTCATATCTGAATAATAGAGCTTTTTCGTGCTCTATGTCAATAACGGCGGACTTTTTACTCGCTAATTAGCATCGGAATGTATCTATATAACCATATTCCAAATATAGCGCACCATAGATATGCGCTTAAACTCAGAAATGACGGCTCAAATACGGCAATGATTCTAAGTACGGCTAAGACGGTAAGCGACGCAAATATTAAAGCGGTAAGTGTGTCAGCGGCTATCTTGCGCCCAGAGTGTCCTAGTGCCACTCTGCTTCCAAAACCTATTATCATGGTGGTTATAAAGCCGACACCCCATATGTGTACTTGAAAAAGAGAAGATATGTCGATTTTGTAGATTAATTTGAGCACCCCTTCTATTACACCGCCAGCAAATCCACATACGAACCAGACCATGCCTGCTTGTAAAACCCAAAGTACGGCAGGAGCTCTTCTAAAAATATTTTTGTGTTTATAAAGAAAAGCTACGCCCAACCCAAGACCTATTATGTTTGCCGCAAGCAAGAGCGACTCAAAGCCAAAGCTTCTCAAAAGCGCAACGGCAAATAAAATAGAGACAATAGATGGGAGTATATATCTGCTTTTTGGCGACTGTTCGGCGGTAAAGTATATTGAGAAAAAATTTGGAACCATTTTTTGCGCTACCACAAACACCGTCCCCACGGCAAAAGCGTAAAAGGCTATATTTATAGCTAGGTTCAACAACTGTGGTAAAAATATTGAAGCAGCAAAGAGAAGCGTAGAGAGAGTGCCTCCGCAAAAAACAGCCAAAATCCAAAACGGGTCTTGCTTATCATCTATGTTTGACTTCAAATAAGCCCCAATAAACATTTTAAGCGCCATTACTTGCGATGTCGTAACGGTGACAATACCTAAAAACAAAATAAAATCCCCGACAAAAAAACCTATTTGGCTAACAATAACCCCAGATATGAGAGTCCAAAATATCCGCATATAATCTTTTTGTAAAAAAGGCATAACAAGCAAAAACCTATAAAGTACCGTAATCAAAAATCCTAAAAATAGAGCCGTAAGCATCAAAATAGACATATTGAATGTATGGAAAAATTTTATATTTACCGTTAGTTGACCGTTTAGCATAAGAGCTAGCATAGCGACGCTGTAAAAGGCCAAAAAAGCCCCCAGTATAAAAAACGGCTGATGCGGTTTTGTCAAAAAAGCCTTAAATTTTCGCTTCAAAGGCGATTCGTAATAGTCTAAAGTCATAAAAACCTCACTTTTTTTATATAATTTATCAAACAAAACCGATAAAATAGATGATTTATGTCAAGTTTTAAGCTCTCGTTGGCAAAAATCGCATAAGAATTTTTAATTTTAAATATGGCGGCTTGAATAATATGTTTTCAAAGAGGGAAATTGCCTACAAAGAGTTGATTATCAGAATGGTGGTTGTCTCACTATTACTTAGTATTATACTTGGCGTTATCGCTAGTTTTTACCTAAAGAATAGAGCCGTAAACGAAATGGCTAGAAACGATGCCAAAAAAACGAGTGAACTTGTATTTCAAGGTCTGTACTCTGCTATGGCAAAAGGTTGGAATAAAGACGATCTTCAAAGTATTATAGAGCGTTTGAATAAGATAGAGCCGAATATGACGGTAAATATCTATAGAAGCGACGCCGTAGCTGCACAGTTTGGCGATATCAAACGAGATAAGATTGCTAGGAGTATGGATGCGGAAGTGAAAGCCGCAATGGGCGGACAAGAACTTCTTTTGACTAGAAGCGACGAGACCATAAGGTATCTCTATCCTATTTTTGTAAAAGAGGAGTGCGTGGCTTGTCATATAACTTCAAAGGTTGGTGATATCAACGGTGTTATAGACATATCATACCCGATAGACAAAGTGAAGGTTTCTCTTTCACTGATGTTAAATTCATTTTTGGTTTTCTTCGGTTGTTTTATTTTGGCGATATTCGTAACGCTGTATTTCAATCTAAACAGACTCCTTGTGCGTCCTATTGAGTCTTTTATAGACACCATTAGAGAGATTATCTACAAAAATGACCTTACTACTAGAGTTGAGATAAAAACAAGAATTAGAGAGGTCAAAAATATAGAGACATTCTTTAATAAGCTTCTCGACAGTCTTCAAGACTACTATGAAAAGCTAAGAGAGCTATCCGACAAAGATTTTCTTACAAAGCTCTATAACCGTAAGAAATTTGAAGAGTTTTTGGGATACGAGATAGGTAGAGCCGCAAGACATGAGTATAAATTTTGCGTGGTCATGATAGATCTTGATAATTTCAAATTTATCAACGATACTTATGGGCATCCGACGGGAGATTTGGTTCTCAAAGAAGTATCCATGATATTTGATGAAGCGCTTAGAAATAGTGATATTATCGCCAGGATAGGGGGCGACGAATTTGCGGTAATACTTGTAGAAACCGATGAAAAAGCCGGAATTGAGATAGTAAATAGACTCAAAAATACTCTTGCCGATACCGATATATCGATTCCTACCGGAAAAGTAAGAGTTACTGCAAGTTTTGGTCTTATTGAGTTTCCTAGGCAGGCCGAAGAGCTAAAAGAGCTGATGACAGGTGCGGATATCGCAATGTATAAAGCCAAAAAAGCGGGTAAAAATGCTCTTGCACTGTCTGAAAAAGACGATGCTTTCTTGTCTATGGAGATATTCAAAACAGGCGAATTTATTAGAAAAGCTATAGATGAAGACAGGTTGTTGCCGTTTTATCAACCTATTATCGACATTCAAACAGGCGAGTTGTATGCTTATGAAGTGCTTGCCCGTATCAAAGAGCCAAGCGGTGACGGGTATATCGGGGCAGGGCAGTTTATTGAGATATCTGAGCATCTGAATCTCACTAGAACTATAGATAAGATAATTTTGGCAAAAGCCATAGAAGACAGAAACAACAGCCCAAGACCCGATGTTTGCCTTTTCCTAAACCTATCAGGAAAAGCATTCCATGATGCCGAGTTTATCCAAGATACTATGCAGATAATAGAAAGCGGTCAAAAAGGTAAAAAAACAAATATCGTATTTGAAATAACAGAGAGGGAAGCGGTGCCGAATATTACGGAGTTTATTCCGCTTATCGAGCAGATGCGTAAATTTGATATTAAATTTGCACTTGACGACTTTGGTTCAGGGTTTTCCTCATTTATATACCTCAAATATTTAGAGGTGGACGTAGTCAAAATAGACGGCGCATTTGTCAAGAATATTGCAACAAGCTATAAAGACGAGGTGTTTGTGCGTCATATACATGAGATAAGCAAAGAGTTTGGTAAGATAACGGTAGCAGAGTATGTAGAGGATGAAGAGACTTTGCAGATACTTAAAAAGATAGGCGTAACGTTGGCGCAAGGTTATCATCTAGGATACCCTACAGATAGAATTTCCTAGTAGGATGTAGCCTTTCTACGCTTTTGGTAGTTTGATTGTAAATTTAGCGCCGTAGCCGCTGTTTTCAAAATTTAGTTCGCCGTTCATGTGCCTTTCTACTATCTGTTTTGACATGTAAAGGCCGATTCCCGTGCCTTTACCTTGTTCTTTGGTCGTAAAATAGGGCTCACAAATCCTATCCATTATATTTATAGGTATGCCGCCGCCGCTATCTTCAATGGTTATAAACGCATTTTCCTGCGTACCTATAATGGCAATATGTATGCGTCTTATTAGTGATTTATTGTGTTCTATTGCGTCTTTGGCATTGGATATAATATTGAGTAGCACCTGTTGCAATTCGCTTTGGTAGCCTTTGAACGGTGTTTGCGTCTCGGTACTGTAATCTAGAGATATATTTTGATCTGAGAGTTGCGCTGATACTATATTTGCGGTAGCTCTTATCGCATCTTCAAGGTAGAACTCTTTTTTTGATTTTGTAGGAGAGAAGAAGTTTCTAAAATCATCAATCGTTTTTGACATAAATTGGACTCTATCCATTGAAATATTAATAGTTTTATCTATGTATTCCTCATTAAGTTCGCCGTATTTATAGGCCTCTTTAATATCTTGTATAGTAAGCCCCAGTGCATTTAGCGGTTGTCTCCATTGATGTGCTATAGCGCCTATCATTTCACCCATTAATGCCATTTTGCTCTGCTGTAAAGCCATCTGTTCAGCTTCTAGACGCTTATTTATCTCTGTTTCTACCGTCTGTTCCAATGTTTTATTGATTAAAAGTAGTTTTTCTTCCGCTCTCTTTCTTTGCGTGATATCTATGCCGACCCATATTGAACCCTTACTGGTATCATTCTTGTCTAGGTATGCACCGCTAAGTAGAATTACTATGCTTGAGCCATCCTTTTTTTGCAGCTCTTGTTCTACCGTATAGTGTCCGGCCGTCAACATCTCCCTGTAGGCATCTTCCCCTAATTTTTGATACTCTTTTTCACTTGAGTATATAATCTTGCTATTTTGCCCGACCAACTCGCCGGCTTTGTATCCTAACATCTCAGTCCACGCTTCATTGGAGTGTATAAAAATTCTATTTCTTAAATGTATTATGCCGGCGACCGCGTTTTGAAAAAATGCAGTCTGCTCTTCAAGTAGTAGCTCTATCTTTTTTTCATACTCTTTTTGCTCGGTAACATCCATTGCAATACTGCAAATAAGTGATATTTCATCATTCTCATCTTTTGCTATTGGATATTTTGTGGCTTGAAAATAGCTGTTTTTGTCATTTGCAAAGAGTGTATATTTGTACGTTTCGGCTTTTCCGCTTAGAAGGACTTTTTTGGATGTCCTTTTGTCTAGTCCGCTTATATCCTTAAGTGAATTACTTATTTTGTTGTATAGCGCACTTGAAGCTACGGTATCACCGTTTTTATTGGATATTTGTATTGCCAATGGAGCGTATTCTAGTATTCCTCTTAGTTGAAAAGCAAGACTCTTGATCGGTGAACCTATTTTGTTTGAGAGCGTGTATACGATAAATATGGAGAGTAGCGAGAGAAAAGTGATTAATATTGAAAAATACAGTATTCCGTTATCGGAGAGCGTTTTTACCTCTTTCGTCGATAGAAATACTCTTATAATGCCGGATATCTCCTCTTCATATCCTTTTTTATACGGCATATCTATCTCAATGAGATCTAGCGTTTCGCCATCTCTTTTTACTGATATATTCTGGATAAGATATTCCCTTGAAGCCATAACACTTTTTGCTTTTTCAAAACTAGCGTCGGACAATATAATTCCGTTGTGCTGCTTGTTGCTATGCGCTATTACAAAACCGGACGATTCTTGAATTAGGATTTGGTCTATATTTGGGTTTTTCTTTGCAAACTCTTCTATCAGAAGTCTTGCTTGATATTTACCGGAAAAGCTTACCCTGTTAATCGAATCGCCGATACTATTTGCAATTACGGAGCCTAGTCTATACTGCTCTTTATTGATAATATAATTAAAATAGGATACTGCGGATAAAAAGATAATACCCATAAGCGCAAATATCAAAAGCCCGAAAGATAGAGATAGTTTTCGGTCTATTCTCGAAAAGTCATCTTGTTGGTTGTTGTATATAAATTTCATCCTAACGTACTTTCAAGCTGTTGTTCCATATAGGAGTTTCGCTGTTCCACGGTTTTTTAAACTTTTGAGGTATTGGGCCTAGCCACCCCGGATATAGTTTTAATGTACTTTTTGTGATTGGAAATACGGGGATTAGTATCTCTTTACCTATTTGTTTACCCTCTAGTTTGTCGTACGCAGCTCTAAGGGCGACAGCTCCCATCGGGCCGCAAAATTGTGCAGAATCTATTTTTATAATTCCGCCTTTTCTAATGATATCTACAGATTTTGGGTCACCGTCTACCGTTGCTACGGCTATATCTGTTCTTTTTGCTTTTGTAAGCTCTCCTACTATTGCAAGCCCGCCGCCGTCATTGACCGTAAAGATAATATCCAAGGAACCGACAGTCGGAAAGTCGGATAGAATCTGCTTGCCTACCGCTTTGCCTTTTAACGGCTCTACGGCTTCATAGCGTTTGACGAGTCTGTACTGAACCTTATATTTTTCAAGTGCGTCTATAAAACCGTCAACTCTCTGTACCGTAGAAGATACGTGCGGGTATTCGACTATTACTATCTTGAGAATACTTTTGTTTTTTAGTTCTTGAGCTACAAACTCTCCGTTTAAAAATCCGGCTTGATAGTTGTCGCTCGTGACAAATGATTCGAGTTTGCCGCTATTTATGTATTGATCATAGGCTATAACAGGAATTTTTGCTTTATTTGCTTCTTTGAGCATCGGAGCCAAAGCCGCATTATCTGTCGGTTGCACCACTATTGCGTCAACCTTATTTTTTATAGCTTCTTCAAATTGCTTTATCTGCTTTTCCATTCCGGCTTCACCGTCTCCGGCTACGTATTTTATGAGTGTTATTTTTTTACCGTTTTGTTTTTGAGCTTCGGCATTTATTTTGTCGACTTCCGCTTCAAGCCCTTTTTTCATGGCTACTTGCCCATCGATGTTCATAGACCAAAAGAGCGCCGCTATTCGGTATTCGTTTGCGGCAAAAAGATTTATACACGGTAAGATAAGCAACGTAAAAAGTATTTTTTTCATTTATTTGCCTTTAAAAACGGTATTCTACTGTTGATCTGAGAACTGTATTTTTGTATTCGTTATTTGCATTTCGCAAAAGCACTACTCCGTTCATAAAAAAATTATTTGTTTTTTTGGACAGTACAAATTCTGCTACGCTACTGTCTGCCACGCCTTTGCTCTTGAGAGTATCTACATATAAATAGCTTGCCGTAGCTTCTATCGTTTTAGTAATTTTGTATCCCGCGCACCCTTTATACATTTTTGCCCCGTCGGTATCAAAAGATTTCATTACATGTTCGTTTAGGACAGTGTATTGCGGAATGCCTGCCCACACATTCATCATATTTTTATCAAGCTTGCCTTTTGAGTCGCTTATGGCGGCTGCGGCTACATATATACTAAAATCCTGATATGTAGCTCCTATTTTTGCGGCAAGATAGTCTTGCCTGAGTGTCTTGCCTGTCTGTTTTAGATGCTCTTGCAGTGTTCCATTTGCGTTTTGAGTCGTTCCTTGTAGCGATAATTCCACTTTTGTATCGCCGTTTATAGGCGTTGTCAATTTATATTCGGCATAAAATATATCTATTAGGTTTGGTGAGCGGTAGGCCCATCCGTTTATTAGGGAATTGTCCGTCTTATGGATTACACCTAGGCTCCAAAGAGCGGCATTTGGTACTATATTTCCGTATCCGGCCGCTTTTGACATAGAAATATACTTACTCATATTCTCACGACTATATATTTGACTCCAAAAACCGCTCATTTTGGTGAGATAATAAGCTTCAATGCTTGTTTGAGGGCTTAAAGTGTACTTTAATGAAGCTCCTTCAAACAGGTTTGGAATTATTCTTCCATCATCCATATCTACAAGAGGGGTTATTACCTTTTGTCTGCCAAATAGAACTGATATATTCTCTTTTTTGTAGCCTATCGCAGCTATACCGATATTTGAGTAGCCCTCTTTTTTATCGCTAAAAAATTTTGATACCGAATCTTCTTTGACACCAAAAGGTGCAACGGTATAAAAAGCAAGCTGTGTTTGTATATCGCCAAAAGAAGGCGCTATACCTATTGAGCCACCCATGGCAGTTGCTGTTGCGCCATTATCGCCGACATACATGGCTCTTAAATAGCCGTTTTCGTTTAGCTGACTACACCATGCTTGTGAGGCTAAAAAATATGCAAATAATACAAACCGCCTCAACTATTTCCTTAATTTTAAAATATAAGATTACTGACGATTATGCCACAAAACGGAATTATTTTTGCTATGTAAGTTAATAAAAAACAATGGAGGTTTATTATGAATCCTGTTTTTTCACAATTAGGTCTAAATACGGCTATAGACTATGGAAAATATCAAGCGCTAAAAGGCGACACGGGCGACTATGTTGACTTTTTGCTTCACTATGATGCTGTCAAATCGGAAGAGGGCGATAGTAGTTGGATGAATTCTTTATTCGGGACCGATAGTATAACCGATTCACTGTCTCCGCAAGCGCTTGCGATGATGGATAGCGCAAAGGCCAACGGATTGCTCGGCACACAAAAAGAAGAGGGTAGTGCTCTTATGATGGATGCACAAGTCTCCGCTTTAAAGCTTCAACTTATAGAAGCTTTCAAACAAAGATATGAAGATACGGAAAAAAATGAAGAGGTCAAAAACGCAAAAATAGCCGCACTTTACACACAGGCGCAGAGTGTAAAAATTCCAGATAGATTTTTGTAATCACTTTAGAATAAAAAATTTAGTAGCAAGTATAACTAGCAACATTACGGCGAATACGATAAGTCCGCCGTTTTGTATATCTGCTATTTCGTTCACGGCATTGCCTTTGTCACTTTTTGTATTAAAGCCGATATTTTTAGGTCTTTAAAAGTTTCGCTTTCGCACATTGATTTTATATCCTCAAAACAGTATCGTGATTTTGGATACAACACTACAAAAACAGTATCGTTTTCTGTCAAAAAGTTCTTTTCTCCGTATTCGGTGTATTTCGTGGCTCCTACGCTAATAATCGCTTGTTTTGGGTAGTTACATCTTGCTAATATCTTACTTATGCATTCAAGCGGTCCATTTTCTGTTTGTCTGTTCATTTTGGATATTATCCAGAGGATGAGTTTTTCATGAAAATAACTATAGCTTGAGACCTCAGAGTCTATTCCGTAAGAGTAAAGTAGGCCATCTCTTTTTAAAAAGCTAGCGATTTTGTAGTCATCCAAAACACCGCCTTTGGATATTTTGTCAATTGGCAACAGAGTATTTGATATACCTTTTGTCGCTGCTCCCCAATTTTTCTTTTCGCTTATTTTGTTGGCATTTGGCCTTCTGATGGAGCAGTCGTTGTATGCGCCAAAATATCTTGGAATAAGCATTTTGACCTCATTTTTATTACCGTATTCAATATCGCATATTAAAGCTACTTCGGGTTCTGCCTGTATTGAGTCGCTATTTGTCGTAGCCCTTATTTGTGATGAAGAGAGTGGGTAGGTGGATAAAAAACTTTGCGAATGACACGGCGTGTAAAATGGAAATATACCTTTGGGTGCATTTTCATCTTCTATTGTTAAGTGTGCAAAATCGCCACTCTCTCCGGCTTGCTCCAGATGACCAGTAAAGTTTCCGGCAACCCCAAGACCTATCATATTTTCAAAGTTCATACTATTCTCACAAAGTGTTTGGTTAAATTATACAAAAAGAGGTTTGACGATGAGAGTAGCGGTTTTTTTGCTTTTAGCGTTCGTTTCGCTTTTAGCTTTTGAAAAGAGGGCAAACTACGATGTTGAGTACGGTTGGTTCAAAGAACTCGGTGATGCAAAAGCCATCCTTACCGTCACAGGGCAAAACTATCATATAAAGATAGAAGCAAAAACACAAGGGCTTGCTAAATTTATCAGCAGAAATAGAGAAGAGATATATGAGAGTTTTGGCGTTGTAACTCCAAAGGGATATTTACCGTCAAAGTTTGTGCAATACAAAAAATGGTCAAATAAAGCGGAGCGAACTACGTATACATTTAACCATTTAGATAAAAAAGTTTTAAAAGTTAAAGAGAAATACGAAGATGCAAAGCTGAGCGATAAAAATACGGAAGAAAATAAATATTATGCAGATAACGATATATTGACCCTTTATTTCAATATATCAGATGACTTTGTCGGTATGAAAGCCGGTAGCCAAAAAGTGTATTTTGCAGTCGGCGCAAATCCGAAAGACGGAAGAGTGGATCTTGTAATTCCAAGCGGCGAAAAACTGAGTGACATTAAAGAGACATTTGAGGGAATTAAGGCCTCAAGCTATGTAATAGTTTATATAAATCAAAAGATTTTTTCAAGCGATAGAGGAGAGCTTTGGATAGCTTTTGACAACAAAAATGATTGTGTTAGAGCGACGCTGAAAGATGTTTTATTTTTTGGAGATGTTAGAGGAATATTAAAAAATTAGTTTTTGGCCTGCAAAATGCGACCTGAAAGCAAGATTTAAGTAAACTAAGGCAATTATAATAATAAAAACAAAAGGGATATCAATATGATTCAAGGGCCGGTAGGTTTCGAGGAAATGGGCGACGAGGAAGATTTCGCAAAACTTCTAGAAGAGTCTTTTAGAAACGAGAAAAGTGAAAAAGTGATTGAAGGGACTATTGTTGAGATAAAAGACGACTATGTAGCCGTAGACGTCAACAAAAAAATAGACGGTAGATTGCCTATCTCTGAGATTACCGCTGCGGACGGAACGCTTAAGTTCAAAGTCGGCGATAAAATTCCCGTGACTATCTCAGGACACAAAAACGAAAGACCTATGATTTCGCATAAAAATGCAATCAAAAAAGGTCTACAAACTGCGTTTATGGAAGCCAACAAAGACTATGAAGAGAGAGAAATCATCATAGAAGGTAAAGTAACTAGAAAAAATAAGGGCGGCTTTATCGTTGAAAACGACGAAGGTATCGAGTTTTTCCTACCAAACTCATTGGCTCTTATCAAAAAAGAAGAGACAGACACCGTAGGCAAAAAAATATCTGCCGCTATAGTTAAAATAGACGAGGGTAACGGCTCAATCGTTTTGTCTAGAAAAAAACTAATCAATGACAAAAGAAAAGTAAAAAGAGAAGCTGTCAAAAAGCTTGTAGATGACGGCGAAATAGTAGAAGGCGTAGTCAAGAAAATAGCTAGCTACGGTATGTTTGTTGAAGTTGACGGTGTCGATGGTTTGGTTCACTACAACGAAATAAGCTTCAAAGGCCCTGTAAACCCTGCCACTCTTTACAATATCGGCGATACCGTGAGAGTAAAAGCGATAAGCTATGACAAAGACAAAAAACACCTATCTTTCTCAATAAAAGCGGCCACTCAAGACCCGTGGGAAGATATCAAAAACGAACTAGAAGTTGGTGACGCTGTTAAGGCCGTTGTTTCAAATATCGAAACCTACGGCGCATTTCTTGATATCGGAAACGATATAGAAGGCTTTTTGCATATATCCGAAATATCTTGGCAAAAAAACATCAAACACCCTAGCGAGGCAATAACTGTCGGGCAAGAGGTTAATGCTGAGATTATCGAACTAGACGTTACGGCTAGAAGACTTAGACTATCCGTTAAAAGATTGCTTCCAAAACCATTTGATAAGTTTTCTTCAAGCTATACGCTAGGTCAGATAGTAAAAGGCGTTGTCACATCTACTACTGATTTTGGCGCTTTCGTCAAAATAGGCGAAGTGGAAGGGTTACTTCACAATGAAGATGCATCTTGGTTTAGAGATGAAAAATGCAAAGATACACTCAAAAACGGCGATGAGATAGAAGTCAAAATCATAAAAATAGATTCCGACAAAGAAAAAATCTCTCTAAGCATAAAAGAGCTCAAAGAAAGTCCGGTAAAAGAGTATTCTAAGACCCATCAAATCGGCGATGTGGTAACAGGTAAAATTAGAGACATAAAAGAGTTTGGTGTATTCCTTGAGCTTGCTCGCGGAGTAGATGGTCTTATCCGTGCTGAGGATTTGTATCCTAAGAAACCTACAGAACTTGCAATCGGAGATAGCATTGAAGCTGCTCTTACGATGCTAGATGATGGCAAAATAAGACTTTCCGTCAAAAAAATTCAAAAAGACAAAGATAAAGAAGCTCTTAGAGAAGTCAATAAAAATAACGACGAAGGCTCATTTAACGAGTCACTAAGAGAGCAGCTAAAAAGCTAATCTTTATAAATGAAAAGACCAAAAACAATTCTAGCCATTTGGAGCCTGCTTTTGGGAGCAGGCGCCATAGGCGCTTACTTCTACGTAAAAATCACTTCAACACCAGTTTTTTCCGTTGTCTCTACTCAAAAACAAGATGACGGAAGCGTTATCGCCGGAGGCCAAAAAAGTTGGTTTAGTAGAATAACCGACAAAGAATCATCTGACTTATATCCGGCAACGGAGATAGCTTTTGACGTTGACATGGGCGAGTCAAAAGCTTCTGGTAAAGAGTTTTACTATATACTTTCGGTCTCAAAACTCGGTGAAGATAAGTTTAGAATAGTTGAAAAAAAGCTAAACAATTTGAATCTTTTGTATAGCGTCAAAAAAGATGGAGACGGTTTTAGCGTCAATATCTCCTTCAAAGACAAAGTTTCTATGCAAAAAGTTGCCGAAGAACTAAAAAATTCGCTTTAAAAAGCCGTCAAGGAATTAATATGATAAAAATAGTCGTATGTGACCATATTCACAAAAACGGACTAGCAATTCTAGAAAATGCAAAAGACATAGAGTATGTAAATATTGCGACTGAACCAAAAGACAAAGTACCGGAGCTTATAAGAGGCGCAGATGTCGTAGTGACTAGGAGTTCAACCGATGTTGACGTAAATTTTCTTACGGGCGCAGATAAGTTAAAAGCTGTAGTTAGAGCCGGCGTAGGCGTCGATAATGTAGATATCGAAAGCTGTAGTAAAAAAGGTATCATCGTTATGAACGTACCTACTGCAAATACTATTGCAGCGGTAGAGCTTACAATGGCTCATATGCTTAGCTGCATGAGAACATTCCCGCAAGCACACTCCGAGCTCAAAGACAAAAGAGTCTGGAAAAGAGAAAACTGGTATGGCAGAGAGCTAAACGCTAAAAAACTTGGTGTTATAGGCTTCGGTAATATAGGAAGCAGGGTCGCTACGAGATCTCTTGCATTCGGTATGGATGTTGTTACATATGACCCTTATATCAAACCGTCAAAAGCAACGGATTTGGGTGTTGCATATACTACAAATTTTGAAGATATACTTGCTTGCGACATAATAACTATTCATACGCCTAAAAACAAAGAGACTGTCAATATGATAACGGCTAAAGAGATAGCCAAAATGAAAGATGGCGTAGTTTTGATTAACTGTGCAAGGGGTGGACTTTACAATGAGGCAGACTTGCTTGAGGGATTAAAATCTAAAAAAGTATCTTTTGCCGGCATGGACGTTTTTGATAAAGAACCTGCAACTTCAAATCCTCTTCTTGACCTCGATAATATCTGTGTAACTGCCCATCTTGGTGCAAATACGCTTGAGTCGCAAGAGAAAATAGCGATAGAAGCGGCGACAAACGCTCTTCAAGCCGCTCGGGGTATAGCATATCCAAATGCGCTAAACTTGCCTGTAAAAGTTAGCGAAGTGCCTGAATTTGCTCTTGGCTTTTTGGAGCTTGCACAGAAAATGGCATTTTTGGCTTCTCAAATCAACAAGGGTGCCATCGAGTCTATTAAAGTAACCGCAGAAGGTGAAATATCTGCATATCTTGAGCCTATGGCTACATTTGCGATAGTTGGCGCCGCAAAACAATCTGTTGGTGAAAATGTCAACTATGTAAATGCATCATTTCTAATGAAAGAGATGGGTGTGGAGGTGTCTACTCGTGAAGATAAAAATATCAGTGGATACAAAAACAAGATAGGTGTCAAGCTGACAACTGTTGGCGGCACGACTGCTACTATATGCGGCACGATGTTTGATGAAAATACCGCAAGAGTTATGAATATTAACGGTTTTGAGGTTGACGTAGAGCCAAAAGGCAAGATGATATTTTTCAAAAACTCAGATGTTCCAGGTGTTATCGGGGATGTAGGCACTATTCTTGCAAAACATAGTATTAATATAGCCGACTTTAGACTTGGTAGAAATCAAAATAAAGAAGCACTAGCGGTTATCATTGTAGATAATGATATAAACTCTGAGGTGTTGTCTGAGCTATCAAAATTGAAAGCCGCAATTAGCGTTACTTACGCTGAAATTTAATTAAGTGGGGCGAATGCCCCTCTTTTTTTAAGTACCAAATACCTCTAACTTATTTTTTAGTCCTTCGGCCATTGTGTGCAGATGATCTGCCGCTGCTGCTATCTCTTCTACGCTTTTTGCATTTTCCCCTGATATTGCACTTATCTCGTCTATTTTTGAAAGTATCTCTTCCGTGCTTTTTGTGTTTGATATAGATTTTTGTACTAACGCTTCAACCATTGTCGTAGCGCCTTGCATTGTGCCGATACTTTCGTTTATTTTGCCCTCTACGCTTTGAGAAGATGAGGCGAGTTGTTTGGCCGTCTCTGTATTTTGCTCCATCTCTTTTGATGCATGAGTGATCGATTCTACCACTTGATTTATCGTCGTACTTATATCCGACAAGCTATCTTGTGTTCTCTCTGCAAGTTTTCTTACTTCGTCGGCAACAACCGCAAACCCTCTACCGTGTTCCCCGGCTCTTGCTGCTTCTATTGCCGCATTGAGAGCCAATAGATTTGTTTGATCCGCTATCTCTGCGATTACTAGGAGCACCTCTTTTACTTTTTCTGTTTCACTGCTCAGATTTGATAGTTTGGCCGCTAAATCCATCTCTACTTCAACACTATTTTGGACTTTACCGACCATGGATAGTATCTCTTTGCCCGCTTCTTTTAATCTATCGTTGGCGGACTCTATCTCTACTATTGTCTCTTTGGCTTGCTTTGATGAATCATCGAGGATATTTTTTAGAATTGCCCCTTGTTCGACAGATGTACGAGTCAATTTTGTCTGTTCTTCTACTCTAGTGCCTATAGCGTGAGATGTAGAGCTTAGTTGTGCGGCCACGGCAGCATTTTCGCTAGAGGTAAGCTTGGCGCTATGTACGGTGTCCCTAACTATGCCTATTAGGTTGTTAAAATCAGTTGCTACTTTTCCTATTTCATCCAAATTACCTACGCTTAATTTATCGTTTAGATGCCTATTGGAGGCTATTTGCTTGACTTGTTTTTCTATACCTTCGGTCTTGGCTATGATATATCTGCTTAATAAAATAAGCGGCATAAAGCCTATAAGAAAGACTACAATAAAGATTGCACCCAAAGCTATTTTTGAGTTTGACATTACCGAATATATAGATGCTTCTGATTTTACCGCCACTTCTTCTTGAGCTTTTGTGACTTTATGGAAAGCATCTCTAGCTTCATCCGCAGGCGGTGTGGCTACTTTTTTATACTCTATATATACGGCATCCAAAGCTTCCCTGCTCGCACCGGTTCCCTGTAGTTTTGATACAACATTTGTGGCCGTCTCTACAAATTTAATTGTTTTATCATACGAATCTTGCGTTATATCTTTGTTTTTCGGTTCGGTTATTTTTATAAGATTTTCGAAATCTCTTTTAATTTTTTCATTGCTCTCTTTTAATTTTTTCATATTTTTGTCAAAATCATTGCCGAGCATTATGTCTCTGGTTAGCCTGCTTACGTAGTTTAGCTCCTTGCTTATATTGAGCGTATAAACCTCTCCTTTGTATGCCGATTCTTTGAAATGCTGGAATTCATCTTTGATATAGCCGATTAGATAAAGCACCAAAACAAATGTAAAACCGTACATTAATATTAGCCCACCGGTAATGGTCATTAGCTTTTGTTTTATACTGAGTTTCACCAATTCTACCCCATTATTAATATTTGCAATTTTTATAACTAATTGTTTTAATACTATCGCAAAACTTTTCTGTTGTTTTTATAAAAGTACCTGTTTTTAAAACTATTTTGTGACTAATATGCTAAAATCTAACAAATAATGAAAAATAGGTCTGCTTATGCTAAGGGTCGTAGTGTCTGTATGTGTTTTCGTATGCACCCTAGTTGCGGCAGAACTCATAACTCCAATACCTGATAAAATAGAATATGATGCAAAAAAAGCATCACTTGGCGAAAAGCTGTTTTTCGAAAAAGCTCTCTCTCTTGACAAGAGTGTATCTTGCAACTCATGCCACGATCTGCAAACGTCAGGTAGTGATAATCTAGAAGGCTCCATAGGTGTTGGCGGTAAAGTAGGGCAGGTTAATTCGCCGACTGTTTATAATTCCACTTTTAATTTTGTACAGTTTTGGAATGGAAGAGCTAAAAATCTAAAAGAGCAGGCTAAGGGGCCAATCGTAAATCCGATAGAGATGGCAAATAGCGCCAACAATGCGGTCAAAAGTATATCCTCTATTGGAGAGTACAAAAGAGAGTTTTCAAAACTATATAAAGACGGTGTAACTTTTGAAAATATCGCAGATGCTATAGCCGAGTTTGAAAAAACACTTATTACTCCAAATTCAAAATTTGACAGATACATAAAAGGCGACAAACAAGCTCTTAGTGCTGCTGAAAAAAATGGGTATGAACTGTTTAAAAACAAAGGATGTATTAGTTGCCACAACGGGGTAAATATGGGTGGGAACATGTTTCAAAAAATAGGCGTAATGGTGCAATATAAAGATCCTAAAAAAATAAGCGGGCGTTTTGAGATAAGTAAAAAAAATAGCGATAAAGATATGTTCAAAGTACCGTCTTTGCGTAATGTGGAACTTACGGCGCCATATTTTCATAATGGGCTAGTAAAAAACCTTGAGGAGGCGGTAAAGCTGATGGGGTACCACCAACTCGGTATTAAATTAAAAGATAACGAAGTAGCAAAAATAGTTCTCTTTTTAAAGACTCTCACCGGTAAGAAGCCAACAAAATACGCCAAATGAAATATAGAGATTATAGTCGTGTATTTATAGGTTTTTTATTGATATTTTTGGCGATAGTCGGTGTCGCATATTTCAAAACAAAGTTAATAGAAGAAAAAAATAGCAAAAACTACGGTTTTATAGAGAGTATTTACAAGATAGAGCTCATATATCATGAGATAGAAAGTATATCTTCAAATGAGCTTTCATACTTAAACTATGACTTGCTGAATAAAAAATTTAGTGAGTGCGAGCGTCTCATAGGGCAACTTGAAAACTCACAGGAACTCATATCTCTTTCGGATAGCAGATATCCGATAATGGAGCTTGTTTTAAAGCTTAGAGCCGATTTTACGGCAAAACGAGAAGAGATTGAGGAGTTTAAAGCTCTAAATGCAATTGCGGTTAATTCTCTTAGATACCTAGAGTCCAATTCTTGGATTTATGAAGAAAAAAATAGAACTAAAGTTTTTATGAAAATAGCAATGCTAGGTGTCGATAAAGATTTGGATATAGGTTCTATTCAAAAAGAGATTAATAATATAAAAGTTGACAACGAAGATGACGAAATATACAAGATTCACGCATCCAATATTCTTAACGCTTCTAAAAAAATAAGAGAAATTTCAACGCTTTTTGCGCCGAATAAAAATACTATTACCGTCTCTTTAAAGAAACTGCTAATTAAAAAGTTTGACGCAGAACGAAATGCCGATATGCTAATCAAAAATGCTTTATATTTAGCCGCTTTCTTCGGACTCATATCTCTTATTTTTGTCTCTTGGCTATTTTCAAAAAATAAAAGAGAGTTGTATAAATTTCACTCTGCGATAGACAAAAGCGATAGTTTTGTGGCTTTGACGGATGCAAACAATAATATTACTTATCTAAACGAAGCGTTTGTAAAAGCTGCGGGAAATAAAGAGTTTGCTTCAAGAACTATTTTGTCTATATTTGAGTATGATAGATATGTATTTGATGAGATATTTGCGTCGCTTGAAAAAAGAGTTCCTTACAGGGGTGAGCTAAAGATAAACCAAGATGTTGGCTATACATATGTCAAAATAATGGTGCTTGGGCTTTATGACGACGAAAAACTCTCCGCAATATTATACATGGGGATGGATATTTCAAATGAAAAAAAACTTGAATACAACCTGACACAGATAAATAAAAATCTAAACTTGCTTGTTGAGCAAAAAGTAAAAGAGATAAAACAAAAAGATATGGTTTTGATGCAACACTCCCGTTTTGCGGCTATGGCGGAGGCAATATCCAGTATTGCGCATCAGTGGAGACAACCTCTTAATGCCCTTGGTATTATTATTCAAGATATCAAGATGGCCGCAGAATATGGAGAACTGACAAAAGCATATATAGACGACTCGGTGCTTAAATCAAAAGAGATAATATCTCAAATGTCTAAGACAATAGATGCCTTCAGGGGTTTTTTGAAAGTAGGGCATGAAAGAGAGATTTTTGATGTATCGTTTGCTATGCAAAAAGCGGTTCTTTTGTGCGATTCAGGATTCAAAAATGCTCTTATAACTCTTGTTGTCGAATATCCAAAAGAGAATATCAAGATTGACGGTTATCTGGGTGATTTGGTGCAGGCTATTTTGAGCATACTTATCAACTCTAAAGAGAATTTTGAGAACAAAAATATTAAAAACGGTATTGCAAAAATAAGCAGTTGTTTGGATGGCGATTTTGTAAAAATAGTTATACAAGACAATGGCGGCGGTTGCAATGAAAGCGTATTGCAAAAGATGTTTGAGCCGTATTTTAGCACTAAAGATGCACAGTTAGGCAGTGGAATAGGGTTGTTTATGGTTAAGACTGTTGTAGAAAAAAATATGGGCGGTAATGTAGAGGCCTATAATGAAGAAGAAGGCTTGCGTGTTACGATAAGCCTTCCCATATATAAAGAGGACTTATTTAGCGGCTTCCACACTGTAACCATGTGATTTTAGTTTGGCATTGACGGCATTTACGTCTATGTCTTTTTCGGTTTTTACTACGGCTTTGCCCTCTTTGACGTATATCTTAGCGTCTTTAACACCGTCAGTTTTCATTAGTGTGTCTTTTACGGTTGCGGCGCACATTTGGCATGTCATGCCTTTGACTTTTAGGTTGACCTCTTTTTCTGCCGCAAACAGAGATAGCGAAAGAAGCAGGGTTGCTAGTATTGTTTTTTTCATTTTTATTCCTTTGTTGTGTTTGTTATATTGGTAAATCTAGAAAAATTATGAAAGCGCCTCGTATCGTATATATACCAAAGCCCAAAATCAAAATAGCAGAGATTCTGGATGCCGCTTTTCTAAAGCCTGTTTTTTGCAAAATTCCTGAAGCGTAGGCCAGACTTAGCATTGGCACTATCGTAGAGAGTCCAAAAACGAACATTATAAGGGCGCCCTTGAGCGCAGAGCCACTAGCCGCCGCGGATGAAGCAAAGAAATATACAAGTCCGCAGGGAAAAAAGCCGTTTAGGATGCCTAGATACAAGAAAGACTCTCTTGAATTTGACTTTAGCAGTTTTTGGAAAGCTGTTTTAAAAAAAGATATTTTTGTAAAGTCGTATTCCAATATTTTTGCTACCCATACAAATCCAAATAACCAAATAGCCACAAGTATCATAACGATACCGGCAAACAAATATAGTGCGGCTCTAAGATTTGGGTCTATAGAAAATACACTGCCTATCAGTCCGACGATTGCGCCGATAATAGTGTAGCTGAGTGTTCTGCCTGCATTGTAGAGTGCATGAGAAAGAAGCTTGTCTTTGTGCCCAAAGTCTGCTCCTACTTTCGTGGAGCTATATGCGAGGACAAAGCCCCCGCACATACCGATACAGTGCCCGAGGCTTCCAAAGAAAGCCGCCGCAGCAATAGCAAGAATGCTAAAATCTTCCAAAACTGACCTTTAGGTTTTTAGAATTTATACCCTATCTAAAATTAGAACTTGATATTTAAAGCCGTATTGAAAGACCTTCCTTCGCCTCTTAATGGTGTGTACTCTGTTTTTGTCGTGCCTACGGCGTTGATACCGCCTAGCGGTAGAGCGTAGTTTTTGTCAAACAGGTTTGTTACTGCAAAATCAAAATTTATATTTTTACTCAATTTGTAGTTTGTTTTTAGGTCAACAAGTGCATATCCAGGGGTAGTTGGCTCTTTTCTGAGATTGTTTACTTGTTTTTTTGAGTCTACAGCTTGCACGTAAACGCCGTTTGTCCATGCGCCGATTGTTTGCTCTAGGCTTATTTTTGCATTTAGCGGCATCATGTGATACAAAGAGCCTGTGCCGTCTGTTCTGTAGCCTCTTGTATAGCTAACAACCGTTTTTACGACACCTTTTCCGAGCATATCGCTATTCCATACATTTGCATTTGCCGATATATCTGTTCCAAATAGTACGGCATCGTGGTTTGCAAATCTAAGAAGCCTGATTCCTGCATAACCACCCGCAGCCGCAGTTGCTATATAGTCTGCATCTATATAATTTTGTACCATTGTATAATAAGGAGTTACCTTAACTTCCCACTCTTTGCCCGAAGTATCATGCAGGGCAAGTGTTGCACTAAATGTATTTGCAACTTCCGGTTTCAAGTCCACATTACCAACATATCCATTACCGTCGCCGACCCAGTTTATCATCGCCATGTCCATAGCTATAGATCCATGCCCTAGAGCATTTCCATAGCCACCGGCCCAACTATATCTCTCATATAGATTTGGTGAACGTGTTTTTCTGGCAAAACCAAGTTCGATATCACTATTGCTACTATTTTCATATGCTATAGAAGCTGTTATGTCATAGTTATTGTCCGTTTTTTTTCTATCTTTTGCATTAAACACCGCCGCATCCGCCGCATCATTTATAGTTGTGTTGTAACCTACTACATTATCGGTATTCATGGTAACTATATCAGTTCTAATCCCAATATTAGATACTAATTTGTCATTCCACTGATAGTTTGACTCTGCGAAAATACCAAGTCTATCTCTATGCCCGTTGTTGATGTTTACAAATGTATTTGGCCCCATTCCACCAACTGTCGGCATGGTTGCAGGCCACCAGTCATTTAGCTTGTATTTGTCAAGGTCTGTACCGACTTTTAGTATATGTTCTTTTGATAGGGGAATAGACGCTTTGATGTTGTAGCCAATTTCGTCTGCCGCAGTGTACATAGGCATATTGCCTGTTCTCTCACTAGTTATCTTATTCATATAGTGGTCTGTTAGCTTTTTAAAAGCGTTTGCTTCCAACTTTGTTTCACCTATTTTACCGTCAAAACTTAGGTTTCCAAACGTAGATTTATTGCCGTTCATGTCCATATATTGATTTGGGAATCCTTGATATGGAACCATTTGGTTACCCAAGGTGAATTTTGTTACACCAGCCTCTGATTTATAAGCTATAGTAGCCGATTGGTTTTGTTGTTGGTATAGGGAGTCTTTTACCTGTGTATTGCCGCCACTATAGTAGTTACTTGCTTTTTGCGCAAATCCTGAGTAGTTGAAGCTCAACTTGTCGGTTGCTACCGATGCCGAAACGCTTAGACCTTGGTTATGGTCGTTGCTTCTATAAAACAAAGATGCGGATATATCTTTTGCTATCTCATTTGCCGCTTTTGCAAAAAGAGGGTCTTTGGATTTTACTATTATTGTTCCCGCTATGCTATCTCCGCCGTTACTTACCGGAGAGATGCCCGCTAGCGTAGTGATTGTGCCCACTTTTGATGAATCTATATATGAAAGTGAAGGGTTCATGTGGTTTGGGCAAGCTGAAGTTATTTGCATACCGTCAACATCTGTTTTTACCCTGTCGCTCGCCATTCCGTGGATGGAAGGCAAAGGCGAGAAGCCACCACCTGTATTTAGTGATACGCCGGCCTTCATATTGAGCAGTGATGCCGTATCACCTGGGTTGCTTTGCAACATCAAATCTTCGCTTTTTACTGCAGTAGAACCGTTTTTTCCGGCTTCAAGTGTGATTTTGTCCAAGACTATATCTGACGCTAGCAGCGCAGAACTAAGAGCCAAAGAGAGCGTAACTAGCTTCTTCATGTACTTCCTTGTATTTTTTTAAAAAACAGAGGGTATGAAGCTTGTGTTAATTATTTGTTAATTATGGCTCTGTTACGAAAGCTAATTTTAATAATCCGGCCTTAGAGGCTTCGCTCATAACAAAGGCTATCGTGTCATATTTTGCCTCTTTGTCTGCTCGGATTTGTACCTCTGGAGATGAATTTGCAAATTCTTTAAAGGCCTGAGGTGTTGCTAATTTTGCTGTTGCTACGCCGTTTAAAAATATCTCCCCATTTGCTTTTACGGCAATATCTAACTTTTCCATCTTTGATATATTTGCTGAACTTGAGACTTTCGGAAGCTCTATTTTTACGGCGTGAGTCAAAAGCGGCGCCGTCACTATAAATATAATCAATAAAACCAACATAATATCTATAAATGGAATCATATTTATCTCACTCATCGGGCTATCTTCGCCTCGTTGATCGAAAGAACCGAATGCCATTTTAAGCCACCGCTCTTTTTGGATGTCCGCCCGTGGTTAAAAAGGAGTATATGGAGTAGGCGAAGCCGTCAAGTCTGAATAGGATTTTTTTATTGGCACGGTTGTAAGCGTTGTATCCTAGTACGGCAGGGATTGCTACGCCTAAGCCAAAGGCGGTCATGATTAGCGATTCGCCGACGGGCCCTGCTACTTTATCAAGAGTTCCTTGTCCTGAAATTCCTATTGCGATTAAGGCGTGATAGATTCCCCATACTGTGCCAAAAAGCCCGACAAAAGGTGCAGTGGAAGCTACTGAGGCTAAAATAGTCATGCCGGATTCTAGTTTTGAGCGCTCTTCGTCGGCGGCATATCTGATGGAGCGCGTCAAAAAGTCGTTATATGAGTCGATGGAGTTATTTTTGTTATTTTCTATATCTTCAAAATGCCTAGATGCCTCTGTCGCATAGCGAGCTAGTCTCGAAAAAGGTTCGTCAGCTTTTGGCGGAAGCTCCAAAGACTGAGAGCGCCAAAAATCAGATAAAAATTTGTCGCTCTTTTTTTTGATAGAGACGTGCGTAATCGCTTTTAATACCATTACATACCAAGCCGACAGTGACATAATAAGTAGTATAGACACTATCACGATACCTACGCCGTCGAGATTTGTTATGAAATTTCCAAATCCAAACTCATTTTTCATTTTATGCTCCAAGTTTAAATGTTATAGGTACGTTGACCCATGAAGCGATAGTCTCTTCGCCTTTTTTTGCGGGAACAAATTTCCATTCTTTGACCGTTTCCATGGCAGATTGGTCGAGTCTGGCAAAACCGCTAGAGTTTTTTAGTTCAATCTTTTGCACCGTCCCGTCTACTCCTACAAAAACTCTCAAAATCACTTTTCCCTCTTCGCTCATCTTGCGAGAGGCAATTGGATATTTGGGTTGCGGATTGTGTAGGTAATTTGCATTGTAGTTGGGTAACGTGATTGCCGCTTGTTCGACTGGCTTTTCATCTATTTGTTTTTTGATTATGGGCGCTACTACACTTTCTGTAGAGGCTGAACTGATTGCCGCAACTACTGGTATTTCCTTATTTTTTACTTGCTTTATCGGCTGTTTTTGTTTTTCCGGCGGCTTTATCGGCTCGACTTTTGTGGGCGTCACCAATGAAACGCTTATCGGAATCGCTTGCGTAATAGTTTGCTTGCTTTGCTCCGAAAAACACACAAAAGAGGCCGAAGCCAATAGGTGTATAGCCAATACGGATATTGCGGCGAATATCTCAACTTTGTGTCTAAACATTTCTCTTTTTGCACCTAAAAATTGCCATAATCCCGAATAAGCCAAATAGCGCACCTAGACCGGCAAGTATCTTTTGATATTTTTCGACCGGAGCTTTACCGAAATCTTGCATATTCATGTTTTCGTCTATTTTGATGTTTACTTCCGTACCGTGATAACCGTGGTCGGATTCCCCGATTACTTTTATCTTCCATTCTCCTGCACTATCCGGCAAAAAGCTAACCACACCGTTTCTGTCGGTTCTGCCTTTTGCAAAAGCTATCTTGTCGTTTGGCTTAAAAACTTCATATTGCGAATATGCCGCAGGGTCGTCTTCGGCATAAAATATTTTGACGCTTACCCCTTTGTTTATAACGCTATGGTAGACGGAATGTCCAAATAAAAAACAAGGTAGAAGCAGTCCAAATAGTAAGATTTTTATCGGTTTCATTTGATAACGAACGACACGTTGGCTGATTCTGTTAGAGTGTCGGCGTCAAGGTCTCCCGTAAGCGGTGATTCTTTTTTTGTTGCAATTAGTTTTAGGCCTTTTTTGCCGACTAGGATATCCGCTTTGCCGTTTGCGTCAGTGGTTATTGTTTTATTGACGTCATGTTCTCCGTCCACCACTAGCTTTAGGCCGCCTATCGGTTTTGAATCTTTGAAGGTTTGTACTGAAATTTTATTGCCGACTTTTGCCTTGAAAGGATTATTTAGCGTTACAATTTCCAATGGAGCCCCGGTAGGTTTTGAAAGCTTGTCACTCCAAAAGAAGATAGCTTTTGAGTATTTAATACCTTTTGACGAAGACACTACATTACCTTGAGCGGCTCTTTTACCGATACCGTATTTTGTTCCTTCCGTCGTTTGTACTTTATAGCTAGGCGCTAGTTCCATTAGCGTCACTGCCGTTTTAGGAGTTATTTTTAGTGAGGTATTTTGCTCTTTCACTTCAGCTTTAAGCTCTGTTTTTTTACCGTTTTTGTCATATCCGTCTATTTTTTGTATTTTGGCCGTGTCTAGAGTTTTTAGCTCTTTTCCTAGATGTCCCCAAAATATCGTAGCGTTATCATTTGCCGTTTGTTGTATCCATGCGTCGTGCGCAAAAGCCAGTGTTGAGAGTAGCGCTATTGAAATTGCCGTTTTTTTCATTGTTTTTTCCTTTTTATTTGTATTCGTATCTGAGTTTTGCGAAGAATGTTCTTTGCGGGTATGGATGTGAGGTATAGGCTTTATTGTTATTGATATTGTCTATGCCGCCTGATACGCTAAAGCCTTTTGGAAGGCGGTAGCTGATTTTTGTATCGACAGAGTAGTATTTGCTTTGTCCGCCGTACACGTCTTGATTGTTGTCCAAATTGTCTATATCGCTGTGCTGTGTGCCGCTATATCTTCCGGCTAGCGAATAGCTTAGGTTTTTTGTATGGCGATACGTTGCTACGGCGGAAGCTCTCCAATCCGGAATATTCACAAATTCATTTCCTACGGTGCTTGGCCGTTTGCTGTTTTCTAGTATTTTTGACTTTGTGTATGTCAAAGCGCCCTGCAAATCCAATCCGTCAATAAAAGCATTTTCAAATTGAGCGGCAGCCTCTACCCCTTGCGTTTGTATTTTGTCTATATTTTGGAGGTTTGTTACTGTCGGTGTTACCGTGGTGTTTGTTTGCGAGTAGATGGTATCGGCTATATCTTCTCTAAACAAAGAAACTCTAGCGGATCCGTTTTTGAACTCTTTTATGGCGCTAAGCTCATAACTCATTGCTTTTTCAGGCTTTAGATTCGGGTCGTTGTTTGTGATAGCCGTGCCTGCCGTAGTTGATTGCTGATATAGTTCGGCAACCGTAGGAAATCTCACCGCTTTGCCGACAGAAGCTTTTAATGTCCAACCGTCGTTTGCAAAATACTCTAATATAAGTTTTGGGGAGATGTAGGACTCTTTTCTTTCGTCGTAGCTTTTGTTTGCGCTAGAGCTTTGAACATATCCGTCATAGGCTTTCCACTGCTCATATCTAGCGCCGAGTGTTAGCTTCATATTATCCGTAAAACTCCATCCGTCTTGAATAAATATTCCATCCGTGCTTGTTTTACCTTCAAAAACACCGCTGACGTTAGCGGGGCTTCCACTTATCCAACTCGCCGTATCGTAGGTTCTATAATTCAAGATATTGTTGTCATATCTATATCCGAATCTGATTTTGTGAGCGCTATTGCTTGGTCTATAGTCAGCCTTAATATCAAAGTTTTGCCACCCTGTTCCGTCGCCTACGGCAATTGTCCCCGCGCCGTCGGTAGAAGCCGTAGTTTTCGATATATTAGGGGTTCTTTGCTCGTCTTTTTGATAGTTATATATTGAAGCCGTAGCCTCTATATCCCACTCTTTGCCTGTCGTAGTTTTGTATGAAAGAGCGTTTAATAAGTTTTGCTCAATTCTGTTACTAGGTTTAAATAGGCTATCCGCACTGTATCTTCTACCTTCAATATTTACGTTGCCGTTGTATACGCTATTTCCGGCGGCATCTTTTAGGTAACTATCCACGGTCACTTTTGAATCGTTTTGCCAGAAACCTACTAGGTAGCTAAGTTTTGAAGTGGGTGTGATGTCGTATGTAAGTTTGAGCTTTGAAGTGTCTTGCACGGTATGGTCCATGCTGGTTGCACCAAAGACTATCCTGTCTGCTCCAAACTGATTTTTGTCTTTTACGTATCCCGTGACAGGCGTGCCTGCTGCGCTCGCAACACCGGAAGCCACGGTTGCCGATGCAAAAGACGTCGGTTGTCCGTAGCTATCAAGATGATTTGCATTTATAAATATTCCGAATTTACCGTTTTTGCCTCCCGCTGTTACTTCCGTTTGTGAGCCTGAAAAACTCTGTTTTGTTTTGTAGTCGCTATAGTCCTGATAAAAAAACTGCGTATCTACGGTTGCTTCAAACTTATCAGGTATTTTTGTAGTAATAAGAACTGTCGTTCCTACCGAGTTTCCGGGAAGCTCCGCCAAAAAAGGTCCATAAACCACATCAACTCTTTGTGTCTCCTCTGGTGTTACCATCGCCCATCTAGGCGGATACGAAGAGGAGTTACCTACGGAGTTTGAGAGGGCTATACCATCGGCATACAAAAGTGATCTTGCCGAGTAATTTGTTCCTGACGTTCGTGTAGTGATTAGGGCGTTTCTATCGCCTATGAATCTCTTTCTAGCCATTGCACTAGGGAGATATTTGAGTGCATCTTCGATATTTACGAGGTTTGTATTCTCTTTCAACTTTTGCGCACTAACCCCGCTAGATGTCGTAGGCAACTCCTTGACGGCTTCTATCGCCTCACTGCTTACAACCATCTCTTTTAGGCTTACATCTTCTGCCGCAACCAAAACACAGGGCGCTGTAAAAGCAATTGCAGCACAAAAAGTAACAGATTTTTTCCTCAAAATAATACTCCTTTCTAAAAAATCATATTAATTTACAGAAAGTAATATTAATACTAAATTAAAAATAGTAATAAAAATTTTGTCTTATTTGCTAAATATGGAGTTTTTGTTGTTAGATTATTTGTGGGAGTTCTATTGTAAATTTTGCACCGTGTTCGCCGTTAGAGACGTTGATTCTTCCTTTTAGATGCCTTTCTATAATCTCTTTTGACATATAAAGCCCGATGCCTGTTCCTTTGCCTTGTTCTTTTGTGGTGAAGTACGGTTCGAAAATTCTACTTGCTATCTCTTCCGGTATGCCTCCGCCGTTATCTTCAAAGTGTATTGCTATGCTTTTGTCTTTATCTTCCGTAGTAATGTTAATGAACATCTCTCTTGGATTTTTCTCTAGCATCGCATCTTTGGCGTTTGAAATAAGATTCAAAAATACCTGTTCAAGTTCATTTTTGTATCCGTTTATAAAATGCTTTTTTTGATATTCGAAGTTTACGTCGATAAAGTGATTTTGCATCTGGACGGAGACTATGCGAAGCGTATCCGCAAGAGCCTCTTCTACGCAAAAGTTTTGTTTGGACTTATTTGGTGAGAAGAAGTTTCTGAAGTCGTCTATGGTTCTTGACATGGATTGGATAATATTCATCGTTTCGACCTTGAATTTGTCTATATAATGTTTGTTTATCTCTCCGGCTCTATATGCGGAAGGAATATCTTGCACGTAAAGCCCAAGCGCATTTAGCGGTTGCCTCCATTGGTGAGCGATAGCTTGTATCATATCTCCCATAAGGGCCATTTTGCTCTGTTCCATGAGCGCTTTTTCACTTTCCATGCGCTTTTCGGTCTCTTCCTTTACCATCTGCTCCAAATTTTTGTTGTAAAGCTCAAGCATTTTTTGAGATTCCATCATTGCGGTTTGGTCGTTTATGTGGATGCTTATTAGCTTACTGGCCGCATCCAAAGGGATTATTTTTATCTCTTGCTGCATTACTTTATAAAAGCTAGAAAAGAGATTTTTTAACGGAGTTTTGATGAGATAACCGTGTGTTGCGGGAGGCATAAAGGTTATTATGTCTAGTTTTATCGAAGTGTTTATATTTCTAAGAAGCGTAGCAAGTTTGTCGGGCTCTATATCTACGGCCTCGTGTAGTTTTTTTGAGATAGCGTCGTTTCTATTGACACCGGTCGTCATCTCCATCCAACCATTCCAGACTCTGATATTAAGCTCTTCGTCGATTATTACAATACCGCTATCTACGGCGTCTATGACGCCAAATTCGTACTGGGTCATTCCTTTGGTATTCCGTTAAGTATAATGGAAAGTACACCTTCGCCTATCAAAATAAGCATCTGTCCAGTGATTCCTTCGCTTTCAAGATTTAGCTTTGTCTCCACTAACATAAACTGCGTAAAGTTTCTCAACTCTTCAATACCAAGAGACAAAAGCCTCTCTTGTTTTATAATCTCAGGCGGCAAAAAAATTGTTCTGGAGTGGCTCATTTGGGCTATTTGGCCTATGCATGCAGATGTAAGAATATTTGTGAGTTCTATCGCTATACACTCTATCTCTTTTTCATCTACGTCATCTTTTTTAAAAAGCAGTTTTGCAAGTTTGGTTGCGTCCTCTTTTGAGAGCATAAAGTACGCATCCCCGTTGAGTACGGATTGGAAAAACTGCTTTATCAGCATCGTGTCGTCGCTTCCTAGGTAGCCTTCCACTACCGTGTGCAACGTATCTATCGGGTATATTCCGACTTTTGGTATCATTAATTGGGCTTTAGTATTTAACATATCGCCGATAATCGATGCGGCGAGACCGAAACTGACATTTATCAGCTCTCTTAGATAATCCTCTTCCAGGGCACTTAAAAGTTCTTTTTTGCTCATTCGGCTACTCTCCGAAAGCTATTTTTGCACATATGTCACGCAATTCGTCTTCATCTACGGGCTTGTTGAGAACATTGATAGCTCCGGCTTCCAAAAGCTCTTTCTTTGTCTCCTTTTGTCTATCTGCCGTTACCATTACTACGACCGCTTTTGGAGATATTTTTTTTATCTCTTTTAGTGCGTCAAGCCCGTTCATATTTGGCATAGTCAAGTCCATAAACACTATATCCGGTAGCTCTTCTCCAAAAATCTTTACAGCCTGAAGCCCATCGTTTGCCTCACTGAATATGGCATATTTTTTGATAGTTTCGGAAAAAGCATTTTTAAGAAGCATTCTTGCGCTGATAGAGTCGTCTACGATTAATATTTTTATGGTTGGTTTTGTTTCCAAGATATCGCTCTCCAAATGTTACTTATGATTTTTTAATTAATTTTACACTCTTTTTGTTTCACAAATGTGTTAAGATTGGAGCAAAAACTAACGAGGTGCCTATGCGAACGCTTTTATTTATACTACCGTTCTTTTTTGCAAATGCTATTTTTGGCTTTGAAATAGAGGATAAAAAGAGATTTTCTATCAAAGTAGCGCCGAAAGAGATGAGCGCAGGGGTAGGCTTTGGCGTCTCACGTGATACGCAGTCGGCCGCAAAAACAGCGCTAGACGAGATACTAAAAGACGCAAAGATAAAAACAACTGCTTGCAAGGGCGGAGAGTACTACGTATATCCGCTTAGTGAGTATGACCAAAAAACAAAAAAGAGCAAAGTGAGGGGATATGAGGGAAACGCACACTTTGTATGTTCATTTACCGATGTTGCCGTCTATGACTCATTTTTGGCTTTTCTAAACTCTCGTGTCAAAAATAAAGATACGGAGAGAGTGTCGATACAGCCTATATCGTGGCTGATAAGCAAAGAAGACAGCGATAACGCAACCGAAAAACTAAAATATACGGCGCTTGAGTATTCCGTAAAAAGGTCAGCCGAACTATCAAGATATACAAAGTCGGCGTGTGAGTTAAAGAAAATATCTTTTGGTTCAACCGCCGAGCCTTACTATGGGGTTGCTATGAAAAGCGCCATGAATGCCACTGAAGCGCCGATACCTCAAAGCAGAGATATATCGCTAGATACAGAAATGCTCTTTGAGTGTAAGCGTTAGCGGGTTAGAATGTATAAAAAATTTGCGGCGGTAGAAGGTATATGATGAGTCAAAAGGTATTCGAACAACAAAAGCTTGCGGTGTTGATAGACGCCGAAAATGCTCAGGCATCGCTAACTCCTTATCTTTTGGCGGAGATAGCAAAATACGGCGTTGCAAGCGTCAAGCGGGTATATGGAGATTGGACGGGGCCGCAGCTAACAGGATGGAAAGATACTCTTTTGACTCACTCTATACAGCCGATGCAACAGTTTCGCTATACGACAGGCAAAAACGCAATAGACAGCGCAATGATAATAGACGCTATGGATCTGCTCTATACTGAAAAATTTGACGGTTTTTGTTTGGTCTCATCTGACAGCGACTTTACTAGATTGGCGGCTAGAATCAGAGAGTCAGGCCTTGTGGTGTACGGATTTGGCAGAAGACAAACGCCAAAAGCTTTTGTGGCGGCTTGCGATAAGTTTGTCTATACGGAGATTTTGAGAGCGGGTGGTGGAGAAGAAGAGGGTGCGATACTTGTCGAAAAACCTGTCAAAGAGAGTCTGAAAGATGAAAAACTAAGAACATTGCTATCTGTAGCGGTAGAAGACAGCGGCGATGAAAACGGCTGGGCAAACCTCGGTGCGGTAGGAAGCGAGATAAATAAATACTCTCCTGACTTTGACCCTAGAAACTACGGATTTAGAAAGCTTAGCGATTTGATGAAGGCTACGGCGATGTTTGAATTTGAAGAGAGAGACCACAAAAATTCTCAGGCCAAAACGGTATATGTGAGACTCAAAAACGGTAGACACTAAAAGCCATAAGGAAAGCACGGTGTTTAAACGAGTATTTTTTGTTCTATTGATAACCGCTTTTGCCTTTTGTGCTACAGATGAACGTATTGAGAACTTTAAGGCTGAGTTTTTTTCTTCATGGGCGGATGAGTCTGAACAAAATGCTTCCGCTATACTCCTAGAGTTTACTTCACAAATGCGAAACTCCAAATTTGTAGGCGAAAATCTAATGCCCATCGGCAACCTATCACTTTTGAAGACCCTCACAAAAGCCGAAGGTGCGCTAAATAACAAAATATTCAAAAATGCGATTACGGTGCGAAATGCAGATATACGCATCTTGCCGACCGAAAAACCGTTCTTTAAAGACCCGACTCTTGCGGGGGAGGGCTACCCGTTTGACTATCTGCAAAACTCCCGTATCTATATATCTACACCGCTAAAACTGCTCTATATTACCACACAAAAAGACTACTATTTTGCCAAAAGCCCTGTTGGATACGGTTGGATAGATGCTAGGGCGGTGGCTTTTACGGATGAGAGTTTTGAAAAGAGTTTTCGCTCCTCCGATTTGCAGACGCCAATCGTAGATAAAGAGCCTTTGTACGACACAAACGGATTTTTCGTCGAGAGACTAAACGTAGGAACGGTGCTAAAAAAAGAGTATATGCCGACAAGGGATAGTGACGGTAAAGCGGTGTGGACAAAACGTCAAAAACTCGTCTACTCCGGCGAAATGCCGATGGCGCTTAATGAGCAAGCCATAGCCCTAAGAGCGTATTCGATGTACGGTGAACCCTACGGATGGGGCGGCTATTTGGATAACCGTGATTGTTCGATGTTTTTGAGAGATATATTTGTCGGTTTTGGCGTATTTTTGCCCCGCAACTCCTATGAACAAGCCAAAGGCTATACCGACATAAGCGCTATGAGCCAAACAAGCAAAAAAGAATATATCAAAGCAAACGCCAAAGCGTGGCATACGCTCATCTACTTAAAAGGTCATATAATGCTTTATGTAGGCACGGACTCAAAAGGCGAGCCGCTAGTGATGCATGACGCTTGGGGAATAAAGAGCTTTGAAAACGGCAAAGAGGGGCGAAAAATGCTAGGCGGCGTCGTGGTGACTACGATGGAAGAGGGTAAAGGTCAGCCGTGGTTTGACGACAACAAAAGCTCTATTTTGGTTAAGGTGCTAGGTATTAAAGATATCTATTAGTCTATTGTAGGTACGGTTTTGGTTCGTAAAAATAATACCCTTGCGACAGGTCTATACCGATCTCTTTGACATGTAAAAATACCGCTTCGCTACACACAAACTCGGCTACCGTTTTGATATCCATCTCTTTTGCGAAGTTGTCGATATTTTTTACGATAATTTGCGCGTTTTTGTCGCTAGGTAGGTTCTTGATAAGGCTTCCGTCTATTTTTAGAGTGTCTACGTTTAGCTTTAGTATGTGGTCAAAATTTGAGTAGCCGCTACCGAAATCATCTATTGCAAAAGAGCATCCAATCATTCTAAATTTGTCTATGAATGCCTTGACCTCTTCGTAGCTTTTGATACCTTCGCTCTCTAGTATTTCAAAGATAATCTGACTTCCTATGCCGTGTTCTAGTATGCTCTCGTATAAAAAATCCTGCATATCTTTTTCTACTAAGTCGTCAAACGAGAGATTGAAACTTACGGGCATATTTTTGCCTTTGAATGCTTCGATTGTCTTTGTGAACATTATCTTCGTGAGTTGCGGGTAGAGGCGTATCTTTTTTGAGATTTCCAAAAACGAAGATGGAGAGGCTATTTTGCCGTCCGGCATTTGAAGCCTTATAAGCGCTTCGTATTTTTCTATCAATCCCGTTTTGTTATTTACTATTGGCTGGAAGTATGGGAGAATTCTGTCTTCTTTGATTGCATTTTTGATATTTTTGTACCATGCGATATTGCTTTCTTGCTCCTCTAGTCTCAAAAGAGAGTGGTCGAACCTTGCGAAATGCCAGTTATTCTCTTTTGCCTTTTTGAGCGCTATCTCTGCGTATTCGATAGTTTTTGCGGATGATTTTGCATATCCGACGGTGATATTGACGAAAATCTCAATATCTATAACATCAAACACTCTTTCTTCGGTATCCTTGATTAGGGTGGTTATAAAAGTCTCTGTACTGTTTTCATCGCTATTGTCCGAAAATAAAATTGCATACTCCCCGCCACTTAGCTTGTATAGCTTCGCTATTTCAGATTTTGATACTTTATTTTTAAGCCACTCACCGTATATTTTTATAACCGTGTCTCCGACATGAAATCCGTAAACTTCGTTAATGTCTTTGAATCTGTCTATGTTGACGATTGCCACGCTTGGATTTGCACTCTCTTGGAGTTCGTCAAAGAGTACGGTACGGTTCGGAAGCCCTGTTAGATGGTCTGTTACGAGATGCGCATTAAACTCTTCAGTTTGCCAAAATGAGTTTATAGCAAAACCTATATCTCCGGCCAACTCTTCCAACATCGCCACTTCTTGAGGGTCAAAACCGTTTTGGTTGTCTGTATATACGGCTAGTGTTCCAAATGCTTTTGCATATATATCTTTGCGGAGCGGCAGAGATATGGAAGAGTGAAACCCTGCTTTCAAAGCCGCTTCTTTCCACGGTGTAAATTTTGGATTATTGGGTATGTCGTCTATGACTACGGTCTTGTTTTGGAGTATAGACGACGCACTGGGGCCTTTGGATGTTGGATTGTCGGAGTCCATAGATATGTGTAGATTTTCGATATATGCCGTAGGATCGTCGGATTTGTATTTTACGGAGATATTTTCGCCCTCAACAAAACCTATCCATGCAAGTTTGTAGTGCCCAAATTGAGCCAATCTATCACAGCTTTTTTGGAGCAAGTCTTTGATATTTTCGCTTGATATAAGTAGTTGATTTACGTCCGCTACCGTTCTTAGTATTTCATCGAGATAGAGCGTTTTTTTGAGCGATACTTCAAGCTCTCTTCTTTGCCCTGCAAGCTCTTTAAAACTATGTATCAACGTTGATTGAAGTAGTGAAAAATCATAGATAAAAAAGTTTTTGCTTTCTCCGCCTCTGTTTTCCGCAGTTTTGATTATTTGGTAGAGAGGTTTTACAAACAAGCGCATGATAATCAGCAGCATAATAGTGAGCAGCACAATTTGGAAAATAAATATTTTCTCTGCACTCTCAACGCTCCGTTTATTTATAGCTTCAAAAAGATATTTTTTGTCTATATCCAAATAGAGATAACTCTCGGTTTCAACACCCTGATTAAAATGCTTCATTTTGTATTTAAAATTGGAAGAGCCTTTGAGTAGATTATTGTATATCGTCGGTTCCGAGGATATGTAATCTCCTTTTACACTCTTATTTTTTAATGCCCTATCGGATGAATAGTCTATTGTGTCGCCGTTAATGGAAAACGATATTGCGGATATAAAACTGTGGGTTGCGTGCGTCTTGTCTAATCTTTTTTGAACATTTGAGGTTTTGTTGTTTTCTAAGTCGTTTACTACTTGGTCTTCTAGTTGCACCATAGTGCTATCTACAAAATCACTGACGTATTTGAGCAAAATGGCTCTATCTTTGATTTGTGCATAGTAGTTTATTCCGACGATAGACAAAAAAATCAAGCTGAAAAAAAGTATTAGTGTTGTTCTAAATTTCATATGGCTAGTTTATCCGTTGGAATATTCTGTTTTTTCAGATATTCAATGACTTTTTGGTTTGGCTTGTCGTTTAGCCACTCTATTCCGTCAAGGCTAGCGAGAAACTGCTCATAAGTTTGGTTTTCGAGATAACCTTTTACAGTATCGTAAAACTCTTTTGGATTTTGTTTGAGTGACAATACCGATTTGTCAAACATCTGTTTTAGACGAGAAAGCTCTTTTTCGTTGCCCTCCACGACTCTCTCATCCAAAAATATAGCGTCTATTACTTCGATATTTGAAAGTTCTTTTGTGGAGGATATTTTGGTAAATCCATTTTTGGAGATTGCGGTCGTATACGGTTCGTACGATATTATTATGGTAGGTAGCTCGGAAGATTGCATCACTGAGATGCTCGTCTGGTCGCTATTATAAAATACAAATCTAGCCTCATTCAAAGAGTGCATGGCTATAAAAGCCTTAAAAACATCCCTATTTACGGAATTTATCTCAAAATAACAAGCTATTTTTTCTTTCGTATTTTTGAGTTCCTCTATGCTTTTATTCGACATGATAGTGTCTGCGCCTTTTGAGCGGTCTATCAGAAAATACGGTTTTATATATTCTTTGTTTTTGAAGTTAAAATATTCGTATTGCGTAGCTGTAAAACCTTTTGAAAGCCCTTTTTCATAGAGTGTCACATTCTCGGCAAGACCGACTACCCATATAAATTTAAATTTCGACTCTTTGAGCCACCCTTTTTCTTGTGCATAGATAAATGGCGTAAATCCTACCCACGGGTTGGTAGATACCCGTATTTCATTGACTTGTTGCTTATCTTGGCAACCGCCCATAATGAACGAAATAAGTAAAAATAGTAAAAATAAAACTGACTTATTACGGCTTTTTAGCACTAAAAACACACTTTTTGATTGAAATAATTTTATTTATATTATCACACAAAAACTAATCACGGTTTGATTTTTGTTGCATCAAAATACCTCTCCGTAATCACAAAAAACAGAAATTTTGTCGTAAAATCAAAATAAAAATGATAAGCAAGATGTTTAAACAAAAAATCATAGTCGAAATGCAAGGCATGAGCTTTGACAAGCTAAAAACCACGCTTGAAAAATCAAAAATTGATATGTAAAGATATGTCGGTATTCCGAAGCGTGAGGCGGATGCATGGTGAAATTAAAATAGAAGCTGTAAACTTGCTTTATGGAGTGTGCTTATGAGTAAGCCACTCTATGGCTTTTTAAGTGAAAGCTTTTTGCTCCGCGATGATTATATTGACACATATTATGCTCAAGTAACTGACCTAGAATTAACAAATGAACTTCACAAATATAGGGAGTTCTGCATTCAGAATATTCAAGCCCTGTTTGACGACATTAATTTATACAAGCATGACTTGAAGATTTTTAGTGCAGAGCCACTTATTGACATCCCTAGACTTATGCAAACAGCACTCTATATGGATCAAATAACATTGCCTGACCCGATTTTTAAACATAGTTATGAGAACTCTCAATTCTCAAATGTTTTGGCTGGATTTAACGGTATGGCTAACGAGCCTGTTAATAGAGCAAGCTTGTCTGAATCAGCAAAGTTATTAAAAAAATTGGCTCCAATGGTGGATGTTGGATATGTAAAGCTCTTTCCTGTTGACTATTTTTTTGAACCAAAAAGTGAAATTCCGCTCACAGCCCCAGCTACACCCGATGTCTTACCTGAAAACATTATGCGGTTGTATGTGGATAATGCAGATATTAAGTCATTCTCTAGAAGTGGGCAATATATTACATTCGACAAAACACTTCAGTTAAGAAGAGAGATTTCAATAAAATTCGATTCTAGTTCGAGTAAGGCATTTGGTTACCAGCTTATGGAGCAAAAGATTGAAAGCTATGATGAAGCTACAAATACAGCCCAGATTGTCATGAGTATGCCATCTTATTCACCAGAAAAAGAAAGTTTTGATGCTTGGGTGTCTCAGTCTCTCTATAAAAGCGCTCTAATCCATCACAATACGATATTGAAAGAAATTCAATTTGCGGAGGCTTTTAAATCGCAGTATATAACCAGTTCTCCATTTGTTGAAAAACTTTTAAACCGTTCTGTAGATAAAGATATTAAATCGTTTACAGCCGAATGTGTATTGAACTTTGATTTGCGCTTTTTTGAAAATATAGATATTCAAACACTAATGTCTATAAGGCAAAATGACGGCGAAGAGTTTGCATTATTTCGATGTGAATTGGAGAAACAATTAAGGGTATTGCGAGCAGAACAGAACACCGATGTTTTAAAATCAAAGATTGCTGATATTTCCCACGAAATGATGTCGGTACAAATTGCATCCCTTGATGCCAAGGTAAAGAATATGAAAAAAGGCGCATTAGCAAATGTAGCGATTGGAGTTGCAGGATTAGCTGGAAGTATTGCAACATCTGGATTTTCACTTTTGGCTACATTTTTGGCGATTAGTCACGGTTATAAAACTTATGCTGAGTATCAACAAAAAATCCGTGAAAATCCATCTTTTTTCTTATGGAAAGTCAAAAGTAAGATTTAAATATTGCTTGAGAACTATAATAATAGTGCACACTTGTGGCTATACATAACCACAAACCCGATATGCTAAAATAAATCAAAACAGCAAAAAGAAAAATTGCAATGAATAAAGAGATAGCCGACAAAGCAATAGAGTTTTTGAGGAATAATAAAACATCGTTTTTGGCAACTTATGCAAGCAATATTGAAGTTGTGGAGCCCAAAATAGCGGTATTTACGGCAGGGATGAGCGGTGCAGGTAAGACGGAGTACGCTCAAGATAGAAAGCAAAAAGAGCCGTTTTTGCTGCATATCGACACCGACGATATACGAAACTTTTTTGCGCCCGTTGGCTACAACGGACAAAACGCAGACTTATTCCAAAGACCAGCCAGCAGGGGCGTGCATACCCTATTTGACGAAGCTATCAAATGCGGCTATTCGATTATTTTGGATTCAAACTTTGCCGATTTTGATTTGGCAGAGAGGAACATAACAAGACTGATAAAAAGAGGTTATTTGGTTAGTATAAACTATATATATGACGAGCCGACAAAGTGTGCTGAGTATGCATCAATTAGAGAGAGTGTAACAAGTAGAAAAGTACCGATAGAGGTGGTGCATAGTAGCCTAAAAGCTTCATTTAGGACAACGCTAAAAACTAAAATACTTTTTGATGACAGTGTGGTTTTGAATCTATTTCATAGAAAGTACGATAAGGAATATGCTAATATTTCAGCAAAAGAATTTTTCGAAATATTAAAAGGTGAAATCAAGGCGTAATTATGCAAGCTCGAATAAATGAAATTATCAGCAGTAAGGATTTTGAAGAAATCCAAAAAATAACATCGTCGGATGCCTTTAAAAAAATAAAACAAATAACAGAATCTGAAAGCTACAAACAGTCTATTGAGCTGTTGCGGGCAAGAGAAAATATGATACACAAAGACACTTTGATGCAAATAACAAAGCTACAATCTAAGATTATAGAGCAGGCAAATAAACCGTCTGTCTAAAATTTAACTACAAAAAATTTAATAAAACCTTCAAAACCATGTCCAAAAAAACCAATGCCGCTAGATACCTAGACACTCTCAAAATCAAATACGAACTCGTAAGCTACGAAGTGGACGAGGATGACCTATCCGCCGTGCATGTAGCGGATACTATAGGCGCAGACCCTGCCGAGATATTCAAAACCCTGGTTGTCACGGATGAGCGGGGTGTGCCGATAGTCGCCTGTATCCCCGCAGACGCTGAGCTAGACCTCAAGGCGTTAGCTGTGGCGGCGGGGCGCAAGAGGTGCGATATGCTCCCAGTCAAGGAACTGCTGGCGATTACGGGATATATCAGAGGCGGGTGTTCGCCGCTTGGGATGAAAAAGCGGTTTGCGACATTCATAGACCAAAGTATCGAAAACGTCCAAAAAGTCTATGTAAGTGCAGGACAAAGAGGGCTTCAACTACTGCTCCCACCTCAAGATTTGGTGCGAGCATCCAATGCACAAATAGCTAGACTAACAACAACCAATGAGCACTAAATGTTGTTTGTAAACGTAAAAATCCAAAATACATTTAACCACAAACGGGGTATGCTAAAATAAATCAAAACAAAACAGGAAAATACAAAATGCCGACAAAAGATGCGGTGCTATTGGCTCTAAAGCAAGTAAAGCCCGACATAGAGGCAAAGTATCATATTGATTCACTTGCGCTTTTCGGCTCCGTGGCCAGAGGCGATGACAATGCAAGTAGTGATGTGGATTTGTTGGTTGAGTTTTCTACTACGCCAGACCTGCTGACATTTATCGAGCTAGAAGAGCGGTTAAAAGAGGTGTTAGGGCGAAATGTGGACTTGGTGCCCAGAAGAAAGTTGCGGGCAGAGCTGACGGATGTCGTGTTGAAAGAGGCTGTAGCTGTATGATAAGAGATTATCGGCTTTATATCGATGATATTTTGAGGAGCATTTCGAAGATAGAAAGATTCGTGGATGGGTATGGCTTCGAGGCGTTCAAGGCGGATGATAAGACCGTCAGCGCTTGCGTACGAGAGATAGAAGTCATAGGTGAAGCGGCAAAACAGATACCGAGTGAAATAACTGCGCAAAACCTCAATATCCCTTGGTCTTTGATGGCAAAAATGAGAGACAAAATGATTCATTGGTATTTTGATATAGATGAAGAGATAGTTTGGAAAGTGATAAAAGAGCAGTTTCCGACGCTAAAGGCAGATATTGAAAAAATGAGGAACGGGAACTAGCGGCCAACTCATATATCTATCTATTTTTTTCAATCACAATATTCGGTTTTTTACTTATATCCAATCTCTTCAAAACCTCAGACAAATCCTCTTTCGTAAGTGCTACACACCCTGCTGTCGGTTTGCCGTCTTGCTTTGCGATGTGCATAAAAATACATGAGCCTCGGCCTTTGGCTCCGCTCTCGTTGTAGGCTATGGCTGCGCCTATATCGTACAGTCCGTCGCTTCTTAACATATCTTCGTAGCTATCGTAATCTTTTTGCACAATGGAGGAATCTATTATGCGGTTGTAGTTGGCTGATTTTGAGTCATCTACGCAGTGCAGGGAGGGTGTTGTTTTGATGTATGGCATGTTTTGGTTTGATTGTTCGCCTTTGCCAAATATGGCGGTTATAGGGTAGCTTCCAAAAGGTGTTTTGCCGTCGCCTTCTAGTTTTGCGTCCTTGTCGCTTATACCGTTTCTGCCAAGTATTGCACCGTAAGAGGCTATCTCTTTGCCATCTTCATAAAATACTAAAGTCGCTTTCGAGCTGTTGCTTTCATTTTGAAAAACTATTAGTGTTTGTTTTGAGACACACCCCGAAAACAAGAGTGCGCAAAATATAAAAGATAAAATTTTTTTGTTCATGAGGCTATAATAACCAAAAAAACGATAAGGCGAGATAATAATGGATTACGGCTATTTGTCACTACTTGTGCCGCTGGTTGCCATAGTGATGGCGGTAATAACCAGAGAGGTTGTCTTGTCACTCTTTTGCGGCATTGTGACATGGCAGTTGATAAAACTTGGTTCCTTTGCGCTGTTTGAGGCTATATATCTGAGTATTGAAAGTATCATAGCCCTGTTTGCAAAAGCGTGGGTGGTTAAAAGTATAGTTTTTATCGTTCTTGTCGGCTCTATATTGACGATAATAGTCAAAAGTGGTGGAGTGGACGCATTTGTCGCATATATGAGCGAGAAATCAAAAAAAGTAAAAAGCAAAAGAGCCGCTTTGCTCATGGGATACATAATAGGTATCGTGGTGTTCATAGAGACAACCGTAAGCTCTCTTGTAGTCGGGGCGGTCACTACGCCTATCGCCGGAAAATTCGGAGCTTCCAGAGCCAAGGTAGCCTATCTATGCGATACTACTTCCGCTCCCGTTTGCTCACTTCTTCCGATGAACGGTTGGGGTGCGCTGATGAGTGGTCTTGTCGGGGCTCAAATAGCTGCAGGGGTCATAGTAGGGGATGCTGTAAATATAGTGGTCTCATCCATAATGTTCAATTTTTATGCTATTTTGACGTTGATTTTTGTGCTTTATATAATTGTTTTTGAAAAAGATTTTGGAGCTATGAGAGTGAGCGAAGTAGCCGCAAAAAAAGCTCTTGAATCGGGCGAATTTTCGCATGAGCAAAACAATGGCGAAGATGCCAAAATATCATACATGATGCTACCCATCGTATTTTTGACACTTAGTTCGCTTTGCTATCTGTTTTTTAGCGGAGATGGAAACATCATGAAAGGTAGTGGCACGACAGCGGTATTTTACGCTGTTGTCAGCACTCTTGTTTTTTGTTTTGTATATTTTGTCGTATGGCAAAAAATCTTTAAGGCGCAAGAGTATTTTGCGCATATCAAATCCGGCGCTTTTGATATGGCGTATGTGGGCGTGATGATGACATTGGCTTTTGCTATCGGTGAGGCTACAAAGGATTTGGGAACAGGGGCTTATCTTGCCGAAATGGCAAAAAACGTCGCTTTGCCGGCATATATACCGTGTAGCGTGTTTGTTATCGGGTGTCTCATCTCTTTTTCTACGGGAACTAGTTGGGGGACGTTTAGTATTATGATTCCTATCTCCATACAGATGGGGGCGGCTTTTGGGATAGACCCTGCCATTATGGTGGGCGCCGCTGTTGCCGGTGGAGTATTTGGAGACCACTGTTCGCCGATATCTGATACGACCATCATATCCGCAACGGCTTCAGGATGCGACCAGATGGAACACAATAAAACCCAGATTCCGTATGCGGTCACGGTGGCCTTAATGGCCGCAATATGTTATCTGGGTGTTGGATTTTTATTCTAAAATATAACTTTTTTATCATTTTATTTTGATAGACTGTTGTAATTAAATATAAAATTAAGAGGGTCTTGTAATGAACCGATTCGGACACTTAAAACCTCTAACCAATGCGTTAGAGTCTTCCAAAGAAGATATCATAGAGCATTGGCTTGCAAGCAATAATACATCTAGCGTATTTGCCGGATACGATATAGGCATAGAGTATTTTAGGCGCAATTTTGCCGACGGCGTTTTTGAAGCAATAATCGGACTTATCAAGTGGGGCTCTTCAATAACCAGTTCCGAAGGCTTCGAGAGATTGATGCTTTTTGTAAATCAAAAAATGATTCGATATCACGAACTCGTACTACTACAAGACTCACTCCGAGCTTCTTTTGTCACTTCCCTTTATGACGGCGGTTCCTTGTCTAAAAACTCTATGGATGATATAGATGCCGTGTTTGCGGTAGTTTTCAAAGAAGTATCCGAACATCTACTCTCAAAAGTAGTGGACTTTAGCGAGATGTATGAGCGAGAAAAACTAAAAAATATAAGACTTCTCAATGAATATAAAAAAGCCGTAGATGAGAGTAATATAGTCTCAAAAACAACTCCAAAAGGCATTATCACATACGTTAATCAGCAGTTTTGCAAAATTTCCGGGTATGACGAAGATGAGCTTTTGGGACAGCCGCACAATATCATTAGGCATCCGGATATGCCAAAAGAGGCGTTTCGAGAGATGTGGAAAACTATAAAGAGCAAGCAGCCTTGGAAAGGAGTGGTAAAAAATCTCAAAAAAGACGGAAGCACATATATCGTAGACACGACTATAGTACCAATAATAGACGTTGACGGAGATATAGTAGAGTTTATCGGTATAAGACACGACATAACCGAGCTTGAAACCGCAAAAGAACAGTTAAAACTGCTCAATTTCTCTATGAAGAAAAAAGTAAGCGAGCTTTACGATATGACACAAAGCTTGGAGCAACAAGCATCTACCGATGTTCTTACGGGTATTTTTAATAGATATAAATTTGACGAAGTATTTGAAGTCGAGATGAAAAAAGCAAAAATAAACGGTAATGATTTGTGCCTAATACTTTTTGATATAGACCATTTCAAAGATATTAACGATACTTTTGGGCATGGGGCTGGAGATATAGCCCTTAGCGAAGTAGCAAAAATAGTAGCAAAAAACATAAAAAGAGGTGATATATTCGCCCGTTGGGGTGGAGAAGAGTTTGCCGTACTTGCGGTGGCTACCTCTTTGGAGGGCGGAGTCTCCTTGTCTCAAAAATTAAGAGAAGAGATAGGCTCAAACCATTTCGGATTCGTAAACAAGATAACTGCTAGTTTTGGAGTTTCATCTTACAGACAGGGTGATTCATCCGAAGAGATGCTAAAAAGAGCAGATGATGCGTTGTATGCGGCCAAAAAAAATGGAAGAGACAGAGTAGAATCGGAAATTTAACACTAAAAACGCATTAATCTACCCTATACTTACACAATGTAGAGCTTTTTAAACGGGTTATACAAAGCAGGAGGAAAACTCTATGGTCCAAGAGCTAAAAAAAGAAGCTCAAAATCTAAGTGTATTGTTCGTAGAGGATGATCCTAGTTTTTTGAATATAGTAAAAGAGATGCTTGAAAGATTCTTCGGCAGAGTGGAAACCGCCATGGATGGAGAAGAGGGTCTCAAAAAATATAGAGAACTAGCCCCGTTTGATATAGTCATTACGGATATTACTATGCCTCGTATGGACGGCCTTACGATGAGTGAAAATATAAAGTCCGACAAACCCTCTCAACACATATTGGCCGTATCTGCTCATAGTGACGCCGACAAACTAATAAAAGCCATAGATATCGGAATAGATAGCTTTTTGCTAAAGCCTGTAGATAGCATGGTGTTCTTAAATAGACTTCTAAAAATCTCAAAATCCGTCAATGGCGACAAGGTAAAAGATAGAGAAAAAGAGCTCGAAAAACTGCTTCTAACCCAAAGTAAGATGGCCGCTATGGGAGAGATGATAAGTATCATATCTCATCAGCTAAAACAGCCGCTTAATGCAATGAATATACTCTCGTCAAACATAGAAGATAGGGTGACGGAGTTATTAGGAAAACCACTGGATGAAGAGATATCTAAAAACACAAAACTAATTAACCAACAAGTATCTTTTATGGCGACGACCATAGATGCTTTTGCCGATTTTTTAAAGCCTTCCAAGGTTTCGAAGTTGTTTTCTCTTAAAAGTTCAGTTACTGACGTGCTTACGATTTTATCTGCAAGATTAAAATCAAAACGTGTGAGCGCTATTGAAAACATAGACGAATCAATTAGCGTGCACGGCTATCCAAAAGAGTTCAACCAAGCCATTTTGAACATCATCTCAAATGCGGTTGACGCATTCGGGGAAAATCAAGATAACAAAAAAATAGAGATATCCGCAAGTGTTGAAGATTCGAGAGTCACTCTTACGATAGAAGATAATGCCGGCGGTATTTGCAATGAGATATTGTTTAGACTGTTTGAGCCGTATATAACTTCAAAAGGTGACGGCGGCACGGGACTGGGTCTGCATATCACCAAAAAAATAATAGAAGAGCACTTTGACGGAGAGGTTAAAGTCGAAAATACGGAACATGGCGCTAAGTTTATTATAGAGCTAAAAGGCGCATAACAGTATATGCAAAAAAGAGTTTTTGCTTTTTTATTAGTGCTTTTTTTTGCTCAAAGCCTTTTTGCTTTCGAGCTTGATAAAAGCCAGATAGCTATTCAGGCAAAGATATATCCACAACTCATATTTTTTGCGACAAAAACAAAAGATTTGAAGCCTCAAAAACCGATAGTTATTGTGGCCGTCTATACCGAAAGTACAAAAAGATTTGCCGAGAGCTTTAAAGATGAGTGCGAAAGGCTATATCCAAACGGGATAAAAGGATATCGTCTCCTAATCAAGCTTGTACAAAAAGATAAAATTTCAGGACAAAAAGATTTCACCGCCTCATATCTCTTTTTTGAAGAAGAAGATGTGACAAAAGCTTATGACTCTTTGGATTTTCACGGCGTACTTACTTTTGCCTCTACAAAAAAAGTATTTGAAAAAAACGGCGCTCTATTTTTCGTAGAAATCACAAATAAAACGTCGATACTTCTTAACAAAAAAGCCCTAAACGCTTCAGGACTATCTTTTGACCCGTCTTTACTAAAGATGGTAAAGGTCTACGATGAGTAAGATTAATTTTTCAAGCCTAAAAGTTAAGATTTTTGCGTTTTATATAGTTAGTTTTTTTGCCGTTTTCGGGTCTATACTCTCTATTAATTTTATTATGTTCGATGATTATTTGGAGAGTGCGGAAATAAAAAAAGCGCAGACGATAGCCGAGATGATAGCCGGAAATATATCGGCTCCATTGCAACTTGGACTAAAAGACGACGTAAAAAGCGAGATTTTGAGGCAGATAGACAGAAATACTAATATATTGGAGATAGAAGTCAAAGAGGCTGAGGGCGGCTCCACGATAAAAACGGGTTATTCTAGCGGTAAAAATGTGCATTTAAATAACTATTTTTTGATTGAGCGGGAGATATATGATGCGCTAGGTATTCACAAGGTTGCCTCTGTAAAAATATTTTATTCGAAGGGTGACTTTATAAGTGCAAAATATTTTGCAGGCAAAACCTTATTTTTACTTTTTATAGCGGCTTTACTTATAGGACTTTTGGGGCTACTTAGGATAAATTCGCTCTTTGCTCCGCTTCGTAAACTAACGGAAAAACTAAACAATTTTGATCCGGAATTTCCAAATCTTAGACTACAGATTAGCCCAAAAAAAGATGAAATATCCATTATCCAAAATACGATTAGCGTAACCATCGAAAAGCTTATTTCCTATCAGCAAAATATTATGCATATCAATGAAAATCTAGAGGATACGATTAGGGATAGAACAAGAGAATTGAATGAGCAAATAGAGCTATTTCGGGTACTGGCCGATGCATCGCCAAACGCTTTGATGCTTTTTGATACAAATCTCATCTACGCAAATCCGGCTTTTTCAAGGCTTACGGGATATGAGGCGGTAGAGTTTTTTAGAAAGAAAGTCAACGCTTTGTTCGAATATGATGAGGGTAGCGAATTTGAAAGTGCTCTGGATGTATCTATTGCTAGAAATAGACACTATCCTCGTAGGTTTGACGAGGTAGAGCTAATCAAAAAAGACGGTAGCAGATGTTTTGTCGCCGCCTCTATCGCATATTTGCATATTAAAGATAGAGATGCCGCAATCATCAACCTAACAGACCTAACAGACATAAAACAAAAAGACCAGATGCTTCTTGTGCAGTCTAGGTTTGTGGCTATGGGTGAGATGATAGGAAATATAGCGCACCAGTGGAGACAACCGTTAAATATCATTCAAAGTGCAATAACCAGAATATCTGTATACGAAGAGATGGGGCTTATTACAAATGAGTTTTTGGATGAGACGGTCGGCGTAGTAAAACAACAAGTCGTGTATCTGTCGGCTACGATAGACGACTTTAGAAGTTTTTACAAAGACGACCCTGACGGCTCATTTTTGCTTATCGATGCAATCAAAAAATCAATTTCGCTTGTTGAGGCGGTATATCAAAACTATTTTATAAAAGTTGTTTTGGATTGCGAAGACGGTGGTTCGGTAAGAATCAGAGGTTCTATGAATAGGCTTATTCAAGCTCTTTTGAATATACTTAACAATTCTAAAGATGCCATTATAACCTCAGGAGTAGAGGAAAAAACTGTTTTTATAAAGTGTGTCAAAAAGAGTAGTGGAGCCATTATGAGTATACAAGATACCGGCGGCGGTATCGAAAATAAAAATATATCTAAAATTTTTGACCCATACTTTTCTACCAAGCACAAATCGCAAGGTACGGGAATAGGGCTTTATATGACAAAACAGATAATACACGGTTCTTTCGGCGGTAAAATAGAAGCTAGAAATATGGAAGTTACGATAAAAGATAATAAGATAAAAGGCGCTTCAATATTTATAGAGTTGCCCAGTATTGACGCCGTTTCGTAGCAATAAATAAGATACATTAAGGTTTCAAAACGGTGGATAAGAAGATAAAAAAACAAAAACTAATTTTAGCGGTTGACGATATGCCGGATAATCTGGAGCTTTTGGCTAGAAACCTCCGAAGACTTGGATACGACGTAGTTTTGACCACTGACGGCGTAGAGGCTATTGAAATAGCAAAAGCAAGACTTCCGGATCTTATTTTGCTTGATGTGCAGATGCCGACTGTGAGCGGCTTTGAGGTGTGCATAAGCTTAAAAGAGGATGAGAGCACAAAAAATATTCCTATTATATTCCTGACTGTAAAAACAGAACAGGACTCTATAGTAAAAGGATTTTCGCTAGGTGCGGCAGATTATGTGTTCAAACCTTTTTACAACGAGGAGCTATCCGCTAGGGTGGAGACGCATTTGCTTATCAAAGAGCTAAGCGATGAATTGGTTAGTAAAAATAAATTGTTAGAGCAATATGCAAAAGACAGTTGATTTGGGGCGAATGTCTGAAGTATTTGAGTTGATAATTTTTCCTGATACTGCCTTTAAGCTTAAGCTTACACGAATATTATTACAATATATATAACAAAATATAACACTTTTATCACCCCCTCAAATATCTAAACCAAGGATATAAAATGGCTACTGCGCCGGAAGTGAATTACAGTAAAAGTAATATAAGCCTCAAGACGCCGCCAAAACAGGGCGAAAATGTAAATCTGTTTTTAAGACCCGGAGATGAGCTAAACCTCGGCGTTGACCTATCAAAAGCCCAACTACAGATAGTCGGCGGAGATGTTGTTGCTACACTGCCTAACGGCGGACAGATTACTTTTGTATCCATGGGAATGATGGCATTTGAGAATAATGCTCCTGTTATCAAACTTCCAAACGGCTCCAAAATGGATGTCGGACAAATATTGAATACTATTCAGGATATAGCGCAAGCGCCCAAAGATGCGATACTCGTATCTGGTCCCGTGAAGATACCGGATGAAAAAGACCCGACTAAGAGCAAGGCTCAAGAGGCTCCAGTAAACGATTATAATGCGTATTATGTGGATCCGCAGCCGAATGTAAAACCGCAAGACGACGTAGGCGCAAAAGATAATAGTGCCAAATACCTGACCGAAGCCGTTACCGAGTTTACCAGTAATGAAAAGTCGTCTAATGACCTGACTAAAAAGTATAGCTCTACGGAAAATAATACAAAAGCAAAAGACAACGTTGCCGACGTATCTGCCGCCCTCTCTTTTGATATAGGTTTTTATCAGATTACGGCAAGCGAAGACGCTACGAGTATAGCGCCCTCTCTGAAGGTTTTGGGCGGTACAGGAAGCACGCTTGGAAATGTAAGCAAATCGGCTAGTGCGCAATTTCAGCCTGAGACTCTGGATTATAGAAGCAACGGAAGTAAGCAAGTAATTACGGTTGACAATCCAGACCTTGTTAATGAAACATATCTTACAAAGCTAATAAGGCTTAATATCTCCCAACCGGTTGGTTTTGCTATTACTGATATAACGATAGCCGGACTTTCGAATGCTTTTCAGATATTAAATTCAGATTTCTCTTCCGCAAATTCCACGGGCGGTGGTTGGAGCTTGTCTGCCGGCATAGGGTTTACATCCGTAAAAACAGACTCCGGTGAAATAATAGAGTTTTATATCCGTTATCAACCAAACTCTGCCGATATGACACTTAATTTTGATTATCTCATGAAGGTAAATTTAACCTCTGTTTTTGATATGCTAAATGTTCCTCTTGCGGCTCAAGCAACAGTTGTGGTCCCAGAATTGGATACTCTTACAACATACAAAGATGTCGGCGTTATAGTTAAGACAGTAAATAGCGAGGCAGACTACACTTATACTAGTAGTAACTACTACCAGACCGGATTTGTACTTGATACGACTCCAAACGAAAATATAGTTTATACTGGACAGCAAGACTCTACTGTATATGGCGGACTCTCGAACGATACTATATACGGCAATATTGGCAATGATACTTTAGGCGGCGGCAAAGGTAACGATACGCTAAGTGGTGGAGCTGGAAGCAATATAATAAACGGTGAAGACGGAATAGATACCGTTAGTTATGAGTTTATGACAAAATATAGTGATGATTTCTTATTTGCCGTCGGCAGCGCAATAGACCCTGCCACGGGTGCGGCATATGCAAACGACACAAAGGGTATCGTCGTTGATTTGCAGGCCGGTTCAGCAACCGGTAAAACTGTTTATGATGCTACCGCCGATGTGTTAACTGGCGAAGAGACAAGAAATATAAGCGATACGCTAAGCAATATAGAGTATGTGGTCGGTTCAAAATATGACGATACTTTAAGGGGCGATGCTAGTAATAATAAATTGGTGGGCGGCGAAGGTAACGACACGCTAGAAGGCAGGGGTGGCTCTGATTGGTTAGACGGCGGAGCCGGCAATGACTGGCTTATCGGAAGTACCGATGATTATATGATTGACGGCGGTGACAATACTGACACTATAGACTTTGCCAACAATTCAATGGGTGTAGAAGTTACCCTAAAAAACTCATCAAACGGAGAAATAAAAAATATAGGTGCAGCTACCGCTCTGACAAAAATAAAAAATGTAGAAAACGTAGCTGGTTCACAGTTTAAAGATATTATTGTAGGGGATGACTCAAACAACCTTCTAATAGGTGGCTATGACCACTCGGCAGTTGCCGTTACTGCAGGCGATGATACAATAAGCGGAGGAGCCGGGGCAGATACGATAGTCGGTGATATGATGGTCGATTCTGTTATTGCTGGGTCTATGTATGCAGGAAGTGATCTTCTAAAAGGTGACAACGATAACGATATCATATATGGCGATTCTGCTCCTATTCTAAGCACCTCCGTTCTTTCCGTATCCGCAGATCAAAGCGTAGAATATATTATAGACAATGGTACTACTACGCTCTCAACTGTTTATGGCGGTAATGACACAATACAGGGCGGAGCCGGAGATGACTATATCAATGGCGGAAGCGGATGGGATACCGTAGATTTCAGTTCTTCGTCGGCAAAAGTAACCGCAGCTTTGGGCTTGATTGGAGGCGATGGTACTGCTACTGGCGAGGGTAGTGATAGATTGGTTAATATAGAGAACATTGTAGGTTCTACTTACGGCGATACGCTAGCTGGTAATGAGCTTACCAATACAATCAACGGTGGTAGCGCTAGCGACTGGGTCGATTATGGATATGCCGGAAGTAGCGTAAATGTTAATTTAAGCGTTGGAACCGCAGTTGTTGCTGGCGCCGATACGGATACTCTAATATCAATAGAAAATGTTCTCGGTTCCAGTCATGACGATACCATTACTGGTGCAAACGGCGCTAACACTTTAAAAGGTCTTAACGGAAACGATACATTTTATATGTATAGTGATGGAGATGTTGTTTACGGTGGAAATGGTGTTGATACGGCGGATTACTCAAATGCGACCGCTAAAGTTACTGCTAACCTAACTAGCGGTATCGGAACAGTTCTCGGCGGGTCCAGTACGGATACACTGGCAGAAATTGAAAATATTGTTGGCGGTAGCGGCAATGATAGTCTTGTAGGGGACGGCGAATCCAATATTCTAAAAGGACGTAGCGGCGATGATACGCTAAACGGCATGTCTGGAGCCGACACATTAATAGGTGGCGCCGGTAATGATACGTTTATAGGTGGCGCCGGAAATGACGTATTATGGGGCGGGGATGATGCTACTCACGATAGTGGTGTTGATACGGCAGACTATAGCGCCTCCGCAGGCATTACCTTAGCGAGCGGCATTGTTAATGACGGTCTTGGCGGAATAGATACATTGGCAGGCATCGAAGTAGTTATAGGTTCCGGTTCTGCGGATATCATGACAGGTTCGAGTGCTGCCGATACGCTGATAGGAGCCGGTGGAGACGACACATTCTATGCGAGTGGCGGTGGAGACACATACTACGGCGGCACATCATCTATAGACAGCAGTGACGGCGATAGCGTTAGCTATGTTGGATTATCCGCGACGGTAAACCATGTAGTCGTAGACCTTTCAAATACGGGCGGAAACAACGCTACTTTGGCAGATTCAGGTGGCGCAACCGTGTCTATTGATAGCCTAAGAGGCATAGAAATTGTAACCGGCACAAACGGCGCCGATACACTAATAGGCAAATCTTCGACCAAAAATACGCTAATAGGCGGCAATGGAGATGATACATTAAGGGGCAACTTTGACGGTGACTTCTTGAGCGGCGGTAGCGGAACTGGCGATACGGCGGATTATTCAAACTACGACGCATCTGCAGGCAATATCACTGTCGATTTGGCAGCCACATCTAGTATTAGTATAGTTGGAGGAGCCGCTGCCGATACGCTATCACAGATAGAAATAGTCAAAACAGGCGGCGGAAACGATACATTCAAAGGTAGTAGTTCGGCGGATATCTTCTATGGCAATGACGGCGACGATATTTTTGTCGGCAACGGCGGGAATGACACATTCTACGGCGGTAACGGCGTAAATACCGCAGATTATAGCGCGGCTCTTTTCGGTATTGATGCGGATTTGACTCGCGGTAGCGGTCAGGTCATAGGCAACGCTGCCACCGAGGGAACGGATACACTCAGCAATATTCAAATCATCAAAGGCTCATTAGCCAATGATACGATTGTCGGGGACGGCTTAAACAATACTTTTTACGGCAATGCAGGAAATGATATTTTACGTGGCAATGGCGGAGCAGACCATCTCGATGGTGGTGCCGACAACGATACTATATACGGTGGACTTGACGGAGATGCTATTTTCGGCGGAACTGGAACCAATACCGTAAGCTATACACATCTCTCCACCGATAACACTGTTGATTTGAGTCAAAATGAGGCTTACGCAAATAGTACGTCTGCTGTTATTGATGGTCTAAATAACATCCAAAATGTATTAATGGGTTCCGGCGATGATACGCTAATAGGAACATTATCCGGAAATTCACTTGACGGTGGTGGCGGTAATGACTTACTTGCCTACGGCAATCAGTTGGTAGCTCTCACGGTCGATATGGGTGCGCAAAGTATCTATAAGACATCCGCTACCGCTTCCAAAGATTATTTTAGTGCGATAGAACGCATTACAACAGGTAGCGGTGCAGATCTTTTTACGGTCAATACTGCTAATGATACAGCTTCTTTTACGCTTGACGGTGGTACTGGCACGGATATTATAGATTACGGTGCTATTTCGGAGAGTATTAATGTGACTTTGACTGGGGCTACAGGGGCGACTGTGACTGTAGGAAGTGGTACTTACAACGATATTGTCGCTAATATTGAAAATGTTAAAGGCTCAAAAGCAGACGATACAATTATCGGTGATGATAGTAGCTCAATCGTAAATGTATTGAACGGTAATGAAGGTAATGATTATATCGATGGACGAAACGGTAATGATACGCTATATGGCGATACTGGCAATGATCAACTTTTGGGTGGTCTAGGTAACGATAAGCTATATGGCGGCGCAGATAATGATACATTGTCAGGCGGTGCAGGTACTGATGTATTGTATGGTGAAGCAGGCGATGATATTATTAACGCAGATATTGATGGTGTTAATGATACTTATGATGGAGGACTAGGGGCTGACACAGTAGACTATAGCGCCGCAACGTTAGCTTTAAGTGTAGCTCTAAACGGTTCCACAAATGCAACACTTACCGGCGGTGGAGTCGGTAATGATGTTTTGGTCGGTATTGAAAAAATTATAGCAGGTAGCGGAGCGGACAATATTTCTGCACTCGACAACACTTCATATACAATAATTGGTATGAACGGCGTAGACACCCTTTCAGGAGGGGCTGGAGCGGATATTATCTACGGCGGTAACATGTCGCAGACGGATAATGCGGTAAATACCATTAAAGGCGGTGGTGGCAATGATACTATTTATGCAGGAAGCCAAGGGGATAGCTTGCAAGGTGGTGCAGATAACGATGTAATCTACGGTGGTTCCGGTAATGATACTTTACAGGGCGGTCTTGGGGATGATACGCTAGATGGCGGTAGTAATGGAGCTGCTGGCGACTGGGTGGACTATAGCGATGCGGCAAGTTTTGTAAGAGTAGATCTTAGGGCAACTACAGCGCAAAATACCTACGGTAGCGGTACGGACAAGCTGCAAAATATAGAAAATATAATAGGTTCCGGTGTAAATGACACATTAATCGGCTCCTCTATCGGCAACAATAGTATACTTGGTGGTGAAGGCAACGATACTATAGTAGGTATTGCAGGGGCAAATCAACTTTACGGCAACGATGGCAGCGATGTGTTTTTTGGCGGTAGCGGTAATGACACATTCTACGGCGGCACTGATGCTGGCGTAGACACAGCAGATTATAGTAATGTGGCATCGTCACTAACTGTCAATATTGCAAGTGGCACTGTTTCATATGCAGGTGGCGGCACGGATACACTTAATTCAATAGAGAATATTATTGGTTCAAATAATAACGATGTAATGATTGGCTCTGCACAGGATGGCATAACGCTACAGGCTGCCGGCGGCGCAGATAGTATCACCGGGGGTAGCGGAGCAGAGATTATTTATGGCGATTGGGATACTGTGGCAGGATTGCGCAGGATATCTCCGGCGGGTAGCACAACCATTGTTCATGCTGCAGGCGATGATACAATAGACGGCGGCGGCGGTAGCGATACTATATATGCAGGTGATGGTAACGACACGCTTACAGGCGGTACTGGAATAGATACAATTTACGGCGAAGCCGGAAATGATCGCTTTAATCTTACGATATCAAATAGCTACACGGACATTGTGGACACTATTGATGGTGGTATTGGCGCAAATACACTATATTTTGATACTGCTGGATATACAAACTACAATACTAATACAGTATTAACTGTTGATTTACTTAATAAAAAGATGAGTCTTGTAGACAATGTCGCCAATACTACAATTAGCTCCACAAATTCTATTTTCAATATCCAAACTATTTACGGTACGGGAGCCGTAGATTCGCTAACCGGCGATGGCGGAGACAATTTGTTTTACGGCGGCACGGGAGCGGACTATTTAGTAGGGGATAGTGGCTCAGATACGCTTTACGGCGGAGACGATAACGATTATATTGGCGGTGGCGTTGGTACCGATATACTTTATGGCGAAAATGGTGCAGATATACTATACGGCGGTGCAGATAGTGACCAGTTGTATGGTGGTAGCGGAGATGATACTCTATACGGCGAGAGCGGAAATGATATATTTGACGGTGGAGACGGCAGTGATACCTATTACGGTGGAGCCGGAACCGACGCATTCCAAGACACTGGAGCGAGCGGTATTGATATTGTCTCCTATAGCGATTCTAACTATGGCATAAAAGCGGTTGTTGTCGGTGGCCAAACGGTTGTAACCGATGGTAGTGTAAATGGAACATATAGCTCACCTACAGTTACGGCAAATGTAGCCGGAAATGCCAATGTAGGGAATGACACTATTGTCTCCGGTGTTGAAAAAATAGTAGGTAGCAATCTCGCCGACTTTTTTTTCTCATATTTCGGTGACAATGGAGTGCCGACCTATAGTGTTACAATTGATGGCGGCGGCGGTAACGATACTGTGTACGGCGGTAGTAGTAATGATAGTATTACCGGTGGAGCCAATGATGATGTTATCAGGGGATACGATGGCAACGATACGCTAGATGGCGGAACCGGATGGGATGTTGTAGATTATGGGTATATAGCAGATAGCGATAGTAACACACTTACCGGTGGCGTAAATGTTGACCTGCAAGGTGGTACCGCATCGGTAGGCGGAGTTGCGGAAGACACGCTATCGAATTTTGATGTTATAAAAGGTTCGGCAAATAATGATACGCTTAGAGGTGTTAACGGAGCCAGAGATGATCTGTATGGTGGTGCCGGCAATGATACATTTATAGCAACAAGCGGCAATGACTATTACTATGGTGAAAGCGGCTCAGATTGGATAAGTTTTGTTAATGCTTCTTCTGGAGCGGTAGTTGATTTAACAAATGTAACAACAACGCAAGCGACAATATCAGGAGCATTGGCGCAACCGGTATTGAACTCCATTGAAAATATTATCGGTTCTGACTATGCGGACAACCTAAAAGGCAATACTAGCGTCAACACCATCCTCGCCGGAAATGGAGCGGATACTGTTTTTGTTTATGATACATCAGGTGGCGATTATTATGATGGCGGCAGTGATAGTAGTATTGACACAATCAGCTATTATTACAATGGTGGAGCAGTCAAAGTAGATCTTGGTAACCATGTTGCTACGCTTTTATCGACAAGTCATACAGATGCTATATGGAATTTTGAAAATATATCCGGCACGGATTCTGCAGACACTCTGATAGGTGATAGTGGAATTAACACAATTTACGGCAATAACGGTGCAGATCAAATTTACGGTAGTTCTACGACAGATACAAACGATCTCAATGACACTATATATGCAGGATATGGTAACGATACGATATATGTTAGCGATAGTAATGACTATATAGACGGACAAAATGATGTTGATACGGTAAATTACAATAACACTGCTATTCTCGGAACTAATATTGGTATTTATGTGGATTTAGCAAATACCTCTTCGTCAAATACAACTCTGCTCAGTAGTGCATCCTATACAAACGGCACCGAAACTATAACTATGGCAGGTGCAAAAGATAGACTTGTTAATGTCGAGGGGATTGTGGGTACAAATTATGCCGATGTATTGCTTGGCGGCACCAGTAACTGGTACACGCTAAACGGTGGTGACGGAGATGATATTATTTATGCTGGTAGCGGTGGCTCAAATAATTCTATTATAGGCGGGAGTGGCAATGACTGGCTTACATTCAACTATAATAGTACTCACAAGGCAACATCTGCTGTTTCAGTCAATCTCTCTTCTGCAGCCCTACAGACTGTATGGGGTGGAAATGCTTATAAGATATCCGGCATGGAAAATGTTAAGGGTTCTGACTATAATGATGCTATCACAGGGGATGGTAATGTCAATACGTTACTAGGCGGCGCAGGTAATGATTCACTAGATGGCGGCGCAGGTAATGACTACTTAGACGGCGGCAGCGGCTCAAATAATCTCGTAGGCGGCGCTGGCAATGATACGCTAGATGGCACAAATGGAGTAGATACTGCAGATTACTCGTATACTGGTAGTTCTGTCAATATTATACTTGTAGATGGAACTACTGGAAGTGCTACTGTATCCAGTGGCGCAGATACTGATGTTTTAAAATATATAGAAAATGCCACAGGCGGTAGCGGTAACGATACCATTACGGGGAGTGCGTTAGATAATATTATAAGCGGCAACGACGGTCTGGATACGCTGTCCGGCGGTAATGGAAACGATACGCTGTCCGGCGGTATTGGTAGCGATATCTTGTATGGAGAAGTCGGTAATGATTTACTTTATGGCGGTGCCGATATGGACACGCTTTATGGTGGTGATGGCAACGATGTTGTAGACGGGGGCGATAGTAATGATACTATTGTTGCCACAAGCGCATCGGATGGTATAGATACATATACTGGTAGTACCGGTATAGATACGTTGGATTATAGTGCGCTAGGCTCATCAAACGGCATTAACTTGATAATGTCCAGCTCTAACTCTACAGTTACGGTAACTGGTGGCAACAATGACGTTATTACCGATGTTTTTGAGGTTATTAAAGCAACGTCCGGTGTAGATGTTATCTCTTATAACGGCTCAACGGGTATAGTTTTATACGGTAACGCAGGAGATGACCAACTTACAGGCGGAAGCGGTTCCGACAGTCTTTATGGCGGCAATGACAATGATATTCTTACAGGCGGTGCTGGCGCCGACTATCTATCAGGGGATGGCGGTGATGACATATACAAATACACATCTACAGCAGATATTGCCTCCGATGTTATCTTTGATAGTGCAGGCACAGATACTATTCTTATGGGTAGTGATGAGACATACAACCTTACAACTGCTTCGTTGACTAATATCGAGGCGATACAGTTCAACACTTCTGTGGCTTCCAAAATTGCAATATTAACCGGTACGCAAGCTGAAAATCTCACTTCTTTTGTGGGTAGCAGCGGCACTGATACTGTCAATATAAACATAGAATCCAGTAATACTAGCGTCGACATGTCTTCCAAAATAGTAACAAATATTGATAAATTCAATATAACAATCGGCGCCACATCAGGAAATACTACGGTCTACGGTACGTCTACCGTCGATTCCATAGTGGGCGGAAACGCAAATGATACAATTATGGGCGGTGGCGGAAATGATACTCTAATAGGCGGCAATGGTACGAATCTATTTATAGTAACAGCCGGTTCAGATATGGGTAGTGCTGAGGTTGTAAGTGGTGGAACCGGTACAGATACGCTTCAGTTTACTTACAGTGGCGCCAATCTAACCGATAGTTTGTGGACAAATAAAACCGCTATTGATGTTTTGGATATTCAAAATGACGCTTCCGTTGACTTGAATGGGACAAACGGCCGCACTTTTGTGCAAGCATCAGATTCCGATATTGTTGAAATCAGGGACTCTAACGGTGGAAATGCCAATATTTTGTTAAACAGCGGTGGGCTGAGCGGCGGTACAACAGGCAAGGTTGTAATCGGTGATATTGGTACTGTTACACTGTCGGATACAGGAAACTATGTTACTCTCAAAGACGGTGTTACGGGGCATAGTATAATCGGAGGCGCCGGTAATGACACAATTTATGGCTCCAATCAAAATGATAGAATTACTGCCGGTAGTGGCAGTGATTATATATCAACAGGCAGTGGTAGCGACAATGTATTTATTGCAAGTACGGAGCTCGGTGCAGGAGATACGATTATCGGTGGCTCTGGCGGGAGTGATGTGCTGACGCTGAATTTTACCGACAATGGCACAATTACTCAAAATGGCGCAACTCTGAGCAATATTGATATTGTACAACTTGCTAACGGTGGAAATACGGCTACGCTTGACTTGAATGGTTCAACAATTCAAGGCGGTAGCGGTGCAGATATATTCCAATATTCAGTGGCAAATTATGGCTCCTCTGATTATCTATACGGGGGCGGCGGTAATGATACACTATTGTTTACCGATGCGGGGACTATTAACGGCGCATCTTTTACTAGTAGTTTTAAAGATAGTATAGAAGTTATTCAGCTTGCAAACGGAACAAATACTGTTACTGCTTACGCTTATAGTTCAGGGGCACTTTATGGCGGCAATGATAGCGATAATGTCACAGTTACATCTGCAAATACAAGCGGTTTAATCGACTTAAAAGATGGTAGCGACACATATAATATTTCTGCCGCTAGAAATATCAGCGATACCGGCAGTAGCGGTACCGATATATTAACTCTGCAATCCAACAGTATTAATATAAGCTCAAATACAATTAGTGGCATTGAGACATTAGCGCTTGGAACTATAACCGGAACAACAATAAGTGCTACGCAAGCCTCAGGCTTCACAAGTATAACCGGAAGCAGCGGCGGAAGCTTGACTATTAGCGGCTCTCTAGGCTCTGCTCTTAATATAACTTCTTATAACGGTAATGCAACGATTAGCGATGCTAGCGGTAAAAATGTGACATTGGGTAGTGGTACGGATAAAATCACAGATAATACAACTACTGCCAACGCTATAAATGGCGGTAGCGGAAATGATACGTTATATGTCACTAGCGGTATAGATATAAGCGCAAAAACATTGACAAGTATCGAAGAGATAAATCTAGGAGCTACAACAGGCGTTACGATAGGGGTAGTACAGGCTACTAGTGTGACGAATATTATAGGTTCCGGTAGTATGACTGTAAGCGGTAGCTTAACCGGAGCATTAAACCTAAGTAGCACTGGCAAAAATTACACAGGTGCGGCTACCATTAGTGATGCGAATGGACAAAATGTCACATTAGGCAACGGGGCAAACAAGATCACAGATAATACAACTACTGCCAACGCTATAAATGGCGGTAGCGGAAATGATACTCTATATGTCACTAGCGGTATAGATATAAGCGCAAAGACATTGACAAGTATCGAAGAGATAAATATAGGTGCTACGGCAGGGGTGACGATGAGCTCCGCGCAAGCCGTAATATCGGGACGAAGCATAGTCGGCAGTAGCGGAGGTAGTCTCACTGTTAGCGGCTCTTTGGGTTCAAATCTGAGCATGTCCTCTTACGACGGCAATGCAACAATCGCTAATGCAAACGGTAAAAATGTGACGCTTGGAAACGGTGCAGACACGATAACAAATAATGTAGCGGGCGGCACACTCAATGCCGGAGGCGGAAACGATACATACAATATATCTGCGGCGACAACAATCAACGATAGCGCAGGTGCAAGTGATGCAGTGCATATTACTGGAGCTATTACGCAAAACGCAACCAATATCACAGGTATAGAGACTATCTACATTGATGCCAATACATCCCTAACCGGCTCGATTAGCGCAAGTAGCGTAGTTGTGGCTAACGGTGTTACTTTGACGGCAGACGCTTCGGTAGTTAGCACTGAAAGCATTAGCGGTAACGGTACGGTAAACATCACAAACCTTCAAAATACTCTATTGGCGGATTTGACGCATATGACGGCAACAACCGTTAACGCGACATGGAGTAGTGGCACTGGAACATACGGCGGTGATTTGACAAATGTCGATAACCTCACTATTTCCAGCGGAACAATGACGATAGCGGATTCCAAACTCAGTACGACATCAGTCACCGGAGCTGGTAGTTTAACGGTAAATGCCGATGATGCTTCTATGGATTTGTCGCATGTAAATATTAGCGGCACTTTGACGGTAAATGACGGTTCTGGTGCGCAGTCATTGGTAGGCTCTGCGAATGCTGATATATTTAATCTCGATAACACCAGTGCGACAAGTGACGGTTCAGGCGGAAACGATACATACAATGTATATGCCGCAACAAATATAAGCGATAGTAGCGGTACTGATACGCTAAACATTCAAGCTGATGGCATAAATTTGAGCGCAAAAACTATTTCTGGCATAGATACGATAGCACTTGGAACTCATACGGGTACAACACTAAGTGAATCAGAAGCTAGAGGTAGCTCGATAACAGGTAGTGCAGGCGGTAGCTTGACAGTGAGCGGTAGCCTAGCGGACAGCCTCAATATATCAGGTTATAGCGGCAATGTAACGGTAGATGACGCCAACGGTAACAATGTGACGCTTGGAAGCGGCAACGACACAATATCTACAACAACGGGCGGAAGCGTCAATATGGGTAGCGGAAACGACCACCTGACGCTTGATTTTTCGAACTTAGCGTCATTAACAATGGATGGTGGAGCGGGCACTAGCGATACGCTATCTGTTACCGGACTTAATGGGCAGAATGTTGATTTGGGTAGTGTAAACGGGGTATCTAATGTTGAAATATTTGATATATCGTCTTTGAATTTGAGTTCAGATAGTCTAACAATAGATTTCAATGCACTATGGAAGATTGCTCAAACATCAGATTTAGCTACCAATACATTTAAATTAGATCTTTCCGGTTCCGATGCCAGCGGATTGACTATTTCTGGAGTTGATTCGGCAACCGGAACAAATGCTAGCGTGGACAGCGGCTCACATAACCTAAGCTTTACAACCGTAAGCGGAACATACGATATTACGTACGGCTCAGATACTATACATATGATGGTGGTGTAACTTATATGACCCAGAAACCATCTCATATTTCGCAGCAACCAAACGATAGCTTGTTGCTAGCTTTCAAATACATCCTCGATTTTTACTACGGGGATGTGGAGCTAAAGACTATAAATACGATACTCGCTCACGATAGAAAACATACCGAAGTAGATGATTTGAGGTATGGCTCAAAAGATTTTGGGTTAAACTTCGAGCAGGCCGAGATTTCGGGAGACATCATACACTCTCATATTTTTCCGTGCATTGTTACCGACGGCAAACAAGCGGTTGTTCTTCTCTCTCTAGAAGAGGGCAGAGCGACTTTGATGGATAGTGTGAGCGGTGAAAAAAGCGAAGTTGGCATTGAAGAGATGATGAGCCGCTTTGATACGCTTTTGTATTTTTACAAAGATATAGAGTATAAAAACATTTTGACGCATGACGAAAAAGGCAAAGAGTGGTTTTGGAAACATCTTATAGATGCAAAGCCTGACATTATCCGTGTCGCTATTTTTACGGTCTTTATCAACGTCTTTGTGATTTTGGTTCCGCTATATGCCATGAATGTCTATAATAGAGTAATCCCAAACTTCGCCACTGAGACGCTTTTTGTGCTCACATTCGGCGTTATACTCATATTTTTGTTTGATGCACTTTTTAAGATGGTGCGTGTGTATATCTTGGAGAGTATGGGACGACGCATAGGAAGTGTGCTTGAAGAGGAGATGCTAAAAAGAATCCTTCTTATCCAAAGCGGACACGACCATCTACTTGCCGGTTCAAAAGCGAACCTTTTTAGGGAGATTTCTCAAGTTAGAGATTTTTTTATGTCCAAAAGTATTGGATATGCGCTAGATTTGCCTTTTGTGCTTTTGACTCTTTTGGTTATTTTTATTATCTCTCCTTCCGTTGCCGCCGTCACTCTTGTGTGCGGAGTTATCATCATCGGCATCAATATGGCATTTCAAATACCAATCTTTTCACTCAGCAGAAAGCTTTTTAAAGACGGGCAGCTAAAGCACAACTATTTGTTTGAAACCATAAAAGGTATAGAGACGCTCAAGCTTACAAATGCGACCACAAGACGACTTTTTAAGTGGCGCCAACTCGTGAATTTCTATAACTTTATAAACCTCAGAATCCAGATGCATACAAATTTGGCAATGAACTTATCGTATATAGTAATGCAACTCGCTACTGTGCTTACGCTTGTAGTCGGGGTCTATCAGATACAAGACAAAAATCTGACTATCGGCGCACTTGTAGCTCTAGGGATTTTGGTAGGCAGGGCTATGGTGCCGATAGTTAATATATCGAGTATCCTTAGTAAATACAAAGAGTTTAAAGAAGCTTTGGAGTCTATTAACAAGTTTTGGCACATGCCGCTAGAGACGCAAAAGCCGATAGAGATAGGCATTAAAAGGCTACACGGGGATATAGAGTTCAATAACGTCTCTTTCACTTATTCGGGAACAAAACAACCGTCATTGACAGCTGCAACATTTCGGATAAAGCCGGGCGAAAAAGTAGGTTTTATAGGCAGGACGGGGGCTGGCAAAAGTACCGTGCTTAGACTTCTTACAGGACTTGACTCGCCAAAATCAGGAACTATATTTATCGACGGGCATGAGATAAATACGATACACCCCGTAGAACTAAGGGACAATATCGGGATAATGCCGCAAGAGCCGTTTTTGTTTGCGGGAACACTAAAAGACAACATAGAAATAGGCAAAAACATAGGCAAAGACAAGTTAATCAAGCTTCTTGCTATGACTGGACTTGAAGAGCTTGTAAAGCGCTCGGGTGAGGGCGAAAACTTCCAAGTAGGCGAGGGTGGCAGTAGGCTCTCCGTAGGACAAAGGCATCTTGTCGGACTAGCCCGTGCACTTATCAATGACCCTTCCATTGTTATACTAGATGAGCCGACTACGGGGATGGATGTTGGACTTGAAAGAGAGATGGTTGAACATCTAAAACCTATATTAGAGGAGAAGACTCTCATAGTCATTACGCATAGGTTTGCCGCACTTGATTTGGTAGATAGAGTAATGGTTGTAAACAATGGACGTATAGTGGCGGATGGACCAAAAGAGGAAATACTAAAACAGCTTCAAGCTCCAGTTGCAGGCAAAGCATAATGATTAGCAAGATGATGATAGAAAAACGTTGGAATTACTATATTACGGTAGTTCCAATAGGTTTATTTTTCTTTATTTTTTTGCTCTGGGCCGCTTTTTCTGATATTGACGAAGTAGTAAGAGGCGATGGCAAAGTCGTTCCGTCCGGGCAAACTAAAGTATTGCAACATATGGAGGGCGGTATAGTTGCCGAAATGCTTGTAAAAGAGGGCGATAGAGTTACTTTTAATCAGCCTATTTATAGGCTTGATCAAGCCTTTTTTACTGCCGATTTGAAAGAAAAAGATTTGGAGAGAATATCTCTGCAAGCAAAAGAGCTTAGGCTTATGAGCCTCATCGAAGGCAAAAATCCGACTTTCGATAAGGAGGTGAGTGAGAAATATCCACAGATAGTCCAAAATGAGATGCAGATATTTTATAGCGAAAAACTCAATAGCTCAGAGCGTCTCAACGGTGCAGTGCAAAAAGCAGAACAGCGCAAATATGAGCTAAAAGAGCTAGAGATAAAACAAAAAAATCTATCTTTAGAGCTTGATATGGCAAAAGAAAACGCACATATAGCAGAACAACTAATGAAATCAGGGGCTGGCTCAAGAAAAGAGTATCTCTCTGAAATGAGTAAAAAACAAAATCTAATCACGCAGATAGATGAGGTTAAAAACCAAATTCCGGTAGTGCAAGGCAAGTTTAAAGAGGCTAGTTTTGAGCTTGGTTCGGTGCGCTCAGATATCCAATCAAAACTGCTAAATGAACTAAAAGACGTTAGGCTAAAAATAAGCCAACTCTCCCAGCAAAGTGCGGCAAGCGTCGATAGAACAAAGAGATTGCTTATAGTCTCACCGGTAAACGGGATAGTGAATAAACTATACTTTCACACCATAGGCGGCGCTATCAAACCCGGTGACAAAGTGGCAGAAGTGACCCCTTTAGAAGAAGGACTAATGATAGAGGCCAACATAAAAGCCTCGGATAGAGGCAGAGTGTGGATGGGTCAAAAAGCAAACATAGAGATAACGGCCTATGACTATGCAAGATACGGCAGGATAAACGGCGAACTCGTGTCTATAAGCCCTGATAGCTTTACAAACCAAAAGGGCGAGATATTTTATGCCGTTAAGGTCAAAGCGGCAAAAGATAGATTGGGCCCGAATCTGCCTATAATGCCGGGGATGGAAGCCGGCGTGAATATCATTACGGGCAAGCGAACTGTTCTTGGATATATACTATTACCCATTAAGAGAATGGGGCAAAACGCAATGCTAGAACCGTAAAACAAGCGCTTTTTTCATATAATCACATTTTGTTACAAAAACGGAGGAATTTATGTTTGGTATGATACTCAAGCTTCAGGCTTTTATGGAGAGGCTTAAAAAGAAAAAAGCTCTCTGGTTTACAACTCTAACCACACTGTCAATTCTAGGAATCGTAGGCACGCTTTACTATCTAAACTCAATGACGAGCAGAGCCGCTAAAAACCTATATGAAGCCACAAATGCTAGTTATTTTTATGACTTAGATTCAAAAGTTGCAGACTCTATGCATAAACTTGACATCATGGGTAGTATGCTTGTGAATAATCAAGGTTTTGTAGGCGCTATGAATAATCAAAACGATACGGCGGGTATAACGGCTCAACTAAAAAAAGTAAGTGCAGATGCTAGTAAAATAGATAAAAATATTATAACGGTCGAGCTTTACAACAAAAATTTAGTCAAAATAGCCTCTTCTGCTGAAGCTCCGATACTAAACGGGCAACCGTACGACTCAAAAGCTATGATGAGAGTGGTTGCGACAAATCAACCTATAACTGCGATAGAGTATCAGGACGGACAAGTGTTTTTAAGAGCCGTATATCCTTTGGCAAACGGGATATTGGAAGTAAAAAAATCTGCGGATTTTTTGTTTGACGTGTATAGCGCTAACGATAAAGTTTTTCAAGTACTGCTAGACAAAGACCTTCTAGATATGAAAAAAGTTCAAGAGTTTAAAAGCCAAAAAATAGGTAAATCCGAGATAAGCGTGCAGTCAAAAGTAGATAAGGACTTCTTGCAAAAAATATCAGAGTTGGATTTTGACAAGATAATTACTGATAAGTATATGTTGACGGATGAGTATTTTGTTCTTGCCAAACCTATTTTGAATACTGACGGTAAAAGAGTCGGAATGTTCATAATAGGCGAGAATATGCTAAAAGACAACAGCCTGCCAAAGATGACAAAAGGAATCTCCACAGGCCTTACGACCGCCGCTCTTGGGCTAGTAGTCGCATTGCTAGTTTTGATGATATAGGACTTTACTTTGTCTTATTATCTTCTGATTTTGCCAATTCTAAAATATTATTTAGAGCCTTTACACTGAAGCTACTTAGCTTTTGAGGCTCTATCTCATGTTGTGGGTTTGTAACTTTGTATGAGATAGAGTTTACTTTATCGAATGCTTTTATGAAGTCTATGTTTACAAGCAAATTTGAGTAGCTTTCAAGCGGATGGTCTGAGGGTAAAACCGTATAGGCCGTAGTTTTTGTAGTGTTGTTATCATTGACGCTGATATTAAAATCTCTTGCTTCTATCAGATAATGATGTCTGTATTGCATCCAAACAGTTTTATCCATATATACAAATCTGTGGTTGGAGATAAGAGCGCTATCGTATTGGTAGCAGTTTTTTTCTTCGTATCCTTGTTTTGCATCAGGAGTATAGCACTCCGTTTTGTACGAACAGCCGCTTATTAAGGCGACTATTGAAATTGCAAAAATCGGTTTAAAAATCTTGAATTGTTGTATTTTGTAAAGTCTCATATTTCATTTTCCTCTTTTTTGGCACTAAAAAGCCACTGATGCACTGTTTTATATTGTGTCCGTAGTCTTTATTCTAAAGTAAATTTGTTTAAAATAGTTAAAAGTTTTGCGACCTGATAAAAAAAGGATAAAAATTAAGTAATGAAACGAATTAAAGTCCTAAAAGCGTATTTTATTACCTGGCTGTTTATTCTTTATATAGTGTACGCAAATGCCGAACTACTTGGCACATTCTTTATGGCGACTGTCATTTTCTCTACCGCTATCGTCGGCTTGCTAGCCGTTGGAACGCTGTATCAGATAGTTAGCGGTTTTGACATAATGATGCTTGGCGGTACTTTTGGGGCTTTGGCCTACAAAAAAACGGGCTATGAGTTTTACCTTAGAAGTATTGACTCACTACTACCCGCAAATATCGCCCATATGCTTCAAAGCAGAAAAAGTCAGCAAAAAATGCTCTTTACCCAAGAAGAGTCTAGAAATATAATAGAGTGGCTAGAAGACAAGTTTCACAAACAAAAATCATATATAAATTTCTTTATCAATACTTCCATGCTTGTTGGGCTTTTGGGTACGTTTGTCGGTCTTGTCGAGGCTATCGACCATATGGGGCAGATTATTTTGAGTCTTGACGGCGAAGTAGATATCAAACAAATCATGCAAGACTTCTCAGGCCCGCTATCAGGCATGGCGATAGGTTTCGGCGCTTCGCTATTCGGTGTTGTTGCCGCCGTTATTATGGGGCTTAACGGGTATATTCTTTTTAGATATCAAGACACCCTGATAAGCGGAATTGAGGATTGGCTAAAAGATAGGATTGTCGATATAGCTCCTGAAAACATGGGAGGTTCGTCAGTTTCTTCTTCTAATGCCGCACTGCCTGAACAAAGAAAAAGCTTTATGGATATTTTCATAGAGCAGATGAGTAACTTTACGGATGAGATAGCCAAGTTTTCAAAATCAAATGAAAGCTTGCATGTTATGGCCGAATCCCTCTCCTCGATAAAAAGCGTAATGGAGTCCCAAAAAGAGACTCTTTCTAGTATGGTAGAGTTGCAAGAGAGGCATTACGGTAAATTTGACAGTTTTTCAAATGGGTTATCCGATTCGTATGAGATTACAAACAAGAGATTGGCTGAAGATAGGGCGATACTGCAAAATATATTTGAAAACCACGGCAGATTGCTTGAGCAAAGCGGTTCTACGCTTTCAAATGTGGACACTGGAATAGCAAATATAGGTAGAAGACTTGAGAGTCATCAATCTATTTTGGGCTCCTTGGTATCTATCAACGAAAAGGGATATCAAGAAAAAGAGAGAATGCACATTGAATTTTTGGGTGCTATAGATACAGTCGGCTCTGCTATTAAGCATGAGACGCACACTATGTCTGAATTTGCGACGGCTCAAGACGCTAAGACCGAAAAAATATCACATATCCTATCTTCTGCGCTTGCAAAAATATCGGATATGGATACAAAGATGGACAAAAGCGGCGAGGCTTTGTTTGGTATAGCCTCTCTTCAAAAAGCGCAGTTTGACGAAAGCGGCAAAGCGTATGCTTTGATACAGGAAAATATGTCGCATTTGAATGACAGTATTAAGAATGAAATCAGGGTATTTGAAGATTTTGCCCAAATTCAAAATGATGAAAACAAAAAAATCGTCCAAAATCAAGCGCAAGCCATAGAGTTGTTCAGGGCGATATCGGCTTCTATCGATAAAGCTAGACAGACTTTATCATCGGTTGCCGATACCCAAAATAGTGCCAAACAAGAGTCTGCGCAAGCTTCAACTGAGCTTCTAGGTGCCGTGACAAGTGTTAACCGTTCATTGCAGGCCAATAGAACGTCGCTAGAAGCGATACTCGGTGCACAGGAGAGTTTTGACGCTAAGTATTCTAAGCTGCAAAGTGAGACATTGGGCACACTGAGAAATATCGGCGATACGGCGCTGTCTGAAAAAACAATATCTACGGATATCTTAAAAACATCACAGGCTATTAACGATAGACAAACAAGCGTTTTGGAAGAAAATCTAAAGGCTTTTGACTCTTTGGGTGTGGAACTATCAAAAATAGAGAAGTTAACGACTACATACTCTGAAGAGAGAAGAGCTTTTGAAGAGGCTTACTTTAGAAATAGCACGGAAAAACAAAATGCAATCATAGAGCAGCTCGAACTAAAAGTAGAAAACACACAAGCTAGTTTGGAGACGATAGCCCAATCACTAAAAAATATCGAAGAGGTGATGGCTAGATTGGATAAAAACGGCATTATCAACAATAGTGCATCCGATGGTAAAAAAGGATTTTTATCTTCGCTGTTTGGGAATAGATAGATGGCCGGTGGTGGCGAAAACGGAGAGATGAATCCGTTTATATCGTATGTAGACCTGTTCTCATCGGTTATTTTGGTTCTATTGCTGTTTGTTTTGATAATGTTTGTAAACGTCGGTTACTACATGCAGTTCAACTCCAAAGACGCAAAAGTAGTTACCGAACAAAATATAACGGAAGAGTCTGTTCAAGATGTCAGTCCTCAAAGAGAAACAAAAAAAGAGGATTATAAAGAAAAACAAAAAATGGTCAGCTCTGCAGAAGAGACCAACAATACAACTCCGGTACAAGGCGGAGAAGTAGAAGGAAACGTCGTTAGTAAAAAGACGGAAAAGACTGCTATTGCCGAGTTTCAAGAGTCTGATATGTTGATAATATTTAAAAATAATGAATACTTTTTAAGTAAAGACGTCATCAGACAGGCATCTGAGGCTATGGGCAGGGTGTTAAAAACCAAACCAAACGCCGTATTTTTTGTAAGCGTGGGCGATTCTAAAAAGCTTATAAGCTCGACGCAGACAAAACAAGTTTCACTAGGACGCGTGCTCAGCCTAAAAAACAGCCTAGACGCGGTACCGGAACTAAAAAATAAAATAAAAATAAACTATAAACAATCAGATCAATCCGGCTTTGAATTTGGTTATTTGAAAATCGATGTTAAGTAAGGAATGAGAGAGTGATTTTTAGGATTTCAAAATATTTAATATCTTTGGCGGCCTACGGTTATATTGTGAGCTATCAACTATCTGCTGCAACGAATGAAGATAGCAATATCTCAACAATAGAACCTATACAGATTTCAAATATTACACAAGAGCTTAATGCGACTGCAAAAATAGATAAAAACTCTACGTTAGAGAGTAATAAAACTATTGTTTATGAAAATAATACAACTCTTAAAACGGCGGTTACGACAGCTATAAAGTCAAACTATCGCATCAAGCAAGCAAAAGAGAGAGTTCTTCAGGCGGAACACTCCACAAGAGAGGCTTTTGCCGATTTTTTACCGCAGGTAAGTCTTGCCGCTACCGCCACTAGAAAAGGCACAAAAGGGTTTGACATACAAGAATATGAACAGGTGCAAGGTGATGTTACCGTTACGTATAACTTGTTTGCGTCAGGTATGCACGCTGCAACAGTGCAGAGAACCAAAATAACCAAAAAAGAACAAGAAGACCGTCTAAGGGGAACTCTCGAAGAGGAGATAAATAAAGTTGTTGACGCTTATTTTAGTGTCGTATACGGTAGGCTCTCTATCGAAGCAAATAGAAATAACTTTGAAAAGCTACTTAAAATATTAGAGATAGTGAAGATAAAAAGAGAGTTTGGGGCGGCTACGGCAGGAGATGAAAGCTCTATACAAGCGAGCGTATCTAATGCAAAAACAGCACTAATAAATACGGAGTCAGCCTATAATAATGCAAGAGATTATTATGAGTTTTTGACAAGCACAAAGCTAGAGCTTTTAAGTCCGTATGAAACAGATTTTGATGTTAGACTTGCGCCTTTTGATCAACTATTTGAAGAGATAAGATATAAAAACACGGATCTAAACCTTATTAAAACGCAAATAAAAGGCAAGCAAAAAGATGTTTTTATAAACAAAGCTACGGATTGGCCTAAGCTTGACTTTTCTCTTACAAACTCCAGAAGATATAGAAATGACTTCAACTCTATTCCAAATCCCGCAACGCCTACACAGGGCAACAATAGGGATAGTATAGCCGAGCTTACACTGAGTTATAATTTTTATACCGGAGGCAGAACGGAGGCGAAGACTGCAAAGCTTTTGAGCGAAGTATCGGCTCTTGTTTATAATCTGGAGTATACTACGCAAGATACCAAGTGGAACTCTCAAAAACTATTTAACTCCGTACAGACAAACTCTAAAACTCTTGAGACATTGACTACTGAGATAAATGCGAGCAGAAGAATGGCGGATGCATATTGGGAGAAGTTTAGACTTTCGAGTCAAGACCTAGTGACACTATTGCAAGCGCAAAGGCAAGTAAACAGCGCAGAACTCGAGAAACTAAGAAGTGAAAAAACCAGACTTGTGGATTACTTTAACTTATTAGCAAAACAGGGTAAACTGTTAGAATATTTTGGTTTTTAACCATTCAAAACAAAAAAAGGTACTTCTATGAGAAGAGCTATGATACTCTCCTTGTCGTCTTGTATGCTAGTGGCGTCCGCACAAGTGGAACAAAATAGTAGCGCAAGAAAAGAGGATATAAAACAAAAAGCCCTATTTAAGGGCAAAGACTACTATGACAAAAGACTCCATCAGCAGTTTGAAAAAAATCAAGCCGCAAAAAAAGAGAAAGATGTGAAAGTCTATAAAAGAAAAGACGGTTCCATAGATAGTTGGAAAACATACAATGAATCAAGAGACTAGCATCCGTTAATGGAACAAAAGTATTCTTGCCTTGTGGAAGCTGGAGATCTTTTTTTAAGAGATAATGAGCCAAACGAAGCATCCGTATGCTATATCAAAGCTCTTCGTTTTTCACCGCAAGGAGATATCTTACTAAGGGTTTACAATAACTTAGCCGTAGCCTATAAGAGAATGGGTAGATTACAAGAGGCTGAGGCTATCATCTCAAAAGGTATTTCCACAAATCCCGATTATTCGTCTTTTTATTCAAATCTTTCCTCAATTTATAAGCTCCAAAACAGAGTAAAAGAGTCGTTGCTTGCTCTGCAAAAGGCTATATCACTTGGCGGCGGATTGCTTGATTATTTGAGCATAATAGAAATCTATAAAAACCAAAAAGCTCTCAAAAATGCGCTCGAGACTGCTGCCAAAGCAGTTACAAACTTTCCCGATGAGTATGAAGCACATCTTGCTCTTGGAAATTTGTTTACGCATATAAAAGCATTCGACAAAGCTCTCCCGCCATATCTAAAAGCCATAGAGTTGGCCCCTCAAAAGACGCAAGCATACAATAATATAGGGGTTGCATATAAGGAGCTTGGAGAAAATGAAAAGGCATTTGCGGCATACCAAAAAGTTCTTCAAATAAACCCTAACGACCCTGCCGTACATAATAACCTCGGAAATTTGCTTCGCAATATGGACGATATGGATGCAGCCGTGCGCCATCTGATGCGTTCAATAGAGCTAAATCCAACATATGCGGATGCGTATAGTAATATCGGGGCAGTATACAAAGAGTCCAAAAACTATGAGGCCGCTATTCCATATTATAAAAAAGCTCTTGAATTAAATCCGGAACATACAAACGCCAACTTTGACATGTCTCTAATAGAGCTAATGGCGGCAAACTATGAGAGCGGTTGGCAAAGGTACGAACATCGGCTAAAGATGGGTGAGCTAATTTCCAAAACGTATAGGTATAAAACACCTATGTGGCAAGGCGAAGAGCTTGTCGGCAAGACTATTATTTTGCAAAATGAGCAGGGATTTGGCGACAATATAATGTTTGTGCGCTACGTGCGAAAGTTTTTGAAATTGGGTGCAAAAGTAATACTCAGGACTCGTCCGGAACTTGTCAAACTCTTTGAAAGTATAGACGGCTTAACACAAGTCTGCAGCGAAGATGATGCTGAGATACCACAGCACGATTTTTATCTTCCACTGCTGTCCTGCGCTCTTAGGTTTGATACGACTATTGACAATATTCCGACCGATTTTCCGTATCTTTTCCCCGCAAAAGAACGTATAGAGATAGGTCTTGACGACTCAAAAACCAATATCGGTATCGTATGGAGTAGCAGCCGTACAAATAAAGACTTTAAAAACAAGTATATAGGTATCAAAAACTATGCAGAGCTACTGAAAATAAAAGGCACAAAATGGTTTTCGCTTCAAGCAGGAGATGATGCTTCACAGATAAAAGAGGCTGGACTTGACGGCGAGATAGTGGATTTGTCAAATCTGCTTACGGATTTTGCGACTACGGCGGCAATAATAGATTCGCTAGATATCGTAATCACTACCGACACCTCGGTTGCTCATCTTTGTGGGGCGATGAACAAAAAAGCGTGGGTGCTAACACCAAAACCTGCCGATTGGAGATGGATGCAAGAAGGCGATTCGACGCCGTGGTATCCAAGCCTTAAAATTTTTAGACAAGAAGAAAGCGGGGAGTGGGGCGCTCCGATACTGCAAATAAAAGAGGCTTTATCTGAGTATGTATCCAAGCTCTTTAACGTTTGATATTACGCCTTCCCCAAGTTTTTTTTGAGGCGGTTGAGAGTATTTTTGAGTTGATGTCCACTCATTTCCGCATTGTATACGTGGTTTGATATATCGGTATATGACACTAGTGTGCCTCTTTTGTCCAAGAGTAACTCAATAAGAGCCGCCTCTTGTTTTGTTAGCTGTATATCTTTATTTTGCACGTCTAAAAGTGTTTTTTTGATTCTGTCATAGCTTATGGAGTCGTTGATTTTGCTTATTAATAGAGCGTTTTCGGTCATAGATTCGATAGCATGTTTGAGAGCTTCAAATAGAGCGTCAAAGTTTACAGGTTTATCCAAATAGTCTATAAGTCCTACCTTTATCGCCTCTTTTAGTTTTTCTTTGTCTGAGTGTGCGCTTAGGATGATGATAGGTACCTTCTTGTTTAGCTTTCTAATCTCTTTTATAAACTCCATACCATTCATTACCGGCATAGTGTAGTCCACAATCATAATATGAATTTTGTTTTTATGCCAAATTTTAAGAGCTTCAGCTCCGTTTTCCGCGCATATAACATCTTTGAATAGTAGCTTTAGCGTTCTAGGCAATAATACTCTAAGGTGCTCATCGTCTTCGACATAAAGTATATTTAGCTCTTTTGATATTTTGTCGAGCATTTTCTTCCTATGAGAATTTATTGGGAATTTGGCTTGTTAAACTTGTTGTAAATTCTAGCACAGCGAGGTTAATCTATGCCAAACAAACAGACTTCCATAAAGATATCGGTAGTTCTGGCTACCATGCTTGTCGCAACCAACGGGGCTTTTGGGGCTCCAGATGCGGGAAGCATCCAAAAAGAGATAGAAAAGAATTTGGAAAAACAGACTCCTATCCAAAAAAAATCCGAAAAAATAGATACGTCACTAGTAGATGACAAGATAAAAGTCAAAGTCAAAGCTTTTAAATTTAGCGGTAATACGATTGTCTCTACGGCTGAACTTGAAAAGATAACACAGCCTTACATTGGACAAGAGCTAGGTTTTGGCTCTCTTCAAAAAATAGTCGGTGCCGTATCTGATTATTATGCACAGCAAGGCGGTCTTGCAAAGGTGTACCTACCAAAACAAGACATCACGAGCGGTATAGTGACGATAGCTATCATAGAAGGTAAGCTAAATAGCGTAGTCGTAGATAACAAAGAAGCAAAACTAGGCGTTGCAAAGGCTGAAAAATATATTTATGCCGAAAATATCAAAGGCGAACCTATAAAAAACAAAGAGCTCTCACGAGCCCTTATGAATCTAAATGACCTCGGAGGCCTCAGGGCCACATCATCTTTGGCTCCCGGAGCCGCAGAGGGTAGTAGTGACCTTGTTATAAAACTCAAAGACACTACGAAGTTCTCGGCTGATGCAGGAGTAGACAACTACGGCTCTTTATCTACCGGAAAAATAGAGTTTAGCGCAGGCGTAAATATTAACAATATCTCCAACTCTGAGCTTTACGATACTCTAAACATAAGAGCTATGGCGACTGAGGGTGTTAGGTTTGCTAGGGCAGGGTACTCGCTTCCCGTAGGATATGCGGGCGACAAAGTCGGCGTAGCTCTTAGCGCTATGAAGTATAGGCTGATTGAGGGTAACTACAACTCCACAAACGGAGAAGGTTATTCGACTACGCTTTCAGCCAATTGGAGTCATCCGTTTGTTCGCTCAAAAGAGCTCAACATAAATCTAAATACGGAAGCCGCATACAAAAACTACTCAAATAAAGTAGATTCAGACCTTACTAGTATCAAAAAAGTAGGCCTCGTATCGGCTACTCTATCTGTCGACAAAGCCGACGCATTTCTTGGCGGCGGTCAAAACTCCGCAAGCCTAGCACTAACATACGGCAAGTTGATGCTCTCCGGTCTTGCCTCAAACTTTGATACAGACCAAACAAGTGCAAAAACAGACGGCGCATATCTCAAATACGCTCTAAATCTAAACAGAACACAACTTATCTCAGACTCCTTGATACTTCAAGGCTCACTGCAAGCGCAAGCCTCAAACAAAAACCTAGACTCTAGCGAAGAGATATCTCTAGGCGGCGCATATGGAGTAAGGGCATACCCTACTAGTGAGGCAAGCGGTGATATGGGATATTTGGCAAGCCTTGAACTAAAACATGCCACTACAACAGAGCTTACGACATCTATTTTTGCGGATTACGGCCGCATAATGACGAATAAAACACAGTGGGACGGAGCAGCAAACGTAGGCTCTACTCTCGGCGGTTACGGTATAGGCGCAAACTATGTAACAAGTTTTAATCTGAGCATAAAAGCGCAAGCCGCAAGAAGACTCATAACAAAATATGAAGGTCAAGCAAACGGCAACAATTCGGATGGTTCAAAGTCAACGGACAATAGATATTGGCTAAGCGCCACATACTTTTTTTAATAGTAATACAAGGAGATAAATACACATGAAAAATTCATACAACTACTCATCGGTCTTTAAAATAAGAAGCCACGGTCTAGTATCTCTCGTAGTATCAGGTATGTTGGCGATTACCATATCTTACGCCGCACCCGCAAGCAACGCCCTACCGACAGGTGGAGCCGTAGTAAGCGGTAACGTAAATATATCAACCAATGCCGCCACTATGAATATCAACCAAGCAAGCTCTAAATCCGTAATCAATTGGAACAGTTACAACATAGGCTCAGCCGCAACCGTAAACTACAACTTTGCACAGAGCGGTTCAAGCTCTCTAAACAGAGTATTGTCCAACAATCCAAGTGAAATATACGGAAGACTAAACGCAAACGGCAAAGTAATACTAGTAAATCCTAACGGCATAGTATTTGGAAGCGGCTCATCTGTAAACGTAGGCTCTATCGTTGCTACGACTATGAATATCAAAGATGCCGATTATCTTGACGGTAAAATGATATTCACAAGAGACGGCTCTATCGGAAAGATATTAAATGAGGGCACTATTACCGCAGAAGACAGGGGATATATAGCCCTTCTAGCCCCAGAGGTAGTAAACAAAGGCGTACTAAAAGCCACCATGGGAACGATAAGTCTAGCCGCAGGCGATAAAGTAGAACTAACACTAGACGGTAGTGGACTCAAAACTATCATAGTAGAGCCTAGCACCATTCAAACCTTAATAGAAAACAAATCTCTAATATCCGCTAGCGGCGGTAATATCTATCTTGGAGCCAAACAAGCTTCAGTATTGCTTGACACCGTAATGAATCTAAAAAATAGCGGTAATTTGGAAGCTACCGCTATGAATAGCGTTGATGGCAAGATAGTACTTGACGGGGATAATATAGAAGTAGACGGAACACTAAAGGCTACAAGTATCTATGCGGGAAATAAAAACAATGCTAAAACGATAGTTAAAGCAACTGCCACTCTTGAGGGTGAGTTTGTGGAGACGAGCGGAAAGGTGCTTGGGATAGAAAACGGCGCTAAGATTAAGGCAAAAACTTGGTTGCTTGACCCAGTAGACGTGACAATCGATAGCGGCAGTAGCGCTATAGGCGGCGCTACCGTTGGGGCATCCGTTATCCAGACTGCACTCGGAAGCGGTAACATACAAATAACAGCCGATAATAACATTATGGTAAATAGCGCTATATCATGGAATATCAATAGTCTTACTCTCTCTGCCGGTAATAATATTAATGTGAATGCTGATTTAGTTGCCACCGGCGCTGCATCCTTAGCTTTTAACTATGGGCAAGCTACGGCAAACGGCGGAACAAGTACATATACGGTTGCAGACGGAGTAAAAATACTAATACCGAATGCAAATAATTTTTCATGGAAAAAAGGTAGCGCGGGCGCGGTCAATGGATTGGTGTTTGATAATGACTATTTAAGGTTTGGGGATGGGAGCAGTGCGTCTATCGACAGCTCTACCGGTATGCTTTTGCAACCGTGGTATAAAGACGGTGGAAGTTGGTACCCGTTAACATTTTCAAACTATCCATTAGACATGATGATAGGTGTTGGCGGTTCCGGTTATAATGATGGATATTTATATTCAACTGCTGATGGAAATTTCAATTTATCAAATTTTTCAATCAATATTGCAAAATACAAAGAGAAAACAGGAACAATTTCCACAAGCGGAACGCTAACTACTGCGCTTGGCGATATAGGCATTACACATGATTATGCACTTAGTGCCGGCACTACATACTTAAAAACCGATACTGCTATGACAAACAATTCAAATGCCGCAATACCAAATGCGAGAATGTGGGTCGGCACACAAGACGATTGGATTGTAAATGAGGATTCAAACTATAAAACTAGAGGTAATCTTGGTGGAACCGGATTTACTGCTGTCGGTGATCAAGCCGCAGATGCCGCAAAAGCGTTAATTGTGTCTGATTCTCCTCTTGGAGGCAACTCGGGAATAGGTGTACTTTTTTATAGTATTACAGATGGAACAAATGTAATTGTGGGCGATGGATATGGATGGCAATATATCAAAAATGCAAACCCTACAAGTATGGCCAACTACTCACAATCCCCGGCAGACGGTTCATACGCAATGTATTTAAATGCAGGTTCGCTTCCGGCAAACGGTTCGCAAAGCGTTACATGGTACTATGCGGCGGCTCCGGTTGCAAACATAACGACAACGGCAGCAACATCGGTCGCTCAATCATCAGGGGCCGCTACGCCTAGCTCACCGATAGTCACATATGTGTTGCCATCAACAGCCACAGCAACATACGGTTCGGCATATACACTTCCAACGCCTACGTTTACGGGCGGTACACCTACTGGAACGGCAACCGTCAAAGTTTATGATGCCAACAATAATGATGTAACAAGTCAAGCAACGGCCGGTACGCTTTCGGCCGGTGTGTATACGGTAAAGGTTAGCGCAATATCTGATGCCGGCTTTACTCTTGCTTCGTCCGGCAATACGACAGGTAGCCTTACAATCAGTAAGTCAAATATAACATATGTGTTACCGTCAACATCATCTTTGGCGGTAGGCTCGGCATATACACTTCCAACGCCTACGTTTACGGGCGGTACACCTACGGCAACCGCAACCGTCAAAGTTTATGATGCCAACAATAATGATGTAACAAGTCAAGCAACGGCCGGTACGCTTTTGGCCGGCACATATACGGTTAAAACATTACTAACGGACACAAACTATCAAATTGCAAGCAACGGCAATACGGCCGGAACATTAGTGGTCGGTACTCCGCAAGTCCAAATAACATTGCCTACCGTACCTACTGTTAGTCCAACTCAAAACAAAACAGTCGAAACCATAGTTTCAAAAATAGCAGATAATGCTGCAAAGACTGTGGGAGATAGCGTAAAAGTTAACGACACAAAAACACCTATCGTATTGACGGCAAACACGCAAAACAGCATTCAAACACCTAGCGTAGTCCAAGTGCTATCAAATCCAAACACAACACCAAGCAACGCTAATATGGGCGCAATAGAGACAAAGGGCGGAATAACCAATATCTCACTAGCCGTAAGCGCCAATGCAAATCCGTTTAGCAACAACACAAATATATCCGTTCTTGACGGCGGTGTTAAGCTTGCCTCCGTGGAATTACCTTCAAATACGGCAACAGAGGTAAAAAGTGACGTTAGAGCGTCAGGTATTATAAGCAGTACTCCAATCTCCATGGTAGTAGTAAAACAACTTGCAACTCAAAAAGGAGTAGAGCTAGCGATAGTGGCTCCGTCTAGCAATATAACCGAGAGCAAAGTTGTAGCAAAGATAGCTGCCGATAGCGCCAACAACTTTAGTTTTGCGGTAAAAGAAGCGGTAAATATCAATGTTGCTCAAAAAGATATCAAAGAGATAAAAGCAACTCTCGATAATGGACAAGCTCTACCTTCATGGCTCAAATTTGACGTCCAAACTCAAACTTTCAAAGCAATAAATCCTCCTGCGGACGCATTGCCGATAAGTACAAAAATATCTATCACTACAAAAGCTGGGCAGACTCAGCAAGTGGCGGTAGATATAAGCAAATAATTTATCACTCCCGCCTTTTCACTCTTTGAGGCGGGAGAAATAAGGTATTTAAGGCTTTATTTTATATATTCTAAAAAATTCAAAAATAAGAGTCTAAATGTACAAACAACCGCAAATCATAAATCAAGAACAACATAAATCAAAAGCACTAAAAGAGATAAACGCTCTGCCGCAAACAAAGAGTATGATAAGTGCACCGATAGGTTTTAACGAATTTTACGAGGTTTGCAGAGATTACCCTATATTTTTTGCAAAAGATAGTGAAGGCAAATGGTTTGCGACCGCACTACTTGGACATAAAGATAACAATCTATTTGTTGACGATGAAGGCAAATGGAAGCCAGGCTGCTATATTCCGGCATTTATCAGAAGATATCCGTTTATTTTGGTAAAAACAGATGATGAAAACTTTTCGCTTGCGGTCGAAGCCGATACCGTAGAAGATATTAGTGAAGCTAATAAACAAAGGGCTTTTTTCAATGAAGACGGTAGTGCTTCCGAGCTTTCAAAAGGAGCTATGAACTTTTTATTAGAGTTAAACTCTGTAGCACAGAGCACTTCCGAGTTTATAAAAGATTTGGAAAACTGGGAGTTACTGGAAGAAAAAAGTGCAAATATAGTGGATAAAAATGGAGAAACTCACGTAATTAGCGGATTTTTTACTATAAATGAAGAAAAAATGGCTCATCTAAGCGACAAAAAAAGAACGGATATATGCAAAAAAGGCGCCATTCAACTAATAACCGCACATTTGATTTCACTGGGTAATATCAAAAGATTCGGACTTTAGATAATAGGGATGGATTGGCGGTAAAATTCCGCCTACGCTCCAAACTCTATCTCAAAAATAGCCTTGTTGCCGTCATTATAAGCTTTGATACGTCCATTTAGTTTTTGCTCCACCAAAACTTTTGCCATAGCTAGCCCAAGTCCGCTTCCCTCTTTTTCCGAGTTCATAAATACGTTAAATATAGAATCTATCGGCTTTACTTTTATGCCTCCGCCGTTGTCCGACACTTTAAGTATCGTATTTCCGTCATTTTTTAAAAAAAGCTCGACAAAGATTATTCCTCTGCTTATCTCTCTTGCTTTGAAGATATCTAAAGCATTGTCCAAAAGTATCATGCATATGTTTGCAAAAGCGTTTTTATGCCCTTTTATTGTTATGTACTCATCCATGTGGCGTACTATCTCAGCCTCGGCAAAAAGAGTTTTTGCGCTGAGGAGTTGTATGACGCCTTCTATCTCTTTTGCAGGGTAAAAATTCGTTTTTGTCCTATCGGAGCTGTAAAATTCGTTAAACTCTCTTATGCTCTCATCCATAAAATTCAAACAGTTTCGCATATTACCTACGATATCTTTTTGTTCAATATTAAACTTACCTCTGCTTTTAAAGAGTATTGCCTCCATCTCCATTATAAGCCCTGACATTCTAGTGAGGGGCACCTTCCATTGATGGGATATATTACCTATTACGCTTCCGATTGCGGCAAAACGTGACTGTGAGAGTAGTAGCCTCTCTTTATTCTCTTTTTCTCGTTTTATATGCCCGACTCTAGTGCTAAGAGCCAAAGATAAAAACACGACATCAAACAAAACTCCGACAACTATTGCATAAGTAGTTAAAAAGCTAGTATCGTTTTTTAAAAAAACAGGGGAGGTATGATATGCGTTTAGCAACGCAAACATACCTTGTCCGAGTATATAATATAGCGCTCCGTCAAGCTGTTTTTTGAACGCTATCAGACATCCTATTGCGGAGACTATGAGCATGTATAGATAAAAAATACCGCCGAATTTGATTCTGTATAGATAGATAAAATCAGATTCGTATAAGACACACAAACATAATAGTATGTTGATAGCTATTGCCGCCAGTAAGAGTTTGTGTATTGTCGGCATATTCTTTTTGGTATCAAAAAATAGCACTTGAAAAGTAATGTATGCAGCTGCGCCTAAATTTGGCAATATATTGCCAAATATATCTATTATTTTTTGTGAGAACAGCGATGTTTCATGCAAAATTCCGTTTGAGGTGTATTGAAAAATCAGCAATCCCATAGCGTGCACAATATACGCTACATAGGCGGTGTCTTTTACTGAAAAATACATCGAGGTATTATAAAAAACGAGAGCCAGTATAAACCCGCCAAAGACGCCCCAAAGAAGATAATCATACATGCTAAAAGCCATAAACAGCGGTTGCGTTACGGCTACCCAGCCGGCTTCTATCGCTTTTTTGGACTCTATTTTTGTTATTACGTCTACTGTTTCATTTGGGCTTATTTTGAGTTCTATCGCTTGGTATCTGGAGCTTATGTCTTGTTTTTGGTTTGTATAGGAGTGGCCCATAATCTGTTTAGAGATAAGAACGTTTTGTTTGTAGATATACATATACAACATATCGGTGCTAGGTTTTGGGTTTGCAAGTAGTATTTTATTGAGAGAATTAGATTCGTTTTTGATAGTCAGCTTTGTCCATATCGGGTATTGCAAGTATCCTAATGAGCCGCTAAGCATTTTTTTTATTTCAGCATTATCAAAAAGCACGTCATCTGCGTTGAGCGTGGCATTTTTGTCTTGCACTATATACATGTATTTCGTCAAATCGGCGTGGCTAAATTCATCACGTATAACAAAAACATCGGATGCAAAAACATGGAATAAAATAGACGATAGTATAGATAAGAGAATACTTCTAAACACTAGGCTTCTTGCCTTAGATAGTATCCGACCTCATAGATGTTTACTATAGCATCTTCGCCTAGTTTTTTACGAAGTCTTGAAATTAGGTTTTTGATAGCTCCATATTTGAACTCGTCGCTGTCCGGAAATACGTGATATTCTATCTCCTCGACATTTACTACGGCCCCTTTTTTGTCAAAGAAAAGATCTAACATTTTCACTTCGTTTTTTGTGAGTTTTATTTCAATGCCGTCTTTTATTGCGCATTTTTTGACGACATCATAAAAAACTCCGCCGTATATCGGGCGTTTGAGCTTCCCGCCGGCGATAAGTCTTAGCGCGCACTCTTTTAGGACTTGCATTAGTTCGTTAAAACTAAAAGGCTTTAACAAATAATCGACCATATTTAGCTTCAAAGCCTCTCTTAGGTCGTGTGTCTCTTGGTAGCTAGATGTTATAAAAATAAGCATCTCTTTGTCGTTTTTTCTTATCTCTTTTGCAACCTCGATTCCATTGATATGCGGAATACGAATATCTAGTATTGCCAAATAAAATTTTCGTTCATTAACTAGCTTGATTGCATCAATTCCATTGGTTGCAGTGGCTATATTGTCAAAAAAAACGGATAGTGTTTTATGCGTGGATGACATTAACATTTCATCGTCTTCAACATACAAAATAGGAAGCGGCTTTAATACGTCTATCTCTTTCACTAAATTACTTCTTTTTATATTTATTGTATAAATAATGGGTGTCAATAAAGTCTCAAACGCAGTTTATTCTTTGATTATGATACTATAAAAATAAAAATCACTTTTATACCATTATTTATTTCAAAAAAGTGACTTTTATGAGACTTTTTTCAGGATTTAAGCTTGTTTGTCAAATATATATCTGCTTTTTTTGTTGCGGCGGCTGGATTATATGCCGACTCCATGCTTCCTGAAGGATTAGCAAAAATACATGCGCTAAAAATTCCTTCGGGGATAGAGTTGGACGAGTATATCGCCAAAACTCCGCAATATAAATATCAAGGCGCAATCAAAGGAAGCTGGGGGAGCATCCCGGTAGACAGTAAAAGCGTGGCAAAGACAAAGACGGATAGCGCCGTATATGCACTCTCTCCAGAATACGGCAATTTTCGTTTCGGATTTTCTTATGCCCCCGATTATCTAAACGGCGGCGATTCATACTGGGATAATACGACCGTACAGAGATATGCAAAACTTTATAGCGTCAAATATAACGTATTTTTGCCTCAGGTCAGCTGTGCGCTTTCAAACAAGCTTTTTACATCCGTCGGTATGAATGTGGTGTCTGGTAAAGGCGAGTTTTCCGCTAAGTATGCGCCTTTTTACGATATATCGATGGGCGGCGACGGAAACGGTGTGTCGTATATGGCAAATATCGCTTACAAGCCGTTAGACATGTTGCTTTTAAGCGTATCCGGCACTTCAAAAACAGTAGTAAAGCTAAAGGGCAGCATTCGTTCGTATTCATCTTTTCCGACCTCTACGTCATCCGTAAAAAATGGAGATTTGGAGATGGTTTTGGCCCCGTGGTATGCTGTTGATGCTACTGTATTTGCAGATAAGACGCTAATGTTCTCGGCTTCTTACAAAAGAGTTTTCGGCGCAGACCCGGGCAGGGTCAATATACCGTTTTCAAATCCCTCAATAGGCTCTTTGTTTACGGATATAACAACCCCTTCTAGTAACGCTGCTTTATATCGGCTAGGAGTCGGCAAAAAACTAGGCAAACATGCGTTTGCGGGCGGTTTTGGTTGGAGCGTAAAAAATATAAAGCAAGATAGCGCCACGCTCTCTTCGCCGCCGTCAAATATCCAATTTGCAAATTTTTCTTACAAGTATGAAATCTCCAAATCATGGAGTGTTGGGGCAAAAAACGTACATGTAAGATTTATGGAGCAACATATCGACAACTCTAGGTTAAGTGGAACATTTTTACAAACGTCTAGTAATGTTTTTTCCATGTTTATAAAAAGAGTTTTTTAATCAATAACTCGTAAAAGCCACTTATTTTTTAGATAATTGCTTTCGATACTTTTTCGATACTTTTGCTTTTTATAATGTGCTACCAATATCGGGGTGGCACATGTATGCAACATATATCAACAAAAATTGGCAAGATGCGCTTATTAAGGCGCAAGAGTGTTTGGAGCAAGATGACGTAGATGAGGCAAAAAAAATATTAAAGCCTTTTGAATCGTGTCATCACTACAAAAAAACATCACATAAAATTTTTAGAGACTATCTAGGTCGTAAAGCATTAAAAAGTGCGCATCAAAACGGCGATTACCAAAGTATATATGCTATGGCAAACAAACATGAAGCGCTTAAAAATTTCGATGAATACAGAGCGGCAGAGCAGCTTTGGCGAAAAAATATATCTTCTATTTTGTCTTTGGTTGCCAATGGACAGACACAAAAAACAAATATTCTCGAGCTATTGCAGCCTTTTGTGGGAATACCTCAAAAAGTGCCTATGATACAGCTTGTATTGAGACGACCGGATGTGTTGATAAATTTTAGGCAGGCTCTACACAAAAGAGATTTTGTTGCTTTTTTTAATTTTTTGGATGAATTTGTAGTTTTGCGTGAGAGCGAAGAGTGCGCCATAGCCGAAAACATGGCGCAAAACCTAATTAACGGTTCCAAAAAAGCGATAGATAATGAAGATATAGATAAGGCGCAAAAACTTCTTGATACTCTTGCCCAGTTTCCGACAAAAAAAGAGGAATATGGCGCATTAAAAAATACGCTTCATGCGCTGGAAACACTATATATTCTCTCCGAAACAAAAGATTATGAATATATCTTTGAGCTGGCAGAAAAACACCTATTTTTGAAAGATACCGTTAAATACAAACAGATAACCGCAAACTTGCAAGAAAAACTTTTGGAGGCTAGAAGAGTGGCCAAACTGGGTGATGTCGGAAGTATTAAACATAGTTTGTCGGACATACTGAAGTTACCCATTTTGATACATAACGTCTCTTAATCAAATAAAAAACTACCCATTATAAAAATTGATACTTTTTGACGACCCTCTTTTTCTACAATCTATAAAAATCACCCTAGAACAACAAAACAAATTAGGAGTCTTTATGCCTTTAAAACATGTCGTATTATGCCTATCACTTGCCGCAGTATCCGCACTCAATGCACTTAGTCTAAAAGATGGCGTAGAAGAATCTTTGTCTACAAATCCTGTCGTAGTGGAGAGGTTAAATAACTACAGGGCTACGCTTGAGGATTTAAGGTCCTCTGAGGCCGGTTACCTGCCTACTTTGGACTGGATGTCTGGATACGGCTTTGAAAGGACAAAATCTCCGTCTACCAACTTTGAAAATAGAAATTACAATGTATATGAGCACTCTTTGCTGCTTACCCAAAATATATTTAACGGCCTGGGTACAAAATATCAAATAGACTATCAAAAAGCTAGGCTACTTGCGGCGGCGAACCACTTTGTCGAAAAAAGCAACGATGTGGCTTTTAATTTCATTAGAAGCTATATAGATGTTTTGAAAAACAAAGAACTTTTAGAAATAGCAAAAGAAAATATCAAATTTAACGAAGACATATTTGCAAAGGTCAGCAAACTCTACAAAGCAGGCCTAACTACACGTTCAGAGGCCGAGAAAAGCGATACTTCGTATTCGTTGGCAAAATCAAACCTAATAGTTGCACAAAATAATCTTGCAGATTCGCTATTTTCGCTTCAGAGAATACTGGGTAGAAATATCTTTGCAGACGAGCTTGAAAAGATAGCGTTTGACTCCGTGATGCCGTCCTCGCTTGAAGAGATGAATGAATACGCCATAACCCACAACCCTTCGATACTTGTAAGCCAATACAATATCAAAGCGGCGCAGGCCCTATGGAATGAAAGGCAAAAAAACTACTACCCGAAAATAGACTTTACGGCAAGACAGAGTTATAGCAATAATATAAGCGGAATAGAAGGTAGAGATGACCGTTTTAGGGCGATGATAACCCTCTCTTACAATCTTTATAGAGGTGGAGCGGACGAGGCGGAAGTGAAAAAAAATATAAGCAAAATACACCAAGAGCACCAAATCAAAAATGATCTCAAAAGACAAGTTATAGAACAAGGACAGCTCTCATGGTCTGCAAATAAATTTTTGGGCGAACAGCTGACGCATCTGGAGCAGTACAAAAAAACGAGTGAAAAAACCGTTGAGCTATACCAAAAAGAGTATGACATGGGACGCCGCACACTTCTTGACTTGCTAGTCGCCGAAAATGATTTTATAGCCTCCAAAACACAAATAACAAAAGCCGAGCACGACCGTCTATTTTCAAAATTTAGAATTTTGGACGCTATGGGAATCATGGTAACAACGGTCGTCGGCTCAAAAGTAGCCTCTCATACGGCAAAAGTAGGGTTAAAGCCTATCGATATAGATATTAATAAAGACAAAAAATTTGGCACGGTAATTTTCTCAAATAGGGACTCTATCGAACGAAAACAAGACAAACTTCCGGTAAATACGGACAGCGACAACGACTCAATCTCAGATGCGATAGACCAATGCGATAATAGCGTAGGGCCATATGTAACGATATACGGATGCAATCCGCAAGCGGGCAAAGAGTATCCGTCAAAAATATTTCGCTCCGTAGATAAAAAAGATTTCGACGTTGCAAGTAGCTATATAAAACAAAACAGAGAGACGATACGAAAAGTGGTGGTAAAAACACATAGCGACCCTTATACGTATGATGAAGATACTCTTAAAAACGTAAAAGACGATGGAGTAAAAATAGCGGAAAAACTCAAAAATAGTGGAGTTCAAGACTCCAAAATAACACTCATTGCCCCAGTGATAAATGAAGCCATAGTAAGCAGTGAAAAAAGAGTGGGAGAAGAGCAGAACTTTAGAGCAGATATTTTGATTTTCAATGAGAATAAATAATGAATAACAATGCTGTGGACATAGACCCGTTACTGCAAGCGCTAGTTTTGTTTACAAGGCTTTATCACAAGCCTTTTTCGGCTGAAGCGCTCACGGCGGGACTTCCATTGGAGCCAAAAAGTACGCACTTCAAGCTTTTTTCACATGACGACCCTAAAGCCCTATTTTCAAGAGCGGCAAATAGGGCGGGACTCAAAAGCGCTTTTGTAAAAAAACGTCTAAAAGAGATATCACCACTACAACTTCCAATGATACTTATGCTCAAAAATAACGAAGCGTGCATTTTGGACAGCATAGACGAAGAGGGCAGGTACAGGGTAATCTTTGCGGCGCAAGAGGCTATGGAGGAGTGGAGTGACGCCGATACCCTAGAAAAGGAGTATACGGGGGAGGCTTTTTTACTAAAAAAACCTTTTGACCCGAGCGAACGAGCCGTGCAAGGACTGCATTTTAAGCACAAACATTGGTTTTGGGATACTATCAAGCTATCAAGCAGTATCTACAAAGATGTTTTGTATGCCTCTTTGCTTGTTAATCTATTCGTTCTCGCAAGCCCTCTTTTTACGATGAGCGTCTACGATAGAGTTATTCCAAACAATGCTACCGAAACGCTTTGGGTCTTTGCCGTGGGTGTTTTTGCGGTTTATATTTTGGATACTTTTTTGAAGTACACTAGAACGCTTCTTTTGGAGAGTGCGGGCAAAAAAAGCGATGTCATAATATCTTCCATACTTTTTGAAAAAATCCTAGACCTTCAGATGGCGCATCACCCAAAATCGGTAGGCTCTTTTGCTAGCAATCTAAAAGATTTTGACTCTATTAGGTCGTTTCTTACGAATACTACTTTGACTGCCGTTGTTGATTTTCCTTTTGCCATAATATTTATTTTTGTTATAGCTTATATCGGCGGCTGGCTTGTTGTAGTGCCTTTGGTAACTATGTTTTTGATACTTGCCTATGCGGTTTTACTCAGAAATCCTCTTAAAAACAGCATAGAAAGTACCCATAAAGCTGCAGCCGCCAAAAATTCTATACTTATAGAGGCGTTGCAAAATATAGAGACGCTAAAAACTCTCGGCACATTTGGTCACGTCCAATGGGCGTGGGAAGAGGCCAGCGGTGAGATAGCCCAAAAAAGCCTAAAATCCCGTATTTTGTCGAGCTCAATAAGCACGGTTACCGGATTTTTGACGCAGATAACCACCGTAATAGTCGTAGTGGCCGGCGTATATATGATAGGCGAGCATAGCCTTAGCATGGGTGGACTCATAGCCATAGTCATAATATCTTCAAGAGCGGTGGCTCCTATGGGGCAGGCTGCGGCTTTGATAGCAAACTACTCAGACGCAAAATCGGCATATGAGGTTTTGGACTCCATCGTCAAAAAACCGGGAGAGCGGCCACACGGTAAAAAATTTATTACACGTTCTGAATTTAAAGGCGAGATTGAATTTCGCAACCTCTTTTTTTCATATCCCGGTTCTGATGTGCAGGCTCTAAAAAATATATCTTTTAACGTAAAAGCGGGAGAGAAAGTAGCGATAATAGGCAGAATAGGCTCCGGTAAAAGCACTATTTCAAAACTGCTTTTAAAGCTATATGATGCGGATGAGGGTGCGATACTTCTGGACGGTATCGATATAAAACAGATAGACCCGGCCGAGCTACGTAAAAATATAGGATACGTATCGCAAGATATCTCTCTTTTTAGTGCAAGCGTGAAAGAAAATATTACCTACCGTGCGTCATATGCTAGCGATGAAGAGCTCATAAGGGCGAGCGTCATATCGGGAAGCGACGAGTTTATAAGAAAACATCCTCATGGATATGAGATGCCTATCGGAGAAAGAGGAGCCGGACTCTCAGGCGGGCAACGCCAAAGTATCGGCATAGCAAGAGCGTTACTGCTAGACCCGCCTATCATCATTATGGATGAACCTAGCAACGCAATGGATCAACTCAGCGAATCACGCCTTATCTCAAATCTACAAGAGTATTTGGCGGATAAAACTACTATTTTGATAACCCAAAAAACAAGCTTGCTCTGCCTCGTAGATAGAATAATAGTAATGAACGAGGGCGGCATATATCTTGACGATTCCGCTGCTATTGTTCTCGAGAAGCTAAAAGGAAACGCCGATGCGTAGCCGTGAAATAATCGAAAAAATAAAAGCTTTTGCCGAAAAAAACAGAGATGAATACAATTTTGACCCTACACAAATGAGTTTTATGCGTAGTCTCTCATCTGCCGTTTTGGTTCGCTCTCCATACAAGATTCGGATGGTTTTGCTATTTTGGATTGTTTTTACGGCGCTTTTTTTACTTTGGGCGGCGTTTGCTCCTGTGGATGAGCTTGTCAGGGGTGATGGCAAAGTGATACCGGGCGGCGAAAATCAGATGATACAGCATCTTGAGGGCGGTATAATCAAAGAGATTCTCGTAAAAGAGGGACAAAGAGTAAAAGCGGACGACATACTTCTAAAAATAGATAACGTCAAATCATCTTCGACGTTTGAAAGTAGCCAGTACAAATGGGCGCAGCTGAGAGCAAAAATAGTCAGATTACAGGCAGAGTCTAACAATTCGATGTTTGCGCCGACGCCGGAAGACCTTAAAAACATACCGATTCAAATTGCTCAAGAACAGACTCTTTTTGTCTCAAACAAAGAGAGACTCCAATCACAACTTAGCACTCTAGCTAGCCAGCTATCGCAAAAATATACCGAAAAGATGGAAGCGCAAGGTCGTATGAACGAACAAAAACGCTCTTTGGCTCTAATAAAAGAGGAGATAGCAATGTCTGAGCCTATGGTGGCTCAGGGGATAAAGTCAAAAGTTGAGTTTTTGAGGTTAAAAAGAGAGGGTAACGAGATAGAGGAGCGCTATAACGCACTTGTAGCCTCTATCCCTAGACTAAATGCCGCAATAAACGAGATAAATAGCAAGATACAAGAGGCAAAGACAGACTTTGCAAGTAAGGCGCAACTGGCATTAAATGAAGCGCAGACCGAATACAAAAGAGTCGGTGCAGAGAGTAACGCACTTGAAGACCAAGTCACTAGAAACGCTATCCGCTCACCAATCAACGGAATAGTCCAGAGACTGCTTGTAAATACCGTAGGCGGCGTAGTAAAACCCGGAGACAACCTAATAGAAATAGTCCCAACCGAGGGCGGGCTACTTATTGAAGCAAAAGTAAAGCCGTCGGATATAGCATTTTTATACCCTGGGCAAAAGGCTATAGTCAAAGTGACTGCGTATGATTTTGCTATTTACGGCTCCCTTGAAGGAGCAGTCGTAAATATCAGTCCTGATACGGTGACGGACAAAAAAGAGAATGTCTATTATGTGGTGAAGATACAAACGAGTAAAAAATATATCGGAAGCGATAAAAAACCTCTCAAAATAATCCCCGGAATGATGGTAAACGTGGATATCGTGACGGGCAAAAAGAGTGTTTTATCTTATATCTTAAAGCCTCTGCTAAAAGCGAAAGAGTATACGTTTAGCGAGAGATAATAAACCAAACTTCAACAAAAAAGGAGACATCGATGGCACAAACAAAAAAAAGCGTTAAAACCGCAATGGAAATTTTGAAAACAAAAAAAGCAGACGGCGCAAAAATAGCTCTAAAAGCAAAACTAAACAGCGCTATTGAAGATAAAATCGTGCAAAAAGAGGTAAATACTGAAAATACCGACGCACAGCTGCAAAATACAAATAACTCTCTACGTAATGTAATATTGGCTCGCAACTACGAAGAAAAAGGGCATGGGGATAGGTTTTTCGGACGTGACGGTGATAGCGTAGATGTGGGGAGCTCTCTTAGAAATGCTCGCTTTATGACAAAAGATATCAACTATGATTTCCAACCAAATAGCGAACCGACCGTTCGTGATTTAAATTTTGAAAAGGCAATATCAAAAGACCCTTTTCAAGCACCAAACGGTACGGTGACGGATGTCGGGGCTGATCTTAGGGATAGTAAATTTGGCGCAGTATTGTGGGATCCTGATGCAAGACCGTTTGATACTCCTGTAGCCTATGAGCCTCAAAGAGAGCAGTGGAGACCGGAATTGCCGACTATAATAACGCAAGAGCAAGAATACAAAAATGACATTCCGATAGCCGTAAATGACAGTACGATTGTTGCGACAGAAGGAGGAGCGTCTGTCGGCGGGAACGTTACGATAAATGACATTGCGGGCAAAGACGGACTTGTGATCGGTAAGGAGTTAAAAGAGTTTACCTACGGCTCTAATACATATGTTTTTGACGACATGCATACGTCTTATACCGTGGCTACTACATTGGGTAGTCTCACTGTCAATAGAAACGGAACATGGGAGCTTACGCCGGGCGGTATCACGCAAAACTCTATCGACAACTTCAGCTACAAAATAGTCGATTCCAACGGAGATATTTCAAATTCGGCGACACAACCGATAATTATGCTAGATACAGGTAGCGGCGGAGCGATTAGCGGCTCTACCGCAGAAGATAGCTCGATAACCATAGTGCTTGGCGATAGGGGTGAGGGTATATCTATCAACTCCGCAAGTCTAGCCGTCGGAAGTTCCGTTAATCTGACAAGCGGTGGCAATGTGGTCGGCAAGCTGACAAACAACGGAGACGGTAGTGTGACTTTTTATCCTGCCGGGCACTATAGCGGCACGCTATCATTCAACTACGACGCAACTTTATCCAATAACACTACGGTTTCAAGTAGCGTAAATATTACCGTGACACCGACAGCAGAGATAAGAGTTCTAGGCTCCACGACCGATACCGATGCAGACTCCACGGCTGATATTTCTACGCAAGGCGACAAGCATTATGACGCAGGCACGGAGCAAGCCTCGTACGGTTGGATAGCGCTAAGCGGACTTAGCGTATCAAATCAAGACGACCGTGGCATCAATCCCGCTACAAATCCGTTTGGCTCAGAGACCACTACTGTCAAGTTGAGCGGTGTTCCTGTAGGTTTTCAATTTCAATATTTTGATGGAACAAGTACTCATACCTTGACAGTCGCAAACGTAAATACCGGAGTTACGGTACCGTTTGAGTATATATCCACTCTAAAAATCAAGCCGACAAACTATTACAGCGGGGAACTTGCTATTAAGATGGAGGTAATCGCCGTAGATGGAGCGTCTACGAAAATATCAAATCCGGATACTCTGACTCTTTCGATAGAGACAAAAGCATGGCCCGTAACAGTCTCTACGCAGCAAGCTACAGGCGTAGAAGATGTAGGAAGAAGCCACGGCAATACATATAATGACGCTTCGGCCTCGGTAATAGACCAACCTCAAAACGGAGTTTCTCTAAATGTAGACGTGACATCCGTGGATACAAGCGGGCACGATAAATTTACGGTCACTCTAACAGGAATACCTGACGGCGGAGCGATATACTACAGCGATGCCAACGGTACGATAGTGGTAAACGAAAACGGCACTATTAGCGGCTCAAACTCCAATGTAAGCGTCGTCAATACGGGACTTACCAGTAACTCAACCTCTGCGTGGCAACTTGTGATAGCCAATTTTGATAAAACCGCTCCTTTGAAGTTTATTCCGCCTCACAATAGTAATAGCGATTATACGTTTGTAGTTACGGCCTTTAGCAAAGACGGCGACAACATTTCAAGCAACTCCGCACCTATGAATATAGATGTCAATATCTCCGGTGTGGCGGATATTCCGATAAATGACGGTTTCAAAAAAATAGACTCTTTCGGCGTAGTAAATGCGGACGGCGCTAAAAATATATATAGTGCGGTAGGTGTTGAAGATACGTCGAATACGACAAACGGAAGTAGTTTTAGCCTGAAAGATTTGTATGCCGCCGCCGGACTAAATTCGTATGATAGTGCTGATAGTTCGGAGGCGCTCAGTATCGTTATTACCAACTTAGGCTCAAATTTTAGTATCAGCGGCAGCGGCGTCTCTTTTTCCGGCGGTAGCGGTACGGCAAGGGAGTGGAGCTTTGCTCTTAGTGAGCTAGACAACGTAACAATTACTACGGTCAAGAATTTTAGCGGAGAGATAGCCTTTAATCTAAAACATATAACTACCGAAAATGACGGTAATAGCAAGGTATTTTCTCAAAATATTACGCTACTTGTGACGCCGATGGCAGAGGCTACGGTAGTGACTAGTACATCCGTGACGGAAGATTTGGCTAGCAGGGTAAACTTCGACATATCCTATCAAAACGGTGATACCAACGAAACGCTTAGCGCTATTTGGATAAAAAAATCAGACGTCACCGGAAGAGATTTTACTTTGTATACGGATGCGGGGGCAAGTACGCAGTTGGCGGCTAACGGTACGACGATAACCGATGACGGTGTTTATTATAAACTGACGGGAGCCGCAAAGGATAGCGTGTATATCAAATATGCAGCAAATATAGGCAGCTCAAATACAAGTGATAGCTCTTTTGGTATAAAGTATTCCGTATCCGATAGCGTAGCTGTGACAGGGCAGACGCTCACAAATAGCAAAACTGAGGTATCAGCCCTGTATAATATAGCGTTGCAGTCGGTGACTGACGCTATCAATGTGGACACCAGTAATGTAGCAGGGGCTAATATCGTTTATACGGAGCCTTCCGGCGTCAAGACGGTTACTATCAACAGTACGGGAAGTTTTATTTTGGATGTTGACGTATCAGGTACTACGGAGGTAGACGGCTCCGAGAAGGTAACGAGACTCGTGATAGAGGGTGTTCAAAGGGGTATAACGGTCGATGGCGCTACTATGGGTATTAGCGGAAGTAAGAATATATGGTTTTTGGATATTCCCGATACCGCAATAACCGCATCCGGTGGGCACTATACGGTGACGTTTCATGTAAATAATAGAATACAGCCGGATTCGGATTCCGATATAAAAATAACAGCTTACGCAAAAGATAGCGGCGCTTTGGCGGATGATATAGTGACGGCCTCGACGGTTGTGAAGTTTGTAGATAATATGATTGACGGACCCGGAGCGCCTGCGCCGGATATTACGGCTTATATGAGTAAAAACAACGCTCTTATTACGGAAGATACCTCTTTTAAGCTCTCAACACTACTTAATATCACGGCAGATACGACAAATGACCCAAGCGCTACAGCGACTTACTCTGTTGCACTTAAAGGGTTGACGCATGTGAGCTTCGATATGGCGCTTTCGACCTATACGATAAATACCTATAATGACGGAACGGATGATATATATGTAATAACCGCAACAGGTGGGCAAGCGGCTATTAATGCTATGTTAAATGGCGTGTATCTAAAGCCTGAGTTAAATTACAATATCAATAATGCCGCTGGAAATAATCTGACATTCAATGCTGTGCTTACTGCATATCAAGCCAATGGATATGGTCGAGATACTGCCGAGGTGAATTTTTCCAGTGCGGATAACGCCTTATCGGTAAAGCCGGTAACGGACAACATAGATGCAATAACAAGCGTAAAAGACTCTTCCAACGGTACAAATTATAAAGAAGATGAAACCTATACTTTTAGAATAACTATGGATACCGTAGACGATCCAAACTACAGTTTTGTGCAAGGTGCGGCTGACGCAAGTGCGGCTACTACAATCGCTATTACACGCACAGGTGGACTTTACGGTACTATCGAGTGGGGCGCTGGAAATAGCTATACTTTTGACGCTTCACACTCAACCGCAGATATTCCTATCATCCATTTAAATGACGGAACACTCAAATTTACGCCTGCGGCAAATAAAGCCGGAAGTGTATCTTTTAGCTATACGGTATACGCAAAAGAAACAGGCGCCGACAATATCTCTTCCACAACAAAAAGTTTTTCGTTTACGGTATCGGCCGTAGCTGACGGATTGCTACTGCCTGATGTACACGGTGTCGGAAATGAAGACGGCTATATACAGATATATGCCGATTTTGCAAACAGTACGCCTCTAAGCGGTGCGGCGATGATAGATAATGACGGCTCAGAGAGTATTACGGCTATGTTTATCGGCGGAGTACCTGAGGATTTCTTGGTTTATGTAGGCGAGGCAGGAAGCCAGACGTTGGCGACAAAAGGGGTATCGACCGGAACCGTTGATTTGGGTGATGGAAGAGGTAGCGTCAATGTATACAAGTGGAGTATTAATATAAGTAGCGGTGTTCCGAAGGTGTGGATTAAAGCGCCTAGCCAATGGAGTAGTGCGACGGCTATAGACCTAGAGCTTTTAACTACGGTTCAAGACGGCTCCACTACAATCCAAAACACAAAAGCTTTTGAAATAAGCGTAAATGCTGTGGCCGACGGATTTTCTAGCGTAACCGCAACCGATACTTTTCAGACCACAAGCGGTGATATAGCTATAAGACTTAGCGCAAATGCGATAGATTTGGACGGTTCGGAAAAAGGCGTGCTTACACTAAAAGGACTTGGGGCGGACGCTTCGTTCAAACAAGACGGCGCATCTATGGCGGCAACTACCGTATATAATGCGGGAACCGATACTTACACTATATCAAACATCGATTTGAGTGCTAGTAAACTAAATAAACTGACTTTTGAACAGCAGGGCCTAACAAATCAGACCGTCAATTTTTCCATAAAGACGGTTGAGAGTGACGGTAGTTCATCCGCTGCGGTATCCGGTAGTTTTCAAGCAACTACGGACAGTATACTAAGCTACAACGGAGCAACTACTATCGGCGGCGCAGGCACGGATAGACTCATACTCAATAACGGCATAAATATAGATTTTTCGCTCATAGCTGACAATCATATACAAAGCATAGAAAAAATAGATTTGACGGTAAACGGCAACCATTCGCTAAGCGGCGTATCGCTTGCCGATATAGTAGGTTTGACAGATTCCAACCACGATTTGATTATTACCGGAGAGGCAGGAGACTCTGTTAGTTTTAAGGTCGGGGATGGATGGAGCAAGGCAAATGGAAGCGGAGTTGACGCAGGGTTTAGTATCTATACAAACTCCAACGACCCGACCGTACTAGTCAAAGTAGAGGATAGTATCGCCCATACGATAGCGTCGTAAGAATTAACAAATAATTAACATACTATTGATAAGTTTAGGCCTATCTATTTATAAGGAGAGATTAAATGAGTCCGCTTAAACTTATCGTTTCCATTGCTGCCGCTGCAACACTATTGATAGCAAGTGATATCAAAGTAGAAAACCAGTTTGTCAAAGAGGTTGCGCCGAATATGAAAAATAGCGCCGCTTTTATGACTATCAAAAATACAAGCGACAAAAAAATAAATCTCGTCTCCGCAAAAAATGATGCATCCGTAATCACAGAGCTTCATACTCACGGTAAAAAAGACGGCATGATGATAATGTACAAGGTGGACAACATAGAAGTTCCGGCACACGGCGAAGCTCTACTAAAACCTATGGGGTTGCATGTAATGCTGATAGGACTTAGTAAACAACTAAAAGAGGGCGATACCGTCAATCTTGAACTTACTTTTGACAACGGTGAAAGCGTCAAAGTAGCGGCTCCTGTCAAAAAATTGCAAGGCGCTATGAAACCGTACATCGATACACACAAATAACAAATGAAGCTTTCGTTTCGTAAGGCAATATGGGCGGAACTCGCCCTTATTGCTCTTCTAATCCTCGGATACTTCTCTGCCGACATATACTCGTTTATACAAAAACAAAACATTAGCTACACGCCGCCATTAAATTGTGAGTTAAACCAAAAAGAGTGCGCCGTTGCCCTAAAAGACGGTTCGATACTCCTTGTTTCGGCGGAACCGAAAGTGATTTTACCGCTTCAAAAAACAGAATTTGTGGTCAAAAATATCGGTGCAAAAGAGGTAAAAGCGGTTGTTCGGGGGCTAAATATGGAGATGGGCGTGCACGAGTACAAGTTTCGCCAAAAAAGCGACGGCGAATTTACGGCATCCATTATGCTACCGTCTTGTTCTATTGATATGAAATGGCAAATAGACGTATTTGTCTCAAAAAATAGTGGTGAACACGGCGGTGGCTTTATAATCTGGAGTAAAAACTAAAAATGTCAAAAACAAATAAACTTATATTAATTATCCTGCCTCTTATCGCACTGCTGGGCTTTGCCGCTTTTTTGTATTACAAGCACGCTTCGGCGGTTGCAAAATACGATTTTACTATTCAAAGTGACAAAGGCGAGGTGCGTCTGGCTGACTTTAGAGGCAAAAAAACGCTTGTATATTTCGGCTACGGTCTTTGCCCTGATATATGTCCGACTACGCTTGTGGCAGTAGCGGAGGCTCTCGACAAGCTAACACCGATGGAGTTAGACGGTGTGCGTGTTGTATTTGTCAGCCTAGATCCAAATAGGGATAAAGTCGGAGAACTTGGCGTATTCGCAAGGTACTTTCATAAGCATATTATAGGCGCTACGGCAGATGAAGCACACATCAAAACCTTAGCCGACAACTACGGTGTAGCATACAAAAAAGTGCCGCAACCAAACTCATCTATCGGCTATTCAGTAGGCCATAGCGCAGACATATATGTGATAGGCACTAGCGGCAAACTCGAAGCTACACTACCTTTTGGGGTGTCGCCGGAGGATATAGTCGCCGCAATCAAAAAATAAAATGACGAAATAAATATAAAATATATTGACTTTTATCGTCAATAGTTTTATAATCTCCACAAATCAAAATGTGGAGAATCATAATGTTAGCTATACCTTTAAAAGCCCTCGATCCTACAGATACCAGAACTTCAAAACTATTTGGCAAGGCACCGTATGTACTACTTGTCTCTCCTGACGGAAGTGCAGGGGTGCTTCAAAACGAGTTTACAAGCGGCAGAGAACTTGCTGCTGAGCTTGTCAGACGAGGCGTCAAAACTATCATCACAAACCACCTAGGCCAAAAAGCATACGAACTGTTGTCTTCTTATGATATAAGTATTCTTTACAACAGTGAAGAAAGCTCCGTACTACTATCTTTGGATGCATATAAAGCAGGAGCATTAAAAGCTTTTGATGCATCACACGTTCAAGAATCAAAACACAGAAACGAGGGCAACTGCAACCACGGCGAACATGAAGGCGGCGAATGTGGGCACGATCACGATCACGAAAATGGACAGAAATGTTGCGAAAAAGATGGCGGTGAGCGCCATGTAAAAGGCGAAGGAAAAGGGAGATGCTGCCAAAACAGATAAAAGAGGCTTACCGTCTCTATGCAGATGGCTTCAAAAATATGACTCTCGGGCGGACTCTGTGGAAAGTGGTGTTAATAAAGCTTTTTGTGCTTTTTGTCATCATCTGGCCGCTTTTGCACACGGGACCAAAAACTAATGCGGACAAAGAGGCTTTGGCGTATTCAAAACTACTAGGAAAATAATATGGAAACGCTAGTTGATTGGTCGAGGGCGCAGTTTGCCCTGACGGCTATGTATCACTTTTTGTTCGTGCCTCTCACGCTCGGACTCTCCTTCATCGTCGCTTTTATGGAGACGCTTTATATGAAGACTGGGGATGAGAAGTATAAGGCGATGACGAAGTTTTGGATGACTCTTTTTGGTATCAACTTTGCGATCGGGGTCGCTACGGGTCTTATTATGGAGTTTGAGTTTGGCACCAACTGGGCGGCGTATTCGTGGATAGTGGGTGATATATTCGGTGCACCGCTTGCGATTGAAGTATTGCTCGCGTTTTTCCTTGAGGCGACATTCTTTGCCGTTATGTTTTTTGGGTGGGATAGGGTCTCAAAGAGATTTCATCTACTCTCAACTTGGCTAGTCGCCATAGGCTCCAATCTCTCCGCTCTTTGGATACTTGTCGCAAACGGTTGGATGCAGTACCCTGTAGGTATGAGCTTCAACCCCGATACGGCTAGAAATGAGATGGTAAATTTCTGGGATGTGATACTCTCGCCAGTGGCGGTGTCGAAGTTTTTGCACACCGTATCGGGCGGATACATTACAAGTTCGCTTTTTGTTATCGGTATATCCGCTTGGTTTTTGCTTAAAGGCAAAGAGCAATGGATGGCAAAAAAAAGCATTGTGATAGCGTCGATATTTGGGCTTTTGGCGTCACTGTTTGTGATAGCAACAGGCGATGAAGCGGCGTATCAAGTGGCGCAAAAACAGCCCATGAAGTTAGCGGCGATGGAGGGTCTATACAAGGGCGAAGATGGTGCCGGTATCGTGATGATAGGAGCGTTAAATCCAAACAAAAAAGTAGACAACTCCGAAGAGCCGTATCTATTTGAAATCACAGCTCCAAAAATGCTTTCGCTTTTGGGGCACCATGATATGAATGCTTTTGTGCAGGGCATTAAAGAACTAGTTTACGGCGATGAGGCAAGAGGCATAGAGAGTGTGGCGGCAAAAATAGAGCGTGGCAAAAAAGCGAAAGAGGCTTTATCGCAGTATAAAAAAGCAAAATCCGAAAAAGATGAAGCGGCGGCGGTTGAAGCTCTAGCGACTTTTAGAATGTACGAAAAAGAGCTTGGATACGGCTACATCAAAAAGCCTACAGACCTCATTCCTCCAGTTGGACTTGTATTTTATAGCTTCCATTTGATGGTGGGGCTTGGCGTGTGGTTTATGATGCTTTTTATGAGCGCTCTTATCATAAGTTTTAGAATGGATATTACAAAAAGCAGACTATTTCTAAAAGCCGCTCTTTGGTCGATTCCTCTTGGGTATATAGCCAATGAAGCCGGTTGGGTGGTTGCCGAGGTGGGTCGTCAGCCGTGGGCAATACAAGGACTTTTACCTGTTGGCGTAGCGGTTTCAAATATCGATAGTTCAATGGTGCAGGCTACTTTTTGGCTTTTCTTTATCCTTTTTACCACCTTGCTTATCGCCGAGGTTCGCATTATGACGACGCAAATATCGCTCAAGGCAAAAGGAGAGAGTCATGTTTGAGAGCTGGAGTTATGAGGCTTTGCAGATTTATTGGTGGGTTGTTGTCTCCGTTGTCGGTGCGCTATTTGTGTTTATGATGTTTGTGCAGGGTGGGCAGACGATGTTTGGCATTGCAAAAACAGAAGATGAAAAGACGCTTCTTGTGAACGCTCTTGGTAAAAAATGGGAGCTGACATTTACAGCGCTAGTTCTTTTCGGAGGCGCTCTGTTTGCGGCGTTTCCACTCTTTTATTCGGTGAGTTTCGGTGGGGCGTATGCGGTTTGGATGGCAATACTTTTTAGCTTTACGCTTCAAGCGGTGAGTTATGAATATCGCAAAAAAGAGAACAACTTTTTTGGCGCAAAAACATACGAAACTTTTTTGTTTGTCAACGGCACAGTCGGAACTATTCTTATCGTAGCGGCTATTGCGACATTTTTTAGCGGAAGCCTTTTTTATCTCGATAGCTATAATCTCTCAACTTGGCAGAGCCCTTTGCGCGGTCTTGAGGCGGCGTTTATACCGTTTAATCTCTCTATGGCAGTTGCCGTGTTTTTCCTCACAAGAGTGAATGCGGCAGCGTATTTTGTGAGTCATATAGAGCACGAGGAGTTAGAGGGCAGGGTACGAAAAAGCGCAATAAAAAGCACGCTTCTCTCTCTACCGTTTTTGCTATTTTTCCTTGCGAGTCTATTTACAATGGATGGTTTTGTGCTTGGTGTAGACAAGAGAGTCTCCATGGAGCCGCACGCCTATCTTGACGCTCTTTTAAGACTTGGGGTATTTGGCATTGGACTTTTGGCTCTTGGCACGGCTCTTATCGTAGCGGGTATCTATATGCTTGTGTTTACAAAAACCAAAAGAGCGATTTTTGCGACAGGGCTTGGCACGGTATTGACTACGCTTTCATTGTTGTTTGCGGCAGGTATCGGAGGAGCGGCGTATTATCCTAGTATCTACGATTTGCAAAGCTCTTTGAGTATTTACAATAGTTCAGGCAGTCGTTATACGCTAGTTGTGATGAGCTATGTTTCTTTGCTTGTGCCTTTCGTACTCGGATATATCGTATATGTTTGGAGATTGTTAGATAGCAAAAAGCTCTCATTGGACTCAATCAAAAATGAACATCTATACTAAGGATTTAAAATGGATTACACAAGCTCACTGATATGGTATGCGGCTTGGCCGGTACTTATTGTTATTAGTTATTATATTGTTCAAAAAGTAGCGTTAAAGGGGGCGTAGACGATGCAAAATAATATCGTAGCCCTCTTGCTTGCCGTATTTTTAGTGCTTTTAGCGGGGTGCGGCGCAAAGCCCGTGTTTTCCAAGGTGATTGACGATTCCATGGCAGGCAAAGCTCCGCCCGTCGCAAAAATAGTAGGCGACGAACACGGTGTGGTCTCTATCAAAAACGATGCCGCTTCAAATATCGAAATCAGAGTGCAGAAAATACGCTCCGCATGCTCTACGGAGCGTGCTCGCTCTTTGGGGTCTGATTTTGACGGGTATATACTCTTTGAAGTTTACAAGGACGGCTCTCTTGTCGCCAAAGCCCAGATGGACTTCAAGACGGAGCCTACCAAAAAAGATTTTGAGACGGTATGGAGTGAACTTGCCCGCACGTTAGGGTGGGGCGCATAGCCCTAAAATCTACTCAATGCCCTCATATAAGAGCTTCTCTCATACAGCGCCGGATTGTCGGTGTGGGCTAGCGATATGCTTCCCTTCATTTGAGCGATGGATTCATACTCCCTTTCGCTCATCCACTGCCTCATAGACTCCAGCAGTTCAGCGACATACCCCTCTTTGTGAACTATCAACGCAGAAGCCAAAGCGACGCTATCGGCACCGCTCATCATAGCCTTCAAAATGTCCTCCGCTGTATGCACACCCGTGCCTGCACAGATGGAGAGCGGAAGTTTTCCGTAGAGTATGCCACACCATCTGAGCGTTTCGCTTAGCTCTTTGGAGCTTGTGATATTGGCTTTTTGGGTTAGCGTTAGGCTCTCTAGGTCGATGTCTACGCAAACGGGGTGGTCAAATATCGTAAGTCCGTCGGCCCCCGCATCCGCAAACCTTTTTGCCATGTATGACGGAGAGCTAAAATATGCGCTCATTTTGACATTTAGCGGCACACCGATACTTTCTCTGACCGTTCGCACCGTCTCGATATACATCTCTTCAACGGCGGCTGAAGATATATCTATATCTGTCGGAATATAGGAGATGTTTAGCTCTACAGCGTCTGCTCCGGCCTCTTCAAGCTTTTTGGCAAACTTCACCCAGCCACCCTTTGAAACGCCGTTGAGGCTTGCAATTACGGGTACGCCGACGCTTGCTTTGACTTTTTGCACTTCGCTAAGGTAGTGCTCTGCTTCAAGGTTGTCAAATTCGGTGTCGGTGTTAAAATAGTCCGTCGCCTCGGCGTGAGAGTCGCTATGTGCATACAAGAAGTGGTCTAACTCGTGAATTTCACGGTTTATCTGCTCCTCGAACAGCGAGTGCATAATAACGGCGGCGATACCGTTATCCTCTAGCCTTTTGATGCTATCAAGGCTTGCTGTTAGCGAAGATGCCCCCGCAATTAGCGGGTTTTTGAGCTTAAAGCCCAGAAAGTCGGCAGTCATATCCATCTTACTCTCCTTCGTTTTCGTATTGATGTGCAAGATTTGTATATCTCTTGTAGAGTGTTTTTGCCGTGTGCCTTGCGGTGTCCAAAAACTCATCCGCCGCCACTTTGTCCATCTTTTCGACCATCTTAAATCTAGTCTCGTAGTACATAAACTCTTTGACATCGAGTGAAGGCTCTTTGTAGTCGATGGTGAGAGGATTTTTACCCTCGGTTGCCATGTCCGGATTAAACCTAAACAGAGGCCACAGCCCGCACTCGACCGCCTTTTTTTGCTGTTCAAGACCGTATTTGAGGTCATACCCGTGCGCCACGCAGTGTGAATATGCGATGATGATAGACGGTCCGTCATATTTTTCGGCTTCTACGAACGCTTTTATCGTCGCCTTATCGTTTGCGCCTAGCGACACCTTCGCCACATACGCATTTTCGTAGCTGATTGCCATTGCCGCAAGGTCTTTTGGCATTCCAGCTCGTCCGCCAGCCGCAAACTTCGCTACCGCCCCAGTCATTGTTGCTTTGGAGGCTTGTCCGCCCGTGTTTGAGTAGACTTGAGTGTCTAGCACCAGAATGTTTACATTTTTGCCGCTAGCTAGCACATGGTCTAGTCCGCCATATCCGATGTCGTATGCCCAACCGTCGCCGCCCATTATCCAGACCGATTTTTTGGCTAGATAGTCCGCTATTTCGGCAAGCTCTTTTGCATTTTCATCATCAATGTGTTTTAGCGACTCTTTTAGCCTCTCGACTCTAGCTCTTTGCGCATTGATCTCGCTCTCCTCTTTTTGTACGGCGTGGAGTAGTTCGTTTGCTAGTGCGCCGTCTAGTTTGCCCTCAAGCGCTTTTATTAGCTCTTTTGCCCTGTTTTCGTGGCTATCTATCGCCAGTCTAAAGCCTAAACCAAACTCGGCGTTGTCCTCAAAAAGAGAGTTTGACCATGTCGGACCTCTGCCATCGGCGTTTTTCTTCCACGGCGTAGTCGGTAGATTGCCGCCGTAAATTGAGCTACAACCCGTGGCGTTGGCTATTATCATCCTGTCGCCAAATAGCTGCGAAGTCAGCTTCACATACGGAGTCTCCCCGCACCCTGGGCAAGCCCCGCTAAATTCAAACAGCGGCTCCAAAAACTGCGACTCTTTGACGCTAGCATGTTCTACTCTCTCCCTGTCCACGTTCGGCAGGCTCATAAAATAATCCCACTGCACAACACCGCTCTCTCTAAGCGGCATTTGCGGCGTCATATTGATAGCTTTTAGGTTTGTTTGCGATTTGTTTTTTGCCGGGCAAGACTCGATACATAGCGCACAACCCGTGCAGTCCTCGACGGCTACAGAGATGTTGAACACTTCATTGTCGCCAAATGTCTTGCCTTTTGCTTTTACCGCTACAAAGCCATCGGGAGCGCTTGATAAAAGCGAAGAGTCAAACACTTTTGAGCGAATCGCCGCATGTGGGCAGACAAGGACGCATTTGTTGCACTGTATACAGGTGTGCTCATCCCATGCAGGCACGTCTTGGGCAATATTTCTTTTTTCGTACTGCGTCGTTCCCGTAGGCCATGTACCATCATCCGGCATAGCCGATACAGGGATGTCATCGCCCTTGTTTTCGGTGATTTTTTTGATGACATTGTTTACAAAATCGCTGTAGTCGCCCTTTAGAGCAGGCTGCAACTCTACTGCGCTAGTGACGGATAACGGCACTTCCACCTCAAAAAGATGACTTAGCGTGTTATCGACGGCTTGATAGTTCATCTGCACTATCAAATCCCCTTTTTTGCCGTATGTTTTGTAGATAGATTTTTTGATTTTTTCTATCGCCTCATCTTTCGGCAGTACGCCGCTGATAGCAAAAAAGCAGGTCTGCATGACGGTGTTGATTCTACCGCCCATGTTGGATTCTTTTGCCACTTGGTAGGCGTCTATCGCATAAAATTTGAGTTTTTTGCGTATTATCTCCTCTTGTGTTACCCTCGGCAAGCTATCCCAAATCTCCTCTTTTTTGTGCGTCGTGTTGAGTAGGAACACCCCGTTTTCTTTGGCTATTTCAAGCAGATTTAGCTTCTCTAAAAACACGGGCTGATGCACGCCCACAAAGTCCGCTTTTTGTATCAGATATGTCGATTTGATAGGGGTTTTGCCAAATCTTATGTGTGAAGTGGTCATGGAGCCGGATTTTTTGGAGTCGTAGACGAAGTAGCCTTGTGCGAAGTTGTCGGTCTCTGTGCCTATGATTTTGATGCTATTTTTGTTGGCGCCTACCGTACCGTCAGAGCCTAGCCCAAAAAACACCGCCTCAAACATATCATCTCTAGGAAGTATGAAATCTTTATCGTAAGAGAGGCTTGTAAAAGTGACATCGTCGTCTATGCCTATCGTAAAGTGGTTTTTTGGGGACTCTTTTTTTGTCTCGTCAAATATCGCCATCACCATAGCAGGCGTAAACTCTTTTGAGGAGATGCCGTATCTGCCGCCTATGACTTTTGGCATCGCAAACGGTAGGTTGGAGCTGTTCTCAAATAGCGTCGTTAGTACATCGTGATAGAGCGGTTCGCCTAGGCTTCCGGGCTCCTTTGTCCTGTCTAGTACGACTATGTGTTTGACGCTTTTTGGTAGTGCTTCTATGAACTGTTTTGCCGCAAAAGGCAGAGCTAGGCGTACCTTCACGGCGCCCACTTTTTCGCCACGGCTAGCCATATACTCCACCGTCTCCTCTACGCTCTCAGCGCCGGAGCCCATGAGTATCACTACTTTGTCCGCATCCTCCGCCCCGATATAATCAAAGAGCTTGTAGCTTCTGCCTGTTAATGAGGCAAATTTGTCCATCTCTTCTTGTAGTATTTGCGGTAGTTTGTCGTAGTATTTGTTGACGCTCTCTCTGCCCTGGAAGTAAACATCAGGATTTTGCGCCGTGCCTCGAAGTACCGGCTTGTCCGGCGTCAAGGCTCTTTTGCGGTGTTCGTTTACCAGTTCGTTATCTATCATAGCTCTTAGCGTGCTCTCAGGCAAAAGCTCTATTTTGCTTACCTCATGCGAAGTCCTAAAACCGTCAAAAAAATGAAGAAAAGGAATTCTGGATTTGAGCGAAGCGCATTGTGAGATGAGGGCAAAGTCGTGAGCCTCTTGAACGGAGTTTGATGCCAAAAACGCAAAGCCGGTCTGTCTGACCGCCATTACATCTTGATGGTCGCCAAATATCGAAAGCCCTTGCGCCGCTAGCGACCTAGCCGCCACATGAAAGACCGTAGGAGTCAACTCTCCGGCTATCTTGAACATATTTGGCACCATTAGCAAAAGCCCTTGAGACGCCGTAAATGTCGTAGTCATAGCCCCGCTTTGAAGCGCGCCGTGTACCGCACCGCTTGCCCCGCCTTCGCTTTGCATCTCGTATACTAGCGGCACTGCGCCAAAGATGTTTTTTTCGTGTCTGGAGGAGTAAAAATCGCTTAGTTCGCCCATCGGAGATGATGGGGTGATAGGGTAGATGGCGATTACTTCGTTGATTTTGTGGGCAACTCTTGCTACAGCCTCGTTCCCGTCGATAGTTTCATAAACTTTTTCCATGCTAGCAGTTTCCTCCGTCAAATTTTCAGATCTGAGCGGAGATTACTACCTTTTTATATCCATTTACTTACAAAAAGTATATTTAACTATAGCCCTCTTGAGGCGATGTAGTCCTTGAGTGAAGTGCGGCTAATGCCGAGTTCTCTAGCTAGTGCACTGATATTGCGGTCTGTTTTTAGGTGTTCTATTATTTGCGGCAGATAAGCGTCGTATTTGGATTTTGAGCGGCTCCCCTCAGGGCGACCTAGTCTTGAGATGCCCATTTTGATGTTTTGGGTTCTTGCGCTTGAGAGCTTAAAAAGAAGCGTGCTTGCAGGCATATCTGCGTGAAGTATTTCATTGTCGTGAGCGCAGATGATTGAGCTGTTTTTGTCAAATATTTTTGCGATTATCTGTACTAGCTCCCCGACCCTCCAGCCTAGGGTGTCTATAGATGAGACTAGTAGTTTGTCGCCATTTTTTAGATTTTGCAAAAAACCAAGAAAAGCCTTTCTCTCGCCAAGCTCATCTTTTTGAGTGCTCTCGTCATAAAATACGGCGTTAACATCGATATTTTCGGATGTGGCAAAACTTCTGAGCGTTAGCTCTTCGTTTACTGCATTCTTGTTTTTTTGATTTACCCTGATAACTATATAGTTCACTTCTGCACCATGACGATTAATTTATCACATATCTTAACATTTTTTCGTCAACTTGCTAGTATTATTTGAAATTATGTTATTATAAGATAAATATAATTTGGAGAAATATATAATGGAGAGAATAAAGCACTTTCCGATTCCTTTTTTTGCCGTGGTAATGGGACTTAGCGGGCTTGCTATAGCATATCAAAAGGCATATCATCTATTTGGAATTCCGAAAATAATATATGAAATACTAATGTTTTCGGCGGCTGCGGCTTTCGTTGTTATTGCTATCTTTTATCTTGCGAAATCTTTTCTTTATTTTGACGAGGTAAAAGCAGACTTTCTACATCCGATACGTGTCAACTTTTTTGCGGCAATATCTATATCTTTATTGCTGCTTTCAATCTCATTTTATTTTTACTATCCGCTTGTAGCAATGATACTTTGGGTTTTTGGCACTCTAATTCATCTGTTTATGACTTTTTATGTCGTTAGTTTTTGGATTCGGCACAATTTTGAGATTACCCACACAAACCCCGCATGGTTTATTCCGATAGTGGGAAATGTGCTCGTGCCTGTAGTCGGCGTAGATTTTTTACCAAAAGAGGTATCTCTTTATTTTTTTAGCGTCGGGATGTTTTTTTGGCTTGTTTTGGGGACTATAATTTTCTATCGCATTATCTTCCATCATCAGCTTCCACAAAAGTTTATTCCGACTCTTTTTATTTTTATAGCTCCTCCGGCAGTCGGATTTGTCGCATATATGAGGATATTTGCAACGTTCGATTTTACGGCTATGCTACTTTTAAATATAGCTCTGTTTTTTACGGTGCTACTCTTTTTTATGGGTCGTAGTTTTACAGGACTCAAATTTTTTATCTCATGGTGGGCTTTTACCTTTCCTCTTGATGCCGTAGCTATAGCATTTATGAGCGCATATCAGATTAGCGGCTCTGCTTTTTATGGTGCTATAGGATTGGTATTTTTGACTGTTGCTACGTTGGTTGTCGGATATGTAGCGTTTGTTACGCTCGTTAATATAAGAAAAAAAGAAATTTGTGTAGAGGAGTAAAATATGAATAAAGTATTGATTGCATTGAGTGTAGCGGTGTCGCTTTTTATCGGCGGCTTGGTCGGAGCATTTTTTATACAGACGGCGGCAAAACAGGCTTTGATAACTGAACATAAGAGCCCGTTTGATTATAACAAGACGATAGAGACGATAGTGTCTCGCATAGGTACTCATCAGGGATGGAAAGTAATATCCGTGATAGATCAGGCGCAAGAAATAAGAGATGGCGGCGGAGTCGATGTCGGCAAAGTGGCTATTATAAAATACTGCAATGCAAAATACGCAGGGCAGATGCTATCTTCGGATGAGCGAAAAAAAATGGCCGTATCAATGCCGATATCTATAGCCGTATACGAAAAATCGACAGGAGAGTGCGTAGTATCCGTAAATAACGGCGTGCTAATGTCAAAGATTTACGGCGGAGAGACTGAAGCTATTATCGAAAACGTATCGAGGGAAGTGGAGGAGATACTAGGCTTTATGGCGTTTAAATTTACGAGATTTTAGCCTTTTGGAGCGATAGGCTAGATGCCTATTAGCTCCGTTGAGGGAACACCTATGTGATAGCCTTGCGAGAAGTCTACGCCTATTTCAAGTATCGCATTTTGTATTGCTTCGCTACTTACAAATTCCGCTACCGATTTTGCCCCGCACATATGAATAAATTTATTAAGATTATCCACCATCTGCATTTGTAGCGGGTCAGTCGCTATTCCCTTGACGAGAGAGCCGTCTATTTTTATGTAGTCCACTTGGTATTCAAATAGGGATATGAAGTTTGAATACCCTGTTCCGAAGTCGTCTATAGCGATTTTGTAACCCATCTCTTTTAGGTTTGCGATTGATTTTTTCAAAATCCCGTATCTATATATATCTTCCGATTCTAATATCTCAAATACCACACGAGAAGGGTCTACTTGTGTTTTTTCTTGCCAATATTTGATTTGTTTGAGCAAAAAGTCGTCTTGCAAATCCATAGCCGAGACGTTGATAGAAAACTCATATTGTGGATACATTTTGAATTTCTCGAATGCTTTTCGTACTATCGCTTTTGTCAAAAAAGGTATCTGTTTTGCTCTTGTAGCTAAGTCTATAAATTTATCGGGAGATATTATATTTCCATCATCCATTATACGAGCAAGACACTCGTATTTGTCTATTCTGTTGTTTTTATTGTCGTATATGGCCTGAAAGAAAGGCACCATTTGCTCATCTGCTATTGCTCCGGAGTACTTGCCGAGCCAAAATATGTTTAATGGAAGTTCATCTACAAAACAAGATGTTTCATCGTCGCCTATGATGTATTCGCCTCTGTGTTTGTCAAAAGCATAGGAGAGCAGGGTGACTATCTTGTGTCTTAAATCTTCATGTCCTGTGTATGCAGCTGCCGTAATAGGCGAAGTAATTGATATGTCGTGGTGTGTCGCATAAAAGAATTTACCCATGGATACGAGATCTTCTACCGTTTTGGATATATTTTGCATCTCTCCATCGAGTACTATGCATATATCGTCAGAGTCTATTCTGTAGACGTGCAGTATATTTTTAAAGCCTTCGAAATACTGAATTATCATCTCAACAAACTCTTGCATATATGCATCTGCAAAGCCGTATCCAAGTACATCTTTTATGTTTGTGAGATGGTCAACTCTGAAGGCTATAAGGGAGAGTTTTTTATCATTTGCTTGCAAAAAATCGCAAAAAGCCTGTTGATTTGGAAGTCCGGTGGTATTGTCTACCATTGTTAGATTTTTTATCTCTTCTCGTTGCTGCGCAAGCTCTTGCTTTATATTTTCAGACGCCGTGTATTCTGCCGTTATATCCCGTCTAATACCTATATACTCTGCTACTTTGCCGTTTTCGTTTTGTACTGGAATTATAGTTGCGTCCACGATATACATATTGCCGTTTTTGGATAGATTTTTTACTATTCCCTGCCACACCTCACCTCTTTGGATAGTCCTCCACAAATCCTCAAACGCCTCTTTTGGCATATCCGGATGTCTTACTATGTTATGCGGCTTACCTAGCAACTCTTCTTTCGTATATCCAGATATTTCACAAAACTTTTTGTTTGCGTAAGTGATATTTCCGTGAATATCGCTAGTTGAGAGTATAGTGGTGGCGTCAACCGCTGTTTTGTAATCATTTAAAAGCTTTGTCAGGTGTGAACGCATGTCTTTTTCCATTTAGTTTTTCTTTATTACTACGGTACTTGGAAGCATCTCGATATTGATATCTTTTGCCCTCTCTTTTATGGAGAGTTCCACCCCAAGACCTCTGGCGAAAGATTCGGTTTTGGCGTCAATTTCAAAGTAAGTAGCTAGCTTCTCAAAAGTCTGTCGCCACTCTATATTTAGCGGCTCAACGAATGAAACTCTTTTTAGCTCTGCCAGATAAGACTCTCGCAATAGCGTTAAGGTGAAGTTTTTTAGTTTTACGACATAGGCGTACTCTTTTGCTCTCGACCAAAAATCTTCAGGTGTTTGCCCGTATTCAGAGTGGAGATTCATTATCTCACTTTGCATAAAAGACAAAAATTCATCCAAAGCGTCAAACCCCTCTAGAAGTTTATCTTTGTTGATTATGTGTGAGATATTTATGGCCGATATTTTTCTTTGTTTGTAATCTTCTATTGCCTCCAAAAGTTTTATTTTTGCGGCAAATTCCGGTATTTTGGCGGAAGCTACCGGAGCAAAAGGGGCAAAGTCCAAAAGCAGTTTGCATATCTCTAGCGCTTTTTGGTATTCGCATGCGCTTTCCAAAAGATTTAGCTTTTGAAATAGTCCTTCGCCTAGAGCAACACTCTTTTTGTATACAGCCGTGTCTTTCAAAAACGGATATTTAGAGGCCAATACAAAAACGTCTTTAAAAGCCCTGTTTTTCAAAAAAGAGAGAGATTCTTTGTATTTACCCCAGTTTTTAATAAGGTCTATAACCGTCTCTTTTTTTGAAGGTACTGTGGCAAAAGGCTTTAAAAGATTCATGACGGTAGTTTTGTTCCTAAGAGCGTCGTCTTCCAGAAGTCCTATAGCCTCTTTGAGGCTGTCGCTAAATATATTTTCAAGTTTTTGATAGGCTTCAAGTTTTTGTATTATGTCCGATTGGAATGCGGTTTTGTAAGCTTGCGCATAATCGCTTCCCTCTAATGCATCAAAAAACTGCGCAACATTTGCGGATTGGGATACGATAGATTCGAACTCTATTTTGATAGACGGAATTCTCAAAAAAGGTTTTGCGATATTGTATGCCTCTTGCGGCCTTTGTTTGACGAGCAAAAATGCTACTTCATCTTTTTTTGTCTCCCATGCTTTTCTAAGAGCGTCTTTGTACTCTATATCAAAGCCCAAAAAGAAGTTTTTATCGCACAATCCCTCTGCGGCAGTGAAGTCACTTAGTTTTACGTATGACTCAAATTCACCTTTATGTTCGTTTGTTTGTATGACAAAAACATCCCCGTTGCAAAAGCCGATAAAGAGCCTCTCGTCTTCGACGTAAAGCTTTGATATACCTACATTTTTCATAGGAACTATCTCTTTGACTATTCTTTGCTCTGTAATATCAAAGAAAAAAAGTCTTCCGTCTCTACTTGAAACGGCAATGGTATCTTCATTTACCAACACGATATCTGTAGCCCAAAATTCTATAGTATTGTCGACAAAAATAGCTTTTTTGCGTACGCCGCATACTGCCTCTATGGTTCCGCTTCTGGAGACGCCTATAAACGCATTGATTTTTTTTGCAAAAATAGCTTTTTCTATTATGGCTTCACTATTGAATATACAGGCGATTTTCATCTCCAGTATGTCGTAGATTATCGTTCTTTTGTCGTAATAAGAGACTGCGCAAAACTTATCCTGTCCGCAAAAAGATATTTGAGATACATAGTCGCCTTGTTTGTCGAAAGAACCTAGAGGTATTAGTCTTTGAGAATCGAATAAAACAAGTTCTCCCTTGTCGCTTCCGCACATACAGATTTCTCCGCCTGTTGAAAAAGCGCTCACCATTAGGCTTCCTTTGAGGTATTCTACTACCCCTTTTTTTGCCAAAGTGCCGTCTTTCATGGATAGCATGTAAGCTTTTGAGCCTCCGCCGACACTCATTAACATATCCGCAGTTTTGCATATCGAAGCGGATTTTGTATAGGCATACATCGGCTCCATGCCTTTTTGGATAGTGCCTTTTGCTGTTGGTTTTAGAGTTTTTCTATCCGCTCTAAGTAGGCAATACGAGGAGTCAAAAACGGCTATCTCATTATTGAGCGTTTTTATATCCAGTATTGAACCTTGGCATTTAAAAGTGTTAGTTACAGTGTATCCGGGCACAATCTATCTTTTTTAATACTTTTTTACTCATGGCTATAGTTTATGACAGTTTTCTTTAGTTACAGTTTATGGCAATTTATAAAATAAACCTAATGTATTGAAAACGTAAAATATTACGGATATAATATTTTTAAATAAATGGAAACAGGCATAAGCATGGATAAAGCAGAAAATAAAAAACTAAAATATTCGGTTTTGTATGCGGAGGATGACGATGCTATAAGGGCCGGACTTCATAAGATTTTAAAGGTGAAGTTTGAAAAAGTTTTTTTGGCTGAAAATGGCTTAGAGGCCTTAGAGATATACAAAAAAGAGAAGCCGGATCTTGTTATTACTGATATCGTTATGCCCAAAATGACAGGCTTGGAGTTTGCCGCAGAGATAAAAAAAATAACACCTGATATCCAAATTATTTTAACAACCGCCCATAGCGATATAAAATTTTTCTTGGATGCGATTAAATGCAAAATTAGCAAGTTCTTGATAAAACCGATAGATGTCGACGAGTTGCTTGAGTCAGTGGAAGAAGCTTGCGCACATATTGATATGCGAAAAGAGATAAAAAAAGGCGAAAAGCTACTATCTGAGTATAAAAAAGCAGTAGATGCGGCTTCTATCGTCTCAAAAACAGATAAGAGTGGAGTAATAACATTCGCCAACGACGAGTTTTGCAGAATATCCGGTTACACGAGAGACGAACTCGTCGGCGCCCCGCAAAACATAGTCAGGCATCCAAATATGCCAAAAGAGGCTTTTGAAAATATGTGGTCGAGTATTCTCGGCGGTAATGTTTGGAACGGCCTTGTCGAAAATAGAGCAAAAAACGGTGAAAGTTATTGGGTGGAGGCTACGATAGTTCCAATAATGGACGAAAATGATGAGATAGTGGAGTTTATAGGTATTAGAAAAGATATCACGGAGTTGGTGCTTCAAGAAAAAGAGCTTGAGAAACTAAAAGATAGAGCTATGAAAGAGAGCGTAGATAAGGCCGTGAAGCTAAATCTAAAAAATATAATAGAACTAAACCCGCTCCCCGCTTTTATCATTGATGAAAAAGACGGTGTAGTCGAATATAACGAACTATTTTTGTCTCTATTTGACAGTTTTGCCGATTCACAAAAGATAGAGAGTATTCGCTCCAAAAAAGCGACTTTGGCGAGTTTGTTTTTGAAAGAAGGTTTGCTAAAAGAGTATGTGGAGTCTGTTATTGATTGGAAAGATATGTTGCTTGGCGTGGATGAAGACGGCGAAAAGCTATATCTGGACGACAAAAACAAGAGTATATTTTCTCCGTCATTATTTGAGTGTTCGCAAGACGGAGATAAATTCTGGATTGTGTATCTAAAGTAAAAGCTCTTTTTCCGGTTTTCCTATGAAATAACCTTGCGCATAGTCTACATTTTTATCAGTTACTATTTTTAGTATGTTTTCGTTGCTGACAAATTCCGCTATTGTTTTGATATCCAACTTTTGAGAGAATGCGACTATGGCGTCCAATAGTATGTCGCTTTGTCTGTTTGATTCTATTTTTGCGACTATCGAACCGTCTATTTTTAGGTAATCAAAGTCTAGCTCTAGTAGGTTTTCAAAGTTGGAGTATCCGCTTCCGAAATCATCTATAGCGACCTTAGAGCCAAATCTAGTCTTAACAAGTTCGATAAAACTCCTAAGCGCATGATAGTTTTTTATCTCTTCCGTCTCCGTAATTTCAAATACGATAAGTTCGCCGCACCCTGATTCTACCATTGCTTTTTCGATAGTCTTAACTATCTCTGAGCACTCCACATCGTCTATCGTTATATTTACGGATATCTCTTTCCCTGATTTTTTTGCTGCTTTTGTCGCCAAATCTATCATTTTTTTTGTGATATATGGATATTGTTTTGTCTTTTTTGCAACTTCCAAAAACTGAGACGGAGCTATGATTGCGCCGTTTTCATCTATGAGTCTCACAAGCGCTTCGTATTTTTCTATTTCACCGGTCGCTATATTCAAAATAGGTTGGAAGTAGGCGACTATTCTATCGTTTTCTATGGCTTTTCTAATTTTGTTTGACCACTCTATGTTCTCACCGTATTTGTAGCTCTCTAGCATTGTCGGGTCGAATAGTTGGTGAAATTTGTGCTCTTTTTTTGCGTATTTGAGAGCCATGTTTGCTTTGCCGATGATGGTGTCGCTTTCCAGTGCGGTTCCTGCGGTTAGCGATACGTATATCTTCTGTTCTCCTAATACAAACGGCTCTTTTTTGATATCCAATAGTAAGGAGCTAATAATAGACATGTGCTCATCGGAGTATTCTTGGTTGTCGGTAAGAACTCCATATTCATCGCCGTGAAGTCTATATAATGTATGCGCTTGTTTGTCGGCGAAGTAGCCGCTTAGTTTTTCAGCAAGAGTTTTTAGAAGCAAATCGCCCATTTCAAGGCCATAGAAGTCGTTAATTTCCGAAAAGTCGTCTATGTTTAGTATTGTGAAAATAGGAAAATTGCAATGCTCTATATCTTCGTATAGTTTTACTTTATTGTATAGCCCCGTCAGCCTATCTCTTGTCTGTTTGGCAAGAAGCTCCTCTTTTTCTATTAGTTCTGTTATGTTGTGTCTAATGCCTATATATCTTTGGATTATGCCTCTATCGTCTTTTATCGGCATTATCGTTGAGTCCACTATGTATTCGCCGCCGTCTTTTTTTCTGTTTTTTATGACGCCTTTCCATATTTTGCCGTTTTGGATGGACTCCCAAAGGTCTTTAAACGCTTTTTGCGGCATATCCGGATGTCTGACGATATTGTGCGGTTTTCCGAGAAGCTCTTCACGAGAGTATCCAGATATTTTGCAAAATTCGTCGTTTACATACTCGATAATGCCTTTGTTGTCAGTGATTGATATAATATTGCTAGCGTCCAATGCCAACTTGTATTGTTCTAGTAGCCATTCATACTGGTTGTTGCTATTTTCCATGTGTCGCTTTCAGGCTTAATCGTAATTTCTCTGCCGTATGCTACAAGAAAGTTGCTTTGCAAAAAAACAAAATAAACGGGCTTACGATTTTTTTGATAATATAGCGACAAAATACATTAATCAGAATGATGAGGAAAAAATATGAGCGAAAAAAAATATAGACTCGTAACCAGAAGCGATATGGACGGTCTCGTATGCGCCGTACTTCTCAAGCACCTAGGCATAATAAGCGAAATTACGTTTGTACATCCAAAAGATATGCAAGACGGCAAAATAGAGATAGGACAAAACGATATTACTACCAACTTGCCTTACGTGGACGGCGTGTATCTCGCTTTTGATCACCATTTTTCAGAGACTATTAGAAACGAGAAGATGGACAACCATATCATAATCCCTACGGCGCCTAGCGCCGCAAGGGTTGTCTTTGAATACTACGGCGGTTACGATAAGTTTCCGGCTAGCTTCGAGCCTATGATGCAAGCGGTTGATAAGGCTGATGCCGCTAGATTTGACATGGATGATATACTAGAGCCAAAAGGATGGGAGTTTCTTAGCTTCTTGATGGACGCTAGAACCGGGCTTGGAAGATTTAGGGAGTTTAAAATCAGTAACTACCAACTGATGATGGACCTTATCGACTATTGCAGAAACCATACGATAGAAGAGATATTTACGCTTTCCGACGTGCAAGAGAGAGTAGAGTTGTACAACAGATACGCCGCAGACGCAAAAGAGCAAATCAAAAGATGCGCTACCGTACATGGAAATGTCGTTGTGCTTGATTTGAGAGCCGAAGAGACTATATACCCGACAAATAGATTTACGATATATGCGATGTATCCGCAGTGCAATATATCTGTGCATGTTATTTGGGGTGTGAAGCAACAAAATACCGTATTTGCAGTGGGCAAATCTATATTTGACCGTTCAAGCAAAACTATCGTCGGCGAGCTAATGCTAGGATACGGCGGCGGTGGACATGAGGCCGCTGGCACTTGCCAAGTAGATAACGACAAAGCTGAAGCGGCTCTCAAAGAGTTGATAGGCAAGATGAACGCCGATGGATGATAGAATCGCTCTTGGCATCATAAACACTCTCAAAATCGACAGAATAACCCCTCCTGGAGCTTTTCTCGTAGCGGGAGACGGTGAGGCTGTACTACTTCCAAATCGCTACATGACAAATAGTATGCAAGTCGGCGACGAACTTGCCGTTTTTGTGACTACGGACTCCGAAGATAGGCTTGTGGCTCTCTCAGAGAGGCCAATAGCCATGGTGGATGAGTTTGGTTTTTTTGAGGTTGTAAATGTAGAGTCCTTTGGGGCTTTCGTGGATTGGGGATTACCAAAAGACCTTTTTGTCCCAAAAAGAAACCAAAAAACGCCTTTTAGAGTAGGACAGTGGCGAATTCTTCGTGTGATATACGACGCACAGACCGATAGATTAACGGGCGATGAGCGCATAATGCGTTATCTCTCCAAAGAAACCGCCGCTCTAAAAGAAAAAGAGGAAGTAGAGCTGCTTGTGCTTGCCCGCACCCCGATGGGATATAAGGTCATTGTCAACAATACTTATGAAGGGATGATATTTCACAACGAGATATTTGAAGACATCGAAGTAGGAGACACCAAAACAGGCTTTATCAGGCTCATAAGAGAAGACGGCAAGCTAGACATCACACTAAGACCTATCGGCGAAAAAAGAAAAGATGAAGCCGCCGAAAAAGTACTCTCCGTATTGGCAAAAAACGGCGGGAAAATAGACTTTACCTATAAAAGTGATGCCGAAGATATAAAAAAAGTATTCGGACTTAGCAAAAAAAGCTACAAAGCAGCGCTCACAACGCTGATAGATAGTAAGGCGATAACGCTTGGAGATACTTATATATCCGCTAATAAGTAGTTGACGGCTTATCTTGTAAATATTTTTTTATAATCCCTAGGCTTTCTTCAAAGCCTTCGGCCTTTCCGCCATAATATTCAATTCTCGCAAATTTTCTCAATATCTTGGATGCCTGCCTATATGGTTTTTATTTTGCTATGAAAATTTTATATTTTTGAAAAGGTAACTATGTGCTTAAGGTTATGATAATCGAAGATGAGCCTCTTATTGCTCTAAGTCTTAAGAAGATTTTAGAAAAAAAAGGATTTGAGGTTACGGGTAGCGTGGGTAATTTTGAAGACGCATACAAACTATTTCATACCGATAAACCCGATATTGTAATCAGTGATATCAAGCTTGAAAATAATGAATCGGGCATAGAAGTCGTTAAAGACTTGAAGATGATAAGTGATTTTTGCGTTATATACCTTACCTCTTATGGCGATGATGCAATGATTGAAAAAGCACTAGGCACCAATCCTGCGGCCTATATCACAAAGCCTTTTAAAGAAATTGACCTTAATGCCGCATTGAAACTTGTTTCTAGCACTATTAAAACCAAAAATACAAATCCTGATTTTTACTACAACAAAGAGACGCAGACACTTTTTTACAAAAACGAGCAGATTGTCTTATCAAAACAAGAATCCGATCTTTTTCATATTTGCTATTTAAGTAACGGCTTTTTTGTTCCTATGTCTAGCATAGAGTATTATATTTGGGGAGAAAACAATGCAAGTAGCTCAACAAGAAGAGGATTGATTTTTCGTTTGAGGAAAAAATTGAACTATACTATTTTTGAGTACTCTGCGGGGTTTGGCTGTAAAGTGGACGGGATAAAGTGAAATTTATTCTTTTTATTTTCCTTATCGGTATTCATCTTTATGCCGCGACCTCTATTACGGACAAATCAGCACAACTACAACTTACGGAAGCTGAAAAAAAATGGCTCCTTGAACATCCTCGTATTATCGTGGGAATGGATCCTAATTATGCACCGTATGAGTGGGTAGATGAAGATGGCAACCAAATTGGGGTAGTCGTAGAGTATATGCGTGAACTTGAAAAAATACTGGGTGTGCATTTTGAGATAGTCAAAAACAAATCATGGGTAGAGCTGCTAAAACTTGCCGAAAATGGTAAGGTAGATATGATAACAAGTATTGTCAAAACGCCAGAACGCTCAAAGTATCTTATCTTTAGTGAACCATATCATGATGCGCCTATCATCATTATTGACAATGGAAAAGGTGTATTTATGGGTAGTCTCAAACAGCTTTCACGCAAGCGTGTCGTTGTTGAAAAAGGCTATTTTATGGAGGAGTTTATTAAAAATAAATATCCAAACATTGTACTTATTTCCGCCACCGGTACGAAAGAAGCCTTAAAAATGGTAGAGGGTGGGCAAGCAGATGCCTATGTGGGTGATGCAAATCTTGCAGACTATGTCATTAAAAAAAACCATCTCAAGTCGTTACGCTTTTCAGGTCAAACAGAATATGTGAGTCACCAAGCGTTTGCTCTTACCAAGAACAATGAACCTCTCGCTCTTATTTTGACAAAAGCAATGGAAAGTATTCCTAAAGAAGAGTTTGATGCTATGTTTAATAATTGGTTGAATATTGATTTTGGGATAAGTCGTGAGACACTTGCCGAATATGGCCTATTTTTGGCAGTGGTATTCGTATTGATAGGCTACTGGGTCTATTTGTTGCGAAGGGAAATTGAGTATCGCAAACGTGCAGAAAAAAAACTTAAAATGAGTGAGACACTATACCGAGAGCTTACCGAAGATGTCACCGATGTGATTTGGAAAACAGATGCTAACCATTGTTTTACTTATATAAGTCCTTCTGTTGAAAAAAAACTAGGGTTTCGACCTGAAGAGTTGATTGGTCACCATATTTTTGAGCTCTTTACCGATGATGGTATTGCGGTTGTGCTGGAGCTAATGAAACAAAGAGAAAAGAATAAAGAACAAGCAATATATGATGCTAGCTCACTATTTGAAGTGCAACATAAGTGCAAAGACGGCTCTCTTATCTGGGGAGAAATTGATTCAAAGGTAGTCTATGATGCTAATAAGAACATTCTTGGATACCATGGTGTTAGTAGGGATACAACGGTGCGTAAAGAGATGGAGAGGGAGAGGGAAATACTATTTCAAGAGTTAGACCACAGAGTCAAAAACAATCTTCAAGTTATTGCAAGTATCGTCTCGTTGCACTCCTTGCAAGAAGATACTTCACGCTCACTTGAGGACATTCACAACACCATTTCAGCCATATCTCTAGCGCACAACAAACTTCATCAAGACGCTACTCACAAAACATTGGAGATAAAACAGTACCTTAACGCCCTTTTGGACAACCTTCTTGCAAGCTCTATTTTGGACATACAAAAAGAGGTTAATTCGCCTGAATTATACCTTGCGGCGCAACACTCCATGACCCTTGGAGTTGTCATCAATGAATTTGTCAGTAACTCAGTTAAATACGCTTTTAAAGGTGTTCATTCGCCTAAAATCACCGTTAGTATTCATGAAAAACAAGACTTTATCTCGATTTTAGTGTCGGATAACGGCATAGGCTTTCAAAAAGAAGCACAAAATTCCGGTATTGGACTAGATATCATCAAAACACTTGTTAAAAGCAGATTTAAGACGGATGTGATATTTTTTCATGATAATGGAACATCTATGTCTTTAAAGATTCCTTACATGTAAGCAATCTTTAAGTTTCATCAAACGCCCTTCAAACGCTTGTTCACTATAGTGATAATAAGAAATTTTGAAAAGGAATTTACGATGAAACATTCCACAGATTATAACTCTCGATTTAGGATACTAAAAGGCGGCAAAATCTCCATTGTTGTATCGGCTTTGATAACCGGTATGAGCCTGCTTCAAGCCGCACCTAGCGGTGGCGTTGTCACGGCGGGAAGTGCGAGCATCGCACAAAACGGTAGTGTGACAACCATAACCCAAACCACCAATAAAGCCGCCATTAATTGGCAAAACTTCTCTATCGGCAAATCAGAAACGGTCAATTTCAATCAACCCAATGCTTCATCCATTACACTAAACAGAGTCGTCGGTAATGAAAAAAGTGTCATCGATGGAGCCTTGAATGCCAATGGACAAGTGTTTATTCTAAACTCTAACGGCGTATTGTTTTCCAAAAATGCCAGTATCAACACCGCAGGACTCGTTGCAACGACTATGAATCTGAGTAATACAGACTTTATGAATGGAAACTATGCCTTCAAAGGCGACAGCCAAGCTTCCATCATCAATCAAGGGACGATAAATATATCCGATAAAGGCTACGCCGCACTCTTTGGTAAAGAGGTCAAAAACGAAGGCTTCATCAAAGCAACCCTTGGCAAAGTCGAACTCGTCGGTGCTAAAGAGGTCACGTTAAATCTCAATGGCAATTCACTGGTCAATCTCAAAGTGAATAAAGGCGTCTTAGACGCACTCGTTGAAAACAAAGGTGCTATCTACGCCAATGGGGGCGAAGTGTACCTTACGATCAATGCGGTCAATGAACTGCTCAAAGGTGTCGTCAATAACACAGGCATCATCGAAGCCAACTCCATCGATGACATCACGGGTAAAGTCGAACTGTATGCTCATGGTGGTGAAGTACAAGTGGGTGGAACTCTGGAAGCCGATGGTGGCTTTATCGAAACCAGTGGAAAAGATTTTACGATACTTAAAGGTGCTACCATTAAAACAGCACAATGGTTGATAGACCCTGTTGATATTACTATTGACTCTACGTTAGCGACTACTATTGAAGGTGCGCTTGCTTCTGCAGATGTAACTATTGAGACAACATCTTCTGGTGCGAGCACCGTAGTTACAACAGGAAGTGAAACAAGCAGTGATGGTGATACTACAGATGGTGATATCTATGTTAACAGTAACATTACTTGGAGTACAAATAAAAAACTAACGTTAAAAGCCGATGATCAAATCTATGTCAATGCCACCATCAAAAACACCAACACCACCAACGGCTGTGTTTACTTCCATGCTGCTAATACCACCAACAAAGTCATCTTTGGCGCCAGTGGTTTGGTCTCTATCTACAATGTTTTCCAACTTCAATGGATGAATCAAGCGCTGGTTGGAAAGTACGAACTAGGTGGCAACATCGATGCTTCAGCCACTGCTTCATGGAACAGCATTGAAGGGTTTGTACCCATTGGAAACAACACGACGCCTTTTACAGGGAGTTTTGATGGTTTAGGGCATACGATAGATTCCTTATACATTAACCGACCATCTACAGACAAAGTTGGATTATTTGGTCGCGCAAACACAGGTGCTACAATAAAAAATATAGGACTTACCAATGCGACGATAACAGGTCAATATTCTGTCGGCGGCTTGGTGGGCTTTAACTATAAAGGAATCATCACCGACGCCTATGCTACAGGTAATGTGACTGGACAACAGGGTGAGGTCGGCGGTTTGGTGGGCGCTAACTATGGAAGTATCACCAACGCCTATGCTACAAGCAAGGTGAGCGGAACACAGAGTGTCGGCGGATTGGTAGGCTATCACCGTGAAGGAAGTATTACTAACGCTTATGCCACAGGCAAGGTGAGTAATACTACTTCTACTGGGACCGGCGGCTTGGTGGGACGGATCTACGATGGAACCATTACCAATGTTTATGCTACAGGCGATGTGAGCGGAGCAGATAGGGTCGGCGGCTTGGTGGGATACATCGAATATGATGGAAGCAACGTCTACCATTCAATCATCACCAACGCTTATGCTACAGGCAATGTGAGCGGAACATCTAAGCTCGGCGGCTTGGTGGGTGAGAATTATCAAGCAAGCATCAATAAGAGCTACTGGAATACCCAAACCCAAACCAGTGGAACGACTACAGGTATTGGCAGTGGAACGACGAGCACAGGCGTGACAGGAAAAACCACTGCCGATATGAAAACCCTCTTAACCTACACAAACGTAGGTTGGACCATGACAGGCACCGATGGGGTTTACCCAACATTAACATTTGGGACAGGTACAAACGCCGCATACACATGGCAGATGATTCATCCAGTCATACCACCAACTCCAACGACAACGACAACGAACAATCAAAGGCAAACACCAGATGTAACAGCGATTGTCAATGGTACAGCCATCACGCCACCGATACTTCCAAACTTTGTTTTGCTAACACAACCAGTTAAAGCACAACAACAATTTAGCTTTGGCGGGCAAACGGTACAACTGGCTTCTATACCAAGCACAGATGTAGCAAGTCAGCTTGTAGGAACGAAAGAAGCTAGAGCGATGGTGCAAGGGGCGGATGTTGGAGATTTGAGAATTCCACTAGGACAAAACTCACAAATCCAATTGGTTAACGGTGGCGTGAATTTACCGGTGGGCTTAGACCAAGAATATTTCATGGCACAAAGATAAGGAAAACCAATGAGAACAAAAATTATACTATTATCGCTAGCAAGCGCATCCTTCCTTTTTGGCGCACCACCCGTCGGTAGTGATATGGAAAAACAAGTCCAAATTCCTAAAGAGGTTGACAAAGGGATGAATAATGTCATCCCAATACTCCCCACGCAAGAGCTAAAACCGGCGATGACGGATATTGGTGGGAAAAGTATTGAAATCAAAGGATTTAAACTCAGTGGTGCTTTACATGTAAACAATGAAACACTGCTTTCTTTGATAGATTCTTATGTAGGCAAAAGCTATACCTTAGGTGAGCTTGAAAAGATAACCTCTCTTATCACGAAAGCCTATAGGGAACGAGGGTACTTCGTTGCGAGGGCTTATATTCCCAAACAAGCTATGAGTGAAGGAATCCTGGAAATTGCTGTGATCGAGGGAAGTTATGGATTGTTTAAATTGAACAATAGTTCCTTTGTCAATAATGAAAGAGTTCAAAGAATGCTCGATGATGTTAAAAGAGATAGCATTGTCTATACCGATACCCTAGAGCGTGCCATGCTGATTATCAATGATACTCCGGGAGCTAAAGTCACAGGCGCCGATGTTATGCCTGGAAGTAAAACAGGAACCAGTGACTTTGCTATCACCACAGAAGCCACCAATCCATACACTGCCTATATCTTAGGAGATAACTATGGCTCTAAGTACACAGGAAGATATAGAGTTAACTTAGGACTAAGCGCTCTCTCCCCGTTAGGATATGGAGATAAACTAAGCCTTAATGGTGTTATGTCTACAACGAGCGATTTGAAAAATGGAAAAGTAGCGTATAGCTTTCCTTTGATGGATAATGGTTTAAGAGGAGAGCTTAGCGCTTCTCATACCACTTATTCATTGGCAGAAGAGTATGAAGCCTTAGATGCCCTTGGAACTTCCACAACGCTAGAAGCTTCACTCTCTTATCCTCTCATTCGAACACGAAAAGAGAGTCTACATATCTCTCTCTCGTATGCGCATAAAAATATGAAAGATGAAGTCAAAAGTACGGCAACCGCAACCAAAAAAGAAGCCGATTTAGCGATACTCGGAATAACCCATAGTAAAAGCGGTATCTTCTTTGGATTGCAAAGCAATACTACTGCAACTCTTAATCTCACCTATGGCGATCTAAACTTCAATGACGCAACTTCACTTGATTTAGATAAAGCAGGAGCTCAAACAAACGGTAATTACTCTAAAATCAGTGGAAGTGTTGAGCACTACATTCAGTTTGATGCAGTCTATGCCTTAAACACAAGCCTACGTTTTCAAAAAGCATTAGGTAATAAAAATCTTGATGGAAGCGAAGACTTCTCACTCGGAGGAGCTTATGGCGTACGAGCATTTCCGGATGGAGAACATAGCGCCGAAAATGGTTATATCTTGGGAGTAGAACTTTTCTATGCACTGCCTAGTATTAAGAACATTAGCCACAAAGTGAGTCTTTTTACCGATGCAGGCTATGCAAAAATGGAAAATCCAACAGGCGCCACCGAGAATAGACATCTTTACGATGTAGGTTTGGGCTATCAAGCTTATTACAAAGAGTTCCTTGCAAAAGCGCAAATCGCCCGTGTTGTCGGTAGTGAGAAAGTCACCAGTGAGCAGCCTGAACAATCGACTAAATTGCTTTTACAGCTTGGTTGGGTTTACTAACGATTCTTTTATCTTCATAAGATTTTTTGAGCCTCTTGGCAAAATTAGGCTATTTATGATTAAAATGAAAGCCAATTAAAATCAAGGGGAAGAAGATGGAAGTAGCTATATTGGCCTTCGTTGTTTTTTTCGCAATACTTAGTATAAAGATAGTGCCTCAGCAGGAGATTTTTATTGTTGAGAGGCTTGGTAAGTTCAGCCGGACTCTTACAGCGGGGCTTGGGTTTGTCATTCCTTTTATCGAGACGGTGGCTTATAAGCAGACGCTTAGACAGATGCAAGCAAAAGTAGACGTATCGACAAAGACACAAGATAACGTGTTTTATACGATGCAAATAGCGGTGCAGTACAAAGTGTTTCCCGACAAGGTGTATGAGTCCGTGTACACGCTTACCGACCTTAGAAGACAGCTTGAGAGCTATATATTTGACTCCGTGCGCAGCATTGTGCCGAAGATGGATTTGGATGAGTTTTTTTCAAATCAAGAGGCCCTAGCTAGCGCTATTAGAGAAAATCTGGCAAAAGAGATGCCAAAATACGGCGTAGATATCGTAAATACGCAAGTTGTGCAGATAAATCTGCCGCATGAGTTGGAAGATGCCATGAATCAGATAAATACAAACAAACGCCTCATGGAATCCAATATCGCAAAAGGCGAAGCGGAAAAAGCTCTGATAATCCGTCTTGCACAAGCCGATGCGGAGCAAAAAAGACTCGTAGGGGAGGGTATCGCAAAACAACGTCTTGAGATAGTGCGAGGCCTTACAGAGTCGATAGGGGAGTTTCGCACACAGCTTCAAGACGCAAGCGAAAACGAGATTTTCAACCTTATGATGCTGACTCAATATATAGACATGCTAAAAACAGTCGGCGAGAAAAATACGGTGCTAATGATACCCTCAGGCCCAAGTTCGCTAGGCGATATGGCAAAACAGATGTTGGAGTCTATCACGGCGGCAAATATGCTTGATACGGAGACGAAAAAAGCGTAGCGAAGAAAATAATGATTAGAAAGTTAAAACAGATAGTTCTATTTTTTACGGTTGTCATATATTTAGTATTTGAGGAGCTAGTCTGGGAAAGAGCGGTAGCTCCCATCTACCGTTTTATAGAGAGGCTACATCTTTATGAAGATTTTTTGGCATATGTCAAAAACAGCGCCGATAGATATGTTGTTTTGGTTTTATTTGTTTTGCCTTTTTTGCTTGGAGAGGGTCTGGGTATACTCTCCGGTTTATTGGCCGCACGTCTGTATATTGTCGCGGCAATCATCGTCTACCTGCTAAAAATACCGCTTGTGGTACTCGCCTTTGCGATACTAAAAAATGCCGAAGAGAAGCTTCATACGTTCGTTTGGTTTATGTATTCACATAAGTTTGTGCTAAAAGTCATAGATAAACTCAAAAATAGCTCCGCTTATCTTGCGGTCAAAAATTTGGTTGTCGTACTAAAAAACCGTATAGTCGCCGCCAAAAATAAAATCTTAGCTTCGATACGCCGTTATTTGCGGTCATGAAATGGTTATCCATTAATATTATGTTTACATTGGTATGCGATAATAAATAAAAAACTTGAAAGTTCTACGATTTATGCAATATAAATATTCGAGCGTAATAAAAAACCTCTGCCTTGCGTGTCTGTTGCCTGTTTGTGCTAGCGCCGTCGATATAGGCGACCCTTTCTCTACCTCCAAAAATACAAAAACATTGGAGTCGTACTCCGGTCTGTCGTGTGTGAATACCGATCCTTCAAAAAACATGGGACTTGTCGAGCTAGCAAATTTCGCTCTTTGTAACAATCCTGAGACCAAATCGGCGTGGATAGGAGCGCTGTATCAAGCCGAACAACTAGGTATCGCAAAATCTTCATATATGCCTACTCTTGACGCTTCTGCGGGAGTAAACGGCGTAAAACAAAACTCAAAAAGCGGAGATTCGTTTGTAAATTCGACAAACGCTTCCGTAAACTTCTCATATCTTTTGTATGACTTTGGAGCGAGAGAAGCGAATTTGCAGAGCGCAAACAGACTTTTGGACGCCGCAAACGCATCTCAAAGCGCAAAAGTACAATCTCTATTTCTCTCCGTTGTTCAGTCTTACTATTCGCTTTTTGCGGCTAGAGCGTCGCTTGATGCGTATGTGGAAGCGCAAAGGCTAGCCAAAGAGAGTTATGATGCCGCATTGGTAAAATACAAAGTAGGCACCGGTACTCCGGCTGATAAGTTGCAGGCGCTTACGGCATATTCTCAGGCGGTACTCAATACCACAAGAGCGCAAGGCAATCTAAAAAATGCGCAAGGCGCACTGTCTAATACGCTAGGGCTAGACGCAAATACGCTCCTTAACATAACATCACCGTCTTTAAGCGTTGCCACGGATAGCTTCGAGCAAAACATACAAGATATGATAGCGGAGGCCAAAAAAAGTCGTCCGGACCTTGTCGCCGCAGAAGCGCAGATAAGCGCCGCAAAAGCTAGCATAGATGCCGCAAAAGCTAGCGGTAGACCTACTATTTCCCTTTCGTCTTCTGCCGGATACGGCGATTCGAGCGCATCTGAACCTATTAGAAACGCATCTATCGGTGTAACTTTGAATATTCCGATATTTTCAGGCTTTAATACTACCTACAAAATAAGAGCGGCACAAACTCAGGCTGCGTTAAAAGAGCTTGAATTTGTGAAACTCCAAAAACAGGTAGCCTTGGATGTTTACAAAGCGTACAACAACCTAATAACAGAAACAAACTCGCTAAAAGCAAGTAAGGATCTGCTTGATAGCGCCGAACAATCTATGAAAACTGCAAGCGGTAGATATAAAGCGGGAGTTGGAAGTATATTGGATTTACTAAGTGCACAAAGCGCGCTTGCTAGCGCTAGACAGCAAAATGTCGAGAGTGTTTATAACTGGTACATAGCCAAGGCGACACTTGCACAGAGCATGGGACGATTGAATTTTACGGAAATTGAAAAAATAGGCAGTGGAAAATAAAATGAACTTAACAAATTTCGGCAGAGGCAAAAAAATAGCAGCAGTAGCGGCTGTTTTATCTATTATCGGCGGCGGCAGTTGGTATTTTTTTGGCGCAAATGCAACCAAAGATGCGGCGGTATACAAAACCGTCAAAATAGATAACGGCGACCTTGTGCAGACGGTATCGGCAAACGGCACATTAAATCCCGTAGTATTGGTAAGCGTAGGAACACAGGTGTCCGGCACCGTAAAAAAACTACTTGTAGACTATAACGCAAAGGTAAAACAAGGGCAGGTGCTAGCAGTGTTAGATCCATCTTTGTATGATGCGCAGATGGCGCAAAGTGCGGCCAGCGTAAAATCATCGGAAGCCTCTTTGGAACTTGCGGCGGCAAATGAAAAAAGAATGCGTGAGCTTTATGCGCAAGAGTATGTTTCAAAACAAGAATTAGACCAGAGCGTGCAAGCCCTCAAAAGCGCAAAAGCGCAGTTGGCGCTCTCAAAAGCTTCATACCAAAGAGACTCGACAAACAAAGACTACTCTGTAATAAAATCTCCGGTATCGGGTGTTGTAATAGATAGACAAATAGACGTAGGACAAACCGTAGCGGCAAGTTTTCAAACACCTACACTCTTTAAGATAGCCCAAGACCTAAAACAGATGCAAATAGACTCTAGTTTTGCGGAAGCCGATATTGGCATGATAAAGGTGGGACAGGAAGTTACTTTCAACGTGGACGCTTTTGCGGGAAGAAGTTTTAAAGGGCTTGTTCGTCAAATAAGATTGAACGCCACTACTCAATCAAACGTCGTGACTTATAACGTCGTAGTATCGGTCAACAATCCAGATGAGATACTTATGCCCGGTATGACCGCATATGTAAACATAAAAACGGCGGAACGAAAAAATACGCTCTTAGTGCCCAATACTGCACTTAGATACAAACCCTCAACCCTCGAAGCAAACGGTAAAAAACCTGAAATAAAAGCAAAGAAAAAAGAGGGCGAAAGAGGCAGAAATGCCACTGTGTACGTGCTAGAAAACGGTGCGCCTAAAGCCGTCAAAATAGTAGTAGGCATAACAGATAACAAACAAACAGAAGTAATATCCGGCGCTCTAAAGGCTACAGATACGGTAATTACGGATGAAACGGTAAAAGGCGGAGCCAAAAAACCAAACGCTCCGGTAAGAATGTTTTGATGCAAAACAAAACTCCCGTAATAGATATTAAAAACCTAGTCAAAAACTACAAGACGGAGGCCGGAGAGTTAGAGGTACTCAAAAGCCTAAATATTTCGATATCCGAGGGCGATTTTGTCGCCTTGATGGGGCCTTCCGGTTCCGGAAAATCTACATTTATGAATATACTCGGATGCCTAGACAAGCCGACCTCCGGAAACTATATACTAAACGGAGTAGACGTAGCGTCTATGAATAAAGACGGACTCTCCAGACTTAGAAACGAAGTGATAGGCTTTGTATTTCAAGGCTTCAACCTGCTTCCGAGAATAAATCTTATAGACAATGTAGCGCTTCCGCTCGTGTATGCCGGAGTGGATAAGGCAAAGAGGACGCAAAAAGCGATTGAGATGCTAAAAAGCGTAGGGCTTGAAAAGTACGCTACGCATCTGCCTAGCCAAATATCCGGCGGACAGCAGCAAAGGGTCGCAATAGCAAGAGCCCTTGTCAACTCCCCAAAGCTTATTTTGGCGGATGAGCCGACGGGAAATCTGGATACAAAAACCAGTATAGAAATTATGAATATTTTTACGCAGCTCAATAAACAAAACGGTATTACGATAGTTTTGGTTACGCATGAACACGATATAGCCGACTTTGCTAGCAGACAGATACACTTTAGAGACGGCATGGTAGAAACCGATGAGCGAAAAGGGGGTGAAAACGCATGATAACCCCTATGCTAAATGAAGCCTGGAGTGCGCTATGGGCAAACAGGTTGCGCTCTTTTTTGACAATGCTCGGCATGATGATAGGCGTTGGAGCCGTGATACTAATGTCTGCAATAGGTGAGGGAAGCAAGCAGTCTATTAATGAGTCGATAGCGGCTATGGGAAGCAATCTATTTATAGTCCTCTCTGGCTCTACTACCTCAGGCGGAGCCAGAAGCGGCTCTGGTTCTACGCCTACACTTACAACAGCAGATGCGGCAGCCATAGAAGAGATACCAGGCGTAGCGGCCGTAGCGCCGAATCTGAGAGGTTCAGCCCAACTCGTATACTCCTCAAACAACTGGAGCACTAGAATAGAGGGGAGTAGTGTAGGCTTTTTCGAGGTTAGAGAGTGGGGCATGGATAAAGGCTATGCTTTTAGTGAGTCCGATATAAGAAGCGCCACCAGAGTAGTCGTACTGGGGCAGACCGTGGCGGAAAATCTATTTGGAGATGAAGACCCTATCGGTAAAACTATAAGAATAAAACAAAGCCCGTATATAGTCGTAGGTGTTTTGGCCAAAAAAGGGCAAAGCATGATGGGCGACGATCAAGACGATATAGCTATAGTGCCTCTTACTACGGGACAAAGAAAGCTTTTTGGTTCGCAGTTTAAAGATAGCGTTCGGATGATTATGGTTAAAGCCCAAAGTGAAGAGGTGATGCCGAAAGTAGAAAACTCCATAAATGAGCTTCTAAGAGATAGGCACAGAATACGCAGCGGGGCGGACGACGATTTTACCGTGCGAAATTTGTCGGCTATTATGGCGACCTCTGCTGAAGCCGCAGACGTTATGTCTATGCTACTTGGCGCTATAGCTTCTATATCGCTTCTTGTCGGCGGTATAGGTATCATGAATATTATGTTTGTTTCCGTAACGGAGAGAACCAGAGAGATAGGTATTCGTATAGCTATAGGGGCTAGGGAAAGAGATATTTTGATGCAGTTTTTGATGGAAGCCGTCATGATCTCGCTCATTGGATGCATTATCGGCGTTGTTATCGGCGTGGGCGGAGCTTTTATCGCACACAAACTATTTTCTACGGCAGTAGTAATAACGCAAAGTTCAATTATCGTAGCATTCTTGGTAGCCGCCGGAGTCGGCGTATTCTTTGGTTTTTACCCCGCAAGAAAAGCCGCAAAACTAGAACCGATAGAGGCGCTAAGGTATCAATAAAATACCCTTTGCCTCCTCTTATGCTTTAGGAACAAAATACGCACCTTATCTATGCAAATAACATAAGGTGCAACATGAAAAAAAAGATAGATAACGAACTATTTGCCGAAATATATATATGCTCAGGCAAAGGTAAATTCCTCACTCCAAAAAGAATACTACTACTCGAAGCTATAGACGTATACGGCTCTATCGCACAGGCCGCTAAGACTTTGCCTATGAGCTATAAGAGCGCTTGGGACTCCGTGCAGGAGATGAACGAATACGCCTCTCAAAAGCTAGTCATTACCGACAAACAAAACAACGGAAGCTCTTTGACGGAGCTTGGTAGATTTGTTATTAATATGTACTACGGAATACAAAAAGCTTGCAACTACGGTGTCATGCATATGGGCGACACAATCTTCTAACCTCGGAACTTTATCAAAATAGTTGACAAAAATGGACACAACTTTTTTCGTTATTGTAAAAAATATATAACGCTTTTTATATCTCCAAATCCTCTACACACAATAAAACAAGGCGTTGGAGGGTGTTTTTTGAATCGGGAACAAAATACGCAGCTATAAGAGGTGATAGCAACCACAAAACATTGGTTAAAAAATATAGTTTGAGCCATGACCTCATCTATATTTTTTTGAATGCAGGTTGCTATACCGAATTTGTAAAACTAACAAAGGAGAGTTAACCATGCCGTATTTTGAGTTTGAAAGCAGCAAATGTATTCCTGAAAGAAAACAACATGCTGTTATGAAGGCCGAGGGTGAGGATTTAACGCATGCGTTGCCTCAAGGTTATCTGCAAACTATACCGGGAACAATATCTGAAAGAGGTTGCGCATATTGCGGCGCTAAACATGTTATCGGTACACCGATGAAAGATGCTATCCACATGAGCCACGGCCCTGTAGGATGTACATATGATACTTGGCATACAAAAAGATATATCAGCGACAACGACAACTATCAACTAAAATATACGCACGCAACTGACATGAAAGAGTCGCACATCGTATTTGGCGGCGATAAACTGCTCAAAAAAAATATTCTGGAAGCTTTTGACGCACATCCGGATACAAAAAGAATGACTCTTTATCAAACATGCTCATCAGCGCTTATCGGCGATGATATGGAAGCCGTAGCAAGAGAAGTTATGAAAGAAAGACCGGACGTTGATATTTTCGTATGTAACGCTCCAGGTTTTGCAGGCCCTAGCCAATCAGGTGGACACCACAAAATCAACATAGCTTGGATAAACGAAAAAGTAGGCACGGTAGAGCCTAAAATTACAAGTGACTACGTAATCAACTACGTCGGCGACTACAATATCCAAGGCGATAATGAAGTAATGGTCGATTATTTCAAAAGAATGGGTATCCAAGTTTTGTCTACGTTTACCGGTAACGGTTCGTATGATGATCTTAGAAGTATGCACAGAGCACACCTAAACGTACTTGAGTGCGCACGTTCGGCTGAATATATTTGTAACGAACTTAGAGTTAGATACGGTATTCCTCGTCTTGACATAGATGGTTTCGGCTTTGAGATGCTTTCCGACGCACTTTTGAAAATCGGTAGATTTTTCGGTATCGAAGATAGAGCTCAAGCTATCATAGATGAAGAGACTGCTAGATGGAAACCTGAACTTGATTGGTACAAAAAAAGACTTGAAGGCGTCAAAGTAGCGCTATGGCCGGGAGGCTCAAAACTATGGCACTGGGCAAGCATAATCCATGAAGAAATGGGTGTTGAAGTCGTATCTCTTTATACCAAATTCGGACACCAAGGCGACATGGAAAAAGGTATCGCAAGAGCAGAAGTCGGCACGTTAGCTATAGATGACCCTAATGAACTTGAAGGTATTGAAGCCATGGACTTGTTGCAACCAGACGTAATCTTTACAGGGGTTAGACCAGGTGAAGTTGCTAAAAAGAAAAATGTTCAGTATCTAAACGCTCACGCTTATCACAATGGACCGTACAAAGGATATGAAGGCTGGGTAAGGTTTGCGAGAGATATATACAATGCACACTATTCACCGATACACCAACTGGCTACTATCGATATCAGTAAAGATAAGATTCAGACAGAAAAAGGTTGTATCTCAAGAAAAAGCATATCCGATGCAAAACTATCGCCGGAAGAGTCAAACAATCCAAATGAAAGACCGTACACAGGCGATTATGACTGCGTCAGCAAGCTTAGAGAAAAAGACTACTCTGAATATTTCAAAAAAAATGAAAAACCAGAAGTGGCTTAAGGGGAAATAATATGACATACGAAGAAATCAAAGATCCAACGCAAAGAGAGCAAGTAAAACAGCTTGAAGATTACATCATGAAAAACTGCCTTTGGCAGTTTCACTCAAGAGAGTGGGATAGATACAGACAAAACGAGAATATTTTGGGACAGACGGCATCACTGCTTTGCAATGAGCCTGTCGATACTTCGACGCCTGAGCTGAAATGTTATTGGATAGATGCTCTATCTATGACTGAGAATTTTAGAAAAAGATACCCGTGGATTAACGAGTTAGGTACCGAACAGATAAAAAATCTAATCGGCACCTTGAAAGCTCGAATCGACTACGTAACTATAACCGGTTCTTTGAACGAAGAACTTACCGTAAAACTGTATTAGGAGAAAAGCTATGTCATGTAATGTTACACCAAAAGAACGCTCCGGCGTCATTAATCCTATCTTCACCTGCCAACCGGCAGGCGCCCAGTACGTAAGTATCGGTATAGAAGATTGTATCGGTATTGTTCACGGCGGTCAGGGCTGCGTAATGTTCGTGCGTATGACATTTGCACAACACTTCAAAGAAAACTTCGATATCGCATCGTCTTCTCTTCACGAAGATGCGGCGGTTTTTGGAGCTACGCATAGAATTGAACAAGCGGTAGACGTACTACTAATGAGATATCCGAATGTCAAAGTAGTGCCTATTATTACGACTTGTTCTACCGAAATTATCGGTGACGACGTTGAGGGCGTAATAAACAAACTAAACAACGGGTTACTCAAAGAAAAATTTGCAGGCAGAGAAGTGCATCTAATTCCGGTGCATACGCCAAGTTTCAAAGGTAGCCAAGTAAGCGGTTATGATGTATGTCTTGAAGCAATGATAAAACATTTTGCAACCAAAACAGAGCCTAGCGAAAAAATCAACTTAATGACAGGTTGGGTAAATCCGGGCGACGTAACGGAGCTAAAAAGCCTTCTAAAAGAGATGGATATAGACGCAACCGTACTATTTGAGATAGAAGATTTCGACTCTCCTTTGATGCCTAGCGGCGATTGCGTATCACACGGTCGCACTACAATGGATGATATGCGTGGCACGGCTAACGCAAAAGCTACGTTCGCTCTCAACAGATATGAGTGCGGCAAAGCTGCAAAATTTCTTGAAAAGAAATTCAAAGTTCCTCAAGTACTAGGTCCAACACCTATAGGAATTAGAAATACCGATATTTTCTTGCAAAAACTAAGCGAAGTAACGGGCAAGCCTATACCTCAATCTTTGGTTAGAAAAAGAGGAAAAGCAATTGACGCTATAACTGACCTTGCGCATATGTTCTTTGCCGATAAAAAAGTGGCTCTATACGGTCACCCTGACTTGGTTATCGGTCTGGCGGAGTTTTGTATCGACATGGAAATGCAACCTGTTTTGCTACTTCTCGGCGATGACAACTCAAAATACAAAGACGACCCAAGAATCAAAAATCTTCAAGAAACTGCTGATTTTGATATGGATATCGTAACAAACGCAGATATGTGGGAACTTGAAGACAGAATCAAAAACAAAGGCCTAAAACTTGACCTTATATTGGGTCACTCAAAAGGTAGATGGACGGCTATAGATAACAATATTCCAATGGTAAGAGTAGGTTACCCTACATTCGACAGAGCCGGCGGATATAGACATCCTGTGGTCGGGTATGATGGAGCATTGTGGTTAGCCGAAGAGATTGCAAATACAATCTTTACGGATATGGAATACAAAAGAAACAAAGAGTGGATACTAAACGTTTGGTAGGCCAAAAAATGAGAATTCACTATTTACAACACGTCCCGTTTGAAAATCCGGGAAGTATCTTGATTTGGGCAGAGAAAAACGGACACACCGTTACAAGTACGAAGCTTTATGATTATGAGCCGTTTCCTAGGCAAGAAGCCTTTGATTGGCTTGTAATTATGGGCGGGCCCATGAATATTTACGAAGAAGATAAGTATCCGTGGCTGATTAATGAAAAGGCTTTCATTAAAGAGTCTATCGCATTTGACAAAGTGCTTATCGGCCTATGCCTAGGCGGACAGCTGATAGCCGATGTTATAGGAGGCAAAGTCACCAAAAACAGATGTCGTGAGATAGGCTGGTTTTCGGTTCAACTTACGGAGGAGGCCAAATCGTCGTCTCTATTTTCGTTTTTTCCGCCTGAGCCTATCGTATTTCAATGGCACGGCGACACTTTTAGCGTCTTGCCTGACGAGGCGAAACTGTTGGCGCACAGCGAAGCTTGTGATCATCAAGCTTTTGTGTACAAAAAAAGAGTCTTTGGTTTTCAATACCATCTTGAAAATACGCCGGATATTATCAACGGCCTCATCGAAAACTGCGGTGACGAGATGACGCCTGATACTTACGTCCAAAGCGCCCAAGAGGTGCTTGCACATCCTGAGCATATTAGGCAAGATAACGAATGGATGGAAATGTTTTTGACAGAGCTAGAAAAATTATATAAAGAAGGCGGCATTTAATGAATCATGTTCGTTATAAGCAAAGGGATTGCAAAGACCAAGAAAAAATAGGAGCGTTCCTTACAAACACGAGGATAGGAGTTGTCGGCATGGTTGACGGCGATATGCCTTACACTGTTCCGGTCAATTACGTGTGGCATAACGGTTCTATCTATTTTCACGGCATGGGTTCAGGCAGAAAAGAAGATATATTGTCCAAAGGGCCGAATGTAAGCTTTACGGTTTATGAAGAGGTCGGTACCGTGACGGATCCGGTTCCGTGCAAGGCAGATACGGCTTATATGAGCGTAATGATATTCGGTAAAGTCGAAAAGACAGCCTCTTTTGACGAAGCGGCCGGAGCGCTACAAAAGATATTGGACAAGTATATGCCGGGGTTTTATAATCACCCGATGTCGGCTAGTTTTGTAGAAAAATATCGCTCTGCGCATGACAATAAAGGCGTAGCGGTCTACAAAATAACGCCATCCGATATGACGGCAAAAGAAAATTCGGCAGACGAGAGTCAACTCTTTCACAACCACCCGCACAAATAACAAAAAAGTCTAAACAAGGACGGTATTTTGAAGCAGTTTATAACGCAATCATTTTCCGTCCTTGCCGTAACTCCTCTACTTTGGCTCAAACAGTTAATAGCCAGCAAATCCCTCATGGAACAATACAAAAGTATAATCGACGATAGCGTCATCGTCTCCAAAAGCGACGCTAGGGGAATAATCACATATGCCAATAGCGAGTTTTGCAAAATATCCGGTTATGAGCTAGAGGAGCTTCTCGGTAGGCCGCACAGCATAATCCGCCATCCAGACGTTGATAAAGAAGTGTTCAAGGAGATGTGGACGACGATAAAAAACGGCAAAAAATGGAGAGGAGTCGTCAAAAATCTCTCCAAAGACGGCAAAGTCTATTGGGTAAAAGCCGTTATAAACCCTCTTTTTAACGATAAAGGCGAAATAGTCGAATATATAGCCGTCAGAGATGACATAACGGAGATGATGGAGATGAAAGAGCATCTTCAGCAGAAACTTAACGTAACGAGCGAAAACCTTATGGAGATGTTCAATCTAGCGCAAGATTATGAAAAAGCGATAGAGGAGAGCAACCTACTGACCCGTACCGATTTGGACGGCGTAATCACTTATGCTAACGAATCTTTTTACGACATTACCGGATTTGCGGAATCTGAGATTATCGGCAAAACTCACGCCGTATTTCATCACGCCAAAACACCGAAAGAACAGATAGAAAACATATGGAACACCATTCAAAAAGGAGATGCATACAAAGGCATTATCCGAAATAAAACAAGAGACGGTAAAGATATTTGGCTCAATACAACCATAACTCCGATACAAGGGAGCGACAGCAAACCTAGAGAATACATGGCGATAAGGCACGATGTCACCTCGCTTGTAGAGCTTCAAAGAGAGTTTGAGAGGACGCAACGGGATATGTTGTACCGCCTCGGTGAAATAGGAGAGACCAGAAACAAAGAGACGGGAAGCCATGTAAAAAGAGTAGCGGAATACTCAAAAGTACTAGCAAATCTAGCCGGACTTTCGCAAGAGCAAACTAAGATGCTATACATGGCTTCGCCGATGCATGACATAGGTAAAATAGGTATCTCCGACGCCATACTACTAAAACCGGGCAAGCTAGACGCGGATGAATGGGAGAGTATGAAAAGCCACACGTTAATAGGATACAACCTGCTAAGAACCTCGGCAAGTCCGGCTCTCAAAGCTGCTGCGATAATATCAGAACAGCACCATGAAAAATATGACGGTAGCGGCTATCCACATGGGTTAAAAGAAGAAGAAATTCACATATTTAGCCGTATAACGGCGATAGCCGACGTATTCGATGCATTGGGGAGTGATAGACCGTACAAAAAAGCGTGGACTCTAGGCGAGATATTCAAGTTTTTTGAAGAGGAGAGCGGAAGGCATTTTGACCCAAAACTAACCGATATTTTTCTAAACAACAGAGATATGTTCGTGGCTATCAAAGATATGTATAGAGATTAATGAAGGATATAAGATGGCTTTAGATACCGCGGATAAGATTATGATAGACTTTGCCATCGCAAGATTTTACGAGAACAATCTAAAAAATCAAACGGACTCAAAGATGCAATGTCTGCCTGATATAGCAAAGGAGTTAAATAAGGTTTTCGAAGCAAAAGAGCGAGAGCTTTTGGTAAAAAAATACGCCGTTGCAAAGCTGTTTTTGTTTAATGAGAGCGTGCTTTTGCAAAATTATGACGTGGATTTTACGAACAAAGAGATTAGGCAAAAAAACGACCAAGTAAAAGTGCTCGATATGAGGGAGATATACGAGGAGTTTAACGAAAGTCTAAAATCAATCGGCAGCAATGTCAAGATATTTAAATAATGGAGTTAACATGGAAAAATTAGTAGATACACTTATTAGACTAGCACAAGAGGAGAGTACGGAGGAGTTCTTGCTCAAAGAACCGCTTGTTTGGAATTCAAAACGTTTTGACGTAGCGCGCTATGAGGAGTATGTGCCTATGTGTGATCCAAATCGTTTTTATGTGGAAGGTAGCGGATATTTGATGACTGACGGCTGTAGCACTCAATTTTTTATAGACGACAAGATGAGATGCGCCATCACATACGACAAACTTGCGATTATAAATGAAGGACACACGGTCGAATCGTTTGACGATGCGCTTAGGTTTATAAGAAAGATAGCAAATCTAAAATTCTCTGAGATATGGGACGATGAAGATGAGCAGGCAAATATCGATATGGTTAAGCAGATGTCCGAAATTATCGCAAAAGCGATAGAAGATCACAATCTTTTAAGTAAGTAGCCTTGATTATCCCAAGGCTACTGAGATAGATAGGGCTAGTAAATAGCTCTATCGTAAATTGGAAATTTAGAAGCTAGTTCCTTTGTTTTTATTCTTATTACTTTCTGTCTAGCTTCGTTTTTTATGTCGTCAAATATGTCGCACACTGCATTTGCGATTAGTCTAAACTCATCTTCTTTCATACCTCTAGCAGTAAGAGCCGCAGAACCGACCCTAATACCGCTTGTGACGAGTGGGCTTCTTGTTTCTCCTGGAACCATATTTTTGTTTGCCGTTATTCCCGCATTTCCTAAAGCCTCTTCAGCGTCTTTGCCTGAAAACTCTCTACCTAGTAGACTAATAAGCGCAAGATGTGAATCCGTACCGCCGGACACTATGTCATAGCCTCTTTGCATCAATATCTCGGCAAAAACTTTGATATTTGTTTTTACCTGTTTTGCGTATATTTTCCATTCCGGTTTTAGGTTTTCCCCAAATCCTACGGCTTTGCCGGCTATGATGTGTATCAGCGGGCCGCCTTGTATGCCCGGAAATATCGCTTTATTTATTTTTGTCGCTATCTCTTCGTCGTTTGTCAAAACCAATCCGCCTCTAGGCCCCCTGAGTGTTTTGTGTGTAGTTGTTGTTACTACGTGGGCGTGAGGAAATGGATTTGGATATTCACCCGCTACGACTAGGCCGGCATAATGTGCTATATCCGCCATTAAGAGTGCGCCTACGGAGTCGGCTATCTCTCTAAATTTTTTAAAATCTATTTCTCTAGCGTATGCGCTTGCGCCGCAAATAAGAATTTTAGGCCTTACCATCTGAGCTATATCGGCGACTCTTTCGTAGTCGATATAGCCGTCAAGCCCGACACCATATGAAAAACTTTGATAGTTTTGTCCACTAAAGTTCACTTTTGCGCCGTGCGTCAAATGTCCGCCATGCAGTAGACTCATTCCCAAAATTTTGTCATAAGGCTTCAAAAGCGCCGCAAATACCGCACCGTTCGCTTGAGAACCGGAATGAGGCTGAACGTTTGCGTATGCACAACCAAAAAGCTCTTTGGCTCTGTCTATCGCAAGCTGTTCTATCTCGTCGGCGTGTTCGCAACCGCCGTAATATCTTTTATTTGGGTAACCCTCGGCGTATTTATTTGTAAGTACGCTTCCACATGCCTCCATAACGCTTGGATATGTGAAATTTTCCGAAGCTATCATCTCTAGGCGGTTTTTTTGTCTTTCTAATTCGTTGTTGATTATTTCATATACTCTAGAATCACTTTGCTCTAGGTGCGGCATATTTGTCCTTGTTGGGGTTTGCCCAAAATAAACCTCTGTCTATTTTGGGCAAAAAATTTATTTGTACGATACTTCTAGGGTAATTTGATCTCTTGATTTGTCAAAGAAATCAGCTATTTCAACAGCTTCAGTGTCTTTATCTTGGCTTTTAACAAGAGCGGCTATTTGATATTTGTTTGTAAATGTCAAATATTTGGCTTCTTTAGCGT